>Ga0265797_10002009_pt1 | contig 35112 bp, 32 predicted proteins | sample P2T30metagenome_FD_192433 | JGI IMG/M metagenome (GOLD analysis project Ga0265797, IMG submission 192433) | Plant litter microbial communities from East Loma Ridge, Irvine, California - P2 T30 | ecosystem: Environmental > Terrestrial > Plant litter > Unclassified | place: USA: California...
ACTTGACTAGCTTTGTCCATGCTGGCCATGTGGTTGTCTCAAGAGTACTCTTGTACATGCACTGTACCGGAGGTGGCAGGAAAGGACAGAGTCTGGGGACGCGCCAGCTGCGAGTCCAGGCGCTCTTTCTCTACCCGTAGAAAGCGATGGAACCTCTAAGCCACCTTTCGCATTGCCATATTTAGATTGCCATCATATCTGACTCTGGCCAAAAGCATTGGAAGCTGCGTCATAGCTAACGGCGCAGCGGCAAGCGGGTCTCGCCGCAAGGGTCATCTTCACCGAATCACAGACGAGAAGACGCGCGACATCGGCGACTCTTGGCAGGCAGGCTCTATCTGCAGCCCCGAAGCCCGATTCACCAGAAAGCCTGTCTGGCGCTTACGATTACGCACAGCGATCAACAACGACGATCGACGGCCCGAAAGTGGACGCAGGGTGTACCTTTTGCCGCAGTGAACCTACAGAACCTACTTTCGACTTCATCGACGACTCGACCCATTCTCTATCCTAGCCGAAAAGACGGAGCGATGGTAGATAGCAGCATGAAAAGATCGACAGGAGGACCTATATAGCTCTATAGCTTATGCACACCTTCTGTATGCAAGGGCAACAGCTAGAGAAGAGGTAAGAACGGGTGCGACGTCAAGTTTCAAGCCGCTAGAGAAAAAAAGAAGGTGTGAACATAGGAGCGTCTCGCGACACCGTGGGTCTCCCCACGCAGTGATGGACGTTACAGCAGTATGATACATCGTCGTTGAGGTATTTACAATCAGCACAAATGCTATACTACATACACATACACACACACATCAGGCCTTACTCTTTCCCTTGCCTTTCCCTTGCTTCTTCGCATCTGCAATCTCCCGCGCCTTTTCGCGAGGGTCAATAACTTCAATCTCTGACATCTTCTTCTTCCACTCTAGATCCTTTCCCAGCGTATCTCGCGCAAATGTGAGCTGATGTGCCATCCAACCCGGATCATCGTCGCCGTTGGCCTCAGCCTCTCCATCCGGCTTCTCGTCATCCCAAGCCCGACAGCTCTGGCAATTTGCGATAAAGTGTAGATCACATAGAGCGGCTTCTTCATCCTCAGGCTCGGCCGCGGCAGGATCAGCTTTGGGTGCGTCGCCATTCGCAGCTGTATGTTCTTTTTCGCCATTCGTTTCCTGGGCTGGGGGATCTGCGGAAGGCAAGTCTTCGAGCTTTTGCTTGAATGCCTTGAATAGATCGAGCGCGCCTCTTTCGTCGGCTGCTTTGCCTCGTTTTCGGCCTCGTGTGCTCGTTGCTGGGATCATGGCTTCCAGTGCGCTTTTGGGTTTCTCCCTCTCTTTAGGTGCAGTATCGACTGTCCGTTTCATGCTCGCTTTTAAAGCGGCGATTTCGGCGTTGGTCTTTTCTAATGCACTACTTGATTTTGTCTTTTGCGGTTGTTCATCTTCGTCTTCGCTTTCGTGCTGTGGTATCGCAGGTGCAGCCACGGCTGGTTTCTCAGCTGGTGGTGGAGGCTGTACGACGGGAGACTCTGACCTCTGTCTTTTCTCCGCCTTCTTCTTCTTGGGTTCTGGCGCTGTAGGTATGAGGGTGTCGTTCGAGTCTTGGGGTTCCTCCACTGCGGCAGCCACTAATTTTGGATTTGCCTTTGCCTTCTTCACCACAGGCGCAGCATCCTCCTCTCCTTCATCTCCGCCAAAACTCAGCACATTCTTCCCCAAGGGCTTCTTTCTCTTCTTAGCGTCCTTCCCTCTTTTGTCCTCTCTCGCTGTTCTAGGCGCTTCCTTGACTCGAGCCTCCATTCCCTCGAAAGGATTCACTAGAATCTCCGAGCCCGTGACCTTCGTAGGGTACATTGGTCTTTCCGAGTCCTCCTCTTCAGTCATCTCCACCTCCGCCATCTTCATCAGATTGTAAATCGTCTCGCCCTCTATGCGCCCAAACATAGTATGTTTCCCCTGCAACTCCGGCGTCGATCCCAGCGTGATGAAGAATTGGCTCCCATTGCTATCCTTGCCCTCGTTGGCCATTCCCAAGAGCCCGCGCCGGTTGAACTTGAGTCTGCTGTGGAACTCATCTTCGAACGCTTCGCCATCGTTGAGAGCGCTGATACCGCCACTTCCGGTCCCTGTCGGATCGCCACCCTGGATTATGAAGCCTGGTACCAGGCGGTGGAAAATTGTGTTGTTGTAGTAGCCGTCTAGACAGTGCTGGAGGAAGTTGCGCGTCGCGAGGGGAGCTTGCTTGCCGAAGAGCTCTAGGGCGATGTCGCCGGCGGTTGTTTGAAGAATTACTTTGGCTGTTGGTGGTGGCTCGAGGTTGTATAGTGAAGCCATCCTGGCGAGCCAATGTGAGACGAGGTGATTGTGGTCGACTTGTGTAGGAGTTTCAGAAAGAGAGAGCTTACATGAGCTCGGTCGATCATGTGAAAGACACATGGAAGATCTTCGGCCTTCATTTCTATCAGGGCGCTGCATCGTCACTGCCCCGCGAGCCTGGAAATCCATCCAAACACCATCGCCGCAACGAAACACCGACAAACTCACATACAACGACTCGCAGCATACCGCAGATCTGGATTTCCTCTCAGAAAGAGACACGTTGTACGGAGGATTCCAACGAACAATAATGTCCGAAGTGACTTTCGCAAAGAGCTTCTTGTCCACCCTGGACAAGCGGCCGGTCAAACTGCCTGCGGACCACGTGAGCGACCCGAAGCAATACGCCAACCAGAGTCCTGTATGTCGATTGTCCGTCCGCATAGTCAAAACTCGAGATCACACGTCCTGACATCTCTCGTAGTTCATTCTGCCACGTCAAACCCACCCGTTCCCACGCCGTGAACGACCTGCTGCAGGCCAGGCGGCAAAGCAGCCCACCGTAACCGTCACTCTCAAGCCGATGAGAGGTGGAGAGACCGTCAGCATTCCCGACCTCGCTCTTTCCACCAGCATTTACGAGATCAAAGAACAATATGCCAAGCAGACCTCACAGGTACACGAAAAGATCAAGGTACTTCTGAACAAGAAGCCCGCCGCAGACCTCAAGACTTTGAAAGAGCTTGGTGTGAGCAGTGATGTGGAGTTTAGCCTCATGATCTTGGGTGGTGGTGGAGCGACACCCAGTGCAGGCACCCCGAGCGCTTCCTCTCCAGTCGTGGAGAAGGCAGATCCGGCTGCTTCGGTACCCGAAGTGCCGGCGCCCTCTACGGGAGACAAGATGGACATAGACGAGCAGGCTTCTGCTCCTGGAAGTGAGAAAGCGCAGACCGAGGCTGAGCTTGCGCCAACCCCCAAAGCTGCGACAGGAGCAGGACCTAGTGGACCAGGTGCGCTGAACACAATTGAGTTCTGGAACGATTTGCAGGACTTCCTCGCACAACGACTAAGGGATACGGAAGAGGCGCAGAGGCTGAGCAAAGTGTTTAAGATGGCGTGGGTCAATCAGTGATTTCCAGACGTTGCTTAGATACCCGGCGATGTGTTTAATGCAATGTGCCAAATATATGCAGAGACCATGTTCGCCTTCTTCTGTTTCTATTCGTGGTGTCCGGCGCCTGATACGATCAAGAAGCGAATCAGCCATCAAGGTACAACAGCCTTGACTTTAAAAGCTTGTATGACTGAATGATCGCTTGCTCGTACACCGACCTCACCTCGTCCTTCTCTCACTGTTGTGGCACGCATCAAACGCGTTTACTGATACCGCTGGGTCTGCTCCCGATTTCGTTGAGACGACCAGCATGGATACTCAAGCTGCTAGACCTGACAGTCTGACTCCGAAAGTGAGATGCTATCTGCTGCCCTAAGGTTCCTGGTTTTGCATACTTGCCTACTCACCACTGAAAAAGAGCTATGGTGATCCACAGAAGTTAATGTAACGCTTAGGTCACAGATGGACTGTATTCTCGTACAGTATCTTACAGAAGTCGAAGCCTTCATGCCCGCAACCACGACATGTCTAATAATGCATCACCGCCACAACAAATAACACTCACAATTCACTTCGCAGTTGACGGGAGAAAGCTCGCCAAACCACTATCGAGATCGTCAATAGATTTCTTACGCACACGCCATAGTACATCTAGGTATCGTCTACTATCATAGGGCTGACTCAATCAAGCATTATGCTATCTCCATAGGGCTCCTCCTATCGAACCGGAACGTGGCACAGAACTTGGCAGGTGGGAAGTTCGGAGAATGGAGGCTCCAAGACGACTGGCTCTCGAGCAATATCGCTGTATCTACCACCTGCCTCATGCAGCCAAGTAGATCAGGGTTCAATGGCTTGCCACCACGAAGTGGAGATGGAACTAGACTCATCAACAGCTCCGATTGGCAAACCAGGCTGAAAGGACAATACCAGCCCGCGCCGGGATAAAAGCGTAGTAAACACGATTTGGTTCACAGTTGGTATGGTATAAATCCTTTGTCGTCTACTTGTTTTTGACTTCCTTCACTACTTCCAACCACTCTATTACCGCCCAGGATGCACTCTTCTCTGGCCTTGTTAGCAGTTTTCGGTGCAGAGGCATACGCCTGGGGCACTTTGGGCCACGAAACGGTAGCCTCTATAGCCACTAACCTGGTCAAAAACGAGACCAAGGCTTGGGCGCAAAGCATTCTCGGCGACTCATCACCGGACTATCTTGTCAACATTGCTACCTGGGCCGACTCGTTCAGATATACCGACGAAGGAGCTTTCTCATCGGGGTTTGTTGAGCCATACGATCCAGCATGATCGCATTTGGCTAATCTTGACCAGCTTCCACTACATCGATGCCGAGGATGATCCACCAAACTCTTGCAACGTCGACTACGAACGAGACTGTCATGCCGAAGAGGGCTGCATCGTCTCAGCCATTGCCAATTACACGCAGCGCGTGCAGGCACCTGCAGAGCTGCCTGCGCAAGAGCTCAACTACGCACTCCGCTGGATCATCCACTTCATGGGCGATATCACCCAGCCTCTGCACAACGAAGCCATCGCGATCGGAGGCAACAGGATCAACGTGACGTTCGACGGGGCTCCCTGGAACTTGCACGCCATGTGGGATACAGCCATCCCTAACAAAATCCGCCACATCACCGGCAACGTCAGCCTCGTCGATGCTGAGGCCTGGGCGACGGACTTGACCCAAGACATCGCGTCCGGCGAGTACAAAGCCTGCGCGCAGACATGGCTTCAAGGCGACGATATTGCCGATGCGAAGCGGTCGGCTTTGGCTTGGGCGCGCGACACCAACTTGTATGTCTGCTCGAGCGTGTTCCCTGAGTCCGTCGAAGCTGTCTCCGAAAGCGACCTTGGAGGCTCGTACTTCGACCAGGCGGCCGAGACGGTGCAGTTGCAGATTGCAAAGGGTGGTTACAGGCTTGCGAACTGGCTTGATCAGCTTGCCCTTGCTGCTGGCCAGAAGAATGGCACGATGTACAAGAGGTCTGCTGAAGTGGATCTCAGTGGAAGGAGTCTGCTGCCGGCTCCGAGGGAGTTGAGTGCGGCGAAGTTGGCGAGGAGGGACTTTGGTGGATGTGATCACCCTCACTAGGAGAGGCAGCCTGGATGTTTCCGCTATGTCGTAGATATCGATGATCTTTGTCAATCCTAGACATTTCGACAAACGATACCATACATGCTAGTGTAAATTTCTCCCTGCGATACCCTTGAGAAACGAGTCAACGGGAAATTGCTGGCTCCTTCGGGTCATATTTTTCGCAGTAAACTGTGACAATTGATTCTCATCACCAATCTCAGTGCTTGCTCTTCATGTTCAAACGTGCCGAATGTGGAGCCCCGTAAACGCGTGAAGCGGCACGGATTGGAAGATTCGAGATCCGAGAAGAGAAGGGACCCCCGGCTGCTTCCGTCGACCAATAGCACGCCACCCCATCAAAAACCACCACGTCGCCCCTCGTCGACTGCGACTTTATACTCTGGGCTCGCGAAAGACTTCCTCGCCCTCCACCACGACCTCGCGCATCTCTACCAACAAGGCAACCTCGCCCTTACCCCCTCGAAACCGCCATCATGAACCCTCAAATGTATGCATCTGCTCAGGCGCAATCTGAGCATCCAAAGCCGTACTGACCAAGACAATGCAGCACCAACCTCGTGATCATTCTTGTAATGATGCAAGTCAGCAAGAAGATCCCCTTCGACGACCCTAACGTACTCAACGGCGTGCGCGCCCTCTACGTCGTCAGCAACCTGCTCATCGCCGCCATCTACTTCTACACCAAGATCCAGATTGACAAGAAGAGGGGTACGTCCAAGCCACAACCACCAGACTCGCGACAAAGACTTTTGCTAACTTGAATCCTCTGTCCAGACATGACCGTCCTCAAGTACGTCGAGCCCTCTCCTATGGGCAGCACCGAGGAGCCCAAGGTTGTCACCACTACCGTCCACGCCTACGACCAGCAGCAGCTGCGCGGTCTTTTCAAGTCCCAGCTCATGGGTGTTGGCATGATGGGTGTCATGCACCTGTACTTCCACTACACCAACCCGCTTCTGATCCAGTCCATCATCCCCTTCAAGGGCGCGCTCGAGGGCAACCTTGTCAAGGTCCACATCTTCGGCCAGCCCGCCGCCGGCGAGCTCAAGCGTCCCTGGAAGGCTGCCGGCGGCTTCGGCGGCATGATGGGCGGCGCCAACACTGGCGACATCAAGACCGACAAGAAGAGCATTGAGCTTGCCGAGAAGGCCGGCCGTGGTGGTGCCAAGGAGGAGTAAGAGATGCGCCCCAATCATCTCTCTTCGTGATCTCGCATATCAATGCCGCAGCACGTAGGAGTTCGTGAACTCGTATGGTCAGGATATACAGCTAGTATTATAGGCTTGTCCTACATTAATCAAGACCTGGGCCTATGGGGTATCATAAATCAAAATTCGAGCTCCTCGACCTCCATTCCGCACTCGATGCAGCTCCTCTTGGACATGCCCGTTTCTGGGTTTTCCACACTGCGTCCCCATTCGTGCTCATGCTTAGCATTGCCAATGACATCTCCGAATTCACCACCACCTCCTGCTCTTCCTTTCTTGTACGCGTCCACTCTCGTCCTCTTCTTCAGCTCGTTCAGCTTGTTCTTGAATTTCTTCTCTTTCCGCTCCTTTGTCTCCTTCAGCCGCCTCTCGAACTCTTCGTCCAGCTTCTCTGCGCTACCCCATTTCTTTTCACTAAACGCATACTCCTCCACCTGGAAACGCATGAACAGCATCATGTCATTCCACGTGCTCTTGTGCGGATTCGGCTTGGTCATGCGTGGCAGCAAGTTCTCATCCCTCAGCTCCGGATCGGTGAGCAGGTAATCCTCCTTGGCCTCAGTCTTGGTCAAAAGACTATACTTCTCCGGCATCTTCTCCTTGCACGTATGACACACTTGCGTCTGCAAATGCTCGTCAAACTGCCAATCAATCTCCAAACTGCCACACTCCCGACATTTCTTCCTATCGCCGTTCAAGACCGATAAACCAGGTTCGTACGGCCCCTCACGCCTATCCCGCAACTTCTTACGCAGCTGTTGCGCCTCCCACTCTTTCAAGCTCATCCCAGGCGGTTTGCCACTTTCGTCCGCAGCGTGCAGCGTGCGGTTTGCCGGGTCATCCTCCTGCGTCATGAAGCCGCCTTTGGTGTCTGTCATTTTGCTGAAGTCGTACTCGACGAATTTCTGGAACTTGCGCGCCGGACGAATGTCGGTGTCCTTGGATGCCGCGAGGCCGTTGTTGCTGCTGTTTGAGTCGCGGGCATCTCGGACTGTGGATGGGACTGCGGTGGGTGCTGGCCGCTTCTGCCCTGCGATTTGCGGTGTAGTTGAGGCATTTTGTGAGCGTGTTGAGGGGCGGGATTGTTGTTGTTGGTGTTGGGAGCGTAGTGCTTTGGCTCTTAGACGGGCTTCTTCCATGCGCCGCACTTGTTCGGGTGTGATGGGTGTGTTGGTCGCTGGCGCCTGTGGTGGCGTTGTGGGTCGTTCGGTACCTGCCATGATTGATATCGTCTCGATGGATCAGTTGATCACAGCTGCGGGCAGATGTGTCAGGATGGTATTGTATGTAAGCAAAGTGTGAACCACCTTCCTGGCCAGCACGTGAAAGCGGCGTCTCGATTTGTCGCTTAAATGACGACATCCCACGTTTTCGGCTTGTTCCAGCCGCAGATCAGGGTCGACGTCTTTCGCCGAATCGCCGACAGAGATAAACAACTTTGTCTAAACAACTTTGTTGCCGTACGCATGGATGTCACGAAACCTCTCTGGCAGCTATGGACTACGGAATCCGCTACATTCTACCACGTCGTCGCAAGTGGCTCTGATCTCACTGGCACCAGAGTATAGGACAATGCCATCTCCTGCAACCGTGATACTGACAACAGAAACGCCGAAAGCGAACGGATTCGATGGGATGCCGCAAGAACTTTAGTCTAGTTCATGAACACTGCCTCATTATTGCCCCTGAAGTCTTTACAACTACTCTAGAGTCTACCATCTCCGACAGCACTACAGCAGGCTCATGACGATACCCACCAGTGTCATTAATCGACCAATCACGCCGCTCATGAGCTACAGGTTGAAGAACGAGAGCCATCCGGAGTTTTGGTTATGGCTAGCATTCGATCCATTAGTAAGTTCATGCACATGAGGTCAGCGACAAGGCTGAGGAGATTTGAGGCTGTTCTGTCAAGGCGCAGTGCTAAGCCTTCCACCAAGACTTCTCACTTTCTAACCGCACTAAACCTGAAATGGTAGGATGTAGCGCTCCAACTTACTTCCGACCTAGAACTGGTATTTGGTATGTGCTGCGCCCGACAGACGCCATGTTCTTCTCCTGATTGGTATGATGCGTGCTGACTCCTACTACCTAGTGCTCTGCAAAAGCAGTTCATCGATCTGAGATTGGTCACTGTTCCGCTGGCGAAGCTTATCGCCGGGCCCGAAACGACAAGGCTGCAACGTGATGTCGGTAACATCGACCTTTGCCTGGTCTATCTTGGCGCATAGCTAAACAAGAACAGCATGATCGGTTGTCCCTTCCACTAGTCCGCAATAGGTGTCTCACGCCGCTATGGGCTCTATGGAATCGACAAGCGCAGCTACGTTGCCATGCTTTCGAAGCGATATTGTCTTCGAGATCACATTTAAATACTTGACGATGTTCATCATGAGAGTCACTTGAAGTTCTTTCACTTCTATAACCCTCCATATTGGTCAGAATCTACCACCATGTCTGGACACGGCGAGACGATTGTCTCACTATATGCCTACGAGCCGAGTCACATTCTTCCTGCTGTCTTCGCCGCTTTGATTGGATCATCTCTGATACTACATATCATACAGATTTAGTCAGTGTTGATAAGACCGTATGAGTATAAACGATATACTGACATATCCACAGTCGTTATAGATTCTGGAAGATCACTTTTTGGATGCTGTGGGCGGGCTTGGTCTTCTTTGCAGGATGGGTCCTCCGTTGCCTCTCGTCATACCACCCAGCCAACATAAACCTATACATTTGCCAGACAGTCTTCATCCTGGCAGGACCTCCAATTTACTCCGCAACGGCGTACAACATCCTCGGCCGATTGATGCGATATCTCCCCATGCACGCGCCGCTCCATCCAGGTCGGGTGGTGATCGTCTTTGTTTACCTTGGAGCTGCAGTGGAGAGTCTTACAGGCGCCGGTGGCTCTATGTATGCAACTTCGACGGCATACAACTCATCAAAAGCACTCACCGGCGGCAAACTGATCAGCATCTCGCTTGTTTTACAAGGCGTGGTCGAGATCATTTTCGTCAGCCTGGTAGCCTTGATACACCGCCGATGCGTCCGACACCGCATGCTCACCCCAAACATCCGGGCGGTCTGCATCATGCTCTACGGCACCTCGACACTCGTCCTGTTTCGCTGCATCTTTCGCGCGATCGAATCCTTCGCCGTCTACACCACCACAGAGTGCAACACCGATCTTTGTCGTTTCGTAGTGCGCAATGAGTGGTACCTGTACGCTTTTGAGGGCGCTCCCATGGTGCTGTATACTTTCTGGATCAACATCGTCCACCCCGGCCGCTTTCTACCCAGAAGCCACGACCGCTATCTCCATTTCGACGCTGTCACTGAGCATGTGGGTCCCGGTTGGATTGACAAAAGGTCGAGGTGGGAGACTTTTGCAGACCCGTTGGATATTGGTGGCACGCTGCGCGGACAGCCTGCGCATGAGGCTTTCTGGCTCAAAGCCGACGACTGGCCGATCGCTAGGGATGGGAGCTTTGCTTTGGGCACTGCGACGAACGTGAAGGGGAAGTGAGCTCTTGATTATATTTGGAGAAATTTGTCGCACATATTGGGGTCGACTAATGTGCGATGCAATCTTATGGTCCGGCGCAGAATTTCTCATACGATATAATCAACCGGGTGGCATCCGTAGCGAGTATACATCGATCAAATGGTTCTTTTTCAATCCTTGGCCATAGCATGTCTTGAAGATTCTCAGACCGATGATCCATGCCGAGGAGTGAATTGAGTCACAACAATGCTTTTGTGAACTATTGCATGTATACACACTATCTCCCTCCACTTCCACTATCTCACAAGTCGACTTATAGCAAACATCCGATCTAGCCATCGCCAAACTCACACCATCTGACTGCCCTCCCTCTTGGCGCCCTGAGACGATCCGCGGGAAGACGCATCGCCCTTCTCGTTATCGTGCGCGCCCGCGTCTTCGTATTCAGAAGAAAAGCCATACTCCTTCGCCTTCGCATCGATCTCGGCATTGCTCAGGAAAGGCAACTGTTTGGCCGCGCTTACGTAAGACATGTTTTCGACATATCCCTTGGCGAAGATGATGTCGATCTCTTCCAGCGAGCGGTCCTTCGTTTCGGGGTAGAAGAACCTGCAGATCTCGTTAGTAAGTTGGCGATTCCTCACTGATCTGGATGAGGCGGAAGGAAAGGGGAATCAAAATACCATATGATCGGGAAGAAGCAGGCGTTGACTCTGTTTATGAAAAGTAAGTAAAAAAAAGCGAGAATCCCGATCGAGAGCATACTGACGCTGCAAAGAATAGATACGTTCCCCAGCTGATTGATGTCAGCATGACTGGAGTCGCCCTGCAATTATTCTGTTAACACGATTCCGGTCCACCATGGCCTCGTAGTAGGCTTACATCACGATCGTGAAGTTCCAAAGCCAGTTTGAGCATGTCGAGATCGCGTTTGCCTTGGCGCGCGTCTTGAGCGGGTTGATCTCTGCTGGATACAGCCAAGGAAGTGGCAGCCACGTCGCGCCAAAGAAGGCAATGTAAGTGAACAACCCGACTGCAGCGCCCTTTGTGGGACCAGTGTTGTTGGGATTGATGTCTTGTGGGATCAAGCAGGCGAAGACGATGACCATGGACAAGCATTGGCCGACTGTGCCGGCGAGGAAAAGCTTGCGGCGACCAACGTGCTCGATCAACCACCAGGATGATGCGGCGAAGATGGAGTATACGACCATATTCACACCTCCCAGGATAAGAGACATCGTTCTTGTTTGCCCGAGGGAATCCTCAAAGAGGACAGGAAGATAGTAGATGACCTGATAAAGTATGAAGCGTGAGAACATGCCTAACGGCATTTAGTGGTAGAGAACACTTACAGCGTTACAGCCTCCCACCTGTCGTCATGTCAGTTCGCAATTTCTTCTCGTTCATCACAGTCTGATAGCTGACATACCTGTTGGAAGAACTGGCTCGAGGCTCCAAGGAGCATTCTGCGAAGATGCTGGGTTTTTCCACCAGTCAACAACGCCCGGAACGGCGTGTTGCCTCCGATATGACCAGAAGCACGGATACTGTCTGAGATGACGCTAGCCTCAAGCTTGATCTCTTCGTCGTCTCTGTGATGTCCTCTCAAAGCAGCGAGGGAAGTCATTGCCTCATCGTGGCGATCTCTTGTCATGAGCCAGCGAGGGGACTCTGGCAGGAACAGCATCACTCCGGACAGGAACGCGCCAAAGATGATCTGGAACGCAATGGGGAAGCGCCAAGTGAGATCGGGAGGACCGTAACTGGCTCCAAAGTCGATCCAGTATGCGATCAATGTACCGATGGCGATAACACTGCCCTCAATACAGATCAGCAACCCGCGGTTGGTAGTCTTGGAGCACTCAGCTTGATATGTAGGAATGGTAGATGTGTTGATGCCGTTTCCCACTCCAGTGATCGTTCTACCGACAATGAATTGAGCCATTGCGCCTTTGCCGGGCATGGCAGTAACCTGAATGATGACGCCGATGATCATGATGAGACCACCCATGATGATAGCACGTCTTCTTCCGAGAACATCGCCGAAGCTGAGCTGGAAGATGGCGCCAGCGAGGCAGCCAATCTCGTAGATTGCGGTTACAAAACCTTGCCACGTCGAGTCGCCTCGAGTTTGCGGGAATGCGTTGTTGAACTCGGGCGCGGAGATGATACCGGACATGACGCCCTGGTCGTACCTGAATTGAGTGCGGTCAGTACAAGTAGATTTATGGTCAGAGGACGAAAGTATTACCCGAAAAGCAAGAAACCATTGGTCGCAACGACTGAGACGAGCAGAGATAACGACCTGCCAGAAAGTCCGAGGAAGGTTGGTATGCCCTGCGCGTTGTCCTTGGACGACGCATTGCCAAAACCCATGATTGCAATATGAAAGTTCCGGTCCCCAGTAGGTACTGTCAAAATGGGATGGTAACAAGCAGTGTACGCTGTATGCCGGCCTGAGATGCCAGAGGGTCAAGTTCACGATGGAGAAATACTGGAGAGAGTGGAGCGGTCGGAGGGTGGGGAACTGGGGAGAGTTATGAAGCGCCAAACGTCTCTGTACTAGATTGCACCTTGCCGCTTGTCATCAAAAGAACGGAGGTGATCGATCAATTGAGAGGCTGCAACAAGACCCACCGACACGAATTGGCGAACTCTCACGTGGCGGAAAAAACCGCCATCAGATGAAAGATTGCAAGCGAGCCATGCTAGCGTATCGATTTTGAGCCTCTCACGAAGCAGCTCTGCAACACAGAGTCTCCGCATAAGGACGATCGGACGTCACCGAACAACATCAGTTAGCCGGTGCGAGTGGGCCTCTCAGGCTTTCTCTCCGCACCGTTTGGTGCTTGTCCAGATATTGCAAAAGGTTAACGACGCTTAACGAGGGCATGGATTCCAGCTTGCGTCATGGAGCTTATCACTTTGAGGTTGGTAGTTCGATGTGATATAATCGTGAGGTGGCCTCCATCGGCACGATCCTCAGTGATCGGCATTGCGGGCACGCGCTCGGTCGAGTTTGATTGTGGTGGTAACGAGTCTTGTGGGAGCTGAAGCTGAACAGACCGACAAGTGTCGATGAAAGATGCTTGTCTGTCAGACGGGAAAAGTCCAGTATGGCAGATATCTAGGAAGAACAAGAGCGAAGTGATGTCGTGAAACAAAAGCCATGAGCTTGATCTCGCCAAGTAGAGAGCCAAGTTTCGATTTGATCCACCCCCATGGGCAAGCGCCCGACCAACCTCCACAATATGCCAAACGCCTTTTCTGCCTTCTGGAAAGGTGTCAAGCAACTGAACAGTCACCTGGTAGGCCGTGACCCGCTCAAACTTCGTTTCTACTCTTCGCACATCCATCAATCCTTCCATGCTTGACTTAGCACTCGCTCGACCTATTACTTGTAGGGTTAGGGTTGGGGGCTCGATCGAACTTCTACATAGGCATCTCATGTTCAGAGGCGAACCACTTGTTGTGTGCCTTAGCCAACTGAGTTTCATGCCGGGTGAAAGGTGGACATGCTCCAGAAATGACCTGATGACAGAGTGGAAACATTCATCCCGTTAGCCCCAGAAATCGACTTAGGCATCGGTGAACAGTTGCGCGACAAGTGCTTCCAGCTACATGTATTTAAACAAAATTCCCAAAAGTCACCACATAGTTGTCTCTACCACCTTCTGTATCCGCATCTTGAAAGACCATATCCAGCTCATCCACACCTTGCGTCCCTACTTTCCACAAACCCGACTGGACATGGTCTGCGAACGCTGCAAGCACAAGGTGCAACTGTGTTGGCTTGCAGGGCATGCAAGGGTTCTGTCCGATCTGGTAGAGCTCGAATTCTCCTCTCACGTGGGTGCCACTCAAAGCGGAGCCATCAGCCCTTATTGCGATACCATTAGCGCCCACAGAGTACGGCAACGCAAGACGACAACCATCTTCCACAGGAAAGTCTTGCTCGATGTCGCATGCTTCCAAGTAGAGACCCCAAGGTATGTGATCAACATAGCCCGCGGAAGCAGGTAGCCAATTGCTGGCTTGCCTACTCCCTGTGAGGATGGGGATTGGGAGATTGAAGGTGTCTCCTGTACAGGTGTTTTTTGACGGCAGAGATTGACTTCCTGACTCCGCTTGTTCCTGAGATCTTCGCCATCTATTGTTGATGACCTCCTCTTCTGTTGGGAGCTTTAACTCAGGCCCCAGAAAGACAAGGCTACTTGTAGGTCTCCTGGCTTTTGTGAGGAACTCCCAAGCAAAGCCATGCTTGCGAACTTTTGTTCTCTCCAAGATCACGGGGCTGTAAAGACTTTGGGAGGTGAAAAGATCAATCTTTGGCTCTGGCGAATGGTCGTTGGTAGCGCGAATTAGCGAGTGCCAGGCATCCAGAGCGTCTGCGAGGTCTTGTTTCGCATATGGTGGGACTGTCCAGGGATCGTGGATTCCTGCAGTCATTCGTCTAGCGCCGGTTTGCTCATCCTCGTATGACAATCCTTCACCTAACATTTCTCGATCTTGCATGCATTTGATGGACTCGTGAAGAGCAAAAACTTTGCCGCGCTCGATCAAGTCAAGCCAAGCGGAAAGCATTGTCTCGAGACGTTGCCACTCAGCAGGAGACTCTGGGAAATCCCCGTCATGACATGGTCCATCGTATCTGCAGCGGTGGTTTTCTTGGTCGTAGCTATGCCATTGTTAGCGTTGATTACTGGAAAACGGTTGTGACATTTGTGAGGCAAACATGATGTCGGCGCCCGAAGGGCTCGAGCTGTTGTTTGAAAGGTAAAGAGCAACCGCATCCTGGTCCAAGTCTTCGACCATCTCCCACAAATTTTCACCTCCACTTAGAATACCTATAAATTGGAAGAAGACACCCTCTTCGTGGTAAATAGCACGTTCAAGAAAGCTGATTACGTCTGAGTGTAGGCGTTCTTGGCCTTCTTGCAGAACTGCATCGTCGCTCGGAGGCCATGAATGCTGGATAGGCAAATCGTTGAGATCCCCTCCAGTAGAAATCCAGGCATGTTTCACGATAGCGTTATGGAGAGCTGCGCATCGTTGAAAATCAAGGTGATCATTTGTGCTGGTCTCGGGCATATCTGGGGTAACCCGAAGATGGCGGACCTCGTCCAACGGTCGAGATGTAACAATCATTTTGCGAGGCTATCCGGTTGGTTATATGGGTGGTGGTGGGTAACAGATTGGACTTGAGTCTTGACTGGAGAAGGCTTGGCTTTTGCAAACTCGGAAAAGTCCGCCTCTTCAGCGTTTCTTGGTATCTTTTGTTCTTGGCAATGTGTTTCGGCAGTTAATCAGGTGTCTAGCGCTTGCCTAGCCGTAGTTTGCGATGGTGCTGAGGAGCTCCTCCGGTAGTCCTGTAAGCATGTTTGTGATCACTTTGGAACAATGTCGTAGAGTGGGGACAACTATGGATGTCCGGGGCTGCCTAGGTAAATGCTTGGTTCATGTTCTTGAGGCGGAGGCTCTACGTAGCGTTAGCAAGATAAGATCATGGTACTCCAGTCATCACACTGCTTCTAATCACATGAATCGATATCATACAAAGCTGCTGGGGTACGAAAGGACAATGTCGGCCACTAGTCGCTCAACTAGCCTGCCAGTTTTTAGTCCCCATCCTCGTCGTCCTCACTTTCTCCGTCCTTGCAAGTGATGTCCCACGGCACGTCCTCCGGCCCAACCGTCACGCAGGTGAGGTAGTCCAATTCGTCCTTGCCAGGCAAGTGCAAAGTAGACTTGACTAATGCACTGACATACTCCGACGCCTCAGTCTTTAGGGCAGCGAGAGGCAAATTGACAGCCTCGAGTTCAAACTCACCATCGGTGTCGGCTTCTAAGAAGTCGGTGTTGAACTTCTCCCAAACCGTGTTGATGGGAAGGTAGGTCTCCCCGCCAGCCGCAACAAGGCGGTAGAAACCGGCGACAGTGTTGCAGCCGTGTTTGTGTTCACACAGATAATGCGGAGCGGGTGCTTTTGAGGTGTCGCTGCGGAGGTAGCCGATGTGTTCAGCCATCCAATCGCGGACGATGTTGACAGTGCTATAGGCGTCTGGTTGGTTGTGCTGGCTGACTGTACTGCTCGGGTGCGCGTCTGACCCCGATCCGTCGTACTGGCCAATCTCGAGCGAGATAAGTAGCAAGTCCTCGTTGATGTCTCTCCTCAGATCGTATAGCTCATGAGATCGACGGTGAATGATCGCTTGGACTGCATCGGGAAGGTCATCGAACCGCTTGCCGGCCTTGAAACTCGCGCTGCTGCCCACCAAGTGCTTGAATGCCTCTTCGTAGACAGTCAGGGTTTTCAAAGCAATGCCGATCTTGAGATAACGGACTGGCGCTTGTGCGATCGGTTTCCAGAATTTTCCACTTCCTATGTAGCCGAAGAACAGGCTGTCAAAAGCGCCTTGTACTTCATGAATTACTTCATACTTTTGCGCAATGCTAATGATGCCCTCGACCTGAGGCAACGCTGCGGCAGGCTCTGTCTTTGATACTCCGTGGGCGCGCACTCTGGCGATAATCCGAAGAAGGCTGTCGCAAGCCTTTGGCCAGTCCGTATACGATGCGATGGAGTGCGTTTCGGAGGAAGACGCCTGATTAGACTCGACGCCGTCTGTAGTCTTTCGGTCAAACTCGAGCTTAATCTTGGTTTTCTTAGCAGCTGTCGGCTGCTGCCGTAGTTCAAGCGTCTGTGTGAGATCGGCGACAGAGCAGTCGAGTGGCAATGGGTGGAAACCAGGTGTCGACGATGAGACCGAGAAGATGAGAAGTCCACTTAATTTCTGTTCTGAGGAACATCCTTGCGAAGCAGCTTTCGATGATAAATAGACTTGTGCGAGGGATTCCGACGCTTTGCAAAAATCACGCGAATCAACCAGGCAAGTTTTGCTGTAGTCGTTCGGGTCCAAGACGATCAGCAAATTACCTTCCCTGAGTGGGTTCTGGCGTCAGACAGTTAGCCGTGTACCGTGCGAACGCAACAGACAGTTCGCATACCTTTTTGTTTGCCTTGCAGGCAGAGAAAACCTCGTCTACCCAGGGAGCTTGGATGCGTGGTGTCACGATAACGAACCTTTGCTCCGGCACAACCTGTTCGCCGCCACTTTCCGAGCTATTCGAGTCCCGCTTGATCGACTCCGACTCTTTTCGCGCCTCATCCATGTTGTCTTTCTCTGTCGATCTGTCCTGCGCCCGGGTTGCTTCGTCGCTGTCGGTGGAAGTCTGCTCGGTCTTTTGCCTTGCTGCGGCTCTTGCGCGGGATGACCTTTCCTCGAACTCTTCTTGACGATCACTTTCGATCCGAACCTGATTGCATGCGAATTGAGAGGTCGGAGGCGGGTCATTCTGCAAGGTCTCCTCCTTGATTATCTGGCCCGAGTTGCACAGAGCAATCAGATCATCGTCCATCAAGTCGTGTGTCAAATCCTTGTGTAGCGGCGTCCCGCGTTCAGTTCTAATCTGTTGTGTGTGAGGTAAAGTATGAGTTACGGCCTCAGATGCTAGCGCTTCGATGTCGGACGAAGATGGTGTTTTCGGGCTGGTGCTGTCGCCTTGCGACGCTGACGGCACCCAACAGTTGGAGCTGCTTTGACATTGGCGGCCCTTCACTTCCTCCGGCGAACTCAACGAGCTTGACGGGCTTGACGGGCTTGACGACATGTTGCTTGAGCTTGCGATGTTTGTTGTGGAGGTTGGTGTTGGTGTAGAAAGAGAAGCAGTTGTAGGAGGCGAGAAAAAGGCGAGGCTAAGGCCATGAGGCATGTGGCCCAAAATAGCATGTGATTCTCACATGCCGTCCATTGCCTGTTCAGCCACTCGACTTTCCTGTGCACGCTCTCGATTTGCACATGACAGACCCAACTTAGAACCTCACTTCATAACTTCCCGCCCTAGTCATATACCTCACCCACTTGACACTCGAATAGTTGCTCTTCTCAAACACCTTCAAATACCTCACCAGCAATCCGCTGCTCGTGAACATGAGCAGGGAGAACTGCATGCTCAAAGGCGGACGGCTCCAGGCCTTCGCATTTGTCATAGTAGTCAAGCTCGCCTCGGCGGAAAGCACGAACTCCGACTGACCCGTAAAACGAGCGAGCTTCCAGACGATAGCATTCTCACTCGGCTCGTACTTGGCTTTACCCTGCGACGTACGCGAGGAGATATCAGCGGTGTTGAGCGGGGTGGGGATCTTGACGACAACGTTTGTGGCGAAGAGTTTAGAGCCGTAGTTTGCTTTGATGGCGATGGAGTACTCGACTTTGCTCTTGCCGACTTCGTTGACGATTGCTTGGACTTTGAAGGGCAGGTTGACGTTCTCGGTTGCGCGGTAGTTCATGAGCTGGAAAGAGCCGTCGGGTGGAATAAAAGAGATTGTGCGGTCGTTGGTGAAAGAGGACAGCTTAACACATTGATGGAGGGAAACGTCTTCGAGGGTGACTGAGCCAGCAGCGGCTTTGGAGGCTTTGTTGCCGCCCATGTTTCCTACGGGGCCATCCAGCGATGTGTCTGCACCGTTCTCGCCGAGAGTTAGACGATCGTTGAGGCCGAATTTGCACTCCGGCATGCCTGTAAGGTAGGCACGCATCTCTATAGCGCCGTTGACATCGGCTCTGAGAACAGTGCCGTTCGCAGACACGAGCAAGTTGACATCCTCAATAACGTCCACGAAAGCCTCATTCTTTCGGTACTTGATATTGTCCCTCCTCCAAGACATGGCACCAGTTGCCTGCATTGTGATCTTGCTGCTGTCCTCAATCGTCGGCCGCTGCGACTGAACGCCCTCGGTGGTGATGTACATCTTCAGCGTCTCGGTCTCGGTGTTTTGCGGATAGCCAAAGTCCAGAATCTCGTCGAGCAGTTCGTAAATCATGACAAAGTTGCTCTTGACAGCCTCCTCATCGAACCGCCCAAAGTAGCTCCTACCCAGATTGACCAGCTTGTAGAGGAACTCGAAGACCAGTGCGCTGTTGACATTGCCCTTGCTGACGCCTACAATGTAGATGTTTTCGCTCTTGATGTGGGAGAATGTGGTGCTTCCGAGAGTGAGAATAGGTGAACGGATCTGGGCATTGGATATGACCTGGATACGGAAGACGTCGGCCAGGCGAGGTCTCATGTCCTGGCGGAAAGCACGCAGGATGAGCAGTTCGCCCTTTTGGTTGAAGAGAAGGATTCCAGAGAGCATGGTAGGAAGAGTTGCACCCGGAGGTGTCTTGGGACAATTGTTGCTATTCGTCACACAATATCAAAGTGTATGTTTAGTCTGGGTTAAGGAGGGCCTCCAACATCGCGGAGGGGCGCGAGCGGCGGCGAGCTGCTTGCTGCTTGAGTCAAGTCGCGGCGCCTTGGACCTTGGACCTTCGCCAATCTTCAACCATTACGCACGTCTTCACCTCACTACCACCGCCGTACCTCGACTACCTTCGCCAACCCATCTCTCGCATCTATACTACAGCACCGCTCTCCTACCGCCACCGCAGCAGTCAACACGCGCACACCTCAATACAGCACCCGATAAGGCCGACAGCACCAACTATCAGCACCGTATTCGTCGCACAACCACACCACCACAATGAAGCCCGTCGTCTCCGCCTTCAACGCATGGACATGGTACGCCGATCCAATACACAGCAGCAGAGCGATCAGGAGGATGCAATATAAAGAAAAATAGCAGGGAACATCTACACGGAACGGAACATCCGCTGACTTAGCACCGCCCAACAGCGTCGTCATCTCCATCTTCGCCATCATAATCCTCAGCACCATCGGCAGCATGTTCGCCAGCGGACACCACACGGTCATGGGCTCATCTGAAGACCCCAAAGACGGCAAGGGAGTGGCAGCAGCCGTCTTTGGTGCAGTAGTAGTATACGGCGTACGTTGGAACACCTCGCAGAAAGAAGTCCGAATTAGGGCAAGGCACAGCGCACAACAAGCTAACAATAGATGGAAAAAACAGGTCTTCCTCCTCTTCTGCGGCAGCCAGGCATTCCTACACCAGAGGCAGCGGGCGGGTGGTGAGATTGCTTTGCGGTAGACAGGACGTAAAATCAGCAATGCGAGCGAAAGGACGGGAAGCATCACATAAGATAAGCAGCGTCTGCGGATGCTGCACTGGCAGCAGAGCACCAGGCAGGCGCGCGCGAGAGAGAGGCAAACTTGCAAGATACGCGTGGGAGCTTTTGTATTCTGGCGGCGCAATTTGGAGTTTTTTATTAATGATACCTGGAGGGCGTTGTGTTGCCTTGTGAGACAGAAAGATACATACATCCGCAGTTCCTACATGTCTTTGGTGGGATCCTGGTGCACGCGTGTATAGTAACTTGTACCCCAATCTATGGAGTGCTTAACTGCATGCATGTTCTTTGTCTCCAAGCTTACCACATCACGGCTAGAGCTGCGGGATATGGAATTCAGATACAGAGTAAAGCCTCTTTTAATCATAACCTCATTCAATGTAATATCGACGGTGCCCAATAGCCCCCTGTATGTGCTTGACAACGATGCTCTCTGCGTACCACACCCAAAGGCAAGTCATCTTTTGCTGTATGTTCAAGAAGTCAAGGCCAACAAGTACTAAGACACCGGGCAGAGGAAGCTGCTGCTGTAATCGCAGCCTCGAACCAGCCGATGCAAGACGCGTGGGCGCCTTGGAACAGATCTCAGGCCTCCGCGCCACCGCCTTCCTCTTCGTCGCCACCACCACCACCGAATCCGCCAAACGTGCCAGCGCCCCAAACCATTCCCTTGCTCCGAGCCATCTTCTTTGCCTGCGCCAACTTCCTCTTCTCCTCCGCCCCTTCCCGTCCCTTCTTCTTCCCAGCTTCGTGCACTGCCCTCTGCCTCTCCGTTTCCTCGGCCTCCTTGACCGCAATGCGCATGGCCTCCTCCTTATCCTTCATGCTCTCAGAAATGAGCGACTGGGCATGCTCCAACGAGTCGAACTTGTTGAAATCGGCTAGGTCCAAATTCGCAGCCGATGCATAGCCTTTGAGATCCATGCTCACAGGATCCTTACCCAGAAGAGCCGCGTTGACACGAGCCGGATCGAGACGCTCTTCGCGGTTGAACTTCTTCTTGATCTGGGCGCGGGTTTTGGGCGGGAAGAGCTGGCTGATGATCATAAAGTCGGTGCCCCAGTTTCTGAGCGCGTCGTAGAAGCGGTCCGTTTCGTCTTCGCTCCATGGGTCGCTCTTCGACTTCCACATCGGAACTCGGTCTTTCTCGTCGCGCTTGCGGTCGTTCATGTAAGTGGTGCGGTTGTGGAAGCGAGTGAGATCGTTTTCCTCCTCGACTGGTGCCTGCATGGCGATTTCGGCTTGTGCTTGTGCACGGCGGTCGATTTGCAAGGTTTCTTCGTCTTCCACGATCTCGCCGTTCACCACGCGGAAACCTAAACCACCTTGTACCGCCCGGGTGGTCGCGTTTGCCGTGTCTGCTGCGGGAGTGCCTTCGGGGTCTTCCGTTGAACCGCCTGCTTCCTGATCCTTTTGCTGTGCGTTATTTTGTTGTCCTTCCTCTGTTGCCTCGCCTTCAGCCTCGGCGCGTCTTTTCCGCTTGACTTCATCCCAGTCGATCTCGGCCATTTTCTTCTCCCGTTCTGATATCTTGCCGTACCGTTTTTGTTTGGTGATGGTGTACATGGAAAGTGCTTCCGGGTCAATCTCATGTGCCTCAGGGTCAGATTCCGGCTCCTCATCCTCGGCGTTTGTTGCAGCACCCGCGCCTTCCTCGCCTTCCTGAGCTTTCTTGCCTTTTCTAGCTCGAGGCTTCGCCGCTGCGGCTTGTCGTGGTTTTCGTGGCTTCTTGGGCTTCGGGGCTGGTTGTGGGCCTTCTTCTCCTTCAACAGGGTCTTCCTCGTTGACGCGCGCGGGCGTCTTCACTTTGCGAGTTTTGCGCTTTGCGGGAGTCTTCTTCGGCGCAGTAGCAGGATCGACCGTAGCATTCTCTGCATGTGGCATGTCCGCGTTCTCCGTCTGATCCTGAGTCGTGGCCATCATACGAGCCACGGGAGGTCGTCTGGGTATTTGCGACGGGCCTGGGACAACATCGCCCTCGATCTGAGCCTGGACAGTCGCATTACTACGGGTGCTGTTCCTTTTAGGTGCTTTTCTCGGTCGTGGTTCTGTCGTAGGTGCAGCGCGCTTTCCTGGCCGTGATGTCTCGCTTTGGGTCTCTGATTGCGCCTCCGCCGGAACTGTAGCGGTCGGGTCCGTAGCACTCGCTGTAGCAGCCGCCGGGTATGGTCCATCTCTCGCTGCTGTCAGAAATGGCAAATCGGGTGATGCGACTGTTGGAGCGATTGCGGATGTGCTTGCCTCACTTGGAGCTGCATGGTCAGAGTTCGACAAATGTCCAGGAAGAGCTTCCAGATTCGAGGCGGGGGCTTCGCGTAGGGCGGTGGGGATAGCATGAGCGTCTTGTGTTGCAGGCGGTGTGTTGATCGGTTGCGCATTGCTTATCGGTGTAGGTTGAGTCGGTGTAGGTTGAGGAGCCCTCTCCGGGATCGTTACAGGATCTGCGAATCGCACATGTTGTCCCTCGATGGACTGTCGCACGGGCGATTGTTGCGTAGACGGAGGCGACGGCAGTGGAGCTGCTGTGGACGCGACTGTGGTAGGCGTTGGTTGCGATGTTGAACTGGCATTCGAAGTGACCGGTGCGGTGGCCTGCTCGTCGGTTGGTTTTGGCGCAGGTTTCGCAGGCGGTGCTGGTGGGGCTGCAGGGCGACGACGGGGAGGAGCCTTAGGCGCTGCCTTTTTGCCAGACGTGGCGGAGCTGATGAGCGTCGACATTACACGAAGGCATCGACGTCGAGAATATGGAGAAAGATAGAGTTCAGGTTACATGTGTGTAGCAGGTTAGTAAGTGAATGTAAAGTACTACATGCTCTTCGAAGTGAACGCGACTAACTTTCTCCCCCCCGCAAAAAGGCCGCTTCCCGTTCCCGTGAGACTCAATCTCAAGAATTGGAAGGATGCCATGGGGATTCGACTGGACATTGCACCATTGGCGTCTGATAGTTGCGGAAACACGCAGCAGCACGCAAGAGCACTCAGAAACATACCTCAACATCACAATGAAGAGCATCTGAAAATCAACAATCTTCCTGATCACAAGCGAATGCTGCCTCAGTCGCATGCCTTCGCCCCGCCCCGCAAGGCTAAACCTCACTCGGCCTGGCCTCTCCCAGCGCCACGCAGCGTCCGACCAACCAGCATCCAAACACCGCCAGCGCAGTCGGTCTCCTTTCGCAACTTTGCACTCGACACGCTCCAGCCAGACTCACACCCTCACAAACACACCATCATCGCCATCTCACCCACGCTCTCTACTTCGCGCTGCATTGACCGTGCTCCATCTGCGAGCTTTCATTGCAATCGGCCTGGATTCATGAGGTAGTGCTGCCACCAGCGCCTCTCGCGCGTCCTACCGCCAACCGTTTCCCTCAGATGACCGCCGCAACAACGCCTTCTCTTCCGGTGCCTTCATTTGAAAAGGCTCACATGGAAGATCGCAAGCGCTCGCTGGTGCCCGACGCCGATGAGTCACTTTCGCGGTCAAAGCGCATCAAAGACGAGAATGGCGCTCCTCGTATGAGCGCCGAGAATGAGGCTCAGGTCGAGGTACGTTCACCCTTGCGTGTGTATTTTCCCGCTCGCGACACCTCCTGACAGTATCTCCTTACAGGCGTACCAAAAAGATGCCATACTCCGCCAGATGAACGAGTACAAGCGCGAGCAGAAATATTGGCAAAAGGAATACACAAAGCTCAGCGACAAACTCACCCACCATGACGATCACCTCCGCACCATCGACGCCTGGTTCTCCCAGTTACTCGATGAGGTCCGAATCCTTGCGTCTGACACCCTTCCAACTCCACCAAGCGCGTCGTCAGCATCTGGTATGACACCCTCGAGTACAAAATCCGCGGAATGCATTTGCTAAGAGTCGGTCTAGGTGGCGAAATTTTCAAATCCGCCCTCGAATTCGCCGACAACGAGGTCTTCTCAGCACACTTGTCAGAGCGGTCGCAAAAAATCAAGGACGCGATATCAGATATCTTCGGGCGCATTCCGAATGCTTCCCCAGAGGTACTAAGCCTTCAAAATCAGCTTGCCGCTGCTTTGGCCGAGGAAAAGACTGCAATCGCCAAATGCCAGAGTCTGGATTCTGAGAAGCAGCAGTTAACAGATCGCTTGGAGACTGCATCGTATCGGTACCTGAAGGCTGAGAAAGCTGTAGAGAGGGCCAAGAGCCTTCAGGTGCAGAAGTTGGAACGCCAGGCTATGTTTGGCGGAAACGGCGATGTTTCACCTAACACGAGCAAACGGGCGGCGACACCTATAAAGCACGAGACTAATGGCGAGATTGAGAACGGCGTTTCGGGCGGCGAGCCCGAAACCGCGCGCAAAGAAGCACTGGCAGTTGCAGAGCATCGCAAAAAGCAACTTGAGGATCTGGAAGCCGAGAACGACCGATTGACTAATGAACTTTCCGCGGCGCGAACCAAAGTGGCGAGCTTGAAAGATGAGGATTACGCCGAGACTGCCCTTTTCAAGACTTTCAAACTCCAGCACGAAGATGTCATCAAGCGCGTCAACGACCTGGAAGCGACAAACGTGCAGCTGCGCGAGGAGGCACAGAAATTCCAGGCTGAAAGAACGCAACACCGGGCTCTTATCGACGAGGACAACCGCGCTCAAACTAACGAGAGCGAAAGCATGATTGCTCGGATTGAAGTGGACTTGGCGCGCATAAGACACTCAAGAGACGAGCTCACTTCCGAGCTTGCAATCCGCAAAAGCGCCGACGATGAGAAGCGTGTGTCTTCTGAACAAATCAAGGAACTTGCAGCAGCCAAGGACATCAGGATCTCGGCACTAGAATCTGAAGTCGAGCGTTTGAAGCTGCAGATTGGGGAGTCCAAGGCTGCCGAATGTGATCACGACAACATGGACTCGGATGCGCTCAAAGCCAGACTTCGAACTCTCGAGAACCAGTACAGCCTTCTCAGCCAGGAGCTCCCATCCATGGAAAGCGCTTGGAAGAAGACCCAGGCTCTTGCAGCCAAAAAGGTTGCCGAAGTTGCCCATTCAGAAGATCTGGTAATCAGATTGAACGCGGAAAAGTCCAAAGCTGAGCAAAAGTACTTTGCCGCCATGAAGGCCAAAGACTCAAAGGAAACGGAACTCCGGGTGCTCAAGTCTCAGAACGCCCGTTCGAGTGAGATTGTCAGCCAGCTGAAAGACGCTGACAGTAAAACGAAAGAACTCGTCATTTCGCTGGAACGTCAGATCGCCGAGGCCAAAGACGGTCTCGCAAAACTGGAGCAGCAGCAGCGTACCGTCGATCAAAAGCACAAGGAGGCGACCACACTCTCAGAAGGTCTGAAGAAGCAGATCGAGGAGCTCAACACCCTGGCAACCGCAAAGGACAAAGAATGCCTGGCGGCAGCGAAGGCACGCAGGGAGGCCGAGGATGCCTTGGAGCAGCTGAAGGTCAGGCTCGAAGACACTAAGAAGTCGTTCGAGAGCTTGCGCAAAGCAAAGGCCACAGTCAACAACACCAGCGCAGAGGAGTGGCGGGTAAGATTTTGCAAGTTAAAACCTGGTGCAATTTGTTTTTTCACTGACCAATATTCCAGTCACTCGCCATTTGCTCAGTCTGCACAACCAATATCCGCGACGTTGCTCTCAAACTCTGCGGTCACGTCTTCTGCTCGTCTTGCGTCAGAGACCTGATCCAGAACAGATCAAGGAAGTGCCCTAGTTGTGGCAAATCGTTTGGCTCAGGCGATTCTATGAAGATCGTTCTCGCCTAAACCTAAAAGGCCGGTTACTTGAGTCGTCTGGAACCCGAGCATAGTGGTTCGGCGGGCGCTTACTTCCGGCGCTTATTTCGAGCAAAGCAACTGTGATACCCAATCGAAGGGTCTGCGCGACAGACTTAGATGACGGGACTCGCGCTCTTGCGCAAGGCGCGTCCAAAAGGTACAAATTCCCTCACTCCCATCCCCATTCCCATTCCCCCAGGAAGCAACAGGCAGTCCGGCAGAAGGATGCAGAAGAGGGCGTTTTGCACATTGTATCGAGTACAGGCCACTCGGAGAAGGACGGGATTGAAAAAGAATGCATGGGCTTCGCTGTCCCGGATCGCGAGTCCAGGTGTTCTTGTACGATAATAATCATTGGCGTACCGTACGCACGAGGACGGAATGAAAGTGCGTGCGTGTGTTGGCCGGAGTAGTAGCATGAACGAATGAAATGCAAGACTTGAAAGGCATGATATAAGGTTCTCAGATCCGTTGTGTGTTACACCTTACTTAGCTTGACCTCGTGAAATTCCATGTGGCATTTCAAACATCCTGCGTATGGTCATGGCGAGATTCATGATTGGAGATGATGGGAGGAGTTGCTGACCCGAGGAGCGGTTGATTCTGCGAAGTCTTTTGTTGCACCACGGAGCGATTGCAACTGTCAAGGAATGGGAATTGGTATTGTATGGTAGGTTGTCAACTTGTAGGACGGCGGGCTGCGTACGAATTGCATTGCATGAGGCCGTTCGGCTTCTGGCTGCGACACCGCGCCGAGACCGCCACTTCGGATAGACAGTGTGCATGTCCAGCCTCACCCATTCACGACTCAACCAATGCCAAAACCTTGACATCTACACTTTATTCCAGTAGTCACACAGCATAACAATGAAGCATCGCATCACATTCATCCAGTCCGAAGGCACAGGCATTGATCCAGGCAGCATTCACGTCAACCCGGATACAGTCGTCTTCAACCAAGCCCACAATGCAGCGCTCGAGAAACGAGTAACTCTAGGCTTGAGCGACTTGCCAGCAGAGGTGAACATGGAGCATTGTCATTGCAGCATGGCCTTTTCGGAAGAACTGACAAGCCTTCCCAGGTCGCATCAATCCTAGAACAATGCCACGAACTCCACATCCGCTGGGCAGCACTTGACGACCACTCCATCCCAGCTCCATTCGCCTCCCGCCTGCCCTCAGGCCTACACATCTTCTTCACGCCCCTCAAGGCTGGCGAAGAGGTCAATCTCTGCCCACTGATCCACCAACTCTTCGGCTCGGAGTTGAAATGCGACTCCACGACTGAGTCCTTCACCCGTCCGTCCCAGCTCTCGGAGACCTTCTCCTCTTCGGCAAGCTACCAATACTACCACGTGCTGCCCAGTCTGGAAAATTTTAACAGGTACTTGCAAGCGAATGCTTGTCGTACGGACTTGAAAACGAGAATTGCGTGCGAGAACGAGGCTGAGTTTGCCACTTATGCCGCTTCTGTTGATATTGACTTTGATGCAATCAGCCATACCGTTGATCTGAGTGCGCTCTGGAGTGCGGACAAAGATGCGCTTTTCCAGAGGCCAGGGTCGGGTATTACTGACAGAGCCGTTGTGAAGTACAGAGAGAACCACCGGGTCGAAGTTGGGGTGTTGCAGAACGAGCCGGTGAAAGAGGTTGAAGAGCTCTCTTTGGGAGGATATCTGGCCGTACTCGGAGAGCACGAGAAGCCGAGTATGTTGAGCCCTTTGATTACAATATACGAGTCTTTCAAAACAGCTGACAATCTCCTCCAATCCACAGGCGCAACAATGTTTTCCTTCCCCTCCCGCCACCACCCTCTCCCAGCACCAACTTCACAAAAGCTATCATTCGCCGCAACCTTCCAGCAACCAACAGGCCTCCACCCAAAACTCGATCTCACCTTCCCGGCAAACTCTCTCACGCCACCTCAACCCTCCTGCGCCCTGCACGCCTACCTAACCCTCCCATCAGCCCTTTTCATCGACCGCTACCAGTTCTCAGACCCCCTCTCCCTCTCGTCCCAAAGCCTCATCGCCCTCCGCGCCCTCAGCGGCTCGCAAGACCTCGAAGCTCCAGACTGGGTGATCCCCGCCTGGGGCTCCGCAGCGCTGTTCGAACTCGCGCACCCCAAAGTCCCCACAGACGCCGATGAAACATCGACCTGGACAGCCACGATCCCGACCCACCTCCGCTACGTGAAGCCGTCAAACGCCTCTTCGTCATCAGAGTCTCAATCGACGCTTTCCATCCCAGCCCCAGTCGTCTTCTGGGCCTGCAACGCAGACGAAGGCGCGAAATTCAACGTCAACCCGTTCGATCGCGTGAATTTGGGTTATGACGGATTGTTCGGCACCAAGACCATGTTCTACCACGTGCCGCCTGCGCCTGCCATGGCTGAGGTTGGGAGTGGGCATGGGCTTATGCTCGACCTGAACGTGCCAGTTCTGGATTCCAAGTTCGCGGGATGGGTGCCGATGGCGACGTTGGCGGTGGTGCTGGCTGGGTTTGGGTGGGTTGTTTTGAAACTTGTTGGTGGTGGCGGTGCGAAGAAGGAGGCGGAGGCGAAGAAGAAGCAGTGAACCAAAAACAAAAAACAAGGGGACACATACCTATCCAAGACTCGGTGCTGAACATTCACGAAAGCCTTAAAGATTCCACGTCGAAAAAAAAAAATCAAACCTACATGCATGTGAGAGGATATGCATACGAGTGATCAAGCACCCACCCTTCCACCACGAGCGCTGCGATTTCAGCCCATTCTGTCTCCAACGCTTTGCACTATTATACCTGAAATTACATGCATACATACATACATACATTTTACAGGAGTAATCAAAGTTAAGCAGCTGTACGTAAATAGACCAACCTAGCAAGCAACCATCACTCACTCACTCAAGAATAAGGCTATATGACAATCCAGCATTCAAATGACATTCAGCCAGCCGAAGAAGCCTCAAACGAACCTCAAATGCAGCCAGAGCCATTCAGTAGAATCACATCACAGGGTCTCAGAAATAAATACCTACCACGCGAAACAGTTTTGGCTTTGAGAAAAGATGTTTTTGATGAGGAAAATTCCTATACGTGCCTCCTACCTACCTAACAAGAAGACGACGAAAGCGGTTCTGTGATACCGACGTGAAGAAACGATGCATGAAGTCTAAAGATAGACAAGATAGACAGATAGACAAGACGGGGGGGAAAAGAGGACTAGTCACTAACGATGAGAACATTTCAAGATCAGATGCATAGTAGATAGACAGACAAAACATACAAGAAAAAGAGATGGAAAATGACCAAATAAATAAAACGCCACCGACACCAACGCAATGTGATAATGACAAAAGATTCGCTCTTCCAACAAGTAAAAAAAATCATACAGCAGTTCCGAGGACAAAGATGAGGTCTTGCTTTCTATTCTTCACATTCTTGTTTTTCTGTATGTTCTCTCGGCTCTCAAAAAACTTCTCACTTGGCATAGCCGTACATGTCCGGCAAGCGCGGTTCCCTCCTGCTCCCCGCCTCGCTCTGGTCCCTATAGCCCATCCCCGCAGCGCTGTTGACAAGACCGTCCGCGCTCTGGTCGCGGTAAGGCTCCGTCGGGCGACTAAGGCTGCGGCCGGAACGGTAATCGTCAGGCGGTGATTGGGGCCTGTGAGGCACGGCGCCGTATTGCCCTTTGTTATCGCGGCTGGAGCCGAAGGGGAGGTCGGAGATGATGGGGGCCTTGTAGGACGTGTCCTTCTGGGTCATGTTCTCCATGAGCATCGAGTTGCGGGCGTCGAGCGGGGTGAGGTTGTCGAGGTCGCGGGCGAGCTTCTCCTTTTCTTCGGCTTCCTTGCGGGCCTGGCGGTGAGGGTTCTTCTTGATGCAGAAGATGAGGGCGTTGACGGCGATGAGGATGGCGAGCACGCCGGTCAGGACTCCTTGGACGACGATGAGCACGACGCCGGTGACGGTCTTGGTGGTTTGGGACATGCCAAGCTCTTCGACGAAGACTAAGATGCAGACGACGGAGAGCACACGGACTGTTTGGATGACGCAGTTGATCCAGTTGCTGCTCTTCAAGCTGAAGGGACGGGCCCACAGGAGCAGGCAGAGCATCAGGGCTTCGACGATGAGCTGGCCACCGGTCTGAATGAGGCCGTGGCCGTTGGCACCGGCGATCACGCAGCCGCGTGTGAACATGTAGATGATGACGGGGATGAAGATCCACCAGTAGTTCTTCTTGTAATTGTCGTAGAGGAGCGAGTAGCGGACCCAGACTTCCTTGTCTTCGTAGAGTGCGCTGGAGTCACCCAGATGCTTCTTGCTTTCTTTAGCCTTTGACCAGATCTTCCACGTGAACCAACCGAGGACAGCAGTGAACAGAGCGAAAGTGACACCAGCAAGCACTTTGGCGGCCCAAGAGTCGCCGTTGGTGAATTGATAAATGCAGTAGAGCGTCCAGATACCGTAGAGCAGGAGGATCAAGTTGGTGATCGCCTTGGCCAAACGCCACCAGTAACGCTTTCTCCAGGACTCCATGGCGGGCGAGAGCGGCTTCATCATGGACCAGGCTTCCAGAATGACCTTGAACAGAAGGATGAGCACGATGATGGCGGCAACAACGATGGCGAAGCACAAGAGCAGTGTCATGAAAGTGTTGGGCGACGGAATCTTCAGCTGTTCCACATATGCTTCGATGTTGGCAACATACTTCTGGTTCTGAGTCTGGGGCTCCTCGGTGCTTTCGGGCGCATCGCCAGAATCAGCGCCGCTAATGCTGCCAATAGTGGTCTCCTCTCCATCGACGCTGACGGTCCCGTCGCGCAAGAAGAGAAGTGCACCGTTGATTGCGCGCTTTCCCAAGGTGCCGGCAGTTGAGCTATTCGCGCCACCTTTGAACACCAGAGTCGCGTTCTTGAGGTATTGGTAGTTGTTTTCCGTCAGGTTACCTCCAGTAGATGCGCGGAATTTGTCGATTGTAGATTGCATGCTGTCCCACTGAACCAGGCCAGTACTGAAAGCGAAGTTGTTGCTGAAACTTTGGTAGACTTTCGGGTACTGGACACTCATCATTCCACTGAGGGCCATGCTTTGGAACCAGCCAAAAACTTCGCCGAAAGTGGGAGATGGTGCGGCGGCTCCAGGGGCGCCTGCAGCCGACATGGCAGAAAGTCCGGTGAGGGCGAGCGAGCCTGCTGCGATGCCAGCAGCAACGTATTTGACGGCGGGGACTTCCATTGTCTTTCCGTTTTGGACCACCGATTCAATACAGGCCAGCTGGGTCTTGTCGTCATCCCTCGTGAGCTCTAACCGGACCAGACCGTCCAGATCGGGGACTGTGAATGCGATCGAGGGAATCTGTTTGGCGAATTCGTCGGGTACGGTCATTGAGTCGGACGCTTTGAATGTTGCGGCAGGGACTGAAATCCGTTAGCACGTGTCCACCGAAATTTACCAAGTATACAAGGTCTCGTACCTGGACACATCTCCTTCACGCCTTCGTCGCAGGGGCTGAATGTTCTCGAGTAGACCTCCTTGCCATAGGCGGTAACCACCAGCTTCGCGGTGACATTTTGTGCGGTCTTGCTCTCGCCATCCACGTTGTATGTGATGATGTGCGAGTTCTTGTTGTATGATACATCGAGGGCGTTGACTTTGATAATGCTGTCGTCCAAACATGTAGAGAAGCTGCTGGTGCTCAAGACATCGGCGCCGAAGACACCGGCGGGTAGGGAGCAGAAGAGGGCGGCGGCGGTCAAGGCCCGCATGCCTATGGATGGGCGCATGGTGGTGTGTATATGCAGGCGTGAAGCCCTCAGCGGCCAGGCGGATCACACTCCCAAGCTTTTGACCAGATTACTTCCAGATGGAGGAGTTGTAGTTGTACAGAGCAGGCAGTGAGCGGCGGGCGGTGAGGCAGACGGCGGGAGAAGAAACAACCTCCACAGACGGCGTTTCAAGTTGAATCCGGGAAATGCGTAGCGACAGGGAGGGTAAGAATAGGAGGAATGGGATTTGCACGAGAAGAGGAGAGGAAAACAATGGGTAAAAGGCGGTAGACGGTAAAAGACAGGGAGTATGAGAGAGTCGAGTGAGATATCAGTAGACAAAGTGAGAAACGAGTGTGTGTGTGCGTGTGTATGTGAGAATAGCGAGATAGCAACAGCCAGAATGCAGGGCTGCACTGCTGGGATAATACGAGATGAAGGTGACTTGGGTGACTTCGTTCCGACAGGGTATGCGAGGTCAAAGAGGACGCGCCGCGCGGAAGACTGCACCGTTTTGTTGCCCCTTGCCTGTTTGGGCGTTAGTGAGGCCGCCTATTTTGGGATTGATTCCTGATGGACCTCGTCTCCGTGGTCTCGCCCACCCCATCGCCATGGGGGTGCTGAGTCTGTAGGGACACGCGAGGCGTGTCTTGTTGGAAGATTGAATATCTAACATTGCTTGGACTGTGTGTCTTGTCTTCACGGAAGGATTGATTGTCTTTCTTCAAAGTCTTTGCCATGCTCTCCCTCTCTCGAGTCAGCCATTATTGTGACCACCACCACGATCGTGCCACACGACACGGCGCCACTGAAGACGATGTGCATGCCACGAGACGATGTTGCACGAGACGCCGTGTACTTGGTACTGACAACTGGATGCTACCTTGTACCCATCGCGCGGAGTTGCCGCCGCGCAAGACACAGCTGTCCAGTCGGCAGCTCACACCTGTACGCCATCTTCCAAGGAGCAGATATTCTTGTATGGCGTCCAAGGCGTTGTGGCTGAGCGCGCTATGGATCACAGGCCTCTACCCGGAGCGTGCCGTCCAAAGTTACCGGAATATCTTCAACGGCTGGCTGACTGACTGAGGTCATGCTGTTGTTGAAGAGTTAAGTACATGTAGGTAGTACACGTAGGGAGACATATGAAGAAGACAAGTCGACAGGGCGACGAGAAGTCAAGATGATAAGACATGAAACTATCGAGCCATTTCGCTTACCTAGTGTTTCATAGATTAGTATGTAAGCGTGGCAAGCGTGGCAAGCAGCTTATCGCTGAGCCAGTAGTGGTTTGTGGTTGGAAGTCGGAGTGTAGGAAGTACAGCGTCGGCACATCAGAAGACCGAACGCCGTGTTTCCAGAGGCTCGTCTACGCTGATGACCACAGAGATGATGGCGCTAACATGCCTCCTGCATTCAACCACCAACTACTCGCCCTCCAAAACCCGCGCTCATGGATGACGTGCCTCTGTTATAGGCCCTGACACACTGAGACTCGGAGAAAGAGAGGGAGAGAAAAAGTTTAGACCGTTCGTGTTACTAACTACTGATACTCCATCCATTCACAAACAATTACGCATACACTACTGTACCTTACTTAGCCCTACTGTCACAAGATCCCCCCCCACTCATCAGCCGCATTCCAACCAACCAAACCCAGCTCAAGCTGCCCGCTACCTCACCTCACTCAATCATGTCCCTCTGGGCCATTGCCGACATCCACATCTCCTACAAGAGCAACCGCGAGGCCATCCAAAGCCTCAAGCCGCGCCCCGATGATGGCCTCATCCTGGCCGGTGACAGTACGTCACTTCGCGACTTCCAGAGTCAACCTCCAATTACTTGCCATCTGGTGCAAGTAACAGTACCAGATGCTGACCCTTGACCTTCTTTCCACTCACAGTCGGCGAGACCATGGCCCAGCTAAACGAAGTCTTCGACATCGCCACCCGCTACTTCAAGCAAGTCTGGTGGGTGCCCGGCAACCACGAACTCTACTCGTCCAGCCGCGCCTCCGAAGATGAAATGCACCTTCGCGGCGAGAGCAAGTACATGGCCTGCGTGCTCGCCGCGAAGAAATGGGGCGTCCTCACGCCGGAAGACGAATACACGACCTGGGACTACACCGACCCCGGCACCGGCGAGCAGCACTGCGCCCTGATCTGCCCCATCTTCACCCTCTACGACTACTCCTTCCGGCCCGCCGACATCACGCGCGAAAAGTGCCTCGAGTGGGCACTAGAGGAAGGCATCAACGCCACCGACGAACACCTCCTGCACCCAGACCCATACAGCTCGCGCGACGAATGGTGCCACCGCCTCGTCCAGCAATCCGCGACCAAACTCGAAGCCGGCGCCGCCACGGGCATCCCCCTCGTCATCATCAACCACTGGCCGCTGCGCGAAGACCTGGTCTACATCCCGCTGGTCCCGCGCTTCAGCCTGTGGTGCGGCACCAAACTGACCGAGGACTGGCACCTGCGCTTCAACGCCAAAGTCGTCGTGTCCGGGCACTTGCACGTCCGCCGGACGGACTGGAAGGACAGCGTGCGCTTCGAGGAGTGCAGTCTGGGCTATCCGAAGCAGTGGCAGGACGCCAAGAACGCGGGCAACGACGTGAACGATTTGATGCGCGAGATCCTGCCCGGGCCCGTGACGCCGGAGCCCGGCAAGGAGCCGCCGACGGATTGGAGGCGGTGGACTGGCGATGGGAGTGAGAAGTTTGGGTTTGGGAAGCCGTCGAATCATTGATTTTGCTGTCTCACTGATTCACTGGTGGATACAGGCCAGAGGGGTGCAGACTATGTCTTTTTCATTTGGAAGTTGGTGGTGATGGTAGAAGGGAGACGATTGTTCCATGACAGCCACGATGTTTTCTTTTTGTTTGGAGATACGCAACGAAGTACAAGACGAGAAAAGACGAACGAGAATTTTGGCTGCTTGAAAAAGGGGAGGAGAAAAAATCAGGATCTCATGGAATGGAAGTCAACTACATAATCAAACGACCAAAGAAAGGCTCAATGACCGCCTATGAACTTTCTCCGAGAGGAGTTGTTTTGTCAAAAAACAAAACAAAAACAAAAAAAAAAGCGAAAGGGTAGGGCCGGCAGCAGCATCCATGTCCACAAACCCAAGAGAAAAAAAGAAAAAGAAAGAACCCAATCAATCTGACAGCCGTACAGAAGCAATCGAAATCAAAGTAACGTCAACGCGAACGTGAACGTAAATGGAGTTCCACATCA
>Ga0265797_10002010_pt1 | contig 35102 bp, 28 predicted proteins | sample P2T30metagenome_FD_192433 | JGI IMG/M metagenome (GOLD analysis project Ga0265797, IMG submission 192433) | Plant litter microbial communities from East Loma Ridge, Irvine, California - P2 T30 | ecosystem: Environmental > Terrestrial > Plant litter > Unclassified | place: USA: California...
CGTTACAAGCAAAGGGCGATGAGACGAGTCCGCGACTGGCAGATAGTCAACCCCAAACCCCCTGTCCAGTTAGTTGGCACTCTTCCGCGGAGCTCTTACCAGATCTCACAAACAAACAAACAAACAGGCACGCACAGCACAAGCAACTTGTCGAACCACAAGACTACAAAATAATCACTCCTTATCTCAGGACCGTGTGTCATAAGTCTCACTATCTCAAAAGACGAACATAAGTAGGTATTGGGCAGAGCAAAATCTCAGGTAGAGAAAAAATCCAGACAACCAAAAGCCCCACCTCCATCCTCTTCCACAAGAAGAAAGAAAGTATATTCCACTCCCTCCTACACCTCTCCGCCAAACGCAATCTCAGAAAACAGCGCCGATGGAAATACAAGGGAGAAAAGAAAAGGGGGTGAAAGCAAAATACAAAGATTGCCCTGTTGCTGGAAGTCGAAACTTCTTGAAGCAAGCGGGGCAATGGAAACAATGATGGAATGCTGAACTGCTGAATGATGATGATGGAAACAATGCTGCTAATGTCTTTCAGGGGGAAGCAAAAAAAAAATCAGATTCTCTTCCAACGCTCCCGTTGCCTCCGTCCCCAATAGCCAATCGATAAGTTTCGCAAGAGAAAAAAAAAGACAAGAGGAGAAGAAGGGCAAATGCCAGCCAGCCGTCAGTGTGAATGACAAATCGTGTTATCCAAGGGGGGGGTTGCGTAGTCAAGAGAGTCGCGTGCGGAGAGATGATGGTGCTAGATGTATGAGTTTGGGGATAGGCCGTCAAGAATGCAAAAAAATGCTTCAGTGCCACAGAATGGGACGGCAGGCTGCTGCAGCTCGCCGTGGTGGTGATCCGATCGACAATATGAATGGCACGTTGGGAGGCAACACTCTGTGTAGATCTTGGAAGACGATGACGATGCGTCGCGCAAGGGGTATCTTGATGTGAAAATAACGTTGGGTCGATCAGTCATGGGATGTGGGCAAGGTGTGCTTGGAGTAGCATTTAGCTACTGTTGGCGCGCCATAGTTGTTCCTAGAAGTAAATCAGCAAGCACTCTTCCCATTAGTATGTATGATACGAACCCTTTGCATGGGGTCTTCGTTGTCGGCTTCGGCATGGGGTGAGGCCATGCCTGTTGGGCCTGTATCGGTAAAGCCACGGTCGATCAAGGCCGGGCGACGTGGTGATTGCCTACTAGCATCTGAGCTCTGATCAGTTCCTTCCTCTTGAATTCGGCCGCGGCCATCGTCTTTTCTTTCGAGCAACGCACCGCCTAACGTAGCGCATTTCAGTAATGTCTGAATGAGCTGGTTTGGCTTCAGCGGCTTGCTCAAGTATTCGTCCATCTGCGCCTGGATGCACTTCTCGCGATCGCCCAGCATAGCGTGCGCGGTGAGCGCGATGATGGGCGATCTCGTCAAGCCGTTGGATGACTCGTATTCTCTGATCTTGGACGTGGCTTCGAAACCGCCCATGATGGGCATCTGCACGTCCATGAGAACCGCGTCGAATCGCTTTTTCTTGATGGCTTCGAGAGCTTCCACGCCGTTGTTTGCCACTGTGACCTTATGGTTGTGTTTTGTCAATATCTTCACAGCAAGTTTTTGGTTGACAGCGTTGTCCTCTGCCAGGAGAATGTCGAAAGACCTGGAATGATCTAGTGAGCTTGGTGCAGCTCTGCCTTCCAATGCCGGTATAAGCGCATTGCCGAGATCAACCGGCAAGCAAGGAGTAGTCATGTAGCTAGCAATGCCGTTTTCCAGTGCGTTTTTGAAGCTGACCGAAATGGATGGCGCAACCATGACAATCGGGATGTATTTAAAGCGCTCCGTGTTACGAAGCTTCTGGGCAGTGTCACCATCGTCAACAATGACACAGTCATATGCGTCAGCCGTGCCGAGCTCGGAAGACCATCCACCAGGCCCACTGCTCAAGACAGTCGGAATAAGGTTCAGCTCGCGGACGGCGGCAGCAATGAGATCGACGCATCCGGTCACACCGCTGTCAATGAACAACACTTGATGTTGCCTGTATTGCTGCAACTGTGGCTTGATGCGCTGGAGGTCGTTGGGTCCAATTTTGACGACTGTTGTGAAGAAGAAAGTGCTGCCAGATCCAAAGTTGGATTCCACCCACATCTTTCCTCTCATCAGGGTGACTAGACGTCTGGAGATGGACAGACCGAGACCAGTACCTCCGAATTTGCGAGTGGTAGAGCCATCAGCTTGCTGGAAGGTGTCGAAGATTAAGTCAAGCTTGTTGTGGTGGATTCCAATGCCGGTGTCAGAAACGGCGAACTTGACAACAACCTCGTCCTCGGCACAGGCAACGCTGTGATCCGCTCCGATCTTGACGCGTACTTCACCGTGCTCCGTAAATTTGATCGCATTGCCTGCCAAGTTCAGAATGATCTGTCTCAGCCTGAATGAATCACCAACAATGAAGTCGGGCACAGAAGCGTCAACATCGTAGACCAGACTAATGTCTTTCTCGTTGGCTCTCACAGCCAAAGATTTCAAGCTGTTGAATACTTGGCTTCTCAGAGAGAAAGGTTCTTCTTCAAGGATCATGCGGTTCGCCTCAATCTTCGAAATGTCCAGGATGTCATCAATGATCGTCAAAAGACTGTTGGCCAGGGAGAAGACGATGTTCAGCATATCGCGCTGGTTTTGCTCCAGTTCAGTGTCCAGGGTTAGCTGAGTCATGCCAATGATACCGTTCATAGGCGTACGGATTTCGTGGGACATGTTGGCCAAGAACTCGGACTTCGTCTTGTTGGCAAGTTCGGCAGCCTCACGCTGCTGGTTGTTTCGCTGAATGGATTCGCGCAAGCTGTGAACCATCTTGTTGATCTTGTTCTTCAACTCGTTCATTTCACCAGAAGCCTCCACGGTAATAGTCTTCGAGAAATTGCCCTTCATGGCTGCGTTGGAGATGTCACCGAAAGCTCGTACTTGCGATGTCAAGTTCTGAGCCATAGTGTTCACGTCAGTGGTAATTTCCTTCCAGCGACCAGTGATGCCCTCGACTTCAGCTTGACCTCCCATCTTGCCGTCGACACCGACATCACGAGCGACTCGCTTCACAGCCAATGACCATGCGTCGAGTCGGGTCACCATGTCGTTGATTGTATCCTTCAGTGTCTGGATTTCTCCCTGAGCGTGTACGTCGATGTATTGTGTCATGTCTCCTCGTGCAATGGCCTGTGTGACGTCCGAGATGCTGCGCACTTGATTTGTGAGGTTTCCAGCCATGGTGTTGACGTTGTCGGTCAAGTCTTTCCACTTGCCTTCAACATTCTCAACCTGTGCCTGGCCTCCAAGTGTGCCTTCAGTTCCGACTTCTCTTGCGACCTTGCTCACTTCAAACGCGAAAGTGCTCAAACGGTCCACCATGGTGTTGATGGTGATCTTCAAGGCCAGGATTTCTCCCTTGACCTCGGCCTGCACCTTCTTGCTCAAATCACCGTTGGCCACGGCTGTCGTGACCTCAGCAATCTCGCGCACCTGGGTTGTGAGGTTCATGGCCATTCCGTTCACGTTTTCGGTGAGATCCTTCCATGTTCCTTCCACGCCATGAATGGTAGCCTGGCCACCGAGTCGTCCTTCAGTTCCGACCTCGCGTGCAATTTTTGTGACTTCTTGCGCGAATTGTCGCAATTGATCCACCATGGCGTTGATGGTACTCTTCAGTTCCAGAATCTCACCTCTACACTCGGCCTTGACCTTCTGCGTAAGATCACCCTTGGCCACCGCAGTGGTGACATCAGCAATATCTCGCACTTGTGCAGTCAAATTGTTGGCCATGGCGTTCACATTTTCTGTCAGGTCTTTCCACATTCCGCGTACGCCTTCAATCTGTGCTTGACCGCCGAGAACACCCTCGGTGCCGACATCTCGAGATACGCGTGTGACTTCGGTAGCAAAGGTCCGGAGCTGGTCCACCATGGTGTTTATGGTTTGTTGAAGCTGAAGAATCTCGCCGCGCGCCGGACGCTCGATCTTGCGACTCAAGTCACCCTGAGCGACGGCTGTTGTGACCACTGCGATTTCTCGCACCTGATCGGTAAGATTGTTGGCCATGACGTTGACTAGGAAATGTTAGATAGGAAAATTTGACTCGTTCGACATATCCAAAACTCACCATTGCGCGTAAGCTCAGCCCAAATACCGTCCACGCCTGGCACTATGGCCTGGCCTCCAAGTCTACCCTCAGTGCCGACTTCTTTGGCCAAGTGGGTGACTTGTCCAGCGAACTCTTGCAATTGGTCCACCATTGTGTTGATCGTGTGCTTGAACTTAGCAATCTCAGGATCCTTCTCCATGGCATGGATGAGTACCTTCTTGCTGAGATCACCATTTGCAACAGCCGTAATAATTGTGCCGATTTCCTTGAGCACCTTCTGGTATGTAGCGTTGATCTGCGCATTCTTCTCGATTTCCCGCTTAAGTTGCTCGATCGATATGGAGCTACCGTAACCGTCGAGGACAGCCTTGGTGGCGGCCTGTTGGTGATTTAATTGTGATTTGATGCCATCGATGAATTCCTTCTGGCTCTTAATCTCTTCCGACTGTCGCTCTACATGTTCTCTCAAGAATGTGAGTTGCTCTTCGGTGAGCTGGCGCGGCTCGTGCTTCTCTCCATCGCCCTTAGCGAGTAGGCTGTTGACCCACGACTGTGACCGTTGTCGATTTGTGACTGCTTGGAAGCGCGGCGAGGCAGAGATGTCGCCGCCGAACGCTGAAGACAAAGGCTCGTTGGGCGTCACAGGGAGCGATCCGGAGCCGTTGTTGGCTTTGGCTTCCAGCATTTGTATCCGGGTAGCAAGGCTCGTCAACTCGCGCTCCAGCGTCTTCTTCTCGACCGTCTCTTCGCCTGGCAGGGTGATCCGCGCAGGATGCAGGCCGTTCACCACGGCGGAGGTCGGGAAGGAGCCATCGCTCAACGGGGTAAACTGCTTAGCAAAGTTGGACAGGATCCTGGCGACCGCGGCCGAGGTCTCTTCGTTTGGCATGGCAGGGAGGCGCAGGAAGGAAGAAGTAAGGTCCTCAGAGGTGCATCTGCGCTTTACGACGTGGTGCGCAGCGCTCGAAGTCCACGCCTGAGGGGCAGGGCGTTTGGCCAGGGTGTGTAGTTTGGCCGTGAGCTATCGCTCGGCCACGTGCTGCGCTGACTGCGCGGATCGCATGCACCGCTGTAATGTGTGGCCGCGAGGGGGTGGTGCGGAGGCTGCTTAGGGGGTGGCGGCGCTGATGTCGCAGGCGTCGGGTGCGGATGGTGTGAGTGTGACGGAAGGGCGGTGGGCGAGGGAGATTATTGGGCTGTGGTGTGGGCAGGCAGGTGCAAGGGAGAGACTTAGGACTTGCTTGGGAGACACGCGCGAGAGGGCTCTGCTGTGCTGTCTGCAGTCGCTACATCCGGGATGGCCTCAGTTGCGCTTGTAGGAGCCACCAGAGCCTCCATCCGAGCCCCGTGCCAGTGTCCGCCAGCAAAAAGACTAACTACAACAGTCCAACTAGGAGACCCTGGCTCCCAGCGCCTGCCCTCATTCGAGTAAATTGTTCGCACCACGACCCGTCTGCCCGTTCTGACAGGCGGGTCCGTCTGCCGAGGAGACCGTCTCGAGAGGCCGTGTTTCTTCCGAGACGACCCTCCTGGCACTGAGTCCACCAGGATACGAGGGTGCACGGCAACGACGGCGTGAAGAGTGGGCTGTCTGGCACTGGCACGCAAGACGGTGGAGGGCACGACTACGCAGTGGCCAATACACTGCCTTACAGCTCCTCCTATCGGGCCATCACCGCCGTCGATTCCCAGGAGATGCGAGGTCGTGTGTTGCGATCGCGCGGCGGGTAAGATTGCGAACCGTCCCGTTGTATGAAAGCAAGAACCTCCTCTGCATGCACGGAACAACGGTAAGTGGGCATTAGAATTAAGCGCCTGCTGAGACCCTGATGCCTCCGAGCCTCCGAGTCAAGTGGCATGGCATGTCAGGCCCGTCAAATCCATTCAGAGACAGCCCTTCGCTTGGATATCGCTTACGATATCACGCGTATCGAACGCGGCTTGCAGGGTGTTTGAGAGAAGGCGAATGCAGTGTTACCACTTCGTTTCGTCAGCTGCATGTCGCCGCATCGTACTCTAGCAGCAACTGGTGGAGTGACTGATCGAGATCGAGATGCTTTGACGTATCGCATATGCTCTTCTCACACCCATCTCCTGCTCCGATTTTGATGACAGAAGACTTACGCTATTTCTCCAGCTGTCTCCTATATCTGCGATGAGACACCAATACTGTTCACAATTACGCCCAATCAATGTCTGCTTTGTAAATGTGGCTGTCTCTTACTTCCCACCGCGTGTTACGCCATAGCCCTATCGGGCTGTCATGCAGGGACTACTCTCAAAACGCGCTCACGTGGCAGAAAGCAATGTACTTAACACCGTACATAGTCAAGAACATAACACTTCTATGTTCTCCTTCGGCATGTAGCCATATCTCGAATTATCATTCATCCTGGTCGATACCCTTGCTGTCGATCTGCTTATGTCTTAGGGGAACAGATATACCGCAGACTTTCCACGTTATGCCTGAGCGAATTCGTCTTGTCTCACGTGTCGGATGACCGCATTGCAGTATTATCACAACCTGGTTCTATCAAACTAATATTACAGTACCACTGACTCAATAATACTTCTAACAATTGCAAGCTTCCGCCCGCCTATACCTTCCTGGTCGCCTGAGGGCAAGATGAGGCGGCGGAGGGCGGTCAGCTCGTTGACTGGATGCTTGCGAAATGACGATAGATCATCTCCTCGCGCGTCCGCGTCCAAGCCACCCTTACAAAAATACAGCACAGCACAAACACACACCGCCAAAGCAAGTCGAAATGAAACCCGCAGATCAACATGCTCACGCTCGACCACCCACCCCTGGAAACCTTTTACAAATGCCCAACTTGCACACAGTCAAGACTCAAATGTCCTCCCCCGTGATCCGTGTCTCTCTCTCAAACAACGACTTCGCCTTCCCCACAGTAGGGGCAATGCAGGGCAAATCCTCGCCCCGAACAGGACGCTGGGCCTTCTGGCTGGTCTCTGCGCAGAAAACGGTGCTTCTTCGCGCGAGAGTATCAGGGATCATTCTATTCGGAGAAGTCCCGAGGGAGAAAAAACTGGAAAAGGTGATACCGCGGTTCTATTTCTTGACTGATTTGAGATTCGATGGGCTGGCTGGTTGGTTGGTTGGTCGATTTCGATCTTTTTTCTTCGGCACTTCTATACACGCTATCGAACATTTGCTAGCTTGGCTCCTTGGAGCGTGTGGAATGACATGGGTTATATCTCGCTGTGGCTGTGTATAGTATCTCTGTAAGGGCTGCGTGCCGGCATGGATCAGGTATCGAGGCTGCTTCACAAGAGGACATGCTCGTTGAAGCATCATGGCTTGCAAGTAACGATTACATACTGGTCACCGACCACAATTGTCCCAGTCGGTTGCGCTCAAGGCCTAGCAACTCATTCCACGCAGCCTTTCGCATGCTAGTAATCACACGCTTCTTAGAGCAAAAATGATTCCGTTTTCTCTCTCTCTACCATTAAATGAGCAGAAGAATAATTCCGAATCGGGGAATTGAACCCCGGCCTTGTCGGAACTGATCATCTTTCGATGATTGAGAGCGACAAATCCTAGCCACTAGACCAATTCGGATGTGGTTGTTTGAACCAAGCTGGTTCGATGAGGAAAGGGCGGCTTGTTGCAACCAAGAAGTGAGGTGTCGAGTGAGAACGCTCTTTTCGCCAACTGCGAACAACCCAAGACTTAGTCAGATCCATGCTACGGAGGCGTCGTGGGGATTGATGATTAGATGTATGAGGCAGTCGGTGATAGTATTCCCGTAGAACAGCGACAACCAGGACCAGAAAGTTCCAAAGTCGTGTCTCATGCGCAGCCACGTTTACCTCCAGTAATGTATCCATTCAGCCAGTGGGTATCACGTTCCTCCTGCCAACTAGACAGATCCAGGTCACGCATGTCTAGCCCTTCACACAGGCACCAGATGGCACCCAAGCAGACCTCTCCCACCCCAATCGCGCCGCGGCGTCAGCTCCAGCCTCACCATCTGCCCATCACGCAGCACCTTGACCAGGATCATGTGGTTTTCGTTCTGCTGCACCACATGAGCGACCTTTCCTAGCCGCTCGTGGTTTGTCCAGTCCACGTAGCCGAATCTTGTAACTTTGTCGCCCGCCTTGAGCCCCGCTGTGTCCGCTGGGCTATTCTCTACTACTGTGTTGACCCTCGCGAAGGGTGGCTCGATCGCTGATGCCAATGGCTGTGTGGATGCTGGTGCTTGTCCCGTTGTAGTCGCGGCTTCTGATGGTGCGGTGCTCACAGGTGGTAATGACTCTGCGCTTTTTCCCGCTGCGAAGTGCTCGTGAACCGCGACTTCCAGCTTCGCCATTACATCCTTATAGTCATTCTTCAAGCGTATGATCCTCGTTCTTGTTGTGCGGATTTGCGCGACGTCGATGTCTGCTCGTGGGAAGCCGTCGAGCGTGGTGAGGCCGGTATTCATGTTGACGCCATGCTGGAGGTGGATGGTTAGCTTGCGGACAAGACTATCATGCTGCGCATTACTGTGACTTACAGATTCTAGGACCGAGCCCAAAGCTGAGAGTTCAGCTTCGAGGTTCTCTTTCTGAGCGCTCAGTTCTTGCAGTGATTGCTTCTTCGATGTGCCGTTGGTGGTTGGCTGGGAGCTAGGCCCGGAGGGAATGGTTGGTGCGTGGAGGTCGTCCATTCTGAGACCCATGTGTTGTTGATGTTCGGTGTAGGTGTGATTGAGCGTGTGAAGCAAGGAGCGAGTCTGTTCAGTGGTGGACGAAAGATTCTAGAAGATGGAGGCAGACGAGTTGCATCCATGGAGAGACACGCTAGGCATCTTCACATGTGCCACTCCGAGTGAAGCTTACGTTATGCATCGTTACAGATGATGTAGGCGGGGTACTGGAGAACGACCTGGTGGGAGATATCAGTGCGACCATTCAATGCACAACTATAGACGCGATAACTGAGAGTATATTGGTTGTCTCGGTATGAAGATTTTATACTGATCCGTACAGGTATACTAAATCGTTCAAATTGTTTCTAGGATCCCAGGGCTCTGAGCTCTATTGCCCGTGGTTCATGTCCACACGTCTGGTCGCTGTAGTCGTGAGCACGAGAGATTCGAAATGCTTACTGGACGTCAAAACAGTCCAAGAGCAGCAATAGCAAGGTATGACAGAATTAGAAAAACAAGAGTTAATGTCTCCATCGATCTAGCGACATCGATCCTTCTTCAGAGGCGTGTTTCATAGAAATATTTGATTATTTCCGCATGGCAGAATCACCCCAACCCCAACCCTTGAAGTGACAGCGATCCTGATTTCGAATGTTCGCCTTTTCGGTGTGGAAATATTACATACAGGCGGGCGATCAATGTACGAAGTGAACATATGATGTATGCATGCATGTGAATGGCTAAACTATCTTCAATCAAAGCTTTATGGTAATGTCAAGAGCTGTGAAGCTACTGTCCCCTGTCCTGTTTGTTCACTTACAGTTGACTCCTGCAACAGATAGGGGCTCGTACTAGCAAAAATGAACTGTCGCATACAGGCTAGAAGCTACAATGAAAGATCCTTATCATATTACTTATCGAGCAAATCATTACAAGTGCTCGATCGCTATCCTTCCATGATTCACTTCATGTTGTATTCACTCGTACGTATGACGAAACCTTGGGGAAGCTTCACTTGACCTTTTCTTAATGAAGTTGGATTATTTTCGTATATGATCCATGGCCGCGTCCTGATCGATACTATATGATTATTGTGATGATAATATATATCTGTAGTCATCGTAAAGATTGTTGTTGGTAATATTGCAACACGGAAAGGCAAATCTACATTCAGAACGGGTCGGTTCGCCGGTTCCGAGAAGGAGAAAGCGCGTGCTTGCGCTGAGGCACACTTCAGCCAGCCCAGCGCAGCTCTCCGGAGTGTTTGGGTCGGCCGCCATCTTTTGCGCAAAGCCGTCAGACAACCTGAACTTCCATCATCGAAGCCAACCTCTTCACTGCAGGTTGCTGTTGCCCTTTGTGACGTCGCACGGATCAGGACTTCTTTCACTTCCACTCCGCCCGTGCTCTCGTCGACTTGTTGTTTTTCTGTTTCCATTACACACCCACGCGACTACAAAGCCCAGCGCATCCATCCTAGCTTGGTTCCTGCGAAACAATCCATCCACCAACGTCATCAACCCGATATCTTTTGATTGTCCACATCGAAGATCCGACTAGACAAGAGTTGCGCTCTGGTTGATCTCCATTGGGAAAGCTCGCGACAAACGCTGCGGAGGCTTGTTGGCAGAGAAGAATGAGCAAGAGAGGGGCAGAGGGACAAGGCGGCGAAGAACGATACGGCAGCTGGGACTCCGGCAACGCAGCCATGGACGACAAACCAAAGGCCGCGACGGCCGCGCAGATGGCCAAAAGGAAGTAAGTACACTCACCCCACTCCCTGTTTCTGTTTGTTGTTGAGCTCTGGGTGGGCAAGTGGTGATGGAACGATGGAGGCACTGGGCATTGTTGTGTTTGTGGAGCGGGCCTGAGGATACTGTGGATGGCGGAAGACGGCCTTGAAGGAGCAAGTCGACGGTGATGGACGCAACAGCTCAGCGTGCTGCGCGCTGAAGATCTCAAGCTCGCTTTTGCTGTACCTGAAGATGCTTTGCAGTGGCAGCTGAGCAGATGCGCGAAGGAAACTCATTAAGCATGTGTCGGTATATCTTTTGCTCGAAGAGACTTGTTGTGCCCTCAAGTCAGCTTCAGCTTCAATGCTGAACTCGGCAAGACGATGCGCGCGGCAGCCTTCAAGAAAACCCGCCGAGGGCAAGAGTCTGTTGCGAAAACTTTGAAATGGTCGACCGAACGATGTGCAAGACACGATGCACTGGGAGACTTTGGACATTACCAAGCTCAACTCCGAGCACCCTGATCTCGCTCGCGCGGCGGAGAGCCATCTCAGAAAATGGGTCTTCACAACATACGAAGGATCGACGAATCATCGGTATTTCGCCTTCGACCAGCCGAGTGCATTCATACATGTGGCACTCGAGTGAAGGGTGACAATCTGCCTTCGGCGGGACCGGTATGCTCAATAGAGGATGACGCATGGGTGGCTCTGCGTATCAACAATTCAACATGCTATTGTTGCGCTGCGCGACCAGCCACCACAATAACAACAATACTCACTCGAAACGCGGGACCAACCGATTGCGGAGCTCACCACGACTTGACTTGCGCCAATTCACAGCAGTCACATCAATTTCACTCAAAACAAACAGCAAACACCAAAATCAAACACCAGTACCAAATACTCCAACCGTCAGAACAGCAACATTGCCAATATGAGCCATTGGAATCTGCACGACGGCGACACTCCGTTCAGGAGATCCGAAGCGTCGAAAGAAGAATTGGAGGGCATCCGCGATAGACTAGCAGCAAAGACTGGCTACGTCGACCCAGACAAAGCTCAACAGACGACTGGAGGACGGCGCAAACGACCCGCAGAACGCTATACTAACTATACCTCCAGGATCGCGAGCATCAAGCGAGGTGGCAAGGCACGCTCCGCATCACCTTTGACTGGCCCCAGCACCACCTTCACCCCACCAAACACATTTACGACCACACCGAGCAGCTTCAGCTTTGGCGCGCAACAACAGTCAAGCAACAGCTTCGCTTTCGGTCAGCAGCAGCCGAGCGACGGAAACGGCATGGATAGAATCGAGCAGTCCTCAACGCCTGCACCTGCAGCATCATCATTCACCTTCGGCCAGAGCCAGCCACAACCGCCGAGCTCAAACGGCTTCGGACAACAGAACAGCAACCCATTCGCCGGGTTTGGTCAACAAAACGCTGCTCCGACCGGTGGCGCACAGACCACGCCATCTTTCTCATTTGGCGCACAACAGAGCACCACCACTGCCAATGCGAATTCAAACCCATTCGGTGGTTTCGGACAGCAGACTCAGACCAGCAACGCTCCTTCAACTTCATTCAGTTTCGGAGCGCAAAGTCAGTCTGCCAGCCCGGCGCCCACAAACCCCTTCTCCGGGTTCAATTCGCAACCTTCACAGAACGGCACTCCTGCTCCATCGAACTCGTTCACATTTGGAGCACAGCCTTCGAACAGCCAACCCAGCGCTAACGGTACGACCACACCGAGCTTCAGCTTCGGCGCATCGCAGCCTGCCCAAGCACCTGCTCCACAGACGACCAGCAGCTTGTTCGCTCCCCAGCAAAGCACCGAGCAAAAGAGCCCGTCGCCGTTCCAGGGCAGCAATTCAATGTTCAGCAAGCCAGCCGAGGCGTCAAAGGCAGATGGATGGGCTTCCTTCAAAAGCGCATCTCCTGCTGCCACTCCTGGTGGCGAAGCCTCGGGTGCAAGCGTGTTGAGTGGCTGGCAAAAGGAACAGACATCAAAGCCCACCTTCTCATTCTCTGCATCACAAATGCCGACAGGTGATGTTGATGATGATGATACCATGGCCAGTCCTGAGAAGCCGACTCCGGCTCAGCCAGTGTCTGCTTTCGGTGGCGGCTCAAACCTTTTCGGTACTTCACAGTCTGCTGCTCCTGCAGGCAATGATCTCTTCAGCCGTATCTCGAAACCCGCCGAGACAGGCACTTCACAACCTGCTGCCTCTGCGGGCAACGATCTCTTCAGCCGTATTTCGAAGCCAATCGAGACAAACACTACTCCCACTGGGCAGCCAGCAGACAGCGCCGCAACCCCTAAGGCGCCCACGTCTTCCGGCAGCGATCTGTTTGGACGCGTTACTTTCCCAGACAAAGCCAATGATCAGACTATCAGCGCGACGCCGGCACCCAAGGCATCAAATCCTTTCTCTGGTTTCTCCGTAGCACCTCCTGCGACCGCTCCGGCAAAGAACCTCTTCTCTGGCGCAAGCAACGGATTCGGCATTCCTTCTACCCCTACTCCAGCTGCTGAGAAGGCGCCTGAGGCGCCTGCAACAGTCAAGCCCACTCAATCGTTCTCGACATCTTCGCTCTTCAGCGCCGCTACTCCGAAGGCTCCGACCGCCAACTCATTGTTCGCACCCAAACCAGCCGTTGAGGAAGCGCCTGAAGTATCCGCGACGCCCAAGCCGGCTCCAACTTCAACAAGCTCTCTGTTCAGCTCGAGCACGCCCAAACAACCGGCTGCCTCTCTGTTCACCCCAGCACCAGCTCAGACATCTGGATTCACCGCCACCAATTCGTTCCAACCATCTCCGCAACCACAGACTGCGAAGAAGGCTACTGCCAGCAACACTAGCAGCACCTTCGACACTAACGGTGCAAGCGAGATGCGTCAGCTCAACGAGGGTTTCATGCAGCGCTTATCTGCAGCTGACCCTGACGCTGATTACAGTCAGCTTCTCAAATTTTACCTCAAGAAGGCGAAGGCCATCAACGGCGGCAAGGGGAAGAATGACAAGAAGCCTGAAGGCACGTCGTTCACCCAGACCCCGAAACCTGCGGCACCAAAGAACCTGTTCGAGCGTACGCCCTCGACAGCATCACAGAATGGAGCAGGCTTTGGACAAAGCAATGGCACGGCGATCAAGCCTAGGCAGGCAGGTGAACCCAACGGCGTCGACCTGACCAAGAGCCTCTTCGGGTCACGTCCATCTGAGGCGCAAACACCCAAGCCATCTTTCACAAATGGTCTTTTTGGACGCGTGCCGGCGACAGAGCCGAAGCAGGGCGCTGTAAAGCGTAGCATCGAGGATGACGGCAACAACGTACCTCAAACTGAATTTAAGCGCCGCAAGTCGAAGGAGACTGTCGATTACCCGAAACTACCCGCCGATGCTAGCAACACGGCGAAGCTGTTCGAGGCGGCACTTGACAAGCCTGCAGAGTCTGGAGCTGCGGCCAAGTCTCTTTTCACCCCAAAGCCGACCACCACTGAAACATCGGCCGGAGAACAGACTCCGAAGGCTCCCACATTTGGCGCATTCAAGCCATCTACCCCATCTGTCTTCACACCCGCAAAGAAGGATGCCGATACCCCTCAGACCAACGGAAACGGTATTGCCGCATCGAGCTCACTTTTCACACCGAAGCCCGCTGCGAAGGCAGAGATGCCGAAGCCTGCGATGCCGAAGCCAGCAGCCGCTGGCGGTTTCATGCCGACCTTTGCTGCACCTCCCGCTGGTGGCAACAACTTCCTCTCAGCCTTTGGTGCAAATGCCAGCAAGGAGCAAGAACAAGCACGCAAGAAGGCTATGGATGAAGATTTCGACAGCGAGGACGACGATCCCGAGGAGTGGAAGAAGCAGTACGAGGAGAAGCAGGCCGCCAAGCGCAAGGCAATTGAGGATGCCGCCAAATCTGGTGGAGGGTTCATGATGAAGCCGGTCACCCCAAAGCCAGCTGCCAAGGAGCAGGAGAAGCAGGATAGCACACCTGCAGGCGAGAACAACACCTGGAAGCAAGGCACTCCCATCAAGTTCGACACCCAGGACAAGACACCTGCGGTCCCGGCTACAGCCCCGCCAGCCAAGAGTGGAGGTTTGTTCGGAGGCAACACTGGCTCAAGCCTTTTCGCAAACATGGGCAGCCAGACGCCGCAACCATCAAGCGGCAGCTCGCTGTTCTCACAGACCAAGCCGGCCCAACCCAATGGCGCCAGCCTCTTTTCTTTCACCAAGCCAGCCGACAGCTCGGCACCAAAGCCAGCCGAACCCGCTCAGTCCAACACTGAAGCAACCGCCAACGGCGCAGGCAACGACGACGACGAAGAAGAAGCGGCCAACGAGCCGCAAGTCGAGGACATGACCGCCCTGCAACCCGCCGAGCAGGAAGAGTCCGACATCGTCTACCACATCGAAAAGGCCAAGTCCTACAAATCCGAAGTCAAATCCGAAGGCGGCAAGCCCGAATGGGTCTACAAGGCCCTCGGCCCCGTCTGGCTGCTGCGCAACAAGACCACCGGCAAGACGCGCGTGCTGCAGAAGGTCGCGCCGCTCGGCAAGGCCGGCATGAACTTCAACGTGCTGAAATCGGCGGCCATGTACGCCCAGCAGAACAAGAGGGTCACGGCGACTTTCATCGATCACATCAACGAGAAGGACCCCAAGAAGCCGAGCCAGTGGTTCGTGCAGTGCGGCAAGGAGGAAGACGCGAAGGAGCTGGCTAGACTCCTGAAGGAGGAAGCCGAGAAGCAGTGAGTGGAGGTGGAGATTTGTGCATGAAAGATGTGATTTTGCAAAGTGCGCGGTGGTATTGGTTAGGCGTTGTTGTATAGTACATCGGGGGTCTGAGTCGTTGCACGGGTTCGCGAGGAATGTCGTTCACGGTTTTTTACTTGCAAAGCAGCGTGATCTCACAAACACGCCACGAGTCTAAAATCGTCGAAGGACTTGTACAAAAAAATCACTTCTAGTTTAATGAAAATGGAAATTCGGTTGACGCATAAGAATTGTGATCTCCTTGGATATGGTGGGTGTTATTGCGTGTCGGGTTCCAGCAAAGTACACGCGTGGATCGGCTTCGTTGAAAGTCGTCGCGGAAAAGGGTCTGACACGCGTAAGTGTACAGTACAATTTTAGCACGATCTAGGTCGTCGTGAGCTTACGCACAACGAGCCTACGTCGTCAGCATGATAATGTGTCGCTGTCTAGACGCGAATCCGCATTTCCCAGACGGTGTATATTTGCCCAGGCTGTTCAAGTCTCCACATGCCGTATCGATTCCGCCTCACTCATCGCGTCATGCAGAAGTCATCTGCACGTACGTAGTCGTGAATGGGCAGGCAGTGAACAGCCGGGGAGCCGGGCAATCGAATTGTGCCTGCGTATTTTGCCTAAAAACCACAGAGTGATTGATCGGAAGAGCACCTTTCGGATGTTGGGATATGGATGATTCACTGCTGACATGCTGAATCGTAGGTGATTTGTCCCGTGCTGTGGAGACGGCAGCCGCTGCGCTCAAGTGTTATGTACGAACTCGCGATGGTGACTAGGGTATTCTTGTGTTTGGTGATACTAGCACACTAAGTCGCGAGGTGAACAGACAATTGTACCATCATCTCAATGGCGGACAAACCATTCTCATGCCTATGCCCTACGACACTCAACCCAATGGAATGCCTTACGCTTCATGCCTTGAAAGTGCAGTCATGCCTTGAAGTGAATTTAAGGTAATGCCTGCCTGCCTTAGGGTGCCGCCAAGCCCTGTGGGCCTCTCACACACTCTCAGTTCGCGCTAAAGAATGATGTGCCGCGAACGCCGTCCGAGTAATAACGTCTATAGCAGGAGAGGCCAGGAAAATACTCCTGCTTTTGGACTACGCCGAATGATGGGGTTGAATTTTTTCGCACGCGACCGCGAAAAGCACATCTGACTGATGATGTGATGACACGCGATGCATATCGTCGCGTCGCACGCAATAAGTCTGACAACCCTTTGTGATTACTTTTGCATGAGATCTACACGGGGTTCGAAGGAGTCTCGGAGTGGCTGGCGGAATTCATGCAGGAATGAGGCATGAGCACGCCATTGTTGCAACTCCGTACGGAGGTACGAGGAGACGTGGCGAGATACATCTTCTAGACGAGCAATAGACTTTCCACGCACTGGCTTCAGGGCAAACTCTGCTATTCCAGGGCGGTGACTGGAAAAACCAGGGATGTGTGGAGGTGGGCATGCGAAATATTTCCGCATGCATAGTAGGAGGCGTCCACGGCGTCGAGGGAAAGATCACGATGCTTCCCTAACGGCGTCCGTTCCAAGAGCCATACCACCTAGTGGAGTTGGCGAAGAAAGTCTCGACTGTTCTGGGGTCACGTTCTACCGACACTACCGATGTCGGGCAGACGAAGGGCAAGCCACATCAGAGCCCGTTCACAAGCCTCCACACGAAAGGCCGTTTGCAGAGAAAAATACCACAGGTAGTGAGGCCGAAATGTGCAAAGGCGAAACCGTAGCTTGAAGGTGTGATTGCGTTGACGATTTGCGCATACCTACTCTCCGGAGCGTGCTTAAAGTTGAGGCAAGAGTGATGCATTCTCAGCCCGAGATCAGCGATATAGCGGCTGAATCTGATGATGGCGTGCCTCGACGTGCATCGCATAGCAAGAAAGAGGACGTGCCTGGCGCGATCTGCTCGGTAGTCGGAGCCGCTGAGTCGTATCTCGCCATCGTTCTTTGCGGGATTCCTCCTCTCCACAAACCTGAACGCGGTATGCCGACAGCCAAGACGGACAATAAGCGGCCAGGAGCCACGTGCGTGCGAAATTCTCTGCGCGCACTGGATGGGAGAGATCCAAGGGACAGCGGAGCGTGTGCAGCGCCAGACTTTATGAGGCAAGTTTGGGGCGAAGATGGCGCTTTGTTGAGGCCCTTAAGCTCTATTGGCCGGTTGTGCTTAACGTATGCGGTTTGCAATGACACAGCGCTCGTGAGCGCCTACTTTGCACGCTCACTACGCGCGTTCGCCTGCCCATTGAGGTCTGGCACCGGTTGCGCCCCGGACAATGGCGGTCGGGCGAAGGGCGTGGTGTGAAGGCGAGATCGCGTTCACATGCACGAGTGGGAAAATGATTGTTCAGCAAAGTAGGTCAGATGGCAGAATGGCAGGCTGCAAAAAGCAGGACATTAGCAAGCATGCGCCCTACCGTCGACTGATGCAGCGCCCTATGGCAGATCCGACAGGGAATGGGAGGTGGATGTACTGATGTACTACGATGACTGTTTAGTCTTTTGCGCTAAGGTTTTGAGCCTGGGGGAGTTGGTTGTCGAGAGCGCGCAAGTGGTGTCCGGTGCGACGGAGTTGGACGACAGCGCGCGTTATTATTGGGTCATAGTGACACGGATGACTGGCGCTGCTGGAATCCTCCAGTCTTGCTCTGCACAGATTATTCTCGCGCCCTGACACAGTCCTGCCCGTCGACAGTGCCAGCTCTTGCCCGATGGAGTATATAACCATTCGGCGCCCGCCACCCTCCACCAGGTAGAACATTTCCGTTTCACCCAGTTCCTCCTCCCAATCACGCAAGCTCTGCCCTCACTACGTACCTCCCACTTACCAATCACCTTCACATTCACGTGCGGGGAGTAGCTTCCTGCATACCGCTCATTGAACCAAGGGAATCTCACTGTTCTTGTGACCCTCGCGAGGCGCTGCCGATCAGGCGCGCGACCGCATTCCAGGACATCACCTCATCACATCATCATAAGGCATAGTCATATCGTCGCCTCGCAGCGCGCGCTATCACTATGTCTTCTAACACTCACAACACCAACAACGCTGGCGGCGCTCAGGTGCCCAAGAAGCCCAACATGAGGAACCCGTTGCACAGCACTAAGCCTGAAATCACCATCCATCTCAACAGCCGCAGAAAGATCTACTCTACCATGGATAAGATTGAAGGCACAGTCACCATCAAGCCTATCGTCGACACCGAGTTCGACGATGTTGAGATCGATTTCATTGGAACCTCTAGGACATTCGTTGAGCGTTACACCACCGCTGCAGCAATCAGCGGTCGCTCCGAAGCTTACCACAACTTCCTCCGTCTCAGCCAGCCAAAGTTGGACGAGTACTACCAGGAAGACCGCGCTGAGCGCACACTCAAGGCCGGCAAGACGTACGAGTACGATTTCTTGTTCAAGGTGCCCGTTCGCCTGATTGATAGAATCTGCAAGCACAAGGTGAACAACCAGAGTGTTAAAGAAGCTCACTATCAGTTGCCTCCATCATTGGGAGACCAAGAGCTTTCCAGTAAGGATGGAACGCTGGACGACATGGCTCCCGAGATGGCTAGTGTCCGCTACGGTATCTTCGTCCGCGTCGTCAAGACGGATGGTCCAGGCCAGAAAAGCACACACGTTGCTGCGAAAGCACGCAGAATTCGAGTTATTCCTGCTGTTGACGAGGCGCCTCCACTCGACGTGAAGGGCATGCTCCAGGACGACATCAAGACCGAATACTGCGTCAGGAAGGAGAAGAAGCTCAAGAAAAGTTTGTTCTTGGGCAACCTTGGAACTTTGGTGATGGAGGCTGCGCAGCCTAAGAGCGCCCGTCTGCCTCCAGCTAACAGCGAGCTTGGCCACAGCGAGATCAACACTACCGCGATTGTCATGCTTCGCTTTGAGCCCGCCAAGGGTGTCAAGTCGCCACCGCGCTTCGACAGGCTGACCAGCAAGCTGAAGTCTCGCACATACTACGCCACCAGCGCTCGTCACGACTTCCCCAAGAAGGCTGATAGCGAGTTCGACGCTTCCAGGAGTGTACACGGTCACACACACGACCTCATCTCTCATGCTATGGGCAACTTTGAGTGGCGTGTCGAGGACCCTTCCAAGCGCAGCGATTCTCCTACTCGTCGCGATAGCACCGTCTCGATCGAGGAGAAGCGCTGGATTCCCGGACCAAGCTCCACCTACACACCTGGCACCGCATTCTGGACCGCGAGGATGCCATTGCCTATCAGGCTACCCAACAAGAAGCACTCTTTCGTGCCGACCTTCCACTCTTGCCTTATCAGCCGCACCTACACCCTCGCCTTGTCGCTGTCTCTGCAGACCGCAGGCCTCGGTGGCTCCATCGACTTGCGCGTGCCAATGCAAATCTCCGCCGCGCCGCCAATCCCCAGCGACGTTGACATCGCTCGCCGCCGCGAATCCGTCGCCTCTGCTCAGCTCAACACAGACATCGAGGATGACATCCACTCTTTCTTCGCACCACGCAGCCTAGTCAACCCGAACATGCAGCCCGAACCGTACAGTGCTGTTCCTCGTTCGCTCTCAGCTGTTGAACAGCCACTCGAGCGCACCAGCACTCTCGATGCACCACCGCCTGGATACTCGGACCGCCCACGTGGCTTCAGAGACGATCCTCTTGCTCCCGCCATGACTCCCACGCTTCCTCCAATCCGCTAGAAGCACGATGATGCAAAACAGTGGGCTGAAGCGACTCGTCGGATCCGATCATCAACAGGCTCAAAACGCGAACAGTGGTCCTCAGCGTTGGACACATCTGCAGCACGCGGAGCATGAAACCTACATCGAACGATGTGCTTACGGACTAAATACCTCGACACATTGTCATGATCCTTGACGGCTGCCTCCGGCAGCTCATCTACATCTCAGGACACCTTACGACTTTCCTTCACATCATTTTCGGTTTGGCCTTTGCATTGCGGCTTTTATATTTCGTTCTTCGACGATCACGACCACAGATGGGATGGGATAGACAAACTCTGCCAGAAGTAGAGGATTTACTTAGAGCTTTTTGTTGCTTTTACTTTCGTCTTTAACAACGATGCGCATACCCAATTTGCTTTCTCCGACTGTGGAGGATTTAGACTGGAATGGAGGCGTTTGGGGCGGGGTTTCTTTTGAACAAGAGCGACTTGGGAAGAAGAAAGAAATATCTTTTTAATTAATTAACATTATTGTTCTTATTCGCTACATTTTCTTCGTGCTGTAATTCTCGTTAGATGTCCTTTTTGGTAGGTAGTGAACACGAAGGTCTGATGATGTATACTCGAGGCATGTTCTCGCTAGCGTTTTACTGACGATATGCAGCATAACAAGATACCACAGCAATATGGCGATTAAGATGCGCTGGCACTTACCACTAGAGGCAGCCCCCCTATTAACCAGAATCCCCCATGACTTCCTCGACCGCACTCGCAAGCGCATACACCTCCTGAGCATCGAGACCTCGCCCCGCCGTCGGATCGACCGCGGCGACACCACCACTGCGAACGCGGATATCATCAACAATGCCCTCCAGGCCCTTCAAGAACGCTTCTCGCCGCGCGCAGCCTTCTGTCAAGTGCCACGGCAAGACCTCGCCCGGCTGCGGCGTGCACACCTGGGAGCGCTCGATCGTGGCGCTCCATGAAGACACATCAGGCGTCGCCGCTTCGAAGCGGAACGGGATTAGGATCAGGATTCGACTGGGACCGACACCGATGATTGGAGCGTAGGCGAACCAGCGGATGCGCTGCAGGTCCGGTCTTGCGACGGGGCGTAGCTGCGCGAGCATGAACGGGTTTTCGAACGTGACGGCGAAGCGCTGCGCCGTCCACCAGCGGCGATACGCGGCTGCTTGCGATTGCTTTTGTTCGGCGTAGAGTTGGCGGCAGACGAGGAGGGCGTCTTTGGACGGTGGCGCGGAGTCGCGGGGGAATGTTCCGGCGTGGATGCTTTGTTCTTTGGATTGCGGGTTTGTGTAGAATATGATTCGAAGGTCCATGGTGCCGGTTGGGTCTGTGGTGTCGAAGACGTGGGCGAAGATCATGTCTCGGAGCTCTTGGGGGATGGTGAGGAGGGTAGGCGAGCCTGGTTTGGGAGGCCCGAGACGATTTTGTGCCGGAGCGGAGGCGTGAGCGGTGGTTCTATTGTTCAGTCTTTTTCGAAGGTTTGCGATTCGCCGTCGACAGGAAGGCAAGAAGGCTGCTTCTCGCTTCTGTCGTTCGACTTGTTCGAGGTATTCGCGATATTGCCGCATGGCATCGGGGACGGGCATGTCGAAAGAACGTGGGTTTGAAGGAAGGCGAAGTCTTTCTGGCTTCTCCCAAATCGAACGCTCGAGTTGATGTAAGTTGCAAATTCATCTGTACTGCAATACTGCCATTTGACAGGTCGAAGGACTAAGAGGTGACGCACAGGTAATTCAGGCTGTTCAGCTCGCTTAAGCTGTGGCGCAGAAAAGAAGCTGATATGCCTGTATTCGCCGCACTAGATGCAGCTATCTGAACCGGAATACATACAGACTTGAAAGCAAAATGAAAAAGCAAAGCGCCTGCCGTGCATCGTGCTTAACGGTGTGCCATGGGCCGGATGTGTAGCTCTTATTAGACCATCGTCGACAGCTCAGACAGCCTGCGCTTGGGTCAAACCTTCTGGGTAGTAGGCGTAAGAGGAATACCACGGTAACGCCATCAGGGCGCTGTTCGCTCATCAGTATCGATGTACAAAGGATGGAAGTTGGTGTAACGATTCGACACCGAAGCCTCGACCAGCTCTTGGGTCACATCTAGATCCGTCGTCTTTACGGTACAACGAGCCCATCATTGTTTCTAACCTCTTCAAAAACTCGATCGAACGGGAACACTCCACCATGTACCAGGGTGAATCGACGCTTGGGCTCGATGATTCAGGCCGGGAACTCGTCATGGTGACATTCCAGGTTGGTGCTGCTATGCATTGGAAGCTGATCAGGGCTGTGTATTGTGGCGTGAAACAACGGTGGACGGCGAGGTTGCAGATATGCCGCAGGTCGGCCTTCGTGGCGATATAGAGGTCCTTCTTGGTGTCGCGGTCTGCGATGATGAGGAACTTCTGGACAGTCCAGTAGCGACGATAAGCGGCAGCCTGTATTCCCTTCATCTCGTTGTAGACTTGCCGGCAAATGAGCAGTGAATTCTTGTTTGGTGGCGCCTTGTCCGACTCTACGCCCGCTCGACCCGACTTGAAGCGTAGGAGAATGATGTGGTCTACGACCGCCGTGCCGTAGACGTATGAGAAGATCACATTGCGGAGCTCTGGTGGGAGACTGAGGAGGGTGGGTGAGCTTCTTTCGGCCGTGTCCATGATGCTTCAAGGGCTGTAGAGTTGCTGGTCTGCCGTAGTCAGTAAGGCAACGCAACGTATCTCAGCATACACAAGGGAGCTGACCTCTAGTGATGGCGAATGTGATATTGAGCAGTGAAGCGCCACCGATGATTTGACTTGGGATTACTCTGACAGAAGCACCGACTGTTCGTGTGATCAGATTCTCTGCTGGAGCTGTCAGCGTAGCGCGATGGTTTGGTTTCAAGAATTGTACTTAGGGATGGAGGTGGACCAGTAGTGACGAAGCTACCGGCTCGGCTTGAGCTCTGCTATCTCCATCTCTAGTCAGAATGTAATAGAGCTCACTCTAGGCAGCCACATGCGTCACTAATACGGAAGCGGCGACAGACAAATTTGAAGCATGTTTTAAAGCAAAAGTGGAAGCAACTCAAGAATTGAAACAGCTTACTCTATCTTGACGTGTACTCATGATGAAGCTATGCTCAATTTGACATTCAACACTTTCATGTTTTCACATGGAGTAAAGTGACGAGATTCGAGAGGAACAAACACATGTAACGATGTGTTACTCAAAACTTCTGCTTCATCATTGTGTGATCCAATGCCCCCAGGCCCCCCTTGTGCCAGCAACCATTATACTCTCATTCACTATCATCCGCACGGATTTGTCCTCTCGCTGTACCCTTGTTCTGGTGATGTATATCGTGCGCAAACCGAATTTCTAACAGAGTCTGGAGGTCTGAAGTTTCACGCGAGTGCAAGGCTGGCCCTGATCAGCTCGGCGATGGCGGATGTGGACATCATGAAGTTGTTAATGGTGAGGCCGTTGCCGGCCTTCGGGTCCAAGATTTTGCGCTCGCCAGAGTTGGTGTAGAGCTCATCTCGTGGGCGACCATATATCAGATGAAGGAATAAGAAATCATGAAAAATGACAAGCGCGGCGGCTAAGCATCGTCGCAAAGGTGGCCGCTGCGGTTGGAAGTGCCAGCGTGAGCCTGGGAGATTTTTGTGAAGGATATCCTCCAAACAGTTTTCGGTGACGTCTGAGGAAGCGGTCCATTGCCCGGCCTCAAACCCAATGGCGACTGCAAATTCAAGGCCATAGTCATTAAGACGGAGATTGAAATGCTCGGCGTGCATAAAGTCTCTTGGTTTGACTGCCTGATAGGCGTGGTGTGGCAGTTGCTCAGGGAGTGTCGAGTCGATGGAAAAGACGTTCTTACTCCAGTAATGGCGGATGGCGGCCGCCTGCATGTCTTTCATCTCTGCGTAGAGTTGACGGCAGACGAGGGTCGGAGTCCTGGTCGGTGGCGCTGCCCAGAGCGGGATCATGGCTTGGGTACGATCCCAAACATCTGACTCATTATCTGAGGTGCGAGGATCGAACAATATCACATCGATGCAACTATCCGGCTTGTTGCACACGTCATAAACGTACTCGAAGATCTTGTTACGGAGCTCTTGCGGGATTCCAAGGAGAGTGGCCTGACTCGGAGGAGCATGAACGATCGCAGAGTCTGTATCGATTAGCGCAATTCACATGCTGACAGTGAGCAGCGACCGACTAGACGAACCTTGGGATCTGTTGATGACAGCGTTGGGCGCGTGATCTTGGAGGGAGACATTGGCCATTCCCTCGGCAAGACTATCAATTAGACTGGAAGTCATGGTGGCGCTGATGTCGCTTGAGCGAGCAGGACTCTGGTATGCTTTTCAAGAGTTGCTAGGTCTTATGTGATGTTTGAGGGTACCTGCGTGTGGAAAACTGGTTGCCGGCAAAGTGAGGGTCGTGCTCGCGCTCGCAGTTGTCGGCGCTGTGGTTTTGTGTTGTAGTCCGTGGTACAGTACGGTCGTCAGAGGAGCTCAGTGGAAAGCTTTCAAGCCACATGCATGCAAGGCTGCAATACTTGGCGAGATGCTGAGGTGTGAACTGAAGTGAAGTGAGTAGTGGCTATCTGGATATTCGCCGAGTGGACGTTGAGCAGATGCTGATGATACGGTTGTCTGTCTTGTCTAGAGGTTAGATGGAGCTGACCTGATTAATCCGATAGGTTCGTTTCCTGATTTGTTGTTGTTGACCGTCACATGTAAACAAACGCCTTTCACTTGTGATCATGTGATTGAGCTCTTGACTTCCAAGCACCCCATCGATTTGGTCAACCCGAGCTTGCATGCACAACGACAACAAAAACTTGCCAAACCTGCCAAAAGCCGCATACACCCAATGTTAGCCTAATCAGCCTACAGTCTCGGGGTTTCCTTGTCACCAGCAAGCACTCATCGCTGACCTTATAAACAAAGACAGCGACCATACCGTACAAATATCATCTGCCTCCGCCCCAACTCGCCATGCCTCAACCCACCAAACCAGCATCGATGTCTCTCTCCGAGTGGCGCCGCTGGTGCTGCTGCTACCCAAACGAAACGCCGCCCACCAGCTCAATGAGTCAACGCGAAACCATCTCGCTCGAAGAATTCGACCCCGGCAACCGCATGAGCATGTCGCGAGCATTCGAAAGACGGCCCTCGACTCCACTTCCACCTGGCACGCCGAAGAACAGCAACGATTCGACACCGCCGGCTGTCGCAGCTCGACGTGCTGACACGCTTTCACAGCCTCTGCGGAGTGAAAAACCCAAACCCAAGACCGACCACAGATCACAGCAGCGCCCGATGACCGTGCTGCTTCCTAGCCCGCCTCCGAGGCCCTCTGAGTCCCGGGAATCAAAAGATGTGAAAGGCGAACAAAGCAAGCCGCAGGTTGTGAGGCAGGAACCGGAGCATTGGTGGCAAGCTGGAAGGCGAATGTTGGAAAAGAAGGAGAAGGAAGAGTCGCTGGGGAAGGGCAGCAGAGAGCGGAAGTGAGGTTGCCTATGAACATGGCAATCGGTGTGTCATTATGGTGGCTTCGTGGGTGTTGGCTATGAGAACCTTTCTTGGGCGAGGGCTTGGAAATATGCGCCTGCATCGGTAGTAGCCACATGAAGAAACAAATCCACCTCATTTGGCTCGCTCTTTCGCATCTTGGTAACGGGTGATCGTTTTCCTGCACATTTTCTTGTACGCGCTCTTGTTTGCATCACGAGCAGCCCTTAACGCTTCTTGCCCACGACCTTGGTGAAGCCATCATCATCAACCTGCGGCTGCGGCTTCTCTCTAGGCTCCCTGGGTGCCTGCTGAACACCCTGTGGCGCGCGATCCTCATCCATCTCATCATCCTCGTCGTCCTCGTCAACCTCATTATCTCCATGATCCACAACCTGCACATCCGCCTTCATCATTCCCCTGCTCTTCCACCGTCTCTCCAGCGCCTCGTAGCCTGAAATATCTCCCTCAAGCAGTGTCTTGCGCAGCAGCAGGATCGTACGGCCAACTTCCACCTCGGTCTCGTCTTCCACGTTGCAGTCGAACTCGTCTTGCATGATTTGCAGTAGGAACGCTTCGACGTCCTCGGCGTCTGTGTCCTGGCGTTCGGTGAAGAGGTCTGATACCGCACCGGCGAACCAGTCACGCTTCTCTGAACTGTCTGGGCCACCCCAGCTGTTCTGTACTGCGACGTGAAGAGCTGGCCATAGCGAGAGTGCGTACCAGATGCCGTGGTCGAAAGCTGCTTGCAGCTGCTCGGGTGTGGGTGGGAGACGGACGCCGCCGCCGGGAGCTGCTGGTGCTTCTGAGGCCATTTTGGTATATGTGTTGTAGTGGTTGATTAGTGAGCTCTGTCTTTTTCTTTGTTATTCTGGACCGTGATGGCGGGGTGTTCGATATGGCACCTTATTTTTGCTTATCACATCTTATCTGATCAATACGGGTCGCGCTTTCTCTCCCGGCAGCGGCCGCGAGCCTTTCACTCCGTCAGCCCTACGGCGACGAACTTCTTGAAACCGATCTTGCGCTCGCCGGACCGACCATCCATATCTCCTTGACGAAAACACTACCACACCACACACATCCCCGTCGCGTGCTGTCAACATGATCATTCCTGTGCGCTGCTTCTCATGCGGCAAGGTGAGCAGAGTTCAAGCGAAACTCGAGGTTTGCGCGCGAAACTAACAAGATGCGCGACAGGTCGTCGGTGACCTCTGGACCAAATACGTCAAGCTGATTGACCCCGATAGTGGCGAGGGCATGACCGAAGGGTACGTGGAGCATCTTATTGTGAAAGATCTGGAAAAACCACTAACGGAGGTAATGAACAGTCAAGCGCTCGACGAACTGGGACTCTCCCGCTACTGCTGCCGCCGCATGCTGCTCACTCACGTCGACCTGATTGAGAAGCTGCTCAGATACAACCCTGCCGAGCGTGAGATCCTCAAGACCACCAATCGATAAACGATCACGATACGACATTCGGCCACAGCGAGCGACCAGGAGCCATTCCAGGCACGCGGGAAAAAATCACAACAAAACACATCATTTGTTTAAGCGAGGAGTCAGGCGCAAAAAGGGAACATCAGGTGCCACCGAAAGGTGTGTAGGATAGGTGCTGTAGATGCCGATGGAATCGGTGGAGGCATAGCTGGAAAATTGGGCGGATAGGGCGACAATCACAAAAAGAGATTCACAAGCCAGTCTTGCACAGATCTGGGTGGTTGCCCATTGCCGGTACTCCTCCGCGTCTCTGGTCTGAGTTGCCACGCCCCAGTAAAGAAAACTGCCAGGCTGCTTTATCACAGATCGAGAGCCAAGAGACGACTGCTGATGTTCACCCTAGCTTCTTGTATGTGCTGATTGCGGCCGTATTAGGCAATCTAGACTCGCGCGAAAATCTGATCATCGATAGAGTTTGCCCATTGAGATATTGCTGATCGAAGAAAACAAAACCTGCACGTCGGAGTGTTTTCGTTCCTGCTGGAAAGTCTTTTGACCGTGAAAGTGAATTCTTGTTCTTTGATTAAATCAATGCCAATGCCTGACCCAGTACCATGTTCCCTATGAAATCTAAAATCGAATCTTACTCTATCATATCCCAAAACGCCACAAATGCATTATCATAAGTCGTGCCCGAATTACCACCCAAACTTCTCCACAGCAACTTCGATCTCACGTCCCTCACCTAGCATCTGCGCGCAAGAGTTCCTTGCCGCTCGATTCATCCCGTCAGGACCCGAGACCATGACTCCAACTCTACTTTGCCCTCCAGCTGCCAAGTCTGCAATCGTGTCTCTGACCAAAGCCGCAACATCAGGCCTACCAGCTTCTCTCGTAGGAGGCGGCAGAACAACATGCATTCCGAGAGCCGCAAGCTCGTCTAGTCTCTCCTGTCCGAGCCACTGAATGTGGTCTGCTTGGTGCACGATCCAGATCAAAGCCACCTTCCTCGTGCTTCCCGAAGAGCCCGCTGCTGCTTCAGAATCGACGTCGGCGTGATGTTTGTTGGAGCTTGATTGCAGCAAAGCCCATAACATCGGATAGGCGACTGCGATTCCGGATCCTCCTACGACTGTCACGGCTACATCGCTCGAGCGTAGCATATCGTAGGCGTGGCTGGAGCCGTAGGGACCATCCAAGCGTATCGTGACTGAAGAGCATGTCTGGGCATGAATGAGAAGGTCGCGGGTAAAGCCGTCGAGTGCGCGGATGATCAAGTCGAACCATGCGTGTTCTTGCTCATCGCTGGGTGCAGCTGAGGCGATGGTGAATGGATGCGCCTGGAAAATGTGCTTCCGGCCCAGCGAAGGGATAGTGAGGAAGACGTGTTCCGCTGGCTCCCAGCATGAGTGCATATTTTGGCTGAAGAGAGATCTCCACATGCTTTGAGGCTTCGGTGCAACGGGCCAGTTGCCAGACAACAGCACGGTGTTACCGTCAGGCATGACTTTGACGCTTGCTTTGAACTCACGGCTCTTAGCCAAGAGGCGGAAGACAAGTCGGTCGATCAAGAATATCGCCAGCGTGACGCGAACGTATGGCTTGCTGCCTCTGTGGTGGAAGTACAGGAACCCAAGCGCACCAGCTTGAAGGCCTACATGCAGACCAAGGAATAGCTCATACCACCACTTCCGGAAACTGGCCAGACTAGTCGCATACAGCACTTCGTAGCAGAACAAAGTGATCAAGCCCAGGTATATCGTCTTCTCCGACAAGAACCACCACAAGTCGTTGCCAATCGGTCGCCAGAAAGTGTACCACACCATGAACATGCTGCCGGAGTGCAGAATAGCGACAAAGCATAGCCACTCACCTAGCCGGCGGTGGAGGATGTTGAGGTGCTCATAGGAATAGCCTGTGAGGAGGCGGAGAGGCTGGTTTTTGGCGCCGAGGATGTATAGCCAGGGAAGGTTGGCGGCGAAGATGAGAGAGGTGCGGTCGGAGAAGACTAGCATGAGAGGGACTTCCCATACTATTCCTAGCACAGTGTAGAAGATGTTGATGCCGAAGAGTGAGAGAATGAGCAGGGTGGTGGCGTTCTCTGGGAGGGTCTTGTTGAAGAACGGTATGGGTGGCGGTTGGTAGATGAGGAAAGATCGTAGTCGTGAGAATCGTGACGGTTTCAAATGCTGTTTTGGCAATAATGGTGAACGATCTTCCGAGCCCTGGCTCGCTTTCGTTGGTCCAGAAATGTAGGCATCTCCAATAAGTGTGGTGCTGCTGCCTGAAGATCCGGATCCTTCACGCTCTCTTTGGTGTGACCAGATATTGTGTTTGACAGAGCGGTCAAGCGTTTCTTGTGGACGTCTCACCAACCGAGCAGCACGTCTATTCCTCGAATACTTGTCCAGGCCATGCCAGACGGAGAAGATCAGAACAACGCCTACCAAAGTGACTTGGTAGCACTTGATAGCCCACTGTGTGTACAGCCCACCCTCTATCATTTTCCGGATGAGCTCGGCTCTGTCATCCTGGCCGGCAGTCGTGGCAGAGACATCGCCTGATTGGGCGATGATGCGATCCAATATCATGATACGGCAATCGCAGGTCGTCCGAGAGCGATATGGAGGTTGATATACAGACTATGCACGCACAGAAAAGACGCGAGGCGTCAGGCATCGCGAAAACACCAGCACCACGACGACTCATGGACATACGGTCAGGCGGTGCCCTGCCCAGAGGTCGGGCGGCAGGATGAGGTTGTTGTTACGTTATCTGATCGGGCGGGATCAGATAAGAGTTTGCACCACTTGAAGTATACATACGAGCACATATATGCATACCACACCATTCAAGCCACCCACGTGATCAGTGTCAGTGCGACAGCGGAGTCCCCACGCTTGTAACGGTAATTGAACGGCGATCGATTTGATGAAATGGCTGACGTAAACACAAGACAAGGGTTTCTACTGGCCGTGTTGTACTGTATATTTATTTGTTGTGGTACTCGATTTATAAAAAGCTTCTCGCCATGCACACGGCATATATGAGTTCACACTGACTACTCCGATAGCGCCGGTGAGAAACAAGGCAGGTGGCGAGAACAATCTCACTCAGCCTCTCATTGATTGTTCGAGACTAGCGAAAGCCCCCAGCCTCGGCCAGCCTCCATCCGCGACCCGGCACTCGAGGACGCAGGTGTCGTCGTCGTAATCTACACGAACTCTCCTACCGACCACTACACCATTGTCTCTGTGTGCAGCTGACGTCCGACTCCGCGCGCATCCGTGGTCGTCTGCTATTGCCCCCATGAGCGCGACATTGCAGTCTACGAGCTGATCCGCTCACCACCACCACCCTGCGCCCCTCCGCCACTATATCGCTGCGTCCTAGACGGCCATGAGTATGTCGCCTCGTCTTGCGCGCATCTTCTACGCATGCGCGCTCCGTCTGCCAGTATTCTCTGAAGTCCAAGTCACTAATACTCCCTTCTACAGGCGCCCAGGCACTCCGGGTCGTTACTTTGGCCATTCCCGATCCCTCAGGTCCCGCATCGACCGGCGAGGCTCATCGTGTGAATGCGACGTATTCCTTCAACTTCGACCTCCAGTCGAACATTCGCACGCTGAGCACGAATGGTGCTGCCACTGGAAACGACATCACCGGTCTACTATACACTCCCGATCTCCCAGAAAACGACCCATGCTTCAACGCAAGCCTGTCATACGTCCCACGCAATGCCACCAAGCCCTCGGACTTCCCCAACGACGCAAGATATTCACTGGTAGCACTTGCGCCATGGATCAGCCCTACATGTACACTGGCCTACTTGGCCGCCGCGCAGGAGGAAGAAACCCGAGGCTTCCTGTTCTTCATGACCAACGACAATACCGAAGCGCCTCCGCAGGCAAACGATGCATACTGGAACGTGGGTGACGGTGGAAAGTGGAAGCAAGAATATCAATTTCCCGTATACGTGCTACCCGGCGCAAGCGGCAGTACACTCATCAACGCAACCGGGGATTACAGTGGAAACTTTTCAAGTGTGCCAAATTCGCAGCAGCTCTCGGAAATGGAGGACCCAAGCGATTTTGTACGACTTTATGTGGATATTGACACTGGTGAGTCGAGTTCGCAATTCCCTGGTACGTCCGTCTATTTCTTTTATTTGTGTCCCGTACCCTGTTTTCACGGATTCGTATGCGAGAGCATTTCTGTCTTGGCTATATGGCATTATCTTGCGATGCATGTCTCTGTGGCAAACAGAGCTTCTGCAATATTTTCACAAGGCTGACATTCAACACAAGGCTCTGGTGGTGCTCGATTACCCAGCTTATGGGTCTTCCTTCTGGTCGTTCTGGCAATTCTCTTGATTATTATCGGCGCCACATCAATACTCATGCACTGGGTTCAAAGAAGACGACGCCAACAGCTGCGGCAGCGCGTTGTCACTGGTGAAGTCGACCTGGAGGTACTAGGTATTAAGCGCCTCACTGTGCCCCAGGAGCTTCTAGATAAGATGCCATTGTACACCTACGGCACAGTGCGGCCTGAGGGACCCGCAGTGCGAAACGAGAGGACTGCAAAGGACCTGGCGTCCAGCTCAGACAGTCGATCATCGTCTCCAGCTCCGGATGCCCGACCTTCACCAGCGATGGCTCGCGCCTTTTCCTACCGCCCAACAGCTCTTGACCAGCCTACCTGCCCAATTTGCCTGGACGACTTTGTAGCCGCTGATCCTTCGACCAATGAACCCGGCAATACTGTGCGCGAACTTCCATGTCATCACATTTTCCACCCGGAGTGTGTGGATGCTTTCTTACGCGACAACTCCAGTCTTTGTCCGATGTGTAAGAAGAGTTGCCTGCCTCAAGGATTTTGCCCAAAGAACGTCACAAACGCCATGGTTCGTCGCGAACGAATCATGCGCAGAAATCGCGAACGTGGAGGCGTCGACGAAAATCAGCCGACTGATCAGAATGCTGAAGCGAACGCTGTAGACAACGCGCCCCAAGCAACGTCACATCCACCCGTCTCACTCAGCCAACGAATCTCTCGTCGTATAACGTCAGCGCCAGCACCAACAAGCAGCAATAGCCAGCAAATGTCGGACCTCTCACCAGTACCTCAACGATCAGCCACCGGCGCATATCCTCAACCTCCGCCTGTGCCTCCCGCAGACGCCAGCAGACGGCGCGAATGGGCACGGCAAAGAGCTGTCGCAATGCTCGGTCGCCGTGCGCCACCTCTAGATCCAGACGCAGAAGAAGCGGCGCGGACTCCAAGGTGGCGAAAGGTCATAGGGAGCATATTCCCTGGCTTAGGAGGGAGGTGAGGTTGAAGAGGAGGATATTTACTACGCATTTATACCCAATGGCTGTCAGCCTACGCAACAGAATTACATGTTTTACACCAGCATGCTCCAGGAAGAGATGGCTGCGACAAGTCTTGGATGTATAGGGACATTTTCCTGCTTCCTGCATTTTTTTGTTCTTGCTTTACATTGCACATTATTGTGTTCACGATCATGAAAGGGACGGAGTTGCGTGCGAAACTTAGCGACGGCGTTATTTGATATGGTATCTGCTTCTTTCGGGCTGGTCAATATTACGGAGGTTTTCCATGTTTACGCACTTTTTCCCCGTTGTTCTCGGTCAGCTAGATCTTTTGAATACCATAATATGTCAACCGGGTATGCACAGTTTTGATAGCAATGGCCGCGTCGGCTCACAAGCAATTCTCCTGTGAACATCCCAATGGCTGGGATGGAAGGACGAGAGTGGAGACTTTGGCTTCGCGGCTACATCGCCACGCCTTGCCTCTAGCACGTTGTTCACGAATGGTACCGAGGGCTCTTGGTGTAATAGCATTTTCATGTCATCTGCCGGTACCTTCTACATGCATGTGATTTCTCTTCAGTTAAAAAAGAATACCCGGATACATGCAGTACATTGCCTTCCCCTACTTCTTTCAGACAAGTTTCTCGCGCGTGTTCACATCGCGTCAATAATGCTGTGATCTTGCAACATCGGGTCACAACAGCTGTCAAAAGAAACGGCATGGTGGAAGAACACAGCTTCCGCATTATTGACGGCGGCGCCCTGCATTGCTCGCGATTTGCCATTCCTCTTCCTTTCCTTCTGTCGCGCGTCTGTGGTAGCCGTGGCCCGTGACAGACGCTGTGTTCGCGAGTGTTGCTTGCTCAACGCTGTTCGTGAGAGTTCGGATGCGCTGGGCCGCTTTTTGACAGCTGTGGTGAAGCCGCGTACAGGGCGGGGCCGTTCTTGGGTGAGTGCGTCGTTGATGGTTGTTGCACGGAGCGGTGGGCCGCAGGTGTATAGAGTAGTTTGTGCGACGTAACTTAGCGGCTTGTCGGGGAAGAGCCGGTGGCTTGTGATGTCTTGATGATGCTTTGAGCAATGGTCGCAACAGCGCATCATGGTAATGGTTACGGCACTGCGTTGTCTTAAGGCCCTAGTGACGGACACATTCAATACATGTGCTCAAACGAGGAATGTCCAGAAGCTGGGGTACACGCATTCGTCCTCGAAGATGCGCTGGACTTGCTCGAGGATGAACTTTTCGATCTTGTCGACGTTCTTGAGCACTTGTCGCCCGCTGTCTGTGCCTCCCATCTCGCTTTCTATTCTGATGTCTTCGATCAAGCCGCCCACTTTGTGAGTTGCAGGCATTGCGCCTTGAGGGTTTGGGACCTTGGTCGCCGATGGATGCTCTTCGGGCGAGCCCAAATCTGTGCCAGTGGCGACAAGGGCTTCAGCGTCTTCAGGTGCAAGGAAACAGAGATGTGCTTTCCTTTTGATATAAGCTAGGACTCCGACGCCGTCGAAAGTCATGCCCGTGATGTTGAGTTTCAGCGGGATGCCAACAAAGCTGGGCATGGGGTAGTCCAGGAAGACTTCGGCTGTCATGGCAAGCTTCACGTCTCCAGAGTAGGTCACGTGGAACACCACTTGCATGTCTTCAGGACTACGCTCCGGTGGCTCCGGAGTGAAAGTCTGCGTCTCAGCGGCCTCGTCATCCTCGTCGAGCACTACCGAGCTCGGCTGGGCGTCGAAGAGACCATCATCTCTCGAGATTGGTCGCGAAGGTGGCGTGATGGATGGCGGTGGCGAGATCGAGCTGAACGAGTCTGAAGGATGATGTGGCGGTTCGTAAGCTGGTTGATGGCTGCTTTGGCCAAAGTGGGCTCCTGCCACAGCGGCCAGTGGTGTATTGGTGCCAGATACTCCTCCAAGAGGGAGATTGAAGTAGCCAAGGTTCGACGTGCCATGATGCAAGAACCCGGGAGTCGTGCCACGAGATAATTGAGGGTTGGTAGCATGTTCTAGGGCAGATAGATCAGAAGTACGGCGACTATGTGCCTCTGCTCGCATCATTCTTTCCCGAGCGGCTTGTAAGCGATCTGCTGGCCGGTCTTCAGGTGACTTTGATGTGGCGTCCTTGCCATCGTCCTGGGTGCCGTCGTCGGTACTTTCGGCATCATTGTCATAGAAGTCCGGCAGCGGCTCACAAATGTCCTTCAGAACGATTTCTGGCGCGGTCTTGCCAAAGTCGAAGCCGTGCACTTTGACGGAGCGAATCAATTTGGGCAGACTGATGGTCTGGAAACGTTCATGCACGAATGCACGAATCTTCTCTGCAAGAGCTTCGCCATCGGGGCCTGAAGTCAGCGTGTCCCAATTGATATCGACAGACATGGCGAAATAATGACTTGGGGTGTTGTTGTAGGAACACGATGCCCTTGTCGAGCTAGAGATGACGGGCTTTAGCGAGAGGCTTGGCATGGCTACTGCCCCTTAGGCTTTCGCTCGTGTGGAAACATGCAATATTCCAACTATAACATCAATTTTTACGTGCTGTTGAAGCTTCGAGTTGCATGTTCCCTGGCATGCGGCATTGTATACGAAACAGGCATTATCACATAACGTTATGCTTTCCGCCCTGTCATCCCCAACTCACCAGCCACCACCAAACGTCAAGGTGGCACAGCTATGAACAATGCAATGTATTATTGGCGACCCATCTGCATGCAGTTGTGACCTGAGCCCTGCAAGCTGCACGTAACCGCTGTCAAAAACGCCACCACACGCACTGTCTCGGTAACTTACCGCCTCGCTT
>Ga0265797_10002012_pt1 | contig 35099 bp, 27 predicted proteins | sample P2T30metagenome_FD_192433 | JGI IMG/M metagenome (GOLD analysis project Ga0265797, IMG submission 192433) | Plant litter microbial communities from East Loma Ridge, Irvine, California - P2 T30 | ecosystem: Environmental > Terrestrial > Plant litter > Unclassified | place: USA: California...
GGTAGTTAACGGACATTGTGTACTTGTGGCTGGGTCTGCATAGTGTTTGAACACATCGTAAGAGTGAGAGAGTCAAGATTGTTTGTCCATTCCATACTCCTATACTACTGAGAGGAGTTCTTATGCCTGATGAACCTCGAGCAAAAGAAAAGCAAAACTCCATCAAAAGGCCCCCAAAGCCTTGTTGCCCGCATCTGTTGCGGCTGTGTGTGTCCTGTCCAACACCTCATGAACCCCCCAATCCCATCATAAGCCAAACCGCATCATCGTAAGCATCATAAAAACCAATCAATCAACAAAAGCTCAGCATCTCAACCTCATGGACTCCTGCACAGTTTCACCTCACCTCCCCTTCCTCCACTCTCCCTCGTCAAGCCTCCATCTACCCATGCTACTACCCTCGCCCACCTTCTCCGCCTCACGCGCCCTCATTTCCCTCTCAATGCGAGCCGCCCTCGCTTTCTCAGCAACAGAGCCGGTAACGTACATGACGCCCGACGTCGCAGCGCCCACACCAAGCATCCACAGAATCAAGCTGCGGGGCTTGCGCCCTCTGGACTGGTAAGCCTGCTGCTGCCTCTCCCTTTCCGCCTCGCGTCTAGCGCGACGGCTGCCGCTGCGGACGCGCTGAGAGCCCGAGAAAACAGGTTCCTGACGCTTGATGCGTGGGGAGTAATTGGTTTCCGCGTCGTAGTAGGTGTGGTCGAGAGGAGATGCGGCGCTGGCGGCTTCGGTATCTTCCGAGGGTTTCGACTTGGCTGCGAGTTCTTGCACGAGGTCGAGGTTGACGTAGCCGGTTGGGTTGGCGTAGTCGCCGGTCACGGGGCGGACGGTCTTGCTTGAGCGGGTGCCGTCGACGGGGTTAATGGCGCTCTGGCTGCCCTCGAAGGGCTTGGTGACTTTCTGCGCAGGCTTGGTCGTCTTTGAGGGCTTGGATTCCTCTTGAACTTTCTTCAAGACGAGCACATCCTCTCGTGCGTGGACGACTTGATAGCCATCACGCTGCAGAGATGCGAAGTGCTGCATCCAGCGTGCGGGCTGGTAGAGCTGGCTGAGAGCCTGGGCGATCGTGATGGGCGATTCCTCCACTGTGGGATCCCACGAGGTGGTCGTTGCAGTTGAGAAACGGTCGTTACCAGAGTCGTAGGCAACGACTTTGTAAAGAGGTGGCTGCTGCCATTGCACACCAGCAGAAGTGGTAGAAGATGTCTTTGCAGACTCCGATGTAAGGTGAAGGTCGGCTCCGAGGCTGGAAGCCATTGTTCTCTCCATCTTGCCGACCTTATCGGGCTTTGCTGCCTCGGCAGCATACAGATCACTCTCGTACACTGGTTCCGCGTCTGCAAGGCGCTTGAGCTCAGCCTCGAGACCGTCCGGCTTGAAACGGCCAGATTGATGCGAAGGAAGATCGACCTTGTCTTGCTTCTTGAGCTCTGCCTCGAGATTGTCGGCAACGAACTTCTCAGGAGGCTCGCTCTCACCAGCGGCCTTGCTCTGTCTTACGAGCTCCTCCTCAAGACCATCTGCAACGAATTTCTCAGGAAGCTCACTCACATCAGCAGCTTTGCTCTGTTGTACGAGCTCCGCCTCGAGATCGTCTGCAACGAATTTCTCAGGAGGTCCGCTCGTACCAGCAGTCTTGCTCTGCTTGACAAGCTCCGCTTCGAGACCATCCGGGAAAAATCGCTCAGCAGGCTGCCCGGCAGTACCAGACTTGGCCTCACTCTGCAGAGCAGACTCCAAGCCGTCGTCTTTGTACGCGTAGTCCCTGTCAGCCTCCTCCCCTGACTCCAGATCAAGTCGCTGCTTCAACTCAGCCTCGAGGTTGTCATTTTTATAGGCATAGTCCCTGTCAGCCTTCTCCCCAGATTCCAGACCAAGTCGGTGCTTCAACTCAGCCTCGAGGTTGTCTTTCTTGTACTTGTGGGCCTGCTTCTCATGCTTGATGACATCGCCAGCAGCAGTGATGACCTTGCCCGAGAGCTCTGATTCCAGCCCATCATCCTTGAACCCGTAACTGGCGTGCTTGTCGTGCTTCGCGAGGGCAGCCTCAAGCGCGGCATTCCGAGCATTGCGTGGTTGATGGTGCTTCACGTCGATAGCACCATACGCCGTCTCGTAGATGGATTTCACTTCGTCCACGAGCGCCTTCTCACGAGCCTTTTGGGTAGACTTGGCGTCGTGTTGCATAGTGGTCCGCGGCGACGAAGATGGCTGCTTATACCACATATCGCTGGCAGCGAAGTTTGAAACATTGGGGCAGAAATCACCTTCGCCTCGCATATCCTGGGATTTGCTGCTTGAAGAGGCAGGCTTTGCGTTAGGATTATCGCTAGCAGTCTTGGTCAAGCGGATCAGCTCAGCCTCAAGATCCTTGATCTGTCTGGTGAATTCATCTGCATGCACAGAGCTTTGCACATAGGCTCGTTCCAACTCCTTTTGCAGACTGGCAACCTTCTTGCTGTAGCGTTCCTTGATGGCCTTGACTTGAACCTCGTTGGCGTTGGACTTTGCGGCAGTGAGCTCCTTGTCCAAGCCATCGATTTGGTCTCGGAATGCGTCAGCATGGACGGAGCTCTGCTTGTAAGCCGTCTCGAGCTCGCCTCTGAGAGCTTTGATTTTCTGTGAAGAGCGGTCCTGCTGTTCGCTCATGGCGAGCTTCTGGGAGGCGACTTCAGCTTGCAACATGGCGTTGGCCTTCTCAAGCTTCGCAGTTGCAGCGGCGTTTTGAGCAGAATACTCAGCATCCGCAGCAGCCTTCTTTTCCTGATACTCGGCCTTTCGAGCTTGCATGTCATTGAGCCAGCGCATGGTGGGAGAAGGAGTGGGAACGGTGCTGCGCTTCACGCGGTCAGATTGGAGGATGTCCGCCTGTTCATACCAATCTTTCGGCACAGGGGCAGGCTTCACTATGGGCTCAGTAGACTCATGAGCTGCAGAATCATCAAGGTCGAATTGTTCCGGCTGGGCTTTGGGCTGCATGCGCTGCACGGCAGGCTGCAGAGGTGTGGTCCTCTCAGCAGACTTGGGCGTCTGAGCGCGCCGCTCGAGAGTCGTTGGTAGATGTTGTCCGAGCTGGGTGGCAGAGACCTCGTCCACAATGACCGAGACCTGATTCTTGAGTTTAGTGACGGAGTTGTCCCAATCTCTGATCTGTTTCTTAAGAGCTCGCTGCTCAGAAATCCAGTCTTCGGCCACCACTTCTTGCGAATTCTCCAGGCGTTTTGACTTGCCCATTGAGGCGCGGAGGTCACCCGCTGTCAACGTCTCAAGCTCGCTGGACTGTGGTTGGGCCGATGTAACATCACCATACTTGTGTCGGCCTGAACTTGGTACAGTTGCTGCATGTTCAAGATCCTTGATGGTCTGAGCAGCTGGGGCTACCTCTTCTGTAGTGGGTTTTGCAGACTCGGATCTGGAACGTGGTTTGGCAACGATGGGCTTCCAAGTGACACGAGCCGGAACCTCTGTCTGCTCCCGCTCAACACTGGCTGTCGAAGGGGAATCGACGGGAACCATGCGGTTCGAAACCGGGTCATACTCGTAGTTCGTCCTCTTACGGCTGATCGAGTCCCATTCTGATGTCCTTGTCTTGTTTGATTGAGAATCCCAAGAAGTGGAAGAGGTGTATTTGTAGGGCTCTGTTCGCTTGCTCACTGGCTGATCGGCGGGTGTTTTCCCCACAGTTGCAGGCTTCGTGACAGATGGAGTGATGGGTGCATTTCTCTCACGGCGTGAGTTTCCCTCGACAGGCTTGTCAGGCTCGTCCTTGGATGAAGTGGTTTCTCCCATCCACGAAGAGACAAGCGGGGTCCAGAACGGCTCGAATCTCTTGCCGAACACAGCTTCGTAAGGGTCGACTTCAATACGCTTGCGAATAGCGTCCATCTGCTTCTTCCACTCCTTCTCCTTGTCGCTGAGGTCGTATCCCTCAGCAGCGGGGTCACGGCTACTTTGCTTCTCTTCATTGTCGACGCCACGTCTAGCCCAGCGTGGTCTGACTGTGCCATCCCAGTAACTGGCATTTCTTACGTGTCTGGGGCCGAGGAAAGGCTTCGCCTCAGCATCCCATTCGAATTGCTGGCGGCGACGAACAGCTTTGAGCAGCTTGGCCCTAGTTTTGAGAGTACGGTGGCGAATGAAGCGCGGGTAGAGAGGATCAAGGTGGGAGTCGCAGGCGCCGAAGCGGGACTTCCAGCCAAAGAGAGTGCGGGTCTGGGTGCGTGAGAGCGCAGAGGTGGAGAGCGAAAGAGGCCTGATGGTGGCCCGGGTCGATGGCGCTAGCATGATTGGTGAGTAGTTTGTTATTTGTGACGAATGTTGCTTTGGAAACGATGAGTTCGTTTGATTAACAGGCGCGCGCGATGTGGCGAGGCGGCCGCAGAGGGTCAACGATAGGCATGTAACCTAGTAGTAGCGGTGGTGTTAGCGGACAGGCGACGGTGGAAGATCAATGCAACGATAACGCTATGCAGCGGCAGTGAAGGCAGCAGTATGGTAGTGAAGGATGATGAGTCGACAGGAGCTGGAAGAGGCAGTCCAGGTCGAGCTGCAGCTTCCCAGGCAGAGCTACTTGTAGGTAGCACAACCTTGCGTGCTTGCTTGCCGTGGAACTGAAAGGCATCCAGCAGCCTCGCACTCGCGGTTGTAGTACCTCCTACCCCGCAGACGATAAGCTCTTATCGCACGCGCCATGTCTTACAGCTTGGGCGCAGGAGATAAGTTTGGGTATGGCTCCACATCCTCGGCGTCGATGCAACTTTGCAATGGTTGGTATATTGTTCAAGGTGAGGGCTGTGTATGATGTTAGCTTGTTGGTGGAATAATCATGTCTGTCGATAGTAGGGAACTGATAGTGAGTAAAGCTGCTCAGCATACCCATCGGACATTGGGACAGCATATGCAAACTTGTCAACATTCACAGCACATGACCCTGGACTGAAGGACTGAAGGACTGAAGGACTGAACCACGGTTTAGGCTTCGTCACGGGACTCGCGCATCTCCATTCTCCGTCTCTCCAGGTGGATCTCCACTCCGTTGATCCGATCGGCGCCTTCACGCATTCACATGTCTTTCGCTGCACCTGCCCTGGCCCGCCGTTGCCTGTTTCGTCAGCCCGTCGACGCCTGTCTTAGCCTTACGAGAAGCTTCCAGCTGTAGTAGTAGTAGTAGTGTTCACTTAATCATACACTACTACTCGGACACTCACACCCGCAAGAGAACAACTTCCGCTCATTACTCAGCATCCATAGCGCCACATACAACTTACCGTATATCACTATCGTCACACCCACTTGCCCATCATGGCCTCACAAAACACAAACCCAACCGAGTCCTTCAGCAAGATGGCCACCGGCGACGTAGAAGCAATCGGCGCCCACTGCCAAATGCCCTTCTGCCACCAACTAGACCTCCTCCCCTTCCGCTGCGAAAGTTGTAAAGGGTAAGGGCACGTCTCTCTCACCTTCATCTCCCAAGCACAACCTCACTAACACGCCCTTCCTACAGCAAGTTCTGCCTCGACCACCGTACCGAAACCTCCCACGAATGCCCCAAAGCCGGCGAATGGGCCCGCAACCGCGCCGCCGCAGACCAAGGCCCCAAATCCAACGTCCCTCTGTCCGCCAAACCAAACATCTTGACCCACGAGCAGCAGTGCGCGGATCCCAGCTGCAAGACCCTGATCAACACTCCCCTCGTCACCGGCGTGCATTGCGACAAATGCAACCGATCGTACTGCCTCAAGCACCGCTTCACCTACGACCACAACTGCAGTAATCTCGTCCCTCTGGGCGCTCGGCCAAAGCAAGACACCCAGAAAGAGAAAGTCGGCGCCGCGCTAGACAGGCTACGAGCCTGGGGTGCCTCGAAGAAAGTCAACCTCCCCAAAGCACCTGTTTCGAAGACAAAACAAGCCGCCGCAGCGCAAGCGCAAGAACTCGCAACGCTGAAGCGGACTGCGAAAGGCGAGGCGAAGATCCCGCAAGAGAAGCGCGTGTACCTGTTCGTGGAAGCTTCGTCAGACACAGTCACGGCCAAGGTGCCTAAGGGCAATTTCTTCTACTCGACCGACTACAGCGTGGGAAGGGTGCTGGATCTGGCGGCCAAGAGCTTGCAGGTTGCGAATCTGAACAACAGGGTCGAGGGCGAGGAGGACAAGTTGAGAGTATTCCATGTTGAGGGTGGGAGACTGCTTGATTTTGGAGAGAAGTTGGGTGGAGTGCTGAAGACTGGTAATACGATTGTGCTGTTGAGGGGAGTGGGAGCGGGGATGGCGATGACGCCGGATAAGACGAATTGACTGATGAATTGAATGAACGAGTGCATGAACGCATGAACTTGAATGTGTTTTAGGTGGATGGAAAGAAAGAAGATACCCTTATTGTATGGATGTGCATAGCGAGCGACAGCAGATGATAGACACACATAGCGACTCGAATACAGACCCGGCGACGAGTCTTATATCAGAAAACCCTTTTCTCTTGCTCAGAGCAATCCAGCGATTCAGAGACAAACAGCGCAACAGAACAAAAAGGTAGTGATACACCAGAAGGAGAAAAAAAAATCCTTGTGTCGTCCGCAGCAGCAGCTTTTGCACAGTTCCAGTAAAAAATCGAGTCTCAACAACGGTGTGATCGAGCACCCTGCGAACGAGTCCTGGCGAGGACCGTGCGTGTAGCCGTGTCGTTCCGCGCCGTGTAACTGGCAGACTAAATGTACATATATGTATACATGTAGTGCAGAGAGAGTGAGGAGAGATGCTTTGCAATCCAGTTTTATGTCCCCTCAATCACCGGCAAGCCAGACCTCTTCCTGCGACATTTCTGAATCTTAGCCTGGACGAACTTGCCGGCGTTCCATACGATGACTAGAAGTCCGCAGGCTTCGAGATAGGGCAGCGCCGAGTTGATGTTGTTGATGAAGTGGCGGAAAGCCGTGTCGCGAGGGTTCGGCGTCGGAGTCGGTGTGGTGGTCGTGCTGCAAGGTAGTGTCCAGATGATGGCGGTCGTGTTGGTGTGGTTGAGCGGCCTGTTGTTGGAAGCTGTCGCGTTCGGAGAGAGAGTAGTGACGGTGGGAAGGCTCGCAGTCGATATCTCGGTGGCCGCATGTCTGCTCTTCTGCTTGGTCGATGCAGTGCCGGGAGCTTTTGCTATGTCGCCACCGAGGTTAGCGTTGGGTGAGATGTGTGCCGTGTGACTGTGAGGGTAAGTGAATGTCAGAGCCTCGGGACTGGTAACGGTGTGATTCCTGTGGCCTGTCGCATGTTGGGCATTTGTTGCATGTGGCATAGACGAAGCTTGGGTTGTTGCGAGCGGAATTGGTGCTTCTGGCGTGATGTTGGATGTTGCTGTGGAGAGTAGGGCAGAAGAGGCATGGTATGTCGCAGTCGCTTTCGGATCTGATACAGCAGACGCGAGTGCCTGCGACTCGTGAAGAGGAAACAAAGTTGCTTTCGGCTGTTTCTCCATGTTGAAGCGTTCAGGAGAGGAAGCGAGAATTGAACTAGTGCTATTTTGCCAAAAGCCATGTCCAATTGCAGCGCTCACTAGGTCACTGTAAACAATTGCCCGCAGCTCGAGTTCAATGTGTCACATACGTGTGATAGCAAGTGCTAGTGAGGTACATATATTTATCTCGAAGACGACTCCCACAAGGAATAGCATGAGGGTTTGTCGAAGCATTGTTGCTAACGCGATTGCTGATGCTGTATGTATGTATGTATGTATGTATGTATGTAGCTGTAGACGTTTGTTCGGTGGGTGTGATCGGGTGTAGGATGCTGTTGCTTGAAGTTGTTTGGTTTTTTTGCAAAACGAGAGCCATCAGGAAGGTTTTTATCAAGACCGCCTGTGTCGACATGGACGTTGAAACCGGATCAAGCTTAGTGTTGCAAGTCCTGCATTACTGTATCGGGGTAGCAGGCGCCAGAGCCTCAGGTTCCATGACAATACATATCTCCCGATCAGGTAATTCAGCAAGAGAGTTGAGATAAGCCAGGCGCTCATACGTAACGAACACATTCAGAGCGTGCGACGACCAGCATTCAGTCCTATGCAATCATGGTGAGATTCCGCGAATATTGTCAGGTCCTGCTAACCTCCCTGTGGCCGTGCTAACGATCTTTGTGTCGAACGTCCAAAGCGAAGTGTTTGCCTTTCGAGTCTGGGCGTGTACGTATCAACGAGTCGGGCAAAGCCTGATCTAGGCTTATATTCAGAATCGCAGCAGTGTGGTGGTGATTTCCCAACACCATCTTCCACAGGTCGTCGTGGAAATGCGAGGGAAGATGGTGCATTCCAAAAGAAGAGGCTGGGTAGTAAACCAGATCCAGGTGCCGGATGAAATGCCGCTTGACCACAGTAGACACGATGCAATCTCGGTAGCTGCGATATTATGCATCCAGCCTTAGCTGCTTTAAGGCAACGAATCCATGAAAAAGTGAGTTACCAACGGCTGTGCATCTACGAGGCAGATTGAGCCGCAGGGTGTAAGCCCGCCTTGATCCTTCGGCGCAACAGTCAGAGCAGTCGACTTGGATCCTACAACACATCGAGAAGCCACGAGAACGCCACAGAGAGTGGGATTAGCAAGGTATCGTATCGGCTGTACCAAAGTTCGTTGCAACCCATAGAAAAATAATGCTATAAGGGAATCAAATCCAAGATAGATACAGGCAGGTTGACTGCGAGTCGCTCACAGGCGTGCCTGTGTGCCGCCATGGTGTCGAGGGTATCTGTTCCGAAGGCAACCGATTGGCGATGGCTTTAAAAGCGTGACGTGTCGCTAATTCGCGTTCTAGCAGCCTTGGTACTGGGTACCAGAGTGACAGTGTGGGAGGGAGATACTTCCTGCCTCAGTGTGGCGTGTACATTGCCGTACTTTCGGCAGCCTGCCTTGGTGGATTCGTAGGTGGACTCATGAGTGTATCTGTAACGAAAGTATCGCCGTAATCAATTTCGACTTTTACGTTTCTCAATGTTGTTTATGAAGGTGAAGTGAAGTGGTTGCGAACTCGGGACCACGAACTCTCTCAACCTGTGGCGCAGGCGACGCGGGAGGACGTTTGAATCTTGGCAGGTGGAAGGTGGCGTGTGGCGCATGCGCATTTGCGGGCACGGCTTTTCGAATCCAACCAACAGTCAGTAACCCTTAGCGAAAGGCTCACACATATCCACACAACCGCAAAGATGGCAACAAACGCACAAAAAACCGTCGACTGGGCCGAAGATGGCGAGCCCGACCTCGCCACCGCCATTCCCGCGCCCCAGGTCTCGAAGAACAAGGACGGCACCGAGACCGTCGTCACCTTTTTCATCAACGAGGACGGCAAGAAAGTAAAGCGCACCCAGCGCATCCGCCGCACCGTCGTCAAGAAGAAGGAGAACCCGCGCGTCGCTGAGCGCCGCGCATGGACGAAGATTGGCGACGAGGCCGGCAAGCCCGCAGGCCCTGGAGACACCACCACACTCGGCGAGAACATCATGTTCAAGCCTGTCGTCGGCTTCAAGGCTGGCGGCGCCCAGGAGAAGGCCCCCGAGGACGACAAGAAGGCCGATGCGCTCAAGAAGATGCAAATCAAGTGTCGTATCTGTTCCGGAGACCATTTCACCACCAAGTGTCCCTTCAAGGACACCATGGCGCCTGCTGGCGAGGACGCCGCACCTGCGGACATGGCTGCGGCCGAGGGTGGTGCAGATGCTGCTGGTGCTCTTGGTGGTGCGAGTGGAGGCTACGTTCCCCCTCATCTGCGAAAGGGCGGTGCGGGCACAACAGGCGAGAGGATGGGCGGCAAATTCGAACGCGACGACCTGGCTACCCTCCGTGTCACAAACGTATGTTGCAATTATGGTATGGCGATAAGACAAGAAGCAGAAACTAACAAAATCGCTATAGGTTTCCGAATTCGCCGAAGAGAACGACCTCCGCGAGATCTTCGAGCGCCACGGTCGTGTCACTCGTGTCTTCCTGGCCAAGGACCGAGAGACCGGCCGCGCCAAGGGCTTTGCTTTCGTTTCTTACGCAGACCGCACAGATGCTGCTCGCGCATGCGAGCGCGTGGACGGCTACGGTTTCGGCCACTTGATTCTCAGGGTCGAGTTTGCGAAGAAGGCCGACGACAAGCCCAAATAGAGGCTGGGTTAACGTGGGCTACGTTGGGGCATGACATGGAGGGTTTTAGCAGGCGTATTGAAGGCATTCGCGGCGTGTTGCAAAAAGTGTTTACCCTTACGACTTTTAGATTTCGAATCATTACACGTCTTATTGAAGTATCGGGATCCACGTCGGAGATGAGTGAAGTGGTTTGAGAGGGAAGTGGCACGAAGACAGCATGAAGCGTTGATATCTTTTGACTACTTCCTTTGATAGGAGAAGTGCAAGTGTAAGAGACGAACGTGGGCGGACTGATACCATGCCTACTAGGCTTTGCTACGAATAAATCAAACCGCTTACATACAACCATGCTTCCAGCTTAGCTCATGAGAGACATATCGTTATCTAGAGCTTGCTCTTGGACACAATGGCAGCATTGCTCTTCCTGATCTCATCCACAGCACCCTGCACCATCTCATCGACAATCTCTCTCGCCGACTTGCGCTCGTTGACCACCGCACTAGCCTTGCCCATCAAGAAAGGCCTAGCATTGTCCATGGTATCATCGTCGACATCATCGCCCATGCGCTCCAAGTCGTGTTCCACAGGAATCACACCCTTGGCCGTCAACTCCTTGATCTCCTGCGCACGCTCGACCTCCCAGTTGTTGATGTAAGGGTTGTTGCGCACGCGCAGCGGGCGGCCGGTGAAGATGATTGTGCGGATGTTGTCGTCGAAGCCGGCGGTGCGGACGGCTTCCTGGTGCGCCTTGGGAGCACCGGCCTCTTCGGAGAGGATGAAGCGGGTGCCGACCCAGACAGCGCTGGCGCCGAGCGCCATGGCGGCTGCCAGACTCTGGCCGTTGAAGAGACCGCCGGCGGCTACAACCTGGACGTCGTGTCCCAAACCGCCCTTCTTGCCCTTGCACAGGGCTGCAACGGTGGGGATGAGGACGGTAGTGGGCACGTCGCCGGTGTGGCCGCCACCCTCGCCACCCTGGGCGCAGATGAGGTCGGCACCGAGGGCAAGGCACTTGGCCACGTGCTTGGGGTGGCCGATCATGTTCATGTAGAGGATGCCGGCCTTGTGGAGGCGGTCGACAACGGCTTTAGGTGGGACACCGACGGCAGACACGAAGAGACGAGCGCCGGAGTCAATGATGATGGTGGTGAGCTCGTCGAGCTTGCCCTTGGTGTAGTCGTAGCTGGTGGATAATGTATTAGCATGCTGCCTATGTGAATCGTGTCGAGAACTGAGGCTTTCTTACTTGGTCTTCCTGGCGCTACCACCGACCTGGGGGATAAGAAGATCGACACCGAACGGTGCGTTCTTGTCGTTCAGGAAGCTCTTGAGCTCTGCGATCTGTTCTCTGAGCATGTCTGGGGTGTAGCCAACGCCACCAATCACACCGATACCGCCAGCATTGGTGACAGCTGCTGCGAGCTTGGGGCCAGCAGCAACGTTCATGCCAGCGAGCATGACCGGGTGTGTGATCTTGAGCAGGTCGGTGGTCACCGTGCGGATCTGTTCTGCTTGATGTCAGCATGTTGTTTACCTTACGTCTTTCACGTGGAAAGTGGCTTACGAGGAGAAGTCATGATTGCGGTATTTTGGAATGAAGAACACTGGTTCGAGGCTTTTGACAAGGGAATATTGTTCGAGTGTACGTAGAACAGAATGTTACTCTGGGATCTTGTCACAAGCAGCGGGTATATGAAGGATGGCCTTGGTCTTGGGTCTTGTGGTTTGCCAAATTGGTGATCTCCTCAATTCGAGGGCCGAGGAGCCGAGGCACAATGTTTTTACGCGTCTCCTTGGTCTCACACATACATACTTTAGCGAGAGGGGCAACGTGACCGCAATCTCACACGAGGTATTGATGAAATAAGCGCCATTAGGAACATCGATCCTGAATGACAATTAAGCTTGGGGATGGGAACAGCTTTCCTCCTTCGAGGCGGAGTGCTTGCTGCATTCGGACAACCATGGCCGCCAGGGAACTTCGCAGCGGACAAACATTGACATGTGAATGGTCGAACGCGCGAACTCTATTTGCCTGGACATGTTGAAGACGCTGCTCTCGAGGCTGTGAAGGACTCACTACTAGACGGACATATGAAGAACGCTCTCGATGGGAATTTTGTTGCTTCTCCAGCTAGAGGATTGGATCTTACTTCCGGAGGTAGCACACACGCTCAGAAGGATACGAGCATTTCTTTCACCAGGCCACCGGATACGAGCGCTGGCCGTATACATGCATCTCAGTTTTGCCATTATTTACTCTCGCTCAATAACTACAAGCGCATCGACAACTGCAGCATCCTTCCGGTGTCATATTAACATTATCTCCGTCACATTTGCCGCGTTACATGTACGCAACTCTTACGTTTCAATCCTTCATATCTTAAGTCGCATCATGGTTGGTGTCCGTACGCTCTCTCTGCATGTTCTGCATGTGGTGCAGACGAGCACTGACGGCAAGAAAGGCCATATAGCTACGTCGAACGATCAGCTGTTCTGATTGACTGTGTTTGGGTCATGTTTGGACTGAATACAAGAGGCTGTTGACCACCAGGAATATGCCTGGTACAGTAGGAGCAGCGCCAAGAGGAGACCAACTGTTACATTTAGTCAAGAAGTCGTTCATGACAAGCGTCCAACTAGTGGCATATCACCACATCAATCAGAGTCCAGAATATGCCAACAGCAGGTGCAGCAACATTGACAGGCCAGCCGGTTCTGCGCAAGCCATGTCAGTAGCGTTTATGCATGCATTTGCGAGAAGTCAAGACCGACCCTCTTCCACGTTTCTCCTCCAGGTCACGAATGCCTGTCAACGTGCACACCACTGCGACCATCAATGAGATTAAGTTGATGGTCACGCTGATTAGAACCATCAAAGTCGGGTTCCCGTAGCCTGTGCCCCATTTCTGATAAGTCCACTCTGATAAGTCCTGCGAGATCCCTATCCACGAATATTCATACTCGCGGAATATAAATCTTAGATCTTGTAGATGTTGTCCAGTGAGTATTAAAATGGTATCAGAGTATTTGATGTGCGAAGTAGATCCAGGAAAGTCACATTGATTGCGGAAAGCAAGCTATTTGGTCGACAAGACAGGGCGAGTTTGCTTCGCACACAGACCGTACTTACACTGCTTTCGAAAGGATTCACATCACGATGAATTGTGAACGGGTTGTTCATGCATCGAAACGACTATACTGGAGACGGAGCACCTGGTGACGCCCGCCAAGTCGTGAGCTGCGAGATCATCGGGGGTGGAGGCTGTGCAACTGGCAGAAGCCCGGTCGATCGTAACAGCACACGAAGGATGTCGCGAGTGGCTTTGATATGGAATTGCGCTGGTGTCGTGAGGGAGCATTGCCGCGGAAACTTTCACAGGCTCGAGACAGGTCCAAGATTCATTTTCATCACGTGATTCGTACGATTGAGGATCGGGCCGTCCAGATCCCCGTGAACTTTCGCAGGCGCCAATCAACATTTGCGACCTTAAGAATGATCCATCCATTGTTGACTATCTAAGTAACCTTTCTCACGTCACATACCACTACCAATCCTGAACGAATCTAGCCACACTCAACCGTCCGTATGGAGAATCCAGTCTGATCCGTGCATCTCACAATTTGGATCGTTTCACAAGGGTTGGCAGTTTTCGGAGCCCATCAAACTATGCTCGGAGCACCTCCTTGATCTGAGATTGTCGTCGTCAAGATGGCACCCAAGAATGGATTTCGCAAGCTACTGTCAGAGTTCCGGGGGAGCTACATAAAGCATAGTAGAGCAGCACACTGGAGCGCCTCCGCAAACGCTGCCCGCTCTACACATGGGCCCACCAACAAATTCCAGGAGTCACCAGCCTTCATTAGCAACATAAGAAAGGTCCAAGAACTTCCACATCTCTGCCGCCAAATTGTGAGACTTGAGTATGCCAACAAACGTCCTGGCAACTTCCATGCATTTCTATACATGAACGATGCGATCTATATGTCCCGGGAGTACCTAGCAGCAGACATCGCTCAGTTTGCTCAGCGGCCCAAAGACGGAAGCTTTCTGTCTACATTGCATTCCTCTCACGAGTTTGCGAATGCAGCGCTTACCAAACTGCCATCAACTCGGCATGCTTTGATCAGGCATCACGTCGCAGGGCTGGTGGGAACCCTACGTCAGTGGGAACTTATTACCTTGATGTCGCGTCAAGATCATCATTCAAGCACGGAGAACACCTCTTCCTTCGTTTTATGTGCTGTGGCAAACCTAGAGGAAGATCTCAAGAACATTGGACCATCTCCCTCTCCAGGCCCGTTGTCGTTGAGTGTGGAGCTGCATTTGCGGCCAAAGACCTCGCCTCCTCTTACTGTTTTTGGCAAGTCTGTTGATGAACCGAGACAGAGCGTCGAGGATTTTGCAAGAGAAATTTTAGACGACCTTCAGCACTCAGTTTTGGTTTGCAAGTTCACATCGGTCGTCACTTTCAACGAAGCAGTTACCATGCATCTCAAAGACTCTTTTGGCCGTTCGAAATACAGTCAGTATCTTGAGCTCGAGAGCGTCAGAGTGATCAGTGAGCGGCGGCTACCAGCAGGGAACCAGATCATCCAATGGATTCATGGACCCCCTAGTTTGAGCGCGAGTCTGTACGACTTTTCTCTCGGCAATAACATTGAGTCGAATACGATAAACCTGCGGCACAGGAAAAGCTCGGAGATTGCCGAAGTCAAAGCCGATCCGATGTCAGTATCCACGCTCCACCCGTAGAAGATACAAGCTGATTTTCGAAAGGGCATTTGCACATAAGGTGAGTAACGAGAAATTCAAAATCGGAATACACCCATGTACTTTGGACATATCCGTGGCTTCAAATGCTCAAACGAACTTCACTCCCTCCGAGATCGCATCACGCTTTGAACAGAGTATTGCCCTGAATACCGCGAGCGACTTGCCCTCCATGCTTGGTAGCTTCCTTGCTGTTTTGCCAAGCCTTCCAAAGAATATCCCAGATCCCATGAGTGTTCGAATTTCACATGATGCATCGGCATTGTCAACGAGCCGTGCGAGTAACTCTCGTCAATTGACACACTCAGTGGAACTCAAGAAGGGGGCTGCCCACGATTCCGTCAAAGTGTCCGTTCATACAGATCTGCGGCGCTCGTTCCGGCTCCGTTTCAGCAGCGAGGAATGGAGTGACCGTCGAATTCAAGTGAAGAGGGTTCTGTTCCAGCTATCACCAATTGACGCGGTCGCAGTAAATTCACTGTTGAACAGTCCTTTGTCAGAGCAAGTCAACATTGAGCAAGAAACAAACAATCTTGCCACCAATGCTGCCACCATTGTACAGAAAGTGTGCGAAGGTGTAAAGTTTGACGACGTAACGACAGTCACAGGTTATCTGGCCGAAGCTGTACTCAGGGTCGTGCGTCCTTTGACTGCAGCATTCGTGCTCGAGAGCGTATCCATGGAAGTTGTCATAGGCGATGATCCAGTGACTCTTACAAAGAGTGTGTCCCTGGCGGATCTTGCGGCACGGACTCGCACACCTGAGCGTCACACATCGCCATTGGATCATGTCGAGTTGTCCTCGGGCTATCAGGCAACTCTCTCGCACACCTTGAACTCACGGTAAGTCCTTAAACATGCACGCGACATCACGCCATAAGGACTAACTGTAGCCAGGCCGAGCGAGTGGATCAACAAGACAGGCTTCGACCAGATGAAAGTTCAATTGTTGTCGCATTCATTCACCGATCACGAATCAACCAGCCTTTTTCGCAAAGCCGTTGATACATTCGGTTCTGGTCTGCCAGCCTCGGAAGATATCGATTGCTACGCTTTGCAAACCATCGTTTGTAATGCCTTTGAAGATTTACCTGGAAGGAGTGGAGTGGCTATACGCCTGTTTGGACCCCACTCGCCTTCCGATCCCAAGTTTTCAAGGCACTCATCAAGTCAGATTATCGTGTCCTCAGATGGAGAAACCTTCTGCGCACTAGAACCATTCAAGCTCACATCTCTTACATACGAAGCCCCTCGTGGACGCAAATCCGTGCATGCATCTGTGCAAATCTTCATAAGAGGTACGCCGAAGCAGCAAGTCAGCAGGCGTATGAAGGCTCGGGAGCAGATGGATATCATGCGGCAGGTACTGGCCTCGAAATGCCGTGCAGACTTCGACGGCTACGTGATTGGCCATCCGTATTCTGCAGCAGATAAGGTCGCCGAGATGGTTCTCGAAGCCAGATCCGAGCTCCTAGATCATTTCGATGCTCATACAGTGTTGGTTCACTTTCTTATGCGGCTGAGCGACGAGACTCATGCGGAGCTAGCGGAACAGGATGATACACTTTATGAAGCAAAGCGTGAGCTTGCTTCTCCTGTACAAGACATTGACTGCACTCGTGTCCCCATATCTTCAGCTGGCGCCTCCGTGTGCAAGGATGCTGTGGCCATCAAAGCATTGCTCCAAGAGCTGGACTCCAAACTACTTTCCATCACATCAACCTCTTCAGATGAGATCGCACGCCCTGGACAGCTTGACTCGAAAGCGACCGGTCGAGTTCAGATGAAGCGTGGGGTTGTGGTGGCGCTTGGCAGCAATGTCGGTAACAGAGTCGAGGAGATCGAAAAAGCCTGTCGCGCAATCGACGCTGACCCAGACATGCGCATCGTTGACACCAGTTTCCTTTACGAGACGAAGCCTATGTACGTCGAGGACCAGGAACGTTTCGTCAACGGAGCATGTGAGGTAAGTGAGAGTCCCAGTGCAAGTAAAATTACATGTCAGCTTGAGGCTAATGAATAATGTAGATCGAGACTTCACTCACACCGATCGAGCTTCTCGACCGACTCCAAGCTATCGAACAAGGCCACGGACGCGTCAAGCTCGTCGACAAGGGCCCTCGCAACATCGATCTGGATATTGCCATCTTCCGCGACGAGATAGTGCAGACAGAGCGTCTGACTGTACCGCACTTGTTGATGCATGAGCGGGAGTTTGTCCTACGACCTATTATGGAGTAAGTGCAGTCAAATCCTCGATGTCTTTATGCAGGCCACTAACTTGCTTTCGTAGTCTATTGTCAATGCGGGAATGGATAAATCCACGTTCCAAACAAGAATTGAGCCAAATGCTCGGCCATGTTATGGACCCGAGACTCATGGACAAAGATTCTAGTCAGATGATGGAGCCAATGCACGTGGTGACGCCGCTTACCACAGGTACCATGATGTACCCTATGGATCCATGCCGTAAAACGCTTGTGATGTCGATCCTGAACACCACACCAGACTCCTTCTCGGATGGAGAGTCTAATACCCTGGACCCACAGAGCCTGCGCAGAACAGCGGCTGCACACATTGCAGCTGGTGCCACCATCATTGACGTGGGTGGCCAATCATCTCGACCCAATGCTCCGGATGTGACCGCCGAGGAGGAAATCAATAGAGTACTGCCAGCTATTGCAGCTATCAAGTCACTCCCGGAAGCAGAGGCGATCGCCATTTCGGTAGACACATACCGTGCTGCAGTCGCAGAAGCGGCTGTGAATGCCGGTGCACATATCGTGAACGACATTTCTGCTGGTACTCTGGATCCGGAAATGTTCTCTACAGTCGCGCGACTTGGCTGCACTTACATCATGATGCACATGCGTGGTACGCCGGCTACCATGCAAAGTCCAGAGAACTGTACCTATGGCAATCTCCGGAGAGAAATGGCGAATGAACTCGTCAGTCGCGTTGAGCTCGCCGTCGAGGCCGGCGTCAGGAATTGGCGCATCATTCTGGACCCAGGTATTGGATTCGCGAAAACACAGGATCAAAACATTCAACTCCTACGCCAGCCCTTCCTGCCCTATCGAAATCCCCCTTTATCCGGCGTCCAAGTCAACGATTACAAGCAGTATGTGAAACGTCTAATTCGCATGCCTCAGCTAGTTGGCTGCAGTCGCAAAGGCTTCATTGGTAATATCACTGGTGTGGTAGAACCAAAAGACCGAGTCCACGGAACCGCAGCGGCGGTCACAGCATCGATTGCAGGCGGCGCAGACATTGTGCGTGTTCATGACGTCCAGGAGATGGTGCAGTTAGCGAGGATGGCTGATGCGATATATCGTGGCATGTACAACCCTCGATGAGCACCCAAGAACGACCGACAGATTCCCTTGAAACCTAATGCCTGTGGGCGTCTGGAGCTGTCGAAGACGCGAAGAGTACTGTACGATATATACCACATCAATATACACTTAAGTGGGTTTCGCTATGACGTGTCTTTCCACAGAAGCATCAAGATGCACCGAATATCTGTGGATCTCAGGATGACCAAACTTACTGCGCTTCCAAATTACTTCGTGTCTGCAAGTAAGACGCCCAAGAGCTACCTCATAGCAGGCGAATGTCTTATTGATGTTCGATAGTCTTCTTTCCAGACGTCGGCATTTGTCGGTATTTGCTTCTATACGGTTTTCCTAATTAGGCATTTGCCACGTGCTTTGCTCCACCAGCTTCACCCCATGCACCCCTCTTCTGACCACACACATTGCTCCACTGTCGATACACCACTGACCTTAGGTAAAGCTACGTCTGACGTGAGAAAGGTTACGTTACATTTCTAATCCTCTCTTTTCCTTTCCTGTTGTGACTCAATCGAAGCTATCCAACATCGATCACTACCCAAACATCTTGGCATTCATCCCCATCTAAACCATACAACACCACTACCAATAGAAAAACAAATCATGACCACCCAACACGCAACCTACCCCTCCCTCCGCGGCAAAACGGTCCTCATAACAGGCGGCGCCGAAGGCATAGGCGCCGCAACAGTCGAGCTCCTCGCCCTGCAAGGCAGCCAAGTCATCATCCTCGACATCTCATCCAGCAGCGCCGCCACCCTCATCTCCAAAATCTCCTCCCTCCCAGATTCCCCCAACGGCCCAATCCCAACGCCCATCTTCCACGAATGCGACGTCTCCGACCTCCCCGCCCTGCAAACCCTCGCCCAGAAAATCCTCTCACAGCACAAAACGATCCACATCCTGATCAACAACGCCGCCTCCGCCGGCGCCTTAGTCCGCCGCGACACCCTCTCCACGACGCCTGAATCCTGGGACTTCGGCATCAACGTCAACCTGCGGCACATGTTCTTCCTAACGCAAGCCGTAGTCCCCAGCATGCGCGCCGCGGGCGGCGGCAGCATCGTCAACATGGGCAGCATCACCTGGCGGATACCCGCGGTCGGACTGCCGGTCTATACGACTGTGAAGGCCGGAATTCTGGGATTGACGCGGACGCACAGCAAGGAGTTTGGGCCGTGGGGGATTCGCGTGAATAGCGTGATGCCCGGGGCGATCGCGACGGAGAGGCAGATTAAAGAGGTGCTGACGCCGGAGTATGAGGCTGAGGTGATGGCGGCGCAGAGTCTGAAGAGGAATTTGGGGCCGATGGAGGTGGCGAAGGTGATAGTGTTTTTGGCGTCTGATGAGGCGAGTGCGGTGACGGGGAGCAGTTATGTTGTGGATGGAGGGTGGTGCAGCGATCCTTGAGAGGTGGTTTTGTGTGTATGCTGGGGAAATGGAAATGGTGTTGGAGATAAGAACATATCGAAATCATATTTCGCTCAGAGGTACGCTTGTCAAAAACCGTACAAACAGCCTCAATGCGCTTCTATGCATACAAGAAGAAATTCTCCCACTTTACCGAACGCCATTATCACCCAATATTAGATGTTGAAACCAGTAGCCTAGTCAACCTTGCCCTGGCTCTGGGCGCCACTGTTACCACCCAAGAGACCATCCATGGGCCCGCCCTTTTCGCTAAGCTTGATGTAGCCGCCTTTCCTCTTGACAAAGTTTCGTGCATAGATGGTACCGCCGACGAACAAGACGAGAAGGATGACAGCGCTCACAAGCGGATGAGATAGGAAGCCACCCCTAATGACCCACCAGATGTGTCCGAGTGGCGTTGTCGTCGATTTCGGAGGAAGGCTGCCGGGCTTGGAGACGACGCGAGAAAGTGTTTCCAAGATGGATGTTCTTGAAGGTACGATGGCGTTTCCAGTGACAGTGTTGTCCCAGTATCGCTTGTTGGCCTCGTCGTTGATTACGACGCGCTCACCATCGCGGACTGAGATGCCGTAGGTAGTCCTGATCCATCGTTCCCAGAACACACCATCAACCCAGGCAAAGCCGACCTCCTTGCGATCGATATCGTTCACGTCGATACGAATGCTCTTGGCCGCTCTCAGAGCACGCTCGTTGTCGCGATCCTCGGCTTCTTCAATACGGAGCTGCTTGGCGTCGCGGAGCTCCTGTCTGGCGAGCTGGAACGATTGTGTCTGCTTGTCGATCCATTCCAGGGCAGCGTTCTTGATTTCGCGCTTGGCGCTGGCAAATTCTTCGGGGCGGTCGCGAGACAAAATACCGAGCACGACCAGCTTGCCATCCATGATCTCACGCGCGTTCGAGGCGTCGAGCTCGGGCACGATAGGAAGCCAGACGGTTTGCATCCAGTCCAAGACCCGACGGTAATCGCGCATAGTCTGAGGTGACAAAGCTTCATAATACGAAGGCTTGCCATCGCGGCTAACGAGGAGGCGTGGCCAGGTGCTGATCTTGAAACGTTGCGACAGAGCGACATCGGAAGACTTGACCAGCTTGGCATGGCCAATGAGAGACATGACCAGACGCTCGAGCGCAATGAAGTCTTCGGAAGTGGTGGCCTGGTCATAGCAGTATAGGAAGATGACCTCCTCCTGCTTCTCGAGCTCCTCGAACTCTTCAGCGGTCACGTCGCGCACACCTTCCTCGACCGCGAGGGTTTTGTGAGCGAAGTGAATCAAGTCACCCAAGCCACGAAGTCCGTCGTACTCGATGCGCTCGCCTCCACGGAAGAACAGAATGGTAGGGTATGCCTTGACTTTGACGTCACGACAGAGTCGCTTCTCGATATCGCAGTTCACTTCACCAATGTTGACCTTTCCTTCCATCTTGCGGGCCATGCCCTCCCAGTTTGGTGCCAAGTGCTGGCAGTGAGGACACCAGGGAGCGTAGAACTTGACGAACCACGGGTCGTGGGTCATGGTCACTAGGCGTTGGAATGTTTCTGCGGTCAGATCTTGACTCTTGCCGGCGGCGTTGGGCAATGGCTTTGGGATTTTGGTAGCTTTGACCGCAGATTTTGTCGAGGTCGCTTTAGCTGGTGTCGCTGCTTTCTCCAGAGGCGCGGGCTCAGGCAGTGCCTTGTCCACAGTGTGGTCGCCGACCTTGGGCAGCTTGGGGCCACCCTTGACTCTGCTTCCAGGCTTGATCGTCTCGAGAGTTTCCTCCACCCATGTGCTCATAAATGCCAAGTTCTGTGCGCCTGTCTCGGATTTGACTCTCTTGCCATCCTTGAACAAAACGACAGTCGGGAAAGCGCCAATGTTTTGTTCTGCGCAAGCGTCTCCGTTTGCGACACAGTCCACCTTGCCAAAGTGGAAATCGTAATATTTGGTGAAGCTGTTCAGATCGCCTTCGGTGCCCTGCGTCTGCGGTACTGGGTCATCGGTGTAGTAGAACTCGTACATGGTCTGCCATGTCGGTGCGAAATGCTTGCAATGGCCGCAGTAAGGGCTGAAGAACTCGACCATCCAGTATCCAGACTTGATGGTGGCCGCCAAGTCATCTCCCTTGATCTCCAGCGAGGGAGGTACCTTCTTGCCATTGAATATAGTTCCTTCTCCTGCTCCGCCATCTGTGGTGGTCTTGCCATCGTGGCCGTCCAAGGCGCCCTCTGCAGCCGGTGCATCTCGCCGTTGTCGTTGGGGTGCAGCCAGGGAGTCGGCGGGCCTATTTATTTGGCCGGCATTATTTTGTGCAACGACTACTGATGACAGCAGTGGCAGGGCCAGCGAGAAAAGAGCTTGTATCCGCATGGCTAGTGGTGTGTCCGGGCAAAAGCCCCTGTGCTGCTACAATAATTGTAGCGCGATGTAGGCGTGTTCGCGTGCTTGCGTGCTTGCGTGGCCCTACAGAATCCTGGGCGAGGGGCTGGCGAGTGCTGCGATGAGCGCTGGGGTGGCTCCAGGCAGGCAGTGGGTGTGAGGTAGCGAGCGACTTTGGTGAGGGTGTAAGTGAAGTAATTATGCTGGGTGTGGGCGTGCAGTGAGGAGTGATGGGGAGATGTTTGTTAGTCGTGGCTGCCGTGATGGTGTTCTTGTGGTACTGCGAGACTGGTGGCAGCGCTGCTCAACTTCCACGCTCCAGCCAGGAGACGCTTGAGACAACTTGCGGAGACCTAAGGGCCCGTCAAGCCCCTTCCCGCTGAAAGCCAAATGGAGAAGCCACGAGCCGGCCCATATCTGCTGACTACTACGACATCAATTGCGCTACCACCACCACCGCCAACAGCTTGAGCAATTGCCCGTGGCGCGCATACCTCCACCACCCCCAACACCGCCCATTGACTCTCCATACCCACCTCAATCATGAGACCCGCCCTCCGCCTCCTCGCCTCTGTGCAAAAGACAAAGCCCAGCCAGTACCTCGAGCCCGGCGCGCCCACTGGTCTTGCTGGTCTTCTGGTGCACTCTACGCCGCGCTCCACCCTCCTCTACGTCTACAACAACACCCTGGAGAAGCTCAAGGCCTTCCCCGAGCACAGCGTCTACCGCCAGTCCACCGAGGCTCTCACAAAGCACCGCCTGAGCGTCATCGAGTCCGTCAAGCCCGCCGGTCTGGAAGAATGGCAGACGCGCACACAGAAGCTGGTCGACGCACACCCTGAGGCCTTCCGCAAGATCCCCATTTCTACTCCCGGCGGCGAGAAGTCTTTCAACGTTGTGTGGAAGCCCGAGGCCCTCGAGGGCATGAAGACTGCCGAGTGGGACGACGAGTACGTGCCCAAGAAGCCTTTCATCGAGGGCCCTGCTGGCGAGGAGGACAAGAAGGATATGGACAAGCACTTGACGAGGGATCTGCGGGCAGAGAACGCAAAGATTCCTCGCATTGAGCCTGAGCCTGCTCTCACAATCGACCAGATCTCAGAGATTGAGAACAAGATCCAGGCCGGTCTGCTTGAGGAGATTATCCAGGTTGCTGAGGGCGAGAACCAGCTCGTCGACACTCTTGCCAAGAGCAAGGTGTAAGTTTCTACATTTTACAATCATTGTCTCTTTACTTTGCTAACACATTTGACAGTTGGGAAGCTCTTGAGGAGAAGCCTTCCGAGGGCCAGTGGACATACTTCGAGAGGGGTACCCACACCGGCACCACTCAAGCCAACTAAGTGTACTCAGCGTCTAGTGGCGAACACACGGGTTACTCGCTACGGCAGGCCCGCAGCTGCTTTGTACATATGTAATAGATACCAGCTAACGTGCACATTTCTTCCTCATTACGGTCTTGTCAAATTTTGCCACTCTCTCCCAGACGCCCTGAGGTTTTACGCACAGCTCACGGAGCATGAGCGTTTCATCTGGTGAGAAAGTCGAGACTGGCGCTTGCCACGTGCTCTCACTTACAGACAGTCGCGTCGACGTTCCTGCGCTGCAAAAACAAACTCATCATACTCACGTGTTGTCGCTTTCGCGTGTAGTGAGCACACTGTTTCTACTGAAGGTGATACCGGCTTCTTGCACGAATCCGCCACACGGTGTTCTCAGACACGTCACTAAATCTCTCAACAAATTGACGAACTTAGCCAACAGGCGCGTGAGACTTGGCCTACTGACACAAAACTATTACAAACATGACAGTGCGGAAAAAGGTAATGAGCATTGGGACATCAAGATTTTCAGTCGTTAATCATCCTCAGTATATCTAGTTGAAGACACGCCACCCTGCATCATATCTCAAAGTCTTACTTATATGCAACACACTCACACATTACTTCTGCCACCTCTTCACAAACTTAGCATCATACTTGTGCAGCTCAACCGCACTCCTCTTCCTCTTCCTCTTGCTATCAGGGTGCACCTCGGCCGCAGTGATATCCCCACACTCAGGCGTCTTCAGCTCGCGGCCGAAAATATCGCCCATCCAAATCAACACGCCATTCGACCACCCGAACCCCTCAACAACCTCGTACTCGCCTCCGCCGCCCGCAGCATTCGTGCTGTTGTCAGCGTACTTCTCGAACATCGTGCCATTAGCCGCAGGATCCGCGCCCTCGAGCTGCGGCAAATCCTCCGTATCGCCGCCCGTGACGCGCCACGTGCAGAACGTCGAGTCGACGTACCGCTGGCTGAGGTTGAACGCCAGCTCCTGCGTCCAGATGTACGACGGGTCATCTTCGCCGAATGTCGGCGGCGTGTTGAGAAGACCTGCGGTCACGATGTACTGGTGCGGCGGCCACGCGCTGGGCTCGTCCCACTGCTCGCCGGTCTGCAGGTTGGTCGCGGGGATGGTGCCGGCTTTGCGCAGCAGCTGGTCGGCGACGGGCGCGTAGGCGCGCTGCACGGCTTGCGGGTTGTTCTTGAGGCGGGCGGGCGCGGCGCCGGTCCAGAAGGGGTAGAACTGGGCGACGTTGAAAGACAGCATTTGGCCCTCCGGGGCGCCGGCGCGTTCGGCGTCGGTGGAGTCCTCGTCGGCGAGGATGTAGGCGTTGCGGGCGGACGAGGTCAGGTTGTAGTCGAAGTAGCGGAAGTGCTCTTCGTCCCACAGCACGGCGGTCATGGCTTCGCTGCGGGTTTGGGCGAGCTCGGCCCAGGCGGCGGCGGCGGTGGTGTTGCCGGTTTGGTTGTGGAAGCTGGCGATCACGATCTCGTTGTGGTAGAGGATGGCGTTGAGGTCGATGGGGACGATCTCTTTGGTGTTGATGGAGCGGAGGGGGAAGTACACGTCGTTGACTGCGTCGCCTGGGGTTCTTAGCCAGCGGGAGGAGTAGTCCCAACCGGATTCGGCGCCTGAAGCGAGGTCTGAGTAGAGTGTTGCGCGCTGGCTGTCATTCTGTGGTTTTCTCGGTCAGTAATGTGATCGTGAAGAGGTCTTGCAAATTTGAATGTTGGGAATGAGAAGAGATGGCTTCGACGACGGATCGAGACGGGTTTTTATGAGCACAACGTACTGCAGAAAGTTAGTTTGTTTGTTCTTTTATAGATCCCAGCTCAATGCTTACCCAATGGTTTTCCTGGATAGATGATTCCGCCCTCGGCGTAGTACGACTCATTGTTCGCAGTGATGTAATCCTCGTAGTAGCTCTCCGGTCTAGGCTGAGTGTTCGAGACCTCGTAGTGGTTCAATGTGTAAGTCTCGCCATCCACCTCGACTTCAACAGTACGGTTGTTCATGAAGAACTGGTGCTCTTTCTCGAGAGTCGGGAGAGCCTTCTCGATGATGCTGGTGTCGTTGGTGTACTCTACGTACACGCGGATCATCTGTGTGAGAAGCTGCGGACCTCATGTTAGCGAATTTCAGATAAGTTTGGATATCACTAGACACTTACAGGAGGTTGGCTACGGTTCATGTAGTACTGCCTCGCGCCATTGGGCATGAAGCCAATCTCGTTGATAATGTCCAAGAAATTCTCAATAATGTTCAAGGCAATCTCAGTGAACGAGCCTTGGGTTCGCAGGAGACCCTCGACGATCCAGAACGAATCCCAGTAGTATGGCTCCCTGAATCGACCTCCGGCTACAACGAACGTGCGGTTCACGGGGATGAACGAGCTCACGCAGCCAGTGCAGTTACCTGCACCAACATACTGGCGAGTCAGATCGGGCCAGATATCAATGACCTGACTGATGAAATCGCGAACGTCAGAGCTGTTGACATGCTCCAAGAACGTGGGATCCGTTGTAAGGTCCTCTGAAGGTACAGGAGCAAGCTCACTGCCCGCTTCGCCAAAGTATTCAGTGAGGAAATCGTTCAGCTCGGTGTTGTTGCTCAGAGGCTTCGACAGGTTCTGGAAAGCGGCAATGACTTCATCGAGAGGGCGTCTGGTAGGCCTGAACGATGCTGTGTCAGTCAAGGTTTGGGACAAATTATTGAAATCGTGATTGAGCTTACAGGTCGACGTAGAGCTTCGAGTCTGCAAACGGACGGGCTAACTCAATCTCCCTCAAGATCTCGCCTTGACAGTACAACGGCGAATCACAAGGGGCGATCACCGAGCCATTTTGGTAGAGCGCCGATGCCAATGGCAACAACGAAAGCAAAGAAACGGAGCGCATCGTGGTAAGCAAGCTCGCTCAAGGATGAATGGCTACCCTGTTGAGATCTTCACTCCAACCCAGGACTGTGGTCTGCTAGAGAAGCGTGTGCAGGAGGGGGCATGTTCAGACCATTTGAAGGCACCGTCGGCAGGATGTTCGAACGATGTCATCGTTCCCTGGCATGGCCGCCAAGTTCAAGCCTACCGTGAGTACGAGGTGAGATGTGCAGGAACACCGGTGGAACGACGCAGCTGCGGGACGAACCCTCGCCTTGCCCTCTCACAGCTTTCGCCGGAAGTGTTGAAGATGCCAGTCACTACACGTGCGCCAAGTCGCGAAGTGTCTTGGTTTCATGCCGCAAGGTGCCGCTGGCGTCACAAGCGCCCCAAAAGATCTCCACGACTCCGCAGTTTGGGTGCTTGGCTGCAGCGTTTCTTCGCCTGAAGGCTGGGGTGAACGTACAGAAGGTGGGCGTGACGGGAGCATCTTCATCTCCTTCGGGCATCGATGTTGTGGAGAGCGACGCAATAGGACCGATGAAATGTCCGAGGATCTTACAAATCCAGGCCAGGCAAGCTGCAAAGAGGAGACACCAACGCCCTCTCCTCTGTTGTGCAAATCTGCCAGAAGTGGACGCCTTGCTATCGTGCACTGACTGCGCTCTTATGAAAACATCATGGTTTCTTGCCTTGGCACTCTTGCAGTCTTGCTCTCATCAGGAAGGTAGAAGCATGTAGCGGGTCCTTGATACACGGTTATCAGTGAGATACGATGACACTGAGCAGATATATGAAGAGCAGCTAAGTCTTGCGATGTAGAACTTCAGTTAGCACTATATCACTGCCATCTTCGACATAATGAAGTCAATCCTCGCAGGAGCCCTCCTCGGCAGTGGCCTGACCCTCGCCCAAACAAACTTCACGGGCGACGTGGTGCACGGATATCCCGTCATCTCAGCTCTGGATATCGCCGACGTACCCGCAAACACTATCTCTCGTTACTGGATCTCTGCAGCTCAGGCTCAGGGCGGCTTGGATTACTTCATCCCAATATTCGTGGCGAGAGGTACCAACAGCTCGCTGCACACGGGCCGCAAACTCTCGATCTCTGCTTCCATTCACGGAGACGAACTCAATGGCATCCCCGTAGTGCAGCGTGTGTTCGCGAGTCTGGGAGAGACGGTCTCGTCTGGTGGACTCAACGGCACCATCATCGGCCTTCCCACTCTGAACCCCAATGGAAACATCCACAACCAACGCAACTTCTGGACGAGCTCCAACAATGGTTTCTACTACAACTTGAACCGCCTCATGCCGGGTGTGAGTATCGAGGATGGCGGCAACCTCCCCGAGTCGTACGACTACGCCATCTGGAACAACGTTTGGGGAAACACCAGCAACGTCGATATCGTCGTTGACTTGCGTAAGTGACAACATCGAGAAATGTGTACACTTTGTCCGTAAGCTAATTTCTGTCCAGACACTCTCTCAACCGGCTCAAACGGTCCCCTGTGGGCCTACGCCGACTTTGCCCTCCCGGGTGTCCAGCGTCTTGCCGAGCTCGCACAGCCCGACATCATCAAAATCGACCCCGGCGAGCCCGGCAGTGTCGAGACCACCTGGGTAGACAACGGCATCCCAGCCATCACCCTCGAAGTCGGCCCGGCAAAGAACTGGAACCGCACGCTCATCTCTCGCGCCGAGAACTTCATCTACCGCCTGATCGACGACCTGCAAATGGACACGACCAAGGCTGCAAACCAGACTGGGCCCGTTGCCGTGGACTTGTCGAAGACGTTCAAGGCGACGAATATGTCGAGCGTGTCGGTCTCGCACAGCGGCTGGGTTGAGCTCATTGTCGAGCCTCTGCAGGATGTCAGGGAGGGCGAAGCAGTGGGAACTGTTTACAACTCTTGGGGAGATGTGCTGCAGAACTTGACTTCGCCTGTGACAGGCAGGGTTTTGACTGTCAGAGTCGATGCTGCTGTTGAGCAAGGTGCTGGAGTGGTTGATGTGGTGTATAACGCTACTTCCACCGATTAGATGGCTTGTATGATGCTGAGCTTGTTTCGATGACTTGGCCCGTACATACATACCCATATATACACGCATCGATTTGGTGTCCTCGGTTTTTACCTGGAGGTAACTTCTCTATCATCTCGAAATCCGTACAGCTGTATAGAGCTCAACTTTCGAACGTATGCAAAGCCATGCATTGTGTTGTAGCGGTGTGAGTAGACATTTGATCCGTATCTTGAATTTACTGTTTCCGTTTACAAGCATCTGATACGCTCTTCAGAACGATTCGAATGCATGTAATGATCATCGCCCCAACCCTAACCCGTAAGATCTGTACATGGGACCAGAATGGCCCATCAAGCTCCTGGAAATCGAGATGCTCTGAATGTACGTTGTCAGTAACACGGAGATATACATAAAGTGAGTGTATGCAGCTCACATGGTTGTGCGATTGGTGCTGGTGGTGTCGTCTGTTAGATTCAAGCTGAAGTCTGCTTGAATGTAAACCCGGCCGTTGATCCGTTGACCTTGCTCAGAACCCACCCATTAACTCAGAAGCGCAGGCACTTATGATACGCCTCGTGAGGGAAATGCCTACAAGATTATGGTAAGATACTGTGAATTTGACAATATTCAGGTCGCTGATGCGAACGAACAGCAAACCAGAGACATCGAGCCATCCATTGAAGACTTGTTGCATAAGAAAGTACCTATGACGACCTTCCTCGACCACAGGCGAGCATTCCTTCAGCAACCACCGCAGCACGAGTAATGGATGGCTGTTCTATGATTTGTTCATTGACATGCACTTGTGTGCTCAATCCACTGCATGTGTTCCGCATACGATCCAGCACCCGGGTTCGAGCGGATTGTAGCGGACAACATCGGCCACATCGAAGAACGTGGCTTGATAGCCTGATAACTCTAAGCTGCAAAAGCATGTGTAAGCTCGCGTCTTTCGCTTCGCGTGGTAGGCAATGGAGTGGAGCACAAGATGACGGCTGTCGGCAGTGTACGTGTGGCATCTCGCCATGTGCCGCGGAACGGAACACTGGATACCTTAGGTACCAATGTCAAGTTTTGTTACCAGCGTCACTAATGGCAGGACTTTCGGTCTTGCTTTGAAACGAGGTCGAATTGTCAAACGTCTCCAACACCTTAGCATTGCTCATGCATCCCAACCAAAAAACCAAAGATGATTGCGATGGCGTTCCTGCTAGCACCGATTTCCCGGCTGACAGTGCCGATCCTCGACGTTAATCAGCAAATGCTAACCGTAAACACGTTAGCGTACAGGTAAATGACGTATAAGCTCGCGCCTCGAACATCTTTGAAGAGCCGTGAGGACCGAGCGGCGACTACGATTTTACCGATTATCTCTTCCTAAGGTCCAGCAGTGCTCAGTGCTACAATGCTATAAACACGCTCGAGCCTGAATGTGGGTATTGCCAGATTAATTCATATCTTCTTTGTACAAAACGCCTCGCCACGCGCGCTTCAATCCCTCTTATCCTCACACACGTGCACCCGCCATTGAACTCACCTCACACAAGCAGCGATTAGCCTGCGACTTCCTTCAACATGAACAGCGAAGATGCAGCCAGGCTTCGCGCCGAGCGAGATGCGAGCCCATCACGATGGCGAGAATATGACCCAAACGACGCGCTGCGCAACAACTATTACACCCAACATCCCGATGATCACCACGCCCACCAAGGCGAATCATGGCAAGACCATGCTGCACACCCAGCAACAGAAGAGGCAGAGGATCTGGCGGCAGTCAGACGTCAAAGCAGTCACGCTTCGACGTCTTCAAGCTCCACTGGAGGTTCGAGGTCAAGCGTAGCCAGGCGCATACCCACCACACAAAGCGTGCGCACCGTTTCCACGAGACAAGCAGAACTCGACATATCTCGCCTAAACACCGCGCAAAGAGATCGTGCAGTCTTTGCCTACCTCGAGCGCCACCCCACAGCTGTGCAGCGTATCGATGATCACCGTCTGCAGCACTCGCAAACTGTCGGTACCACAAGAAGCAAGCCGTGGAAGGAGCTCCCAGACTTTGGCGGCGGCAAAGAATACCCACCGCTGCTACCGGAGAGAGAAGAGTATGTTGTCGAGTTCTCGGGCCATGATGATCCCACACATCCTCAAAATTGGACATCAAAGAGGAAGATGATTATCTTCGCTCTCCTAGTGTTCAACTCACTCACTGCGACCTTTGCGTCAGCGGTATTCTCGCCGGCAGGCACTACCGTTGGCACCAAATTTGCTGTCAATCAGCCTACAGTAACACTCGGAACTTCGTTGTTTGTCCTCGGATACGCGGTCGGACCTCTATTCTGGGCTCCACTTTCGGAGTTGTACGGTAGAAGGCTTCCTGTCATCCTTGCTTCTACTGGTTTTGGTATCTTTATGATCGCAGTCGCTGTCGCCAAGGACATTCAGACGATTCTCATCTGCCGCTTCTTCGCTGGCCTCTTCGGAAGTTGTGCGCTCACGATCGTCCCTGCTATTTTCTCCGACATCTTCAACAATGAGACGCGTGGTCTCGCTATTGCTGCCTTCAGTGCCAGTGTCTTCAATGGCCCGTTGTGCGGGCCGTTCATTGGAGGCTTCATCGTTAAGTCCTACCTGGGCTGGAGATGGACTCAGTACATTCCTGCATTCATGGCGTTCAGCTGTGCCATTGGCGCTTTGTTCTTGTTGGACGAGTCTTATCCTCCCATAATCCTCGTCAGCAAGGCCAGCGAGCTTCGCCGTCTCACTCGCAACTGGGGCATCCACGCAAAGCAAGAAGAAGTCGAAGTTGATTTGAAGGAGTTGGTGACCAAGAACGTCAGCAGACCGCTTCGCATCCTGTTTCAAGAACCCATTGTTCTTCTTGTATCGATCTACGTAAGTCTCTAACCCTACTATCTTATCTGATTTCGAAATACATATGCTAACAATGATCTTGCACAGATGTCCTTCGTTTACGGAATGCTCTATCTCAACCTGACAGGTTACGGAATCGTCTTTGGCCAAATCCATGGCATGAGCCCTGGCGTATCTGGCCTGCCTTACATTGGAATGATCATCGGTGTCATGATTGGCTTTGTAGCCGTCGTGCTTACCAACCCAGGCTACGTTAAGAAGCTACAAGCAAACAACAATATCCCGGTTCCTGAATGGCGTCTCTTCTGGCCTATGATCGGAGGAGTGTCTTTCACCATCGGACTGTTCTGGTTTGGTTGGACGGGCTTCACCAACAACATACCCTGGATTGTCCCAACGCTCGCTGGCCTTTTCCTTGGCTTTGGCATCTACACGATCTTCCTCCAGCTGATGAACTACATCATCGACTCCTACCTAATGTTCGCTGCGTCTGCTATTGCGGGAAATACCATGTTGCGTAGTCTTTGCGGTTTCGCGTTCCCCATGTTCGCGACGCAAATGTTCGATGGTATGTTCAGATCCCAAGTCCAGAACCTCTTTTCGTAGCCATACTGACGCAACTTCAGGCATTGGAATCAACTGGGGCATGACTGTCTGCGGTTGCTTCTCGGCTCTGCTGATCCCCATGCCATTCATCTTCTACTTCTTCGGCAAGAGGATTCGTGCCAAGAGCAAGTTTGCACCCGCTCCAGATCTCGAACAAGACAAGAAGCGAATGGACGAGGAGGCTGGAGGAACTGTTGGCCAAGCAGGCGAGGAACATGCTGAGGCACCTACCGTTGGAATGGGCTCTAGCGATGAGAGTGCGAGTGAGAAGAAGAGCATTCCATCTTGAGACGTTCGATGATTGTCTCGTTGATCGAGCAACATCTGCCTTCAGATATGCCTGACGAACAAGATAGAGGGCGGAGGTTTCACTTTCTTGACTATACCACGATTCCGATTCAGTAAAATTGTAATTAAAAGTCCGCTACTTGCGACCAATAGCCATCAACGACCACCCACTCAACGAACCAGGAGCCTCAGCGTTAAACTCCTTGCACTTCGCCGTGGCAAGCTCCTTCCACCTCTTCACCTCGTCGTCAGTCATCTGCGATTTGAGAGCAACTGCATGCGGAAGCTTCTCGATGAGGAACTCGACCAAAGTCTCATGCTTCTCGTACTGCATCTGAACCGGAACTCTCTCAACAGCAATGTCTTTGAACCCAGCAATCTCAAACTCCTTCTCCAGCAATTCAACATTGCTCCACTTCTCCGGCAGCGTAGGAAGCTTAAGATCATCTCTCACTTCGTCCAGAGTCCCCATCAAGCTAAGCCACTCGCTGCCCTCCCACGACGTGCACGCGAGGACACCCCCGGGACTCAGCACGCGCAGAGACTCCGACAAACACTTCTGCGGATCTTGCGTCATGAAGAACACCCAGCCGGCCATGACGTGGCTCTTCGAATCGTCGGGAACGCCTTTCAAATCCATCGCATCGAGGACTTGCGTCTCCACGCGCTTCCAAACCTCCGCTTTGGCCGCATCGCCAGAAGAGAGTGCTTCGTTCTTCGAAGCGTCGACTTGTGCCACCATGCCCTCGCTGAAATCAGCCGCGAGGATTGAGCATGTCGGTGGCAGTTCGTGGCCGTGGGCGTCGACGATGCGGGCTGTGATTGGGCCCGGTCCGCAGCCATCGTCGAGAATGGCGGTGGCATTTGCGAATGGAAGATGTTCGTTTGTGCGCTCGACGAGGACTTTGACGGCTGCGGTACCGGGGCCTGAGGAGAACTTCTTGTATTCCTCGGCGAGTTTGTTCCAGTCGTCGCCTTTGGCTATAGGAGAGCGTGGGTTAGAAAGATGGTCTGAGGGGAGGAGTTCGTTTGAATGCATATAGGCTGGACTTACTGTCTTGCAACTTGAAGTCTTTCGACATATTGACTGTGAGCGCAAGTCTGCGGATCACTGTGGTGCAAGGTATTGTCACGGTGGGTAGTAGGGAGGGTATTCGACGTAGTATGATAGCTATGCTGAACACTTGTGTTAGATCAAAAGACGAAGTTTGGATTTTGAGAGATCATTATGTCTTCAGAGAACTAGGGAGACTATATATATGTACCTATGAGTCGGTTTGCGCTCTCGGAACGGTCGCTCGGAAACATTTCTCCTCGCCGCTTGTAGAATGTTTCCGAGAAAAGGATGCGAGCTGAGCTGGATCCTTCGACGCGCTGTTACTTGGATTGAGTAAGCAACAGCGACACTACACGTACTAAACCCCGAAGCATGCATCAGTGGGATGTCCGAGTATCCAATCTATGGAGTCGCTTGCGAAAGGCTGCGTTGATTGGTCTTGGTTAAGTCACCTTGTTGTCTCGCAGCTCTGCTTTTGCTTTCAGCAGATGTGGAGACTCTTGAGAGCAACAGGAGGTAGCGGATGGCATTGTGGCTTAGTCAAAGCAGTCTGACTATAGTGGTAATGAGATAACAGGCCATATTGTGTCGTCGTTGATGTGTGAGATCATTATACAACTTACCAGATGAAACGTTGAAGGCGTTCTTTATCTACATGTAGAAGCTGGAGTCACCGCGACATGCAATAGACCTAGACGGAAGAGACTTTGGAAAGTTTTAACTAATTGTGATACACATACTAGTCTAGTAGCAGGTCTTTGCCGCTCGCAGAAACGCCTCGCTCCACTCCCGCGTTCCATCACAGGATTATCATACAAGGTAGTCTAGTTGTACTGTGCGTAAGCAGCAGTGGAATTGAACTTCAGGCCACCACGGATGACCTTCTCCACGGCGCTAAGGAAATCCTTCTCGGTGGCCACCTTTCTCCTTGCGCGGATGGCGAACATGCCCGCCTCAGTGGCCACTGAACGTAGCTCGGCACCAGTGCTGTTGGGGCAAAGGCGTGAGATGAGCTCCCATCTAATGTCGCGCTCGACGCTCATGCTCTTCGCGTGGATGCGGAGAATGTTGGCGCGGCCCTCCATGTCGGGAAGTGAGAACTCGATCTTTCTGTCGATACGGCCAGGTCTCATGAGTGCGGGATCCAGTGTTGAGGGTCTGTTGGTGGCGAACATGACCTTGATGTTGCCTCTGCTGTCGAAACCGTCCAGCTGTGTGATAAGTTCCAGCATAGTGCGCTGAACCTCGTTGTCGCCACCCGCACCATCGTCGAAACGTGCACCACCGACTGCATCAATCTCGTCGAAGAAGATGATACACGCCTTCTTTGTACGGGCCATCTCGAACAGCTCACGAACCATGCGGGCACCCTCTCCGACGTACTTCTGCACAAGCTCGGAACCAATGACACGAATGAAAGTGGCATCGGTTCTGTTGGCGACTGCACGAGCGCAAAGCGTCTTACCAGTACCAGGAGGGCCGTAGAGCAGGGCGCCCTTGGGCGGATCGATACCGAGGTTGACGAAGCGCTCTGGCGAGAGCAAAGGCATCTCCACAACCTCACGCAGCTTCTCGATCTGCTCCTTGCAACCACCAACGTCTCCGTATGTGACATCGGGCTTGTCCTCGACTGTCATCATGGTGACACTGGGGTCAATCTTGGGTGGCAGAGGAAGCATGATCTGGTACTTGTTGCGGTCGACACCCACGCGCATGCCCTCCTCGATGTCCGTAGGACTTACACGCTCACCCAAGTTGACGACGAATTTGGCGATCTGTTTGACGTTGATAACGTACTTGCTCTTCTCACTGTCCTTCTCGTCGGGAATGATCTTGGTGCATCGTGCAACTTGTAGAGGCTGCTCCTCGCTCATGCGCTGTCGGTCGGCTGCAATGTCCCATAGATGCGGTGGTGCGAGACCTGTGTCCGACTCTTTCACGCCGATCTTCTCGTTCACTGATGTCTGTTTGTCCTTGATGTCTTTCTCGAGCTGCTTCAATGCTGTGGCGTATGG
>Ga0265797_10002013_pt1 | contig 35051 bp, 35 predicted proteins | sample P2T30metagenome_FD_192433 | JGI IMG/M metagenome (GOLD analysis project Ga0265797, IMG submission 192433) | Plant litter microbial communities from East Loma Ridge, Irvine, California - P2 T30 | ecosystem: Environmental > Terrestrial > Plant litter > Unclassified | place: USA: California...
GGAAGGAGGCTGTCGCGGCAAATGTTAAATGGAGCGTGGTGTCGACGGGGATCTTCATGAGTTTCTTGTTTGAAGAATTTTGGGGGGTTGTGGAGAAGGGGGACGAGGGGAGGGTGGTGGTCAGGGCGCTAAGGCATTGGGAGCATAAAGTCACTGTTACTGACGTCCACGATATTGGGCGCGTGCTGGCGAAGATTGTGAATGGCGAAGTGGATGCGGAGAATAAGGTGGTGTGTGTGGCGGGTAATACGGTAAGCTATAGGGAGCTGGCTGAGATTGTGACGAGGGTAAGCGGGAAGGAGGTCGAGGAAGAGGTGTGGGATGTACCGTACCTGGAGGAAGAGTTTAGGCATTCTCCAGATGACGGCATCAAGAAGTATCGACTTGTGTTCGCGAGAGATGGTGTGTGGTGGGACAAGGAGAATACTGTCAACGATAAGCTGGGCATTGAGATGATGCGTGTCGAAGACTACGCTAAGAACTTGTTTAAGTAGTTGAATAGCCGTGGCGGCTATGAATAATGTACATTTCATCCTCCTTGCTGACCATGGAGGTCTCCGGGTATCGCTACGTGCAAGTAAGCTACATGATACGACACATGGCGGCAAACATACATTGCAGCCAGCTCTCTACGCTGAAGGCGACTCGCTCTTCACTTTGACCGCAATCGTGTTCGCGCCAGTGCCCGCGCCCGTCCAAACAGCATCGCCCCCTCTCAGGAACGGCCTGGGTATATCTTCGCTCTCTTCGCGCTTCCTCTTCAGATCGTGCATGCCTCCAGTAGTACCGAAGCTATTCATCCCGCCCATGTACACGTCAGGACGCCCCTAGCGTCCAGGCGGTCCGGGTGGAAACCTTCCTGGTGGTCCGCCATGCGGCATGGGCACACCACCTGGTGGTGGAAATGGCATGCCGCCAGGAGGTGAGCCTGCTCCATGTGGAGGAGGGAAGGGAAAGGGTGGCATACCCATTGGTGGCGGACCTCCTCCAGGCATGTGGGGTGGTGGAAAGGGTGGCATGTGTGGAGGCATACCGCCTGGGCCAGGAGGCATACCTGCAGGTGGGAAGGGTGGCATGTTGGGTGGCATGTTGGGTGCTATGAATTGTCAGATTGACTGCGCATGCTGTCCTTGAGATCACTTACGTCCTCCGCGTCCCATAAACGGTGGTGGCATTCCCGGCATTCCTAGAATCTCTCAGTAAAGCTCATCCTCAGAACTTAAAGCATCTCTCACCTGGCGGCGGAAACCCAGGCATTCCACCCGGCGGCATCATCCCCATCGGCGGTCCCATACCAGGCATCGGTCCCATTGGTCCTCCAACAAACCCTCCATTCAAGTTCGCTTGATACAGCGGATTCGCCTGGCCTTCTGTGTTGTATGCGTCGGTGATACTGTTAATAACCTGCTGTGTCTGGTCGCTCGATATCTGCTCGTAGTATGCCTGTACGTTTCGGAGGTGGTTGCGGCCATTGTTGTGCGCTTTCCGGACGCTCATACTGTCGTGTGTAAGGTACACATCGCAGTAGTCGCAAAAAAACTTCGGCATCGTGGCAGCAGTGGGCGCAAGGACGGGCAAGGGTATGGCGATGTGTATGGAGTTTGGTGGCATCGAGCGCGTCGCGAAGAGCTCCAGCTTCGAGAATCTCGAGATCGGCGTTTGCACTTGCCGACGGTCTTGGCGTCGCTCCTTCTCCTTCCACTCCACTCACCTCAGGCATCACCATCAAGTTACAAACTTCGTGATCAGTACCAAATATTCTATCTTGTGTGTAATCAAAGGTTCACAAACGCCCCAGTTTCTCGCAAATGATGCCACAACCAGGGTCACATTCTACCCCGACACTCCGAAGGTGCTCGTATTTATTGAGTCAACGACTTTGGCGTTTAGTGTGTCCTGAAGGTTGACACAATAAATACGAGGACCTTTGCACTCACATGGCCCACACTGAACAGGCTGCTACTCCAGCTCCACACCCTTTCCAGTGATACTACTCTCCGTTGCCACGTTAACATGTGCCTCAGGCAGCTTTTCTCTACACTTCTTCAAGCTTGCCTTCTTTCTCCACGCGGCTTTGTAATACTTCGCCAACGCCGGGAACGCTTCATCATTCCAGCCATCCCACCTCTCCACAATCTCATCAAGTGCAGGCCATACATAGCAATCAGCAATACTGAACCGCCTTCCCGCGATGAAAGGGCCACCGTCAGTGACCAGATTTTCTTCCAGTGTCTGAAGCAGGCTAGCGAGCTCAGCGAGATACGTAGGCACACCGGCAGCGTAGTCGTACCAAGCCTTCAGCACACCTGCAGCGAGGAGAATAACTGTGTATGCGTTTGCGGTGCAGGGCTTTGAGCGTTCGTCGCGGTCGAGAGGGTAGTATCGATCGGCGTATAGTAAGATGGATAGGGACATGACGACTTCGGTGTGTTGCGCGTCGTTGTCACGGAATGCGACTTGGCGATCGACTTCGAGCTCTTCTGCCAGTCCAGGCGCTTCCATGAGCGTGAACTTGATCTTCGCTTCCCACAGCGCAATTTGCGCTTGCTTGGTCTCGATGGTATTGTTTGAAGCGAAGAGAATGGGGAGGTCATCTGGTGCGTTGTGAAGATGTAGGACATCAAAACCAGTGCCGTAGTGTTCCTCCCAGTCAAACTCGTTGCTGTGGTTTTCACGTGAGAATGCACGAATCATGCGCTCGCCTTCCTCCTCGTCGCCATTAACGACGTCGGCGGCATCACGCTGCTCTTTGGCGGTTGCGCCCTGGCCCCAAATGACGGACTCTTTGGCATCGAGGAAGGTAGCGATGTTGCGGAACGTCAAGCTGATGCGAATGCCATTGTACGCTGTCTCGACATCCGAGCGCTCTGCGGGTAGTCGCTTGTCGGGCATGATCCCATGTAGCCACTTGTTGTTGGACTTGAGACCGAGAACGAACATGGAATTGTGGGGCATGGCTACGCGTTGGGTGTCTCGCTCGGTGGCGTGTGCCTTCTTCTCATTGTCCGGACTGGCTTCTCCTGTAGGCTTCGAGGCTTTCTTGGTGCGCAAGCGCATCGTACGTTGTGCGCCAAATGAGACGTTGACGATCGACGAGCCTTTGGCGATGTCGAGTGTTTTGTCTGAGTGCTCCGAGATGTGGTCATTACCAGATCGGTACATTTGGATTAGGACGTGGTTTAGAGAGTGGCCCACCAGCTTCTCAGCCTGCTTTCGGATGACTTGAACTTTTGGCGAGAAGTGCAGAAGCGGTGAAGTCTGGTCTGTTGGGTGACGGTAGACTGGCATAGACCCATCCTCGCCGAACTGGCCCTGGCAGCAGACCAGACGTGGAACCTCACCTTGCTGATGCAGCATCTTTTGCCATCGTACCTCGTTGTAAAGCTGCGTAAAGATCGCATCGCGTAAGGGTGTGGAGGGCGCAGTCGGATGTGTAAAGTCCGAAGGGAAGAAATCGTGGATAATGCGCGAGTCGCCTTCCTCTATACTGTCTTCCGGGCCGAGTACAGGCAGATTAGCCAAAGACTGAAGCTTGGAGGCCTTTCCCATTTTCGCGGTTGGAGTAATTGAAGTGGATGGAACGGGTGTCGATTTTGTAGGGGTTTCAGGCTCTACTGATCTCTCGACTTGTGGTTCCGGAACTTCCGTCGCAGCAGGATTTGGAAGTCTAGAGGGAGTTACTGGTGCCTCTGAGATGGTTGCTGCGGCAGAGGTGCGGCGAGAATTCGTTTTTGAGGGAGTGGACGGCGCATGTGCGGACACAATGGAAAGTCTATTCTTTGAGTCAGACGCGGAATCAGATTTGGGCGCTCTTGATAATGTCAAGCGCATGCGATCGGACCAGCTGTCTCGGTCCCGCTCTTTATCTTTTGTCTCACTTTTGCCTGATAAGACAGGTTGCGAAGCGACAGTTTTCAACGATTGTTGGCGACCAGACATCCTTTCGCGTAGATTGAGCACACTTTCGGCTTTTGACAAGACTGAGCTTCGTCGTGACTCTGTTACAGGCGGTGCTGGTGATTTTACTGGTTCCGCAGACACAGTGGTCGGTTCAACTGGCTGGGGCGCCTCAGCTGTACCGTGGTTTGCACCAGTGCTTGATTCGTTGTTTGTGCTTGTAATTGCAGCCTCACCTTTGGGTGCATCTTCCTCGGGCTTCTTCTTTTTCTTCTTGCCCTTCGTTCGCATGCGAATCTTTTTGGTGACAAGCTTTGTCTCTTCCTTCTCACCATTCTGGCCATGTTCTTCAGCACCAGGCACAGTTGCACCGCGAACTAAGCTGTCGGCGAATTGCTCATCGCTCGGTTCGTGTCCTTGCTCGATGGCTGGCTGCGTTCTCAAAGCTTTTCGGCTTTCTGCAACTGACACAAGCGAGAGTTTGCGCTGTCCGCCTGTCAGGATTGTGCTAGGGGATCGAATGCTCTGAGGTCGAGATGACGGCCGCGCATCCGCGTCGTTCAGCGATAACCTTCCCACCATGGACTCGAGGGGTTTGTCGCTACTTCTCGAGCCCTTTCTCGATCCATTGGGTGATGAGCGTTTCCTTTCGACGGGTGCTTGGCGCTCTCTTGCTAGGATCTCGATACTGTTGACAAGATACGCATCGAAAAACTCGTCCATGCGCTTCAAGGCCAGCTTATGTCTGGCATATTTGCGATAGCCTAAGCAATCCTCAATGACGTTGATCTTGACGCCGTGACGAGCTGCATCGATGACCGTAGCAAGGACGGATACATTCGTGATACACCCGCAGATGTAGAGCTCAGTGACAAGCCTTGCTCGCAATGTCATGAGAAGCGCAGTACCCTGGAAAGCAGAGTAGTTCGTTGTCTTGATGACGATGTCTGCCGGTAACTCGAATTGCATGGCAATGACATCTGCAAACTGTGCACCGTGGGTATCGGGTACACATGCTGGCGTTCTCTTGTCGCTTTTGAGGAGGAAGAGCTCATCATCCTGCTCAACTGTTGCTTGTACAATTTCTGGAGGAAGAGTTCTCCTCCGGGCGGACACGCGCTTGAGCAGGTCCAGCGCTCGTTGTTTGTTTTTCGACCTCGACTTGTCGGGTGCAAGTTCCTTCAGCGTCTCTTCATCGCCTGCCTCGGTGCTGCTATCCTCTCCGTCAATAAGTCCACCCACTACGAGTGCATCTCCTTCACCCGTGTTCGCGTCTTTGCCAATTCTGTTCGCCTCGTACAGAGTCTGTACCCAGATGACGTTGCCATTGAGCTCACGGAATTTCGGTATGAGCGCTTGGATGCGGTCCAGATAGCCGTTTTTGGTACTGACGGGTAGGCGCCCGTCAGGTTGTATGAAATCATTTTGCATTCCCAGGACGAGCAAAGCTTGATGTGTCTGGAAGTGTGGCTGGTTCTGGGCGACCAGGTCCATCAACGACGACATTTTGGATGCCATCTTGATGGCGACTGTGATGAGGGCTGCTCAGAGTGTGATGTCTCAGGCGTACTTGATGAGAGACTTGGCGTACTCAAGGCGGTGAATGGGCATAAGCAGATATGGGCGAGCAATGTAGGGAGAAGTTATATTAGGAACAGACTGGATCTTCGCAAGTCGCTACATTGTTGGTCACTTGATACTGATGCAGCAAGCCAGGATAATTGATGGCTCGATCAGGTAGTGATGCGGCGCGAGTACAAGTGCAGGGCTGTCTGCGTCCAAACAATACTGCTGGGACACGGTTCGATTTTCGAAGGAGGTGCACTGTTCTCCGGGGTCCCCGCTAACTTCGCCTTAGCGCAGCAACGCCGCAATCTCGACTGACCGCACACTGCGGAACCTATGTCATCTAACCTTCATTTTGCGCTCTGCCCATCTGGCATTCGACTAGGTGTGAAATGTTTTGGGATACTTGCAGGCAAATGTGGCGCTATCATAACCTCTGCGCAACACTTCCATTCGCGAGCAACGACATGAGCGTATGAACCTGATCAACACACACCGCCCAATGGTCTGCGCATGATAGTGGGGAGCGCAATGGGTAGTGCTTGTCCTCCTGACAACCCTTCAATCCGAGGGACCAGCTTCCTGGGAACCATAACGTGCTCGTTACTTGCTGAAGAAGGATGTGATCTTTTGGCTTCCACCGGACTTAGACGCCGCCTTCGCTGCACTGCCGTTGCTGGTGGCTGATCTCGTACCTTGCTTCTTTGCAGATGGTTTCTTCGGAGAAGCCATTCTCTGCTTCTCGGGCGACGCAGAAGCTGCAGGCTTCAGCGCTTTGTGTGGTCGTTCGGCATCTGCTGTGCCACTCGCGTCTTCCGCTTCACTATGCTCGCGCTTTATGCCTTTTGGGTCCCCCGAGATTGGTACACCCGTTAATGCTGGAAAAGGTAGTGGCGCATTATCTTCGGTTCCTTCCACGCGGTCTGTTGTAGCACGAGGCTCGTTAACGTCGTGTTCGACCTTTACATTGCCCTCTTTCGTTGTAAACTCAGCCAGGTCACACTCAACTTTTGCGACGTTTTCTTCATCAGTCTTGCTCTTTGCAGCCTTCTTCTGATTTCCAAAGAAGTTGGCGATGTTGTTTTTATTTTCTGCGCTGTCGATGGGGACGAGAAATGAGGGCGAGTTGTTGCCAACCTTGCCTACGTCCTTGCTCACTTGGTAGCATTCGAGCTCACCATCGTATGGCTTGAGGAGCGACTGTAGGTCCTTGCTCCACTCTGTGCGATTTGGATCAAGCCATGTTCGTATATCGTCGGAGCCGTTGTCGAGAATGACGGGCATTCGGTCATGCAGAAAGTTGAGCTGCTTGTTCGAATCTGTGGTAATGATGGTGTACGTGTAGTGCTTCTCATTGGAGCCTAGAGGCCTGTCAGCGAATCCACAACAGATGTTGGCAGCAGCGAGAGCGTGGCACGGCAAACGGCAACCTGGATTTACTCGCTTTACAGCATGCTTCTTGTAGTGCTGCCTCAAGTGCCGGCGATGACACGACTGCATCACTGACTGCATTGTAGCTGTCAAGACGAAACGTGTTTTACTGCTTGTATTCGTGCCGAGCAGAAGGAGAGTACAATCCACTCACCCTCATACTGCACAACATCCTTTGAGAGAACAATCGAAGTCAGTTCTTGTCTCAGATACAGTTCGTACGTGAGTTACGTACCCAAAGCCCAGCCAAACAGAGCAGCTGCCCATCCTTGCGTTTTGTGAAGTGAGGTAGCTTCTGGTTGCCCTTCTTCAGCCACTCGTAGAAACCTTGCGCAACAATGATGCACCGCTTCTTCTTCTTCATAGTAGTCCACATCCCTATGTCTTCGATGAGGGACTCCGATCGGCAATTTATCGTCTTCATCTTAGTGCCGTAGCCTGGTTCGCGCTGGGTAAACCAAGGCACAAGTCCTGACAACCATGTCAACGTGAAGTATTAGTTGTTCCTCGCAGGACTTACCCCATTGCATTGCCTGCAGCTTGTACTTGGTCTCGCCAGTTACACCTTCCTTATTGGCTTCTTCAGTTTCCTCTTCCTTGTTGTCTTGCTGACCGCTATGTTCGGGACCGTCTGCTCGGTATACGAGACCATGGTAGCCAGGGCAAAAGTTGTAGCTCTGCCTCGCTTCATCGTCGTTCGGTGCCTCTTCGACTGGCATTTGCGAGTGCTCGAGTTGTTTGCGCACCTCTGAGGGCCGCTGCGCAATGTTAGACAGGTTATGTTTCCATTTATTCTAAATTTACGTACCAACGACAGCGCATATCGCCCGCACATGATTGTCCCGCCTCAAAGCATTGCTGGTGGGTGAGTGTAGCTGGAGAGTCGCGACGCGATTGGCTACGTCATGCTTCTCAGCCCTACAACCCGCACGCGACGCGGGCGACGCGGGCACTAAAATTGTTTCCGTCATGTATTGCTCCACCAAACCGCAGTCGCCATTGCCATCTTTCACAGCATTGCCTTCGCCCGGCACACAATGTTCAGTAGAGCCATCCCACGCGCCACACCTCGAGTAAGCGCATTCGCACGGTGTCAATCGCAGACGGCAACACAGCAATGCACAAGGCTACCAACGCAAAGATGGCAGCCCGTCCAACAGCAATTGGGACGGCGCTATCAATCCACAGTTCGAGAACAGTTCAGAGAACAGTATCGTAGAAGCCCCGTACTGTTTCCCTTTGCAATCACATGGTGAGTCCTTCGAGTCCAAGATTGCATGCGCCCAGCAGCTGATTCTTGAAGCATCGTCGTTGTATCCGGCATGTGCGTGTTCTACATCCCATGGTACTACAAGAATGTCATCATAAAACCATACCACAACTTCCCTGAGCCGGTTGCAAAGAAGCTCCGGAAAGCTTTCTTCTATAGCCGTGGCAAATGGCTCGACATCCGCGAAGCGAACAAGCACTTCCGGGCGGCGCTGGCGCTCGCCGACGAACTGGGTATGGACCCTTTCAGCGACGAGATCATGGGCGTCAAATACGCAATTGCGGCGCTGTTCGAGGACGCGAACTACTACAGCTTGGCGGTCGACGTGTTGGAAATCATGCGCAATGACTGCCAACGGTGGATGGACGAGTTCTCGCACAAGCACTTCGAAGATGGCAACAGAAGTCGAGTGAAGAAGAACATGATACAGATCAACGTGAAGCTGGGGCAGCTTTACGATACGAAATACGTCAATGAGCCAGAGAACGCGGAGAAGAGACTGGTGGAGGCTGTGGAGGCCGCGTTGAGCGAGCAGCAACGAAGAGAGCGCGAGGGCTTAAAGAAGGGCGAGGGGCCATGGCTGACGAACACTGAGATGGGTGGCACATTGGAGGGTACGACATTCATCTGCTCTTGGACGGGACGAAAGCTAACGGTCGCAGCACTTGGTACCCACTACGAGCAGTTTGACTCGCACTATTTAGCCACTCCGCTCTTTGTCAAGGCGCTACAGATGAGCTCGCCCAACTCGTGCCACAGCGTCATACTCAGTATGTCCTCTACGAGCTCGATACATTTAACAGCAATCTGATAGTCACAGTGAACAATATCTCCTCCTGCCTCGCCCAGCAATCGCCCTCCACCTCCTCCGACGCCATCACCATGTCCACCGAACCGGCCGACTTCCCCGTCACAAACAAAGCGCCTCGTGCCATCCTCATCGAACAAGCGCGCGAATGGGCAACGAAAGCACTAACACAAGCATCCGCGATCAAGCCGCCGGATCGAGACGGAGAGTGCGACATGGGCTGCGCGGTAGCGACACACAACCTCGGAGAGTTTTTCGAGATGGAGGGCAAGATCAAAGAAGCGCGGCAAAAGTATGAAGAGGCTGCGAGTCTGGCTCAGGCGATGGGCTTCGCGGAGGGTAAGTCCGCGGCGAAGTCTGGGCTGTTGAGATTAAAGGAGATGGAAAAGACGGCATGATAATAACAATCAAAAGAATCCACAACAAAATTCATGCATGTAGGATCATCATTTTTATCAGAGTCATTTCCGTCAACCAGTTATATCGTCTGTCCTTGTGCCTGATGCGAACCATCTTTTTGCCACTCCTTCACCTACAGTCTCTTATCCCTTGATGGCATGTGCCTGACTATCTGCAGCACTCTCATCCGCAGGCCCCAGACCCGCCTTCGATGGCCCACAAAGCTGGACACCATCTTTACTAAATCTACTACCATGTACAGGACAGTCCCAACTCTTCTCCGCGGTATTCCAGCACACGACACCCTTCAGATGCGGGCACAACGCCGAGAACTTATGAATCTGGCCACCCTCATCCTTGTACACCGCAAGCGGCTTGCTCGTTTTCGGATTCATCACACCGCCTTCACCAGGCACAAGGTCCTCGATGTCCTGAATATCAGACTGGAGGAAGCGCTTGTACTGCGCGTTGATCTGCAGGTCGTGCGAAACCATGCTCGGCAGTGACTTTGCTACGCTCCCCACGCGCTTGGGGTCGTAGACAGAGATCCAGGGATTGGCTTCGCCGGTGATGCTGTCAGCGATGAGTTTGCCGGCCAACACGCCGTGGGTGAGACCGTTGCCAGAATCTCCCGTCACGATGTATGTGTGCTTCATGCCCTGGTTCAAGCCGATGAAGGCCATGTAGTCGACGGGCTCGTTGATTTGGCCGCTCCACTTGTAATCCACGGACTGTACCTGCGGGAAGCGAGCACGTGTCCATTCCTCCAGCTCTTTGAACGGCGCAAGTGTGTCCGATTGGCCGACTTTGTGGTCTCCGCCACCGACGACGAGATAGTCGCTCTTCTCATCGCACTCAGTGAGACGCACGTACTTGTAGGCCTCGGCGGAATCGTAGAGCAGGCAGTCTTCAATGGAGCCCTTTGGTACGCGGGCGGCGATGCAGTATGTGCGGTAGTACTCTTCCTGTGCGATCACGGAGAGCTTCTGGAGAGGGATCATGGTGGCTTCGACGGCGTCGCTGCACTTTATGGTGTGCCCGTCGAGAGTCTTCACGTAGACGTCCTTGTGGCCCATGCCCATGATCTCGACGCCCTTCTCGGTGACGTCCATGCAGCGGGTGTTGGTGTAACAGGAGAAGTTGGGCTGCTGCTGGAGGTACTTGAGAAGACCAACGAGGTACTTGGTGGGATGGAATGTTGCTTGCTTCTGGTAAATGACAGCGTCGCTCTGATCGGGGCTGCCTTCCCAGCCCTTGACCTTGAACCCCTCTTTGTATTCAGCGTGAAGGCCCATCTCGACTGCCTTATTGCCTTCCTCAATCAACGTCTTGATGTCGTCCGCGTGATCCTTGGTGCCCTTGGGGAACTGCGAGAGATCATAACCCGGAAGCTGGCGGTACTCGCACTCGATGCCGAGCTGTTTAGAGATCTCGCCAACGCGATTGAGTGCCCAAACGTGCGACTCGGCAGTCAGCTTCGCGTGCTTGTCTCCATGCTTCTTTGCAATTTCTGGGTAGCCGTCGTCCAAGTCGCTCGCCAGATGACCGCTTGTGCGTCCGGTTTCGCCTGAGAGGACCTCGCGGCCCTCAATCAGTACAACGTTCACGCCACGGATGACAAGCTCGTATGCGGTTGAGATACCAGAGATACCGGCACCAACAATGCAGACATCGGTCTCGAGATCGCGGTCGAGCTTGGAGAACTTGGGAATGCTGCTGTACGGTAATGTGTGTTTCCAGACAGGGTCAGTCTCGCCACTCGTGTACATCACATGGCTTGGGTTCTTCATCGCAACAGAAGCCATCGCGGCTCGTTGTTGCAGGGCGGAGAATTTGGTCACTTGGAGTAGCCGGGGCGTGAACTTTGAGCTCTGTGCTGCGTATGATGAAGTTGCTCTCGCAGCGTGTTTGATTGAGGTTGAAGTAAAGAGACGAGGCAGAAGCAGCGACATGTCTGACTATATTCTCAAGTGAGAGCAGCTGACGGCTAAGCACAGCACGCGCTGCAGGTAAGTTACATGAAGCTTATGGTGCCAAATAACCATGACGCTCTCATGTAATAGTTCGACTATGATTGGACAATTACGTATCGCATAACGCAAGTGAAGGCCTCGTGTTGTTGTTGTTTGCTTGTCTCACGTCAAGATGACGTTGACTGCGTAACAAACGATTGTTCCTCCGTGGAGAACATCATGGCTCGGAACAGGTGAGGTAACGGTCGTCAGATGAGGAGAAGAACGAAACGTGTGTAGCAAGTGTTGTGGATGTCCAACATTCAAGATTGATATCTAGTGTTGTCTAGTCGCGTCGTGGCGTGAGTTTGGACGCGCGGACACGTGTCTCTCGTCTCGACAATTCCTCTGCACATTTCGAATAAGGCGACATATTGAGGGCCAGACCTCCTGAACACAAATCAGAGAGCGACGCAGTCTTCAGCCGGTCGTAGTAGGTGGGTACGTAGATGAAGTATCGATCTTCTCTTTCGGATACCTAGGCAGCTTCTTATCTCTGCTTTAACAAACCCTCAGCCACATCCCTCAACACATACTTCTTGATCTTCCCACTGCCTGTCAGTGGCACCTCATCACTGCAGTCTTCACCCAGCCAAAACATGTGCATTGGCGCCTTGTGCCTTCCTAGCACTTTCCTGACCCAACTCCTGACTTCGTTAGCATCCAGTTTCTTGACACCTTCTTCACGCAGCAAGAACGCTGCAGGAACTTCAACATAGCGCGGATGCGACACACCGACAACGATGGCTCGCGCTATGGATGGATGTTGTACGAGACGTTCTTCAATCTCTAGCGGGTATATGTTCTCGCCGCCTATGTATGGTTGTCAGTCATGTCGCGTGGGGAAAGGAGTAAGTCGACGAACCTCTTATGATGATATCTTTAAACCGACCCGTGATAGTGCAGTATCCATCGACGTCAAGTACTGCTTCGTCGCCAGTATGTAGCCACAGCTCGCCGTGTTCATCTCTCACAAGCAGCTCTGCAGTCTTCTCCGGGTTCTCCCAATAACCGCGACACACTTGATACCCTGCGACGCACAACTCACCCCGCACACCAATAGGTACGACTCGGTCTTCGTGATCGACAATCTTGACGCGAGCATGAGGAAGTACGGTGCCAACGGAGGTAAGTCGTGCATGTAAGGAGTCTGTAGTATGCGCGTTGAACACTGTTGGCGAAGCTTCGGTCAGACCGTAGCTGGATGTGAAGTCCGACATACCCAAGTCTTCAACCATGCGTTCCATGAGCCATCTTGGGACAGGGCTGCCTGCAACAATGCCAGTCCGAAGCTTGCTTTCCCACCCTACAGGCTTTTCGACGTTGATGATGGACTCCATCATTGCCGGTACACCGTGTAGTGCTGTACATTGCTCGTCAGATATGGCGTGCATGGTTGCAACAGGGTCGAAGGACTCGGCTGGGTATACGATCTTTCCGCCATGCGATAGCGTCGCAAGCAAACCAAGTGTGAGACCGAAGCAGTGGAAGAGAGGCGGTGGACAGCACAGTGTGTCGTCTGGCGAAAGATTCATGCGATCACCGATGAACCGAGAATTATTGACGAGGTTACTATAGGAACAGTAAGTACTAGCGCGGTATCAAAGGTAAATCCCGACTTACTGATGCGTTAACATGGCAGCTTTGGGATTACCCGTGCTGCCACTTGTGAATTGTAGGTTCGCAACGTCGTAAGGACTTATTATGCCGTCAAAGATATCAAGGATGTGCTCTGGTATGCTTTGGCCTTCCTGCAAAAACTCTTCGTATCCGATGAAACCGTTGCTCCCGCGTATCAGGCAAACGCTCTTCAGATCTGGGAGTACCGTATGCAAGTCTTCGTCATGCAGTCGCTCCAGCAGGGGCCCGTTGTCGAATCGTGATATGGTTGGCGTTGTGAAGAGGATCGTACATTCTGCGATCGTTAGTTGCATGTTTGGTGGTACTGTCTCTGCATTCGGCTCACTTGTGTGTTTTAAAGCATACTCCATTTCGGTCGCAGTGTACGTATTGTTGAGCGTTACACATATTGCTCCAACTCTCGCACAAGCAAAGAACAGTGCTATATACCGTTCGCAATTGCCGCTCATTATACCCACTCGATCCCTTGGGCGTACGCCATATTTCAGTAAGGCTCTGGCAAGTAGATTCGACTCATTCCACAGCCTTTGGTATGTCCATCGTGCGCCTGTCCATGGTATCACAACAGCTTCGTTGTGTGGGTATTGCTCGACTTGTTGGTACAGAAGTTGTGACAGGGTTATTTGAAGCAATGGCGGATCCAACGGACCTGATACAAGAGAGAGATTGGGGTATGGTGGTAGGATGTACGGGTCGATTTGGAGAAGAGTCTGGTTTAGTCGTTGGAGTGCCTCATGCCGAGACCGCTCATGACTTTGGCCCATATCAAGTATGGTGCCGTGGGAAACTTCCTGCTCTCGCCGGTTCACTCCCAAATAGCACTCTCGTGGCTATTCGCCGGCGGAATGCTTGTCGAATGTGTTGTAACAGGCACAAAGTGGTGACTTAGGTAGTGGAAGACGATCAATGACAACGATCCAGAAGCTAATGTGTATAACAGCACCCAGAGATAGTCCGTCAATCGATGGTGCTGGGACTCGATCTTAGCCATGGCTCTAGCTGTCGCTGATGGCTCGGATCTAAAGAACCACAAAATGCCTCGTAACCTGTATACATCATCAAGAACTCGGCTACCCATTCCATCACGTTTTACGGCTTTCAGTGGACCGTTTGCAGCAGCGCCGGTCATGACATCCTGGACTCGATGGTGCACACCACTAGTAGCCCTTTACCAGCTGCTGCATCCGGAAGTTGTACCGACGGCGTCATCTAGTGACATGCAGTAGTATGGAGAACTGTCGTTGTCGAGAAGATTAACCATGGTGTTACTAGTCTCAGAAGTGATCATCGCCTGACGTATGGTGGAGTCCAAGGAAAGGCGCGTCCGAGCGACCATATGTTCCACCTAAGAGAGCATCATGAGGTAATTGCGACATCGGAGCAATCAATTTTGCAAAATCTCGGTTTGCGCTGGGCCAGTGTTAAGGGCAGGCTGGTGTGGAGGAGGTTGAGACGGGAAGGACGGCGGGAGGATTCACCTTGGCATTTGCCATCTGATTAGAAAAATCTGATAATAAATTAAAGACTAGCACAAGCTTGATGTTGATCCTAGCACACCATGCTCCACTGCAGCTCATCCCACTCTGCGACGCAACAGCACGGCTCTGATGCCGAACCGCAAGGCTATTTGGCAATGGCCCTCGTCCGATGATGCAGCACATAAGAAACAAACATGTCATAAAGCAGGACTCAATCTTTTGGCAGTGTCGACAGGTCTCATTCTTCGGCCTACAATGTAGATCCTGCGCTTGGAGTAAGCTTGTCGCAAGCCTCCTACGCAGCTCGAAGACGATCTATTCTCTATCAGGCCTAGACGGGTCCCTGCGTATCAGATGAAGAATTTTAAAGTTATCTGATCCTAAGCGAGTTCTTTGATTTAGTCTGGTTGTAGGTGGGATGTCCGACGTACCGGATAAGGGTAAATTACAGCAAAACCACTCTCTAACAACAGACAAGGGTACACACAATACGCAAGCAGCGCAAAACTCTACAAGGTACTGCGTCCCGCGAATAGACGAGTTGCTGCACGGAAACAAGTATGAAGTAAATGTTGTAGGGAGAATGGCGTGTCCGAACACCCAACAGTTGTGATGTCCTAATGCAACTATGGATTTATATTAATATTGCAAGTCAAGCACTATAACTACAACTTTGCAAGGGCGTCAAGGCTTGGCCGGACTTTCTGCTCGCCATCCCAGATGAACGGACTCAACGTGAAGAACTTCTCTCGGTTGACCATCATGAGTGCACTGCGTTTGTGAGGCAGATCCATGAGCTTCTCCACGTGGAAGCCGTGGGCAAAGTCGTAAGCTAGCACCGTGCTGCTGGTAGCAGCCGGTTCACCAACGAGGTTCCAGGTACGTGGCTCGTCAAGGAACATGTAATGCATCAAGCCAGACCACCATGCAGAAACCCGATAAGGGCCCCTGAACCTGATGTCTCCCACTAGTGAATGCCTACCCCGATCGTACGGTGACGACTGATAATGAGCGCCCATGTGATCTTCCTGTGATGATAGTTAGCACGATCTACAGTAGTGCGTGACGAATGTGATTGGGCGTACCATAGCCCAGTAGACCTCGAAGTATGCAAACAAGACGTCGTCAAATGCCGCGAACATGGTCAACACGTGGGGATCTTCATGGAGCTTGCGGAGATACTCTCGATGCTCGTCCACGGTACCGGTTTCATTCCATCCGGCAGCGACACGTGGATCGTTCTGCCACTTGTGGAAGAGATTGAGATGATCAGGGTTCGTGTAATCAAGGGCGATCATCGTAAAATGCTCCTCGAGGTGCGGCACCCATCTGCTGTAGATGACAGAACCTGGCTGAGGTTTTGGTTCTCGTACTGGATGCGAGGTGTGTCGTGGTACAGCTGGAAACTGGGTCGAAGGCGCATTTTGGAATGGAAACATAGGATAGCGTGTAGCGATTGGTTTGCCCAATGCGTCGAGTTGCGGTGCCCATACAGGACGCGCTCCGAATGGCGATGCCGCGCCCTGCCAGAAGGTGCTCCGCATAAGCAAGTGCCCATCATGGGGATCCGAAGCCTTGGATGCCGTCGGGTGAGAGAGAAATAGGCCAGTGCCATAGAGTTCTTGGGCAAAAACGTGTGAGTCTTTTCCTGAAAATAGCACTCGGAGGTGTTCGACTAGAGGATGTAGCGAAACCAGTGCATATGCCATGAGCCATAGTTGCGGGACAGTCGGCCTTTCTCCTGACCAATACACTGTCAAGTGTGGCGATCTCCGCGTACGTGCCCAAGAACTGTTGTCTCCCGTTGGTGGTAGTGCGTCATCGGCCAAGAAAGCAATATCACTGAATGATAAGGCATGGTTGTGCAGTGTCGCAGGAGGTGGCAGTCCATGAGCTGTTGACGAGGTCTTCGAGGGCAAAATCTGGTGGCTGACATTTTGGTCCTGAGAGATCGAAGTTGTGACCTCATAAGAGGTGAGATATGGATGTGGCAGCTTTAACAACAGGGCCTCTGGTGCGGCGTGTGATTTGCTTTGTTGTGCCATTAGGTGCCGTCGCCTCGTTTGCATATGGTAGGAACAATGAAGGTGTGAGAGAAGTTAGGAACAGCATACAGACCGTCGCAATCCATGAGATGCTTGCTGCCGTGTCGTGACACCCTGCCGAGGTCAACAGTGGATGTGCATGCAGGTCGGCTAGCCTACGTCGCAGCAAGGTAGAAGTATACGTCTTCAGTGGAGTGGCAAGGATGGTGCTAGGTTGCTAGCTTCGTAAGCTTCCGACCAGGGATCATCGGAGATCACTACCACGCCCTGGTAGAGCGGATCCCACCCTTGCAATGCACACCACCCACGCTAGACACCGGTGACATCCTTCTTTGTGGTTCGCGTCGGTGCAGCCTGGCCGTGCTGGTCATAGCACCGGTCTTCTCAATCTATCGCAAGTTATTATCGTTGTGTCATGATAATTGTTGACGTTCTGACTTCACTCGCAACGGAACATTCTGCGAAAGATCTCACTTTTCTATCTTTGCAAGTCCTCGATCATCTCGGCAGAGATTGACTTTCTGCCCATATCATGAGTTCTGTTGAGTTGTTCAGCAAGCTATCTAAGCCTGACACCATTACAACGTCCTCGAACTCTCCGATGTACGACCTTGTGGTGATCGGGTTTGGACCTGCGCAGATTGCTACAGCTATCGCGAACCAGGAGTCTCAGAAATCCTCGAAGATCCTCTTTCTGGAGCGCAAGCCGACCTTTTCGTGGCATTCTGAGACGCATCTAGCGCGAACTCGGATGGAGAATCCATTCGTGTACGATCTCGCAACAATCCGAAATCCAAGGTCGGCCTTCACCTATGTCAACTACCTGCTTGCCCGGAAGCGGCTCATCGAGTTCGCAAACTCGGATCGCCTCAATCCGTTACGAGTGGAGTTTGAGGACTATTTGAAGTGGTGCGCCGAGCAATTTGGAGAACAAGTCCAATATGGTAGTGAGGTCCGCGAAGTTGCTCCAATTCTCGATGAGAATACTGTCACTGCCTGGAAGATTGTTATACGAGACAGCAATGGCAACATGTCGACCGTGGAAGCCAGGACTGTCGTCGCACCGTTGCCGAAATCTAGTCATACTTCGAAGCAACAGAGCCCGTCGCTACCATCCGTGGACTTCCTTGCTGGACAACGGATTATCTCTACCGAGGATTACCTGTTGAGACGAAATGATCTGCGAGGCGTCAACGAGCCACGATTGAACATTGCTGTAGTCGGCTCTGGACGAAAGATAACAGAAGTCATCGACGACCTCCTTTCTTGTCCACGTCTGGGTGACATTATTGTGGTCACAGAGGACAAGTCGCTTGCTCCGCTCCAGATTCTCAGCAGGCAGCAACCGATCCAGCCGCGACTGTGCTCCATCTGGGCGAAGCCTTCTTCCGGCCAGGCAGTATCAGTCATCGAGGCGTCAGAACTCATTCAGACGATCTATATGAGAGCATACGAAAAGCAGGCCGCCAGTGAGGGCCAATACGGCCTGCGCGTCGTGATTGGCAAGGATACAGCTGAGGCGTGCTCAAAAGCCAACTTCATAATCAGAGATACTGCTTCCAGGCCTGTGTCGAGCACACACATGCTAAAGAGCCTTGATGGGTTGGTGCTGGGCTGCCGATCCAAGGGTGACAGCTTGGAAGAAGTGCAATTCAAGCGCGGGGTTGTCGGGGACGGCTGTCGCTTCTTCCTGATGTCAGCCCACACTGATGGTGGCCAGTCGTTAGCGAAAGACGTCGCAGTGGCGGCTGGCCGGGTGGTGAGCGCTGTGTCGTCAGTGGTCGACATGCGACGCAGCGAGGTGCCTGTGCAAGCTCGAATATGAGTATTATTGGACGTGCGCGTGTGGCATGCTGGTTAGAATCGTGGCCCTGGCTCCGTGTACGTGCTTCTTAGCGTGCTCTCTTGTTCTCAATATGAAATGTTAGTCAACTTGTAAATTCAACTGTCTTCCGCCTCAGGCATAAGTCCCGCAATAATAATGCACCGTGGGGTTTACGGTCTTGCGCTACGGGCGGCGGTTGGAAACGTCACACGAGTCAACGAAACCCGAACACGAAGGCCGAAAAGATTGCGCGATAGAAATCTCTGCATCAGATTAGATTCGAGCTAGTCTAGACGCCACTTCAGCAACCCATCCTTCATGCATCCACTCTTTCTGGGGCTATACCCGTTAACGTTATGTAGCAAATTAGCCGATCATGGGCACCGCTCCTTGGTGCTTGGGAGGGCCATAGTCTAGTAGGTGACAAAGTCCCTGGCCCTGGCACTTGTCATGCAGGCGCGGTTGGCAGAACCACCTCTCGCTCGTTACCTCCGGCCGGCCATCCTCGCGTTCAATAGCATTTGTGTCTTACCACAGCCTGTATAGGCTCGCGACTGATCTGGACTCATCTCGACGTTTCGAAACAGGCTTTGAGGATATCCAGCTCTAACTTTCGTCTTATTGCTGCTCTTGCTCCTGAGCTGGTGGTTGAACCATTTCTTGGGCAAATATATCATGAAGAAGGCATCCGGCGCGACCGTCAAGCCCTTCTTTGGCTTCATCCACCTTCTGTTCTACGCGGACCCGACATGGCTAGACAGGCTTCTCGTTGGCGTTGGCTGCATCGCAGCAATCGCCGCGGGGGTACCATTTCCTCTCATCGGAATTGTCTTCGGGCAACTGGTCGACGAGCTCAATGACGCGACCTGTGCCAACCAATCAGGACCATCCAACAACGCTGGCGAAGAAGCATCAATCACTCCAAAAATACTGTTGTTGGTGTACATCGCAATTGCCACTTTCGTTTGCATTTACACTCATCTGGTCTGCTGGAACTTGGCATCTCAACGACTAGCACAACGCGTCCGAGATCGATACCTCCGAAATCTACTCCGACAGGATATTGCCTTCTTCGACAAGTTACAGGCTGGCGAGGTATCATCTCGTCTCAACGGCGACATCCAAGCCATTGAAAGCGGGACAAACGAGAAAGTTGGCGTTGCTTTGACCTGTATATCCTTCTGTGTCACAGCATACATCGTTGGCTTTATCAAAGACGCTGAGCTCGCCGGAATGCTAGTCTCACTCATACCTGCGTTCTTACTCATGGCAACGGTCGGCGGCCACTTCGTCTCAAAATATACAACGAAACTTTCGGCATGCTTCGGAACGGCTAGTGCTATTGCTTCTGAAGCTCTTACCAACATCGGTCTTGTTCACGCCCTTGGAGCCAGCCCCAAGCTTGAAGAACAGTTCAGAGTGCAGCTGGGGGAGGCCCGCCATCATGGAATCAGAAAGGCCACCGTCGCAGCCGTGCAAGCAGGGCTCCTGTACTTCATCGCTTTCTCGGCGAGCGCACTGGGCTATTGGCAGGGTAGTCGTAAGGTCGCCAATGCGCTCGAAGGCAAGGGAACGGCTTCCATCGGCGAAATCTATACTGTTACTTTCATCCTTTTAGATGGTAAGCGCTTCCTTTCCCCACGAACAACGCGACAAAAGATACAGATAGCTTCGCAGACCCTTGTATCTGCAGGCGACGTCACTCGTGCTTTGGATGCACTCAAACCTTCAACTGAACCGAACCTTCATATTCGACAATCGCCATACCAATGCTGATCGTCCTACAGGTGCAATTGTACTGAGCCAGGTCGCACCAATGCTGCCTCTGTTCAGCGGAGCACTGGCGGCCTTTGAGCGCTTACGCAAAGACATTGAAACGCAGCCATCCATTGCTGATGCATCACCACAGCCTAACCTTGCTGGTACATCACCGGTGAGAACCACCGAGAAGCCACCACATTTAAATGGTGCGATCGAACTCCGAAACGTCTCATTCACGTATCCTTCGAGACCAGATCATCCGGTGCTGAACGACCTGTCACTCAAATGCGAGCCCGGGCGGCTAACGGCGATCGTTGGTCTGTCCGGTAGCGGCAAGTCGACCATTGCTAGCTTGATCACTAGGTTCTACGATCCTCAGAACGGTTCAATCACTATTGACGGCAAGAATATCAAAGATCTGGACGTTGGGGTCCTCAGGGGTCATATTTCCTTGGTACAACAAGAGCCTTCACTCCTTGATCGCTCTATACTCGAGAATGTAGCCCTTGGCCTGGTGAATTCTCCGGCCCACCGCCATCTCAGTCCGGTCTTGCTCAGCAATGTTCTATCAAACCTTGCTGGGCGCATCCGAGCGGGCGACCAAGATCTCAGGTAGGCAGCTACCATCTCATCTCTCAGAAGGCACTAACAGTTCGCAGTAAGTCTCTTTGAAGATACATGGGCTCAACAATCAACGACGAAACAGTTTCAACGAAGTTCGAATTGTGCGCTAACCGAGACTTTGTGTAGATACTGCGATAGGTGCTGCTGATCCCGAAGTTGCCGAGATCGTTCGACTAGTACAACACGCATCAGAACTTGCAGACGTCACGACTTTCATTCATCGACTGGAACACGGATATGCCACACTTGTAGGCTCTAGTGGTAGCCTCATCAGTGGTGGGCAGAAACAACGTATCGCTCTCGCTCGTGCTCTTGTACGCGACCCAAGTATCTTGATCTTGGACGAAGCTACTGCTGCGCTTGATTCAGCCAGCGAACAACGCATACAGGCTGCAATCGACCGAGCTTCTGAGGGCAGGACTGTTGTGTCGATTGCCCACAGGCTTTCAACTATACGCAATGCCTCAAAGATTGTGGTCATGAAAAAGGGCGCCATTATCGAGGAGGGGACGCATGATTATCTGGTGTCTTTGGACGGTTCGTACGCGGATATGATACGTTTACAGTCTGTCAAAGCAGACACCGGACCCTCAAGTTCAAGGACTAGTCTCGATACTGATACCACGGAGGACGCCTTTAACGAAAAGGACGAAGCTCCTACCACGGAGAGCGGCGTATCAGCCCCCGTGCCGGAGCCCTTGGATCGGGAGATTGTTCCCAAATCGATTTTCAAAACGATGATTCCGTTGGTACGGCCATATCTACTTCTGATTAGCCTCGCTTTTTTTGCTGCTCTTGTTGTTGGTGGCCAATACTCAGGGTCTGGATTGCTCTTTGGCAACATCATGGGCACCATGTCCCCTTGTAACGCACCTAGCTACATCCGGTCAAGAGGTGAGCTCCTCTCTGGGCTGTGGTTCATGCTTGCTTGTGTCGAATTTCTGGCCAACTTCACAAGCTGGGCAGCGTTCGGATTGATCTCGGAGCGTCTCATCTACAAGGTGCGGAATATGTCATTGCAAGCTCTCTTGCAGCAACCGTTGCAATGGCATGAGTCTTCGGGAAGAACATCGTCAAATCTACTTGAGTATATCACGAAAGATGGCAACTCGCTTGCGGGATTCAGTGGATCGATTGTCGGTGAGTACCTCTTGCAGCTCACTGCGCGTGTGGATGGTGTGTGTAGCTTTCTCTGGATGTGTCGTTCAGCACTCGGCTCTGAACTCTGGAGACAGAAGGTCGCGAATACATCCAGGAGGTGTTGAAGCCACGATCGGCACCATTAGGATGGCGGTATGCTGACTGCTTCATCTCAGGCACATTGTTCTCCGTAATCGTCAACTTCGTTGCCGCCATCATTCTCTCTCACATTGTCGCATGGAGAATAGCCATTGTTTGCCTTGTGATCGTACCACTTCTTCTGGGGGCTGGCTACATGCAGTTAAGAGCCATAGGGAAATTCGCGGCAAAACATGCGGGTGCATTCTCGGCTTCTATTGGCGTTACAATCGAAGCGGTCACAAATATTCGAACCGTGCACGCACTTTCCATTGAAGATGAGATCCTGCGGACTTATCGACGCTCGCTCAAAGCGCCCCGCAACGAAATGGTCCGGCAGGTAAGTGGCCTTCGTACGAAGCACATGTGAGACAACGGCTGACTTTGCATCTCCACAGAGCTTCAAAACTAACGTCTGGCTGGCTATTGCGAACTCTTGTGGCGGCTTCATCTACGCCTTTGCCTATTGGTGGGGCTCCAAGAATATCATCGAAGGCCGTTACACCCAAACCGAGTTCTTCATTATCCTCATATCAATGCTGGTCTCGGCTCAGCTCTGGGGACAGCTGTTTACACTTGCCCCTGAGATCTCCAAGGCCAAAAGCGCCATATCGCGTATATGTGGCTTGATTGAAATGGGTAAATACTCAAATGCCCCAAGTGGCAGTCCGTCCCATGGATGCGCCAGCAATGAGAAGCAGCTTGACCTCGAAGCATCTGCGGACGGTACGTCACCCCCATTGCCGCACGGTGGCGCCCGGGTCATTTTTCGTGGGGTTGACTTCGCTTATCCGGCGCGTCCTGGCATTCCCGTGCTTACGGGCCTATCTTTGTCTATCAAGCCAGGCCAGTTCTGTGCCCTAGTGGGACCATCAGGGGCTGGCAAAAGTACCGTCCTTGCACTTCTAGAGAGGTTCTACTCTCCAGCTTCGGGCAGCATTTCAATCAATGGCTTGGATATTGCACGTCACGCTGGTACAGCATTTCGAGACGACATTGCATACGTACCACAAGACAACGTGCTGTTCCAAGGCACAGTCATGTTCAATATCTCACTTGGCGCTCGACCAGGTCACAACCCGTCAATAGAAGAGGTGCACGAAGCTTGCAGGCTAGCAAATATCCATGAGACCATCATGGAACTGCCTCAGGGGTATGATACTGAGTGCGGTTCGAGCGGATCACAATTCTCTGGTGGGCAGCGGCAGCGACTATCAATTGCTAGGGCACTGGTACGGAAGCCTAAGCTGTTGTTACTAGATGAGAGCACTAGTGCTCTTGATGCAGAAAGCGAGAAAGCTCTTGAGCTAGGTCTCGAGCGGGCGGTACAGGGTCATGGCATCACCATCATTGCCATTGCCCATCGCCTGAGGACTATTGCCCGCGCTGATGTGATCTTCCTTGTAGACGGTGGCAAGGTCATTGATCAAGGTAGACATGAAGAGTTGCTGGAGAGGAGTGAAAGCTATAGAGTAAATGCTCTTCACCAGATGCTCGGATGAGCATTGCACGGGATCACATAAGCAGGAATCTGTATATAGAAAGACACCTAGATTGGCATTGGCATTTGGCATCCGAATATCGGGTCTACCAGCAGTCGAGCGAGGAACAGATGCAATGCCATTGGCATGTCACACCTTGACTCAGGAGTCGGATTAATCATGTAGTCCGATATCGCCATGACAAAGGGTCTCCGTAACGAGACTGTCTTCAAAAGTCGCGAAGAAATAGAAGTCGTACACAACACCGGCCGATGTCAGTGACGAACGCAGAAAGTGCCACGAAGTCGCCCGTACTGTTTGGGGGACAGCGCAGATTCTAAGCTGCATGTCAGCCGGCCGATAGCTGCATGTCACGCCATATGCTCGCCTGAGCGAGATTGATAGATGCATGTAGTCTGCTTTGCGACTGATGCTAGCCAGATGAAAGCTCCTCGCATTGTGCAAGTGTACCCAGTTTTCGAATTACAGACCTGGAATCTAGACTTCTGCTCCTATATCCATAATCGTGCGTCTATCGACGTGTATACCTATTTGCAGATTTAGAACTGGACTGGTATAGTAGCATTGCGATTGCAGCGAAGACAATACGGAAAGGGGGAATTGATGAGTTCCGAAGTCTTATTGCGCATGTCCAAGTGGCCTTCCGCATTTCGACGGCGAAACATCGCAAGCTTGAGACACTCACATACACACCTGTGGCAGTCTACAGCATCCACATCCTTGGCTCCTGGCTCCTGGATCACGCGTCTGACAGTCAGTGCTTTTTCTCTCAGCTACCCTGCCGTACTCCACATCACCATGCAGCTCGTGTTCGGCGACATGGGCTACTTTGGAACGCCTCAACCGTCGACATGCATAATCAGATGCTTCTGCATTGCCGCGTTCCTATGCATGTCGAATGCTTCTGAACTTCAGATCTTTTTAGTTTCTAGCTCTAGGTTATTGTTTTTTTCGAGTTCTGCAGAATGTGTGCGACTGGCGCAAAAAACAAGCCTCGGTTGTTGGGCGTGAGGAACCATTTTGTACGAAGGGCTTCACTACATCGGTCCTTCTTCGCCATTAGTAACAGAAGGGCGATCGGCTGCATCGGACATGTCTGACAGTACAAATTACGTTCGCGCTGGCAGACCGATGCCGCGATCGCCATAAGCCAGGTGTCCGAACTTCGACCACCGCTATCAGATCAAGCGATCATCCGGCAATATGTCTGCTTTGCGCGCTAACGGGTAACTCATCCACACACTTACATTAGTGCCTTGGATCGACTTCAGGATTACCGCGGTTTCGCACCCACGGTAGAGTATTTTACTTTAAACGCGGACGCGTCAGACCTCGAGGGCACACTTTTCCTACACCTTGCGTTAGGCGATGTGGTAAGAGAGCCGACCTGGTTCTTCTGCATGGGGCGCCATAGCTTGTCCCTGCAGTGTACGTGGGAGTAATGACGCCTGCGGCTATTGTCGAAAAGCGAGATTCTGGCCGAAGAGGACCAGTGTGAAGCTGACGGAAGTCTATCCTGGCTCATCATGTGGAGACTATGTCTTCAGTGGGACAGAAGCCTTATAGCAACTGATTGAGCATGAACAGGTGCGATGCTTGGTTCCTTTTACGACAAAGCCTGGGATCTGGATCACTCAGCGCATGAATCATCACATTCTTTCATTGCTTCACATCCGACAGACAAATTGCAAGACGTCGGTCATAGTGCCGAACATCTCAGCGTGCGCAAGAAGATGCACTTACCCAACGGCGATCACACTTCGCAATTCAGTGGCATCTCCGAGCTACACCCCGAGAAAAACGTCCAGAATCATGGCGTTCTCAAACCTGAACGCGAGACTATAATGGCGAATGGACCGACTGATGGAAAGACGCAATCATCTAGACCAAATGAAATCAGCGTTCCAATCCCGCAGGACCGAGAGATAAACGAAGTTTTGGACACTGTGCTAGTAGCTTGGGTGGTTCTGATCCATCGCTATGAGCGCGATGCGTTTTGCCAGTTCACCTGGGGCATCATAGACACGCCGCGGAATGAGATGCAATGCATATCAGCTGTGGACCTCGACATATCGAGCCAAAAGACAATCGTCGGTTTAAGGAGCAAGGTTGAGAGTGTCAGGACGGCAAGCATTGCGGCACACTCCAACTCGGCCATTCTCTTGAACGACGGAACAAATGCCGAGGTATGTGTTGTTCAGTAAGTGGTGTGGAGGTAGTTCTGACCACCGACAGTGGGCCTTCGAAACAGTGCTTGAATTCAAGCACGCTTCAATTCATGCAACCTCGCAATGGCTACCCCCAACCATGTCGCGACATCAAGCGGTTTCCCAACTCCACTACTTCGCCTTCATACTCAAACACTTATTTTCACATCCACAATCCGACCTGTCGGTGTTTACCACTATCTCGCAGGATGAACTTGAACAACTCTGGAATTGGAACACTCCGATGCCACCAGACCTCCGGATCTGCCACCATGAAATGGTTTCGGAGCAAGCCAGTCAACAGCCCGAGAAGATTGCTATAGAAGCCTGGGACGGAAACCTGACTTACGCTCAGGTGGAAGACTATTCGACCAATCTTGCGCAAACCCTACGACTGCTGAACGATGCGCCAAACCAGATCATTCCGCTGCTGTTCGAGAAGTCCCGGTGGACAATAGTTGCTGTGCTTGCGGTCATGAAGGCCGGTGCCTGTTTTGCGCTACTCGATCCAGCACAGCCAGAAGGCCGCTTGCGGTCCGTTACTCAACAAACGAATGCGACAGTACTCATCTGTGCGAAATCTCAGTCGACACTCGCCTCGCGTATTGCTCCCTCTGCCACCATCATTCCCATTTCTGAGTCGAAGTTCGACCAAGTATATAGCCCATTCGCGGAGCAGCAGCCAAAGACCACCCTACCAACAGTATTGCCATCAGCTCCTCTGTATATCCAGTTCACGAGCGGAAGTACTGGACTTCCGAAAGGGTGCATTATCACGCATAGCCAGTACACTTCTGGTGCAATTCCGCGAGCACAAGCTGTTGGCTACAGGCAACATTCTCGCGTTCTCGATTTTGCCAGCTACGCCTTTGATGTTTGCATAGACTCTATGCTATGTACGCTTGCCCACGGAGGGACGCTGTGCACACCCTCAGAGGAACGCCGGATGAACGATCTCAGTGGCGCCATGCGTGATTTGCGAGTCAATTTCGCCGGCATGACTCCCTCTGTGGCTCGGACCTTGGACGTGGACATTCTAGACAATCTAGACGCAATCGCATTGGGCGGAGAAGGTGTCTCTGCCAGCGATGCGACATCCTGGGGTCAAAAAACCAGAGTCGTGAATGCATATGGGCCATCTGAAGCTACTGTCGGGGCTACCATCAACGCTGATGTAGGTGCGAAGCCGTACATCACGATGGGCAAAGCGAAAGGTTGCGCGTTGTGGTTGACGGAGCCTAGCAACCACAACAAACTTGTGCCTATTGGAGCAGTTGGTGAATTGCTGATCGAAGGACCGATAGTCGGCGACGGCTATCTCAACAATCCAACTAAGACGAGTGAGGTCTTCATCGAAGATCCGGAGTTTCTTACACAGGGCAGTAAGCTCGTTCCTGGTCGAAAAGGTCGTATCTATAAGACTGGGGATCTTGTGCGCTACGATCCTGATGGCAACGGAGAAGTCGTTTTCGTTGGTCGGCAAGACCAACAGGTCAAATTGCGGGGTCAGCGTATTGAGTTGTCTGAGATAGAGTACAACATGCAGAGACATCTGCCTCCAGACTGCCAGCTTGCGACAGAGGTGATCAAACCTGGTGGTGGCGGGGAACCGACTCTCGTCGCATTTCTCGTGGAGCACAAGAGCAGCGGCATGCGCCATCTCGACGGCAATGTCTTTGGCAGCTTCACCAAGAACTTCCAAGAAGCGCTGCAAGGAATGACAAAGGAATTGCTCAACGATCTTCCCGGTTACATGATACCAACCGCATATATCCCACTCTGGAAAATGCCCTTGCTTGTGTCTTGCAAGACCGACAGGAAGCGACTTCGCGAGATTGGACTTTCTATCACTCGCCAGGATATAAGACGCTTCAATTCCATGATGTCGGAGAAGCAAAAGCCTACCACGGAGACAGAGCGGCAGCTTGGAGTAATATGGGCGTCGGTGCTCGGCGGCGAGGCTGACTTCAGCGCCAATGACAACTTCTTCAGTATGGGTGGCGACTCATTGCGTGCCATGAGACTCGTTTCCAAGGCGAGAGATGCTGGCATAGTGCTGAACGTTCCGGACATCATGCTAAACCCCACTCTATCGGGCATGGCAGCCACAGTGACGGCGCTTTCCGACGAGGACACAAGCGACGTGCAGCCCTTTTCACTCATTGGCTCGGATTGGGATGCGCGACAAGCACGCGAGGAAAGCGCTCAGCTCTGCGGTGTTGACGTTTCGACAGTCGAGGACGTGTACCCGTGCACTCCCCTCCAGGAAGGACTCATGGCCCTCTCCGCCAAGTTCAACGATGCATACGTTGCTCAGCGTGTCGCCACGCTTGAATTGCGTGTAGCGCGAAAGATGATGAACGCTTTTGAATTGGCCATTCGGGATCTGCCAGTCATACGGACTCGTATTGTGAATGTCCCGGGTCGTGGCCTTTTCCAAGTAGTACTCAAAGACGCACAACTTGTCAGAGAACATGGCTCAGACATCAATGGCTACCTTGCCAAGGATCGTAACGAGGCCATGGATCTTGGAAAAGCACTTTTCCGCTACGGGGTGGTAGAGGATGTGGAGCGCAGTCAGGCACACTTTGTGATCACCATGCATCACGCCATCTACGACGGCTGGTCGATGCCATTGATTTTCGGCAGGATCAACGACGCCTTGCGCGGGTTGACAACAAGTCGACCGGCATCCTTCAAGCATTTCATTAGGTATCTCACCACTCTGGATCCTATGGCAGCAAAAGAGTACTGGCGAGAGCGATTAGTTGGTACCAGCACCCACCAGTTCCCTCCACTACCACAAAAGGACTATGTGACCAGAGCGGATTCTCTGCTGGAACACTACGTCAACGTGCCTACCTCCGCGCACTCGAAGCTTACCTTGGCCACCATCATTCGCGGAGCGTGGGCACTTGTCTCATCGCTCTATATGGGCCATTCCGACATAGTCTTCGGCGAGACTCTCACGGGACGTTCAGCTGCCGTGCAGGGCATTGAACAGATTGAGGGTCCGATGATTACAACGATTCCAGTCCGTGTTCGCCTCAGTCTTGACCGACCGATCTCCGAGTACTTGCAAGCTATTCACGCACAGACAGTACAGCAGATTCCACACGAGCATCTTGGGCTTCAGAACATCCGACGCTTGAGCAAACACGCTCGCACTGCATGCGACCTTCGTACCGGTCTCGTACTGAATCCGAAGGAAGAAGAAAACTGGGGAAGTGATGCAGACCAAGACTCACCAGCGAACAAATTTCTTCCGGCCGACGACGCCGAAGCCGCGCGTGAAGCGTTGAAATTCAACACGTATTCTCTCATGCTTGTATGTACTTTGGAGGAGAACGGCTTTCTCATCATGGCAAGCTTCGACTCGCACTGTATTGACTCGTCAATCATGAAGAGGGTTCTATCTGTGTTCGATCGTATCGTCACAGCTTTCTTGGGCAATCCCGAGAGCAAGCTTGGAGATCTAGCGGTCCTGGACCCTCAGGAAGAACAAGACGCCATGAGCCTGAGGCCCAAGGACGTGATGATCGACAGTGGCCTGGGCACGTCGCCAGTCGAAGCCACTCCTCAAACCGAGCTATTCGCACAGACACAGTCGCTCTCTCAAAGCGAGGTGAAAATGAGAAGCCTGTTGAGTCGTATTCTCGGTGTCCCCGAATCGGATATCAACCCGAGCGACAGCTTTTTCGAACTGGGCGGTGATTCAATTGGTGCTATGAGGCTCGTGTCTGACGCGCGAATGCAAGGCTTCGACATCACCGTTGCTCAAGTATTCCAGAGTAGTTCGCTCTCCGAACTTGCAGCTTCTTTCGGCCGTCAAAAGCAAGATTTGCTGCTAGGTCTGTTGCATCGAATCCTGAGCGTACCAACATCCGAGATCGATCTCAGCGACAGCTTCTTCGAATTAGGTGGCGATTCTATCAGTGCAATGCGCCTGGTGGCAGATGCGCGCGCACAAGGTCTAGAGATCACGGTCTCACAGGTTTTCCAGAGCAAGTCACTATCGGATCTTGCTTCTGTGGCGCAAGAGATGCAAACTGCGCCACCGAGCGAACAAATCGAAGTACCGTTTGCCGCCATGGGCACCAAAGCCTCCCTTTATAGCGCGGACCGCATGTCTGCGTACATGGAGGATCCCACATGGGACATCGAGAACATCTACCCCACGCGTCCTCTGCAGCAACTTGCAGTGGAGGGCACTGTCGATCTTCCACGCTACTCATTGCGCTACGAGATGATCAAGTTCCAAACACCCATCGACAAGACTAGAGTCGCTCAAGCGTGCCAGGAGCTCGTGGCTCGTAACGAAGTCCTTCGCACGGTGTTTGTTTTGGAAGACCGCACGAACCTTGGTGTTGTGCTGTCGTCTCTTCGAGCGCCATACGATGAGGTTAGTGTTCCTGAAGGGGAAGATATTGATGCATTCGCACAAAGTCATGCGCAAAAGGACATTGAGTTACCCAAGCCGCATGGCTCTTCTTTCGTGGCTTTCACCTTGTTTTCATCACCGACGTCGGACGCCTCCACACTCATGCTTCGCATTTCACACGCTCAGTACGACGAGATGTGTCTTCCCATTCTTTTCGATCAGCTTTCGGCCATTTACAGTGGCAGAGACGTTCCGGAGACAATACCCTACAGCAAACATGTCAACCATGTCGTTCTGAACAACATTCAAGAAAGCATCCCGTACTGGCAGCGACTACTCTCTGGCTCAGAGATGTCGGTGATGAAGCCTGAAATTCCACTCAAAGACCGCCAGACTGCCGATATCTACCTCGAGTTCGATATCGCTTCACGTCCATCTAACATTACCGTCGGATCACTTCCTACAGCTGCATGGGCCATCGTCCTAGCCCGCCGTCTTGCCGTCAGAGACGTCGTGTTTGGCGAGGTTGTCAGTGGCAGAAACATAGGCGTTCCGAATGCCGATCGTATTTATGGTCCAACGTGGCAGTACATACCCTTCCGCGTTCCTTTCAAGAGCACTTGGTCGTATCTCGATCTCCTCAACTTCGTACAAGAGCAGCACGTCGAGTCGGCTGCGTACGAGGGAATGGGATTCGCCGAGATTGTGGAGAATTGCACAGAATGGAATACCAAGGAGACCAGCTGGTTCGACACGGTCGTTCATCAGGCACCTCAATGGGTGGAAGAAATGTCCTTTGGCCACGGTGTTGAAGGAGCCAATGTTGAAGCAAAATTCGAAACGTTGTACCCGCACGCGGAACCGTTGAGGGAGTGGAAATGTCAAGCTTTCGTGAAAGATGGGGGAAAGAAATTAGGAATTGAGATCGTAACGTTCCAAGAGTGGATTGGGGTAGCAAAAGAGGTGTTAGACGAAGTCGGTGAGGCTTTGAAGATGTTGATGCGGGCGAATGTAGCACGGAGAATTTTTGAGGAGGCGGATGCAGTCGAAACTGGCGGACACGGACAACCAAAATAGGAGGTGGTTGGGTATGAGGGAACCACAAGCGGGTGTAATAACTGGCTTTCTCTTTGTCGATAACGGGGTGTATACTGCGATTGCTTCACGTCGATAGGTAGCGCAATCAACTTAGACAGTCGAGCTGACTTCCATAGCGATTGTGTCGTGACGTTGTGTGTAAGCCCAACCGAGAGGCGCACCCGCTCGTCCAAGAAGCTTTGTGGGATGCCGTTGCTTCGAAGAGAACACTTGTATTTGAATAGGACAACGACCAAGCTATACCAGAATATGTTAAAAGCCATTCACAGAGATATGGATATGCTGATGGCGAGGTGTGTGTGGAGGTGACCTGAAAATCTTACGTAGACGAATAAGTTTTAGCATTGGGAAGAACAACCCTTGAATTCAGCTTTACGGGAGCAAGTGCATCGTCGTGCACATTTGCAATTGACTGAATACAGGCGGCAGAAACTCTTTCACCAGGGCCGATGAAGTAACAGCGAGCTCTGTTTGAAGGAGACGCAGAAGTGTGGGACACAAAGGGAAATTTAGTATCTGAGATAGTTATGACGATATCCGTGTTACATGGCCACAATACCACCGATCATATCAGTAGTTGTACTTGTAGCACAGAGTCGTACCGGTCGTGTCCAAGATGTCCCTGATGCGGACAGTGGGGCGCATATCTTGGACATTGACGGTGGTATCCAGGGTAAGAGGATTGCCTCCACCATCGCGACCGTTGATGCTGTTGACACGGGCTGAGTTCTTATTCTGCCAGATGCGGAAGTTGCGGTCGACGAATGCGTGGTGGAGGAAGAAAACAGGATCAGCTGGGGAACCGTAGGTATCTTGCATGACAGCGCCAACGCCGTTGTGTCCCCAAGCGTGAGCGCCACCCTCAGAGCATCTGGCCATGTTTGCGTAGTCATTCTCGTTGTTGCATCCGTCAACTACGGCGGTGGAGCAGTACTGCGTCTGACTGTCGTCGTTGTTGCGAGCAAGGCAATGAGCGTAGTTCTGGGTGCCAGGGCCCACGTTGATAGCGAGATTGGCAAATTGACCATTTGTGATGCAATTGCCGCCAGCATCTGGGATAAAAGTCAGCCGGCATCTTGCGCACAACAGTACCTGTACACTTACTGATACCTCCATACCACTGGTCCGAGAAAATGGACGACTCAGCGAATCGTCCAGCATATTTTGTCTCGTCCCACCAAGGAAGGGCACGATCGAAGCCACACTCGCTGCGCATGATGTCCTCAAACATCCACAGGTAGTAGCGGTGCCACAAGAGAAACTTCGCGTTACCGTGGATGTTGGGTGTCAAGTTCTGGTGGAGCGAAACGAGATCCTCGTATCTGCTCCTGGACTGCGAGAATTGGCCTGAAGCCGGGCGGCTCTGCAGGCATTTGATGCCGTTGATGTACGCCTGCCTATCGCTGTTGCTGTACGAATCCCATTCAATGCGCGTGCGAACATTGGAGCACGTCGCGAAGATAGACGAAGTGTCGCCGCTGCCGTCGTTGCGGAATTGATCCGGGTCGGCAGCCTCCGTGTCGTTCGTCTCGAATTTACGGTTGAGGATGTCCTCGAGGGTAAACTTGTCGGTGAACTTGGGAGTTTCCGCGAATCGAGCAAGGTCAAGAGCTGGTGCAATCATGTTCTCGATCATATCGGGAATGCCTGCCGGCAGATCATCAACAAAGCCAGTCACATCGGGCATGAGGTTGGAGAGGCCGGGAATCTTTTGTGGCAAGGCGGCAACGCCGGACGAAACAGCCAAAGTGGCTGACAAGAAGGAGGTCCTCATAATTAAGTATTATTCGAAGTGAAAAAGCGAAGAAAAGCGAGTGTGGGCAGCGAGCGCTGTGGGTGAGGTAGCGAAAAGGATGGATGTGCGACTTTATTATGTGTAGACCAAGATCAACACGAACCTTGCGCCGTTTTGCGCCCGAGACGGCAACATCCCAGCAGCGTCACCATGGTCACCTTGTCCGGTGAACTTTGAACACGAGTGCCCGGGAACAACGCATGTTCGTAATTTCATCGCAGGTCCTGCAACGTCGTATTGGACGGCAGTAAGCTTGTGCCCCTATTCAGAAAGATTTTGTGGGGAGCTAACTTGCTTCTGGTTGGCGCTTCATCTAAAGGGCGCCCTGCTGCCACGCCGGGCTCAAAAATATACGGGCTGATGGGATGGCTTGCTGATCAAGCTAGCTTCCATTTGGGAGAAAGGATGGGAATTGAGGGTTGGAGTGGAGTCTCATGCCGAGCTCCGAGTGAAAAGTGTCCGTAGATTGGTTGCACCATCGTGTTTTTCCGCGTGTTTCCTCAAATAGATGCCGATCCTAGGCTTCCTCGCACCCTGAAGCCTGAGCCTACCCCTGTCCCTTGCCTCTCGTAAAATCATCAAAACCATGCACATTAGCGTCATATCACGATGCCAAACACCTGGGCAATACTACGCTACATCAAACGGTGAGCAACGATGCTTTATGGAAGAGGAAGATATTTGGGGAAAAGGATCGCACGCGATCCTTGTGGGTCGATAGAGCGTCTCGTGGAAGAAGGATCAAGGGGGATCTGCAGCAGCCAGCTATCAGTAGGCTGTGACGGTTGTCAGAGCTCACAACCTTCTGTCAGCTCGTCGTGACGGTTGCTAAGAAAGTGTGGTCAACATTTGACTGTGACTGCCCAAGCCAATGATTCCACTTCAGCTGTTGAAACTTGAGGAAGCTGTAGCGATACTAGAAGGAGAAGGAGGTACTAACATTTTCACGAAGTGTCAGGACCTTATTAGCTTCACGAGCTACAGGGCGCCACAATTTTGCAGCGATGAATCTTCCTACTTCCGAGTCGATCATATATATCGCAATGAATTCTCCGTACGCCGACAAATTCGTGGACGCCTCTTGGTTCAAGAAATACAAAGTAGTGTTGCGCCACAATGGTTCCCCAATAAGATTTGTCTACCGAGCTCTGGTCACGCGCAAAGTCCCGCTCATAGCGCCAGACTCTCAAACTCACTACACTCGGTCACTACTCGCCAGACCCTGTCGTTTCCTATGCAAATTCGAGGCTCCGAATTGTGCACAGCCACCTGTATGAAACGAAAGGCTCAAAGTTGCATGTCTTTCTCGTCGCCACATTCGAAGAAATTGTTCTTGCTGACAGTAGTTGTCCACGCTTCCGCTGCACGGCAAAGTCAAGTCATATTGAAGGGCGATTCTAGACATTGTAGCTAATAAGCTGCGAAGAGGCAGTTTCTACGGACTTGATCTTGATTCATGTATACCTATGGTAGGGTATCAATGCAGTGTAGGACCTGTGTTGACCCCGACTATCAAAGATCATGATACTCGCTTTTCAATCACCTCCAGCAAAGAAACACGAGACTGGTGCTGTCATCTCCTCAGGAGAAAGCCGGGTCTCACTGTGGCATCCGCCGTGCGCAGCCCCTTGGATAGGTATCTCAACTCCGTACTCATCGAGAAGTATCACCCAGGACGACACCTCGACCGGCTACATCTCTTGCTCATGGCGCGTAACCACTGACTCTTTTCGGCATCCACTCAACCCTTCACCTTTCCCCCCTTCCCAAACCCCCACCCAGCAACAAACCCAACCCGAATCCCCAAAATAACCCCCACAATCACAGCATTACACCCCTCTTCCCACCTCAACGCACCCAACCCCAACCGTCCCTGCGCCTCCAGCGCCCTAACCTGCGCATACAAAACCGCCCCATCCGTAAACGCCAACCCCGTCTGGAACCTAGTCCAGACTTTCATTTCCTTGGTTTCGCGCAGCATCGTGAGCGTTAGGAAGGTCCATGCCAGAAAGGGCCCGCCGATCTGGTGCATG
>Ga0265797_10002015_pt1 | contig 35026 bp, 21 predicted proteins | sample P2T30metagenome_FD_192433 | JGI IMG/M metagenome (GOLD analysis project Ga0265797, IMG submission 192433) | Plant litter microbial communities from East Loma Ridge, Irvine, California - P2 T30 | ecosystem: Environmental > Terrestrial > Plant litter > Unclassified | place: USA: California...
GCAGGCTACTGTATCACAAGTGGAAGAGCGCAGTCAGCTCGACCGTGCTGCAAAAATTGCACGCATACTCTGCGTCACGCTGTCTCTGTGCTTCATCATATTATGGCCCATGCCTCTTTTCGGCACCGGGTACATCTTTAGCAAGGGCTTCTTCACAGGTTGGATCGTCGTGGGCATCCTGTGGCTGTTCTTCTCCACAGGTGTGGTCGTCTTCTTGCCACTCTGGCAGAGCAGGAGGACCATCTCGCACACCATTAAGAGTGTCATTGCCGATATGACGGGCAGAGGAAAGAGGAGAGGCAAGCCGGAGGTCATGGAGGGCGAGACTGCTGATGGTGATGCGACGCCTCCTCAGGTGGCGGAGAAGTCGGATGCAAAGGAACGAGATGCTTAGATGAATTGGATACCCCGTGATAACAGACCGCGATCAATGGAAGACATGATTATTTTTCCTCAATGCATCGTCTCGTGTCCTGGTGTGAGCAAAGCTACCATGTTGTAGTAAGCATAGCATCATTGAGCTTGGGGAGCCACCGTGGACAGACGCATTATGTTTTGCGCCACTCCTGCTCCAACCCAAGTCGTCGAATATCTTGGTTTATCAACGGTAACGGTTATGCCGCCCAATTACCAATGAGACAACATGTCTCATCTTGCAGTAAGCTTTATGTAATAAACAGGGGTCCATCAAACTTCCAACGCCGCGGGTTTCCTCCTCTAATGATGACGCGAACAGTTGCTTCTCGACTAGAGATAGCATAATCTGCAAAACGCCCATTGAAGAGAAGATGACGACCAGATCGTGATATACTCGACAATGCGATCAAGATGCCATCGGCAGGTGGTAAATGCGCTCGAGCGCACGCAGCAGACCTCTCTCCTACGCCTGTCGCCGCACACCCCTAAACGGATTCATGCGCAAAGATGCTATGCCACTGCTGCAGCGGCAGTTGAGGCCGAACATTTGGAGTCGCCATCGCAGTCACTACAAATTCCATCGAAAGCAAGGCACAATGAGATCGGCGTGCAGCAGGTCTCGTCTCATGTGTATCCCCAGCTATTTCCACCATCGCCGGACCGACAGCCATTCGTCGCCGACCCGGAACTCGTCGCCTTGTCGAAAGACCACTTGAAGCGACATGATCTACTGGGCAAGACGAGCGACAACAGCGAGCCAATTGGCTTCGATCTACCGGATCTTCAAGGCACTTCGCTGGACGAGCACTTCTACCGTCTGGGCATGGACAGTGCCGAACCTTACTTGACACTCGCTAAGAAGTATGCGCGAGCTTCTCCTCCACCGAGACCGAGATCATGGCAGCAGCGCAGTGGCTGGACGAAGTACAATGAAGATGGAACTTGGGAGGCTGTGGAGGCGCCGGATGAGGAGACCTTGACATTCGATACGGAGGTCATGTGGCACGAGACCAATTTCCCGGCCATGGCTTGCGCGGTATCTGGGACACATTGGTATGCGTGGCTATCGCCTTGGCTGCTGGGAGAGAGCGAGAACGACAGGCATTTGATACCGCTTGGAGATATAACCAAGCCAAGAGTTATCGTTGGACACAATATCGGATATGACAGGGCTAGGATTTACGAAGAGTACAGCATGGACCAGTCGAGGAATTACTTCATGGATACTATGAGTCTCCACGTCGCCGCAAATGGCATGTGCAGTCGGCAGCGCCCTACTTGGGTCAAACACCGCAAGGCGCGCGAGGTGCGAGATCAAATCGCAAACGACGACAATGCAGCTGAACTGTCTTCTCTTCTCGACTCGGGCGAATCTATGGATCAGGAGGAGGATTTATGGGTTGGACGCAGCTCAGTCAACAGTCTTCGAGATGTCGCAAAGTTCCATTGTGGCATCACCATTGACAAGGCAAAGAGGGAGTGGTTCGGAGAGTTAGACCGCGAAGGAGTCGTTGGAAGGCTAGACGAGCTGTTGGACTACTGCGCGGCCGATGTCGACATCACGCATCGCGTGTACAAGAAAGTACTACCGCATTTCCTCGAGACCTGTCCGCACCCTGTATCATTCGCAGCTTTGCGCCACATGGCGGCGGAAATACTGCCTGTCAACCAGGGGTGGAAAGCGTATATCGCAAACGCCGAGGCGACTTACGAGAGACTATCGTCTGGCGTTCAAGAGCGTCTGGTCGACTTGGCAGAGAGAGCGCTTGAGCTTCGCACGAAGCCTGAGATGTTCGAAAATGACCCATGGCTCAGTCAGCTGGACTGGTCTGGACAGGAAATCCGTATGACCAAAGGTACCAAGAAAGTGCCACCTCGACCGGCCGCACGGCAGAAGATGCCAGGCATGCCGAAGTGGTACAAAGACTTGTTCCCACAAGCAGATGGCCCCATCAACCTTTCTGTTCGTACACGGGTAGCTCCTCTACTTTTGCGCCTCGCGTGGGATGACCATCCTCTGGTATGGAGCGATAAGTTCGGCTGGACTTTCAGAGTCTCTAACGCGGATGCTAAGAAGTACGAAGACCAAGCAATGACAAGATGTGACATGGACGAAGAAGAAGACAGTTCGAAGCTCAAGTACGATGTGGCCAATGCGTACTTCAAGCTACCACACAAGGATGGGCCAAGTGCTCGTTGTACTAGCCCATTGGCTAAAGGATACCTCGCCTTCTTCGAGCAGGGCACATTGTCGTCTGAGTTCGCCTACGCAAAGGAGGCACTGAAGATGAACGCAAGTTGCAGCTACTGGATCAGTGCGCGCGACAGAATCATGCACCAGATGGTTGTCTACAACGCTGAACGCCCGGGTGCGACCGACCTCGAAGACGAACAGGGTTTTATCCTACCTCAAGTTATTCCCATGGGCACTATCACCCGACGTGCGGTGGAGAACACATGGCTGACAGCTGCCAACGCAAAGTCGAATCGCGTCGGCTCTGAACTGAAGAGTATGGTCACTGCACCGCCAGGCTACTCCTTTGTGGGTGCAGATGTGGACAGTCAGGAACTCTGGATCGCGTCTCTTGTCGGTGATGCAAGCTTCAAAATCCATGGCGGCAATGCGATCGGTTTCATGACGCTTGAAGGTACCAAAGCAGCTGGCACAGACTTGCATTCTCGTACTGCTTCGATCTTGGGAATCAGCAGGAACGATGCCAAGGTCTTCAACTACGGTCGCATTTACGGCGCAGGTCTCACTTTCGCTCAAAGCTTGCTGCGCAGATTCAATCCTTCGCTGAGGGAGGAAGATGCTAAACGCATCGCCGAGAACCTCTACCTTAACACAAAGGGTAAGAAGCGAGGTGCGAAGGTTCTTCGTGATCGCAAGTTCTGGACTGGTGGTACCGAGTCTCTTGTCTTCAACAAGCTTGAAGATTTTGCTGAAGAAGAGAAGCCGCGCACTCCTGTGCTTGGTGCTGGAATCACTGAAGCATTGATGCGTCGCTACATTAATGCCGGCGGCTTCATGACCAGCCGCATTAACTGGGCTATTCAGTCTAGTGGCGTGGACTACCTTCATCTGCTTATCGTCAGCATGGAGTACCTCTGCCGTCGTTACAACATCCAGGCTCGTCTGGCCTTGACTGTCCATGACGAGATCCGATACCTGTCTAAGAATGAAGACAAGTATCGTACCGCTATGGCTCTCCAGGTGGCCAACGTCTGGACTCGAGCCATGTTCAGCCAACAGATGGGCATTGACGACTTACCACAATCGTGCGCCTACTTCTCAGCTGTTGACATCGACCATGTACTCCGCAAGGAAGTCGACATGGACTGCATCACGCCTTCGAACCCCAACGTAATCCCACCAGGAGAGAGCATCGACATCGTTCAGCTCCTGGCCAGAGGTCAAGACGCCTTCCTGGACCCAGCAATTGAGCCTGTCGATCCTCCGCAGCCAGATCGCTGGGAATACACACCCCGCACACCTGTGATGGAGACCCTGACAACGCCTCGATCACCAGACTACTTGCGAGCCCAGATCTCATCCGAGACAGCCGAGTACAACAAGATCATCAAGATGCTAAAACAGCCCGGAAAGCCTTCCACCTCGACACCAAAAGCGCCTTCGAACAAATCTTCGCAGCCTCGCGCTCCCCGAAAGCGAACTGTCAAGTCCTCCGCGGTCCCGGTGCAGAGGCAGACCCAGAGACACTACACCAACGCTCGTTCGCTGCCTACGGAACTCCCTATGGACTGGGACGCCCAAGAAAACCTCTTCTTGAAATATCCCACTTTCGCTGGATACGACGACATGCCATCAGGCCGTCCGATCAGTGGCAACACGGCGATCAACATCGGGTTGATGAAGGGCAAATTGCCGAATGGAGTTGACGCTTGCGCGAACTGGATTTCTGGGCATTGATCTATTTTCTGACATATTACTTTTTGCCAACGCGGGTTCCTTCTTGTACAGCATGGGTGGGTGTTACGCTAGTGTAAGAATAACGCCCTGACGGCCGAACCTTTTTCCTTTCTGTTGTATCTGGATTTGTATTTATAGCTATCTGTAACAAAGACAGTGTATATTTAAAGTAACATTGAAGACCTAAGGTGCCATCGCAGCAAGGCCACTGATGAAAGTTTGAAATTCCAGATGCTATGCCGCATCGCTGCATGTATATATTGCTTACTCGCTTCACGCGCCGACGCCGCTTAAGACTGCGGCGTACATACCCTCTCTTGATCACATCTTCTCCTTGTGAGTGATATCGCGTTGTCGACCGCGCTCTTTCCACCCGTCAGCAGTTTGACTTGGCATATGAGTGAATGCTCACAGGATTCTTACAACCAACTACAGGTGCGAGCCAAACGGACGGGAAGATCAAGCCCACCAGTATGAGCGCCGCAAGACTTGATGTTCTGACGCTAGAGCTGTTCGACATCGTGCTCCAAGATCTCGAACTGGATAATATCCGGCAGCTCCACCTCGTCAGCAAAAAAACATGTGCCAAAGCATCCCGGGACCGCTTCCTTTCATTCACAGCCTGGAAGCGTGTGGAGCTCACACCAACAGGCTTGGGGGAGTTTGCACGCATGACGTCGCAAGGCCGGCGCTTGGGTTGTTCGGTGCGACATTTGACTCTCGTTGGCGTTCTTTACGACCTGGCAATCTTAGAAGGGATTCTAGAGACTGGTGCTTTGAGCTGGCTTCCAACCCGAGGTCCTGGTCTGAGAGCATCGAAGCAACTTAGTGAAGAAGAGTTGGTCGCTGCTCGAACGTGCTTCAGTGACTTGCAGCAGCGGAAAGAAGATGTCGACACAATCCGCGAGGCTGGAACTGACATTTCGCTCTCGGCTCAAGCGATGCACAGCATCGCCTCGGGACCGCAACCCAGGCTGGATACCTTGTCGCTCGAAGTCGCGGTTTACGATGGAGGCGCAATCGTCGAAATGTCTCCGAAGCACAAGACATTAGCTAGATACAGCAAGTCTCGTCGCGAACGGATTTTCTCTACCGCAACGGAGACATTCGGACTGGTCTCACTAGCATTGCGCGAGGGCGGACCTTTCATTCATCATCTAGAGGCCTTTGACAGACAATCTGGATCACTTCCCTGCAAACTTCCGTACGACATCTTCAGTCAGATCGAATGGATGGACTCAGGCAAGGCCTGGACTCCATTTCGAGGATTGAAGGCATTGACGCTCAATATTTCGGACAGAGCAGTGAAACCAGATATTGACGTCTCTGGATCGAGCTCCGCGAATGATGCCGCGTGTCAGGATGAGGTGCTTGATCAAGATTTCGAGACTGATGCTCGTCACATCGGCCGCCTGGTGCAAATGCAAAGTCTATGCCCGCAACTCGAGGATCTGCGCATCCTCTGGTATAGATTGCTTCCAGACGAGGACTTGATGCGTCTCGCGAGGGGCTATCCGGAAATGCAGGCTCGAGGCCGCGTTCCCAGTGCACAGACATGGTTGCGTAAGATTGGAGAGACACAATGGCGGGCGCGACAACGATACATGCACCAGCTCGCCCTCGCTAGACCTTCGAGTGCTTACGTACTTTTCACCTCGGCGGTCTCAGCCTTCATACCAGTGATCTAGTCACCTTTGTTCGGAAGCACCAGCAAACTCTCCTCGAAATCGTGTTAGACAACGTGCAAGCTGTTGACGACGCCTTCACACCACTTTTCTCATTATTAGCTTGTACGGGCACTCTGGTGCAACGCATACATCTGAAGAACCTGCAGGAAAACCTCAACGCTGTGTACTTTGACACAGAGCAGAGGTCCGAATTCACACGTATCAGCGGCGATCAGTAGGATAACAACTTCACCGAACGATGGGGCGATGATGTGAAGAAACAGATAGAGTATTCCACGCGGAATTTCAGGCACGCTGGTAGATCTGCCAATTGGAACGCGGAAAGGAACAGCATCTTCAAGTTCGAGTCGATCGCAGCTGGTATGCCGCACCTAGATGGACCTCGCTACGGTATCTTGAGGTGAAGAGGAGGGGTTGGCCGACTCATGAATCTTCCGCGGGTTACACTGCAACGCATGATGGAAATTTGATGCAGAGAATCGAAAATGCTCGTTGACTTTATGCGTAATCTCAGCTGTTTCCTGGAGATCTTCTTGCGCGGAACTCAGGCTTCAAATGTAGATCTCTCTGTATATCTCCTACATATTCCGCGTTGAAGCCGCACGCAGTTCGAGAACCCAGATCGATTTGCGGATATGTGCTCGGTAGAAAGGATCTCGAATGGCTCTTAAGGTCTCGTAAAGAAAGTGGCAGTGCTTCAATGGCCAATCAGATAGAGCAAACAAGTCTGGTGCAGGCCGCGTGACCGGATTGCTATTGAGGTTACCGTCGAGAGTGAATGTAAAGGTCAGAACTCGGATTGTATGTGCTGAAATGCTGACCAAACCCGGTGACATACTGGACACGGTTCACCAGACTCGCGCTTAAAGTCCTCAGGGCAAAGCCAAATATTGCACAGCCATGCGCAGCGATATACACTTGCATCTCATAAATGCTCCAGTGTTCTCTTATGCTCGTCACATCAACTCACCATACTCCCAGATAACAGCACAAAAATAACTGCCACCGTACAGCAAGACGCCTCTTCGCGCAAAAATTCGCTTTCCGAGCTCGAGGAAGGACTCCCCCTCCACGCAGAGTTGCAGTACACCGAAGCCCTGCCCGATTTGCTTCCGTATGCAAAAGCCTCACCCATGGAGGTCTCGGACTTCTTGGCCTACCTTCTGACAGATGCGAGAGACATGTCGACCGATAGCGCGCGCCGCATAGCAGCACTCTGGACCAAAGGTACTGGACAAGAGCTCCGCAGCTATTCACCAGCCATGTACTTTGAGATCTTCGGCAAGGAGGATGGCTGGATTGCGTATCGCGAGGTACACCTGGCCTTGCACAGAGAAAGGAGCAGGGAGTTCTGGTACAAGTTCGGTGCTTGTAAGTATCGCCTTGCATGAAGTATACATGTATGTAGCGGATGGTTCGGGCTAACAAATCACTTCCTGCAGTACTTTTGCTTGTCGGTGCGATTAGCTTCACGATCATCGCAATAACCATTACTGTTGGTAGTGCCAAAGGCTCGGCGAGTGAAGGGGTCGGCGCTGGTGCGTCCTTGTGCGTAGTTCTTGGCCTTATATTCTGCCTTTTTGCAGCACTCAACATGGCGACTCAGGCTGGCGAAAAGATGATCGAGCGGAGGCTTAACAGGGCCCTCGAGAAGGATGACCGACCACGATCTTGAGGCATAGTAACAGCAAGATATTAATCAAATATGGCAATATATGCATCATGGTATTGGCGTCTTGTCAGTGTGTCCGGTGCTAATGGTCAAGTCGTCCGAGTGGTATCAATGTGCTTTGCCCGTATTGAGAATTTTGGATGTTTTCCCACTTTCACGAGGATTGCGATGTATAAGGTAGACATGTATGCAATTGGTATGCTTGCATGTTGATGAAGAAGAGGGTGAGTTCATGTTGGTATACTCGGTGGCGTAGGGCTGAGGCGCAGGCACTAGTCGAATCGCTCCCTCAGGGTTCTGCTGGGGAAAGCGAAGGGGTACGTACTACTACCAAGAATAAAATAGATGCGTTGTTGATCTCACCCTTCCACAAACACCTTTTGACTTCTGTTCCGTCGCCTGTCATTCTCTCCACTTCTGGTCAATCAGACATATCTGTGCGACTAACACGACCCCTTGCAGCGTGCATATAACGTGCACACGCCTCAATTCCAGCAAAGCCAGGGTGTCCGGTTTATGTCCAACGGCTCTCCCGACGTCCAGCAGCGCCCATCCGCCTGGCAGTACGTCTCCTTCTCATCGCCACGCCGCCGGAGCAGCTCTACTGTTCTGCCCAAGCGTGAGACCACCGACGCGCGAAACGCCACGCTCAAGGACAAGCGCATCCACAACGAATCCATGAGCGAGAAAGTCAAGAACGCCTGGATGAATCAGGGTCAGCGCTCGCGGTACTTGAAGACCGCCGGCATTGTCGCCTTCGTTCTTCTGGTCCTCTACTACATCGTCCCTAGCGGCACCGAGAGCGGATACACACCTCCGGTTGTGGGCAAGTTCCCTGGCGGTGATGTCGCAAGCGACTCGAGCACCGGCACAGCGCGCTGCACTCGCAGCTACGACAAGAATAAGCCTTTGATTCAATATGCGCTCATGGTCGATGCTGGCAGCACTGGCAGCAGAATCCACGTTTACCGTTTCAACAACTGCGGTCCTACGCCTGAGCTGGAGAATGAGGACTTCAAGATGACTGCTAAGAAGGAGGGCGGCAGTGGATTGAGCAGCTACGGTGACGACGCTGAGGGCGCCGCGAAGAGCTTGGATGTCCTCTTGGATGTTGCCATGGAGAAGGTTCCGGACAAACTCAAGGGATGCACACCGATTGCTGTCAAGGCTACTGCTGGATTGAGAAAGTTGGGCACTGAGAAGAGCGAGGCGATTCTCAAGGCTGTCAGAGAGAGGCTTGAAACTCAGTACCCCTTCCCTCTTGTCAGCGACGCAAAGGGTGGTGTGGAGGTTATGGACGGCAAAGACGAGGGTGTCTATGCCTGGATCACGACCAACTACCTGCTCGGCAAGATCGGTGGCCCTGACAAGACTCCTACTGCTGCTGTGTTCGATCTCGGAGGTGGCAGCACGCAGATCGTTTTCCAGCCTACTTTCCCCGAGGCCAAGAATGGAGGTCTTCCTGAGCAAATGGCCGAGGGCGACCACAAGTACGCGCTCTCGTTCGGTGGCCGTGACTTCACCCTCTACCAGCACTCTTACCTTGGATACGGCTTGATGGAGGCCCGTAACAACCTCCACCGCGTGGTTGTCGAGGGCATGTACGAGAACAGCCCGGAGAGCAAGGCATGGTTGGCTAAGCCTATTTCAAACCCCTGCCTGGCTCCCGGCTCCAGCAAGTCAGTCGAAGTTCAACTCGAGGAGAACCACCCGCTCGGCAACAAAGTCACTGTAAACATGACTGGTCCAGCCACCACTTCTGTTGCCGCTCCTGCCAACTGCCGTGCTCTCGCCGAGAAGACTCTCAAGAAGGAATCCACTTGCAAGCTCGCACCTTGTGCCTTCAATGGCGTTCACCAGCCCAGCCTCGAGAAGACCTTCGCTCGCGAGGACGTCTACCTTTTCTCTTACTTCTATGATCGCACTCAGCCTCTCGGTATGCCCGAGTCCTTCACTCTGCGTGAGCTTCACGATCTCACCTCACGTGTATGCGCTGGCGGCGACGCGTGGAAGGTCTTCGAGAGCGTGCCTGGTGCCCTGGAGGAGCTGAACGGCCGCCCTGACACTTGCCTAGACCTGAACTTCATGCTTGCTCTTCTTCACACTGGTTATGAGATGCCCATTGACCGCGAGGTCAAGATTGCGAAGAAGATCAAGGGTAACGAGCTTGGATGGTGCTTGGGTGCCAGCTTGCCTCTGCTCAGCCAAGAGAGCGGCTGGAGCTGCAAAATTTCCAAGGTCAACTAGATGAGAGGCTTTTGGGTTCTGGGTTCGACTTTTGCTTATGGTTACGAGGCTGTATGAGTACGGGAGTTGTGTAGCATCGTGATAGGTGCGAAGGTATACGTACCATGCATTGGGGTCTGGATAGAGTTTAGGCGTACTTCATTTACAAAAAAGCCTTCCCTTCTTCTGACCAGATGATTTTCCTTATGCTTTCTGAATCCTCGTCTCCCAAAATACTCGCAGGCCCACGGCTGTGCCTCCCTGCTCGTGATGCCGCTGACACGTTTAAGCCGTCTTTGATCTACGAAAAGTCCCACCATTGGTTCTTGACGCGCCTTCGCCCCCACATCCCTTGCCGTGTCTATACGACCACAGATACGAGCTGTCACAAATGCAATAATACATGTCTGACTCCCATTCTCCTCCCTCATCTACTTCAAATCATGGAACACTCCCCTCTCTCCCGCCTCTCAGGCGAGCTCCGCAACATGATCTACAGCTACCTCTGGCCCGACCACACAGAAGCAGTGATATGCCTCTGTGGCCGCCACCATCCTCTGCGATCACACCTGAGCAATCCGAAAGCTGGAGAACTCTGGACATATACTGGTAGCCATCTCCCGAGAGTGTGTCGCCAGCTGAGATACGAATCCTTGGGCCATTTCTTCAGCACGAGTGGTTTTGTGCTGCCGTTGAGATATATTCTGCAGGCTGATGAGGAGTTTAAGCTTGAGGATGAGTGGGAGCGGTTCGTGCGGTTGTTTGGTAAGAAGATGGTGAAGCTGGTTAGGAGGTTGACTGTTCACGCTGGGAATCTCAATGAGGTCGTGGTGGAACGCCCAAGTAACTGGTCTGGAAAACCAGAAACCGAGCGCAGCCTGTTAGACCAGGGCTTTGCGATCTACAGCGGCGTTGACTTACAATGCGATTTTGCGAGACGCTGCGTACGGCCCTGCTTGCATCCTGGCGCTCGCATGCTCGTGGTTTTCGAGCATCAGAAATTGATAGAAGGAGAAGGAAAGTACACGTGGATCGATCTCGACGACAGAGAAGCGACGGCTGCGCAAATTCACAAAGATGTTATCGCTGAGAATCGACACTATGACCCCTGGGGCTGGGAGAGCTTGTGGCCAGATCTACTCGCGAAATGGTACGGCGATGAGACGCTCCGCTCCAGCGTGGCCGAGGACACCATCTGGAACTTAATGTTCTTGGACGATATGGATGAGGAGGTTTGTAACGATGATCTCGACCGCGAAGCACTGGCAGGGCTACTGAACATCGTGCGGCCACAAGACCTCGGGCCTCGATTCGAGATGGACGAGGATTCCGAGATCTCGATGGATAGCTTCATGCTTGCGTACGCACCGTTCTCAGGAAAACAAATGGCGTTCGCTAAGGATTGGAATCGGCCCTCTGGTAGCCGGAACGACGTGGCTGTCAACATGAAAGGCTCATCATTTCGATTTGAAAGCCTGACACAATGCTTACGCTATCCTGAGAGAACACCTGAGGACTTGGAATACATGGATCTGGTCAAAATCATTACTCTGCCAGAGATGAGTCGGATCTTCAAGGAGACACCGCCGCGATTGTGGGAATGGGAGAGAGTTTCCCGTGTCGAGGACCCTTATGTTAGGAGGTTCGGTCCCGTCCCACCTTGAGTGTCGGTACGTAAGGATGGAATGCCACTTAGCAGTGTGCCTATACACAACATGTTCGCAGTGCCGGATCAGCACATGTATGTATTGGTCAGCATATGCATACAGGATCGTGTTGCAAATCCTGTTGTCCACATCATAGCCTGTCCGTTTTGGCAGTTTTGTCATGAGAAAAGCATGCAAAAGCAATATGTGCACGTGTACATCCTCATCAACATCGTGCACGAAGACATCCATGTAGATGTAAGACATGGACGACGGTCGATCAACCCCAACCCCAACCCTACATGATGCACGCACGCGATGAAATACATGTAACTACATGTATATCAGACGCATCCTCCAGATAGCAGGATGTATGGCATCCAAAGCCTGCGTATGGGATATGGTAATCATCTTAAGGGCAAGATCTTCGCACCTTTATCGGTGTCTCGAGGTAGTAGTGCATAAACCGCAAAGACACTCGTGGCGTCTTGTCAGTCTCTCAACAGTACACCGTTCTCTTGTAAGATTTGTATGAGATTGTGTGCTATACTTCCAACAGTAACCACCCGAAGGATTGGACTATACATCCATATATATGTATGCATGCAATATAATTGTCTCCACATGTGCAGCGCAGCTTTGCTCCGTGGAGCCTCTACTTTTCCCGTCGATTGCTTTGCTGTCGCTGCTCGAAGATATTGCTTGGCATGTGTAAAAAGAATGATAACGATAATACGCGTATGATTTGTTCTGCACATATTGCCCTTCTGTGTGTTTGTAAACGCTAAACAATCAGCAGCCTGAGAATCCATTGAGTGATCATCAATCGCTATGAAGAAGCTAAGGTGTCATGCGTGCAATTAAAAAAGTGCGGTCACCCCAAGCCAAATCTCAATGGCTACTCCGATACCGGGTAAAGAACGAGTCTGCTCCAAATCACACCGCAAAAGGTGATCTGCACTAAAGATGCTGCAAGCCACGTCGCTGGCGTATGGGGCACAGTTAGTAACAGTCATAGTCACCGCGCGGCCGGCGCGGAAGTCAATGGCGTTTATTCGGTTAAGGCATTGATAAGAGAGAGTCACGCAGAGCACAGATAGAAGCATGGAGCTTCCGAGACCGCCAAAGCGCACAGACGAAAAACTTGATAACTTCCCAGTCACTTGCTCCCATCCATCTTGACCTGAACACCATCACACATTGTGCAGTACTGGCTCCGACAGGGCACACATTGGGCTTCATGACTTTTGCGCCCACAAAAACCACTTCTCAAGGTATGGAATAGTCTGCTCCCCAGGTGTGCGAGTGTGAGGAAGGAGCTTGCGAGCCCCGAGTCGAGCATTGGGCTGACCATGTACGCGCCGTGCAGACTACATCTCGGACCACCTGTGGAAGGCCCAGGTCAACTAACTACCGCTCTGCCCACACCACAATCCGATCACTACTACACTTAACAAAACACAACCATGGCTCTTAGCGGCAAGCTGGCCCGCCAGCTGCAGCAGGAGCTGTTCCACCAGGCTCGCCAGACAGCTCCTCGCATTGCCCGCCGCGCCTTTGGCTCTCAGGCCCCACGATGCATCAGGCAGCAGAGGCAGACCAAGGCTACTCCCAACAACATCAGAAGCTTCACCAGGTCTGCCAGGCAGTGTGCCAACCAGACCGAGACCGCTCCCAACGCGAAGGCATACCTTGAGAGCGGTGCCATTGCTGGTGCGCAGAACCTCGTCGATGTGAAGAAGGTTCTCGTCATTGGCTCTGGTGGTCTCTCCATCGGACAGGCCGGAGAGTTCGATTACTCTGGTTCTCAGGCGCTCAAGGCTTTGAAAGAAGCTGGCGTCCAGTCCGTCCTTATCAACCCCAACATCGCTACCATCCAGACTGCCCACGTCCTCGCCGACGAAGTCTACTACCTCCCGGTCACCCCTGAATACGTCACCTATGTTATCGAGAAAGAGCGCCCCGACGGCATTTTCCTGTCGTTCGGTGGCCAGACTGCATTGAACTTGGGCGTTCAAATGAACAAGATGGGCATCTTCGACCGCTACAACGTCAAGGTTTTGGGAACTAGCATCAGGACACTCGAGGTCAGCGAGGACCGTGACCTCTTCGCCCAGGCTCTCAAGGAGATTGACATCCCCATTGCCGAGTCCATCGCTGTCAACACCGTCGACGAAGCGCTTGCTGCCGCCGAGTCCGTCGGTTACCCCATCATCGTCCGCGCTGCTTATGCTCTTGGAGGTCTCGGTAGTGGTTTCGCCGACAATGCCGAGGAGCTCCGCAACCTGTCTGCCCGTTCTCTCACTTTGTCACCGCAAATTCTCGTCGAAAAGTCGCTCAAGGGCTGGAAGGAGGCCGAATACGAGGTCGTCCGCGATGCCGCTGATAACTGCATTACCGTCTGCAACATGGAGAACTTCGATCCTCTCGGCGTCCACACTGGTGACAGTATCGTCGTCTCGCCTTCTCAGACCTTCAGTGATGAGGAGTACCACATGCTCCGCACTGCCGCTATCAAGATCATTCGTCACTTGGGTGTCGTTGGAGAGTGCAACGTTCAGTACGCTCTTGCGCCTGATGGTCTCGACTACCGTGTCATTGAGGTCAACGCTCGTCTCTCTCGTTCTTCCGCTCTCGCTTCCAAGGCTACTGGCTACCCTCTCGCTTACACCGCTGCAAAGATTGGTCTGGGACACACTCTTCCTGAGCTGCCTAACGCCGTCACTCGCACGACTACTGCCAACTTCGAGCCCTCTCTTGACTACATTGTTACCAAGATGCCCCGTTGGGATCTGAGCAAGTTCCAGAACGTCGACCGTCACATTGGCTCTGCCATGAAGTCTATCGGTGAAGTTATGGCCATCGGTCGTACTTTCGAAGAATCTTTCCAGAAGGCTATTCGCATGGTTGACCCCAAGTTCGCTGGTCTCCAGGGTGATCACTTTGAGGACATCGACGACGTGATCCAGAACCCTACCGACCGCCGCTGGCTCGCTGTTGGTCAGGCCATGCTCCACGAAGGCTACTCTGTTGACAAGGTCCACGACTTGAGCAAGATTGACAAGTGGTTCCTCTACAAGATCCAGAACATCGTTGACTGCACCCACGAACTCGAGAAGATTGGATCCCTCTACGGCGTCAAGAAGGAGCTTATGCTCAAGGCTAAGAAGCTCGGTTTCTCCGACAAGCAAATCTCCAACGCTGTCAACAGCACTGAAGATGAGGTCCGCGCCCGCCGCAAGAACTTTGGTATCAAGCCTTGGGTCAAGAGGATCGACACCCTTGCCGCTGAGTTCCCTGCCGACACCAACTACCTGTACACTACCTACAACGCCTCTAGCCACGATGTTGAGTTCGATGACCACGGAATCATCGTTCTTGGATCTGGTGTCTACCGTATTGGCTCTTCCGTCGAGTTCGATTGGTGTGCTGTCAACGCTACCCTCAGCTTGAAGGAGCTTGGAAAGAAGACTGTCGTCATCAACTACAACCCAGTATGTAACTTGCCTAAGCCTATCAATTTTCGTGACATGTTGCTGACTATAACTTTCAGGAAACCACCTCCACTGACCACGATTTCCCCGACCGTCTCTACTTTGAAGAGCTCAGCTACGAGCGTGTCATGGACATCTACGAGCTTGAGAACTCCTCTGGTGTCGTTGTCTCTGTCGGTGGCCAGCTGCCCCAGAACATCGCTCTCAAGCTCCAGGAGACTGGCAAGGCCAAGGTTCTCGGTACCGACCCTCTCGACATCGACAAGGCTGAGGACAGGCACAAGTTCTCCTCCATCCTCGACTCCATTGGTGTTGACCAGCCTGCCTGGAAGGAGCTTACCTCTTACGAAGACGCGAAGAAGTTCGCTGACTCTGTTGAGTACCCCGTCCTTGTCCGCCCGTCTTACGTTCTCTCCGGTGCTGCCATGACTGTCATCTGGTCTGAGGCTGAGCTCAAGGACAAGCTTCTTGCCGCCTCCAGCGTCTCTCCCGACCACCCCGTCGTTATCACCAAGTTCATTGAGGGTGCCCGCGAAATCGATGTCGATGCTGTTGCACACAACGGCAAGCTCCTTCTCCACGCCGTCAGTGAGCACATTGAGAACGCTGGTGTTCACTCTGGCGATGCCTCGCTTGTTCTTCCTCCTGCCAACCTGCCCACTGCCACTGTCGAGCGTGTCAAGGTCATCGCTGAGAAGGTCGCCGAGGCCTGGAACATCACCGGTCCTTTCAACATGCAAATCATTAACGCCGACAACCCCGAAGGTGGCGAGAGCCTCCTCAAGGTCATCGAGTGCAACCTCCGTGCCTCCCGCTCTTTCCCCTTCTCCTCTAAGGTTCTCGGTACCAACTTCATTGATGTTGCCACTCGTGCCATCACTGACACCAACGTCCCTGAGCCCGTTGACCTCATGAAGGTTGACCGTGACTACCTGGCCGTCAAGGTTCCCCAGTTCGCCTGGACCCGTCTTGCTGGTGCCGACCCCTACCTCGGTGTTGAGATGTCTTCTACCGGTGAGATGGCCACTTTCGGTAAGGACCTCATCGAGGCCTACTGGGTCGGTGTCCAGTCTCAGATGAACTTCCGTCTTCCCCAGCCTGGTGAGGGTCTCCTCTTCGGAGGTGACACCACTACCGGTGACCTCGCCAAGATCGTCGACTTCCTCAACCCTCTTGGCTACAAGCTCTACGCCGCCAACCCTGAGGTCAAGCGCCACCTCGAGGAGTCCAGCAAGGACAGCACCGTGAACGTTGAGGTCATCGAGTTCCCCAAGCAGGACAAGCGTGCTCTCCGTGAGGTCTTCGAGAAGTACGACATTCGTGGTGCTTTCAACTTGGCCAAGCGTCGTGCCAGCAGCATGGTTGACGAGGACTACGTCATGCGCCGCAACGCCGTCGACTTCGGCGTGCCGCTCTTCATGGAGCCCAAGACTGCTGTGCTCTTCGCTCAGTGCATGAGCGTCAAGCTGCCCAAGGTTGAGGGCGTTCCCGCCGAGGTCAGGAGGTGGTCTGACTTCATTGGTGGCAAGCCTCTGTAAGCGTACAGAGGTTCTCATGTAGCATGTTTCTTTATCACGATGATATCTTTTATTTACTGTTCAATAAATGTTTACTGTTCAAAAATTGGTTCCACTTCTAGTTTCACCAAGTCTAACATGCGGACAAGTATGTAATCCACTCATCCCAGTGACTACTAGTATCAGGTATTGAAGTAGTGTAGTGGTCATCGTTCTAGTGGTGTGCAGGCTCGCTTGTATCGAGATATAAGTCCTCCAGGACGTTAGACATCTGCGTTGGCGGTTGTATCCGAGACATGAATCGGAGGATGTGATTACAGCCGCTGAAGTTCCCGTCTTTCCGACTCTCCACCTCATCTCATCTCTCGTCTCGCCGTTACGTGATCTCCATGCCTGCATTCCATTTCTCTGAACACGGTCCGCATGATGAGGTGCGCTTTCAACGTCGACACATACATTGTGCATCCGCATGCTAGGAAAAAAGCATGAATAGTATCCCTGCGTTGCACCGCATAGGGCTTGCAGCAACTGGAATGGCGGTGTCGACAGTCTTTCTTACAGTACAACATTACAGACTTTGGATATGAAGCCGCGCGTAAATCAGAGAAAGATTGTTCATGGTGAACCAGCGGCTTGTCGTCAGGGTGTCTACGTTCTCTTCCAGATTGGAAGTGTCTTGAGTTACTGGTTTGCTGGCTCCAGACGTCACTGTTGATTGCTAAGGCGATTTACCAACGGCTTTTTCCAACGTCAACGGCGTCAACTTGAATGATGGGTTAGGGAGACTGCAGCGCACTCACATGGACAGGTAAAGAATGGATTGCCCTCATCGATCGCCTTTCGAAGCTGGTGTGAACGGCACCCATTCAGCGTTGCTCACGTTCGTCCCGCTACGCTCAAATGCTTGCATGTCGACCGTTTCCTTGCTATGTCTCAACTTCCAAGTCAGGCTAATTTGGCATGTATCTAGGCCGAGTCACCTTGGACGACAAGTGCAAGACATGAACAACAAACGAGCAAAACTGCACCCATCCCCCGCGCGAGATTAGAACGGCCTGTAGCCATTCTGACTTTCCAAACCGTTGTTGCGCAGACTCACCACACTCTTTTGCCCAGTCCTTCCTTTCTCTTCCAATGGCCTCCCCTAGAACAACAGACAACACCACCACTACTGCTGAGGGATTTCCTGCCAGTCGCTTCAAGTCGCCCTCGCTCCCACCAGTCGCTACCGCTCCTTCACCAGCTTCTGTTCGCACACATCGATCCCTAAGTCTGCAGAATTCGATCAGCTCTGCCACTATGGCCAACGAACGAACAAGCATCTCTCCGCCCAGAGTCGGGAGGTCTGAGCAAGTCAGGGATTCACCTGTGTCCGCTCGTTCGATCTCTACGCCCCCTATGCCTCAGATTCCAGGCAGCCCAGCAAGCATGAAACCGCTGCCCAGTCACCCCCCAAATGCCGTTCACAACAGCGCACCTGTTCCCCAAAAGAATCCAGAGCGATTTTCCACAGGTCGCGCGTCAAACATGACGTGGCGAACCCAGGAGAAGCCTCTTGTTAGCGAAAAACGCCGCTCAAACGCCACTACAGGCCGCCGTGCGGAATCGATGGCTCCGAGTTATACCTCGACCATAATGCCAGGCAAGCGCGCAGGCCCCTTCGACAGAATCTCCACAGAACCGAACTTCGCCCAGAGGGTCTTTGACGCTGGCAAGTCGGACTTGCTCTACGAAATCGACGAGAGCACCCGCTGGCCGTGGAACTTCGAAGACGTCAAGCACGGTGTATTGGATCTGAGCACTCTTCTCCGTATGCAACAACACGTTCTGCAGCAGAAGCTCGTGGCGCAAGTCAATGCGTTGGGCCAGAAAGGAGCGTGGATGGAGATTGGTGTCGGCGAGACCATGAAGGAATACTGTAAGTCTATTTGCCATTCTACTCTCAAACGAATGCCGAACTAACTGTCCCAACCCAAGGCCAAATCACACGCGACATGGACTACATCAACTCAACCTCATCCCTCCGCGGATCAACAACAAACAACCCCTTCCTCATCTCCACAACCGACACCCTCGAAGCCCAGCTCCTCGAAGAAGGCGGCCTGATAGCCCGCAAAGGTGCCTCCTCCCCATCCAGCACAACCTCAGACCCCTCCGCCGCCGCTTTCGAAAAACACATCACCCGCCTGCCATACGCCCCCGAACTCGTATCGCCCTGGCGCGCCGCTCTCCGCCGCTGGCTCGCCATCATCTCAGCCGCCATCGCGCTCCTGCTGCCGTTCCTGATCATGATGCTCGTCCCCACATTCGCGAGCAGGATGGCGACGACGACCGTCATGATCGCGGTGTTCGCTCTCGTGGCCGCCGCGAGCGAAGTCGAGACGAAGAAGGCCGTGGCGTACGTTCTCGGGTACGCAGGTGCGCTAATAATATTCGGCGGGCTTGTGCCGCCCGTCGTGTGGCACGGCGTGAGTTGAGATTCGTGATACGTTTCGTTGATTGCTGAGAATGCGATTGCTGCGTAGAAGCGTGCTTTCTTCTTCATGAGGGGCGTTGGGACGGCTCACACTTTTTACTTTTTTCCTTATTGTCCTCTACTTGATCTATTTTCGTTTTCCGACGCAAGAGGGAGCACCGAACGAGCCAGGCTTAATGACGCCGACGAGCTCAACGGACCCGGGACCTTGCGGTTTTACTAGGATCTCAGCGACTGCTACCTATATCCCTCCCACCAGAGCCTTATCTGTGGCAATTTTCATTTTTCTAGGTTTCTCTCGTTATTCCTCTGTCAGCATCGGCGTTGAAGGGCTGGAACGCATACACGACAAAGGAGCACGACCTCCTCATTTTCTTATTGTCAAATATACCTTACTTTTACATCTTACATAACTCAAATGTTTATTATTAGTTTCAACCGTTACAACATTTTGAACAAAAGATCAAAATACCAGCTGTGCATTAAAAATGTGGAAATTTGAGCCTTTCCTCTATCTTAACAAAAACATCGGACCTTTTTTTTCTTCTCGTATTCTACAAGACATCACGCTCAAGCCATATTCCCAAACGCTCTCTTCTTCTTACCCTTGCTGAGATCTTCCTCTTCCAGCGCCGTCTCGTCAATGTACTCGCTCTTCTCGTTCTCGCGCGCCTCGACGCCCATAATGCCCAGGCCAGCCAGGTTGAAACCGAGCACCTTCCTCTGCTGCGTCTGCCACTCCTCGTACGCTTCAAGAATTTCTGCCAGAGGCTGGCGCAGAGCACCGGAGGACACGACCTGGTGCATGTGCGCTTGCAGCAGGAAGTAAGTGACGCGCCACGCGAGCTCGGGGTGCAAGCGCTGGCGGAAGAAGAGGGCGAGGAACGTGAAGAGGTTGGGGAGGATGGAGAAGGGCAGGACGAGGAGGGCGTCGTTGAGCGCCGGGGCAGGGATGCGCTGGAGGGTCTTGAGCAGGTGCTGTTCCGCGGAGATGTTGCCCAGCGCGAGGAAGATGGGGCTGCGTTGTGGGTAGGCCAGGTTGGGGTTGCGGGCCTTGTCGGCTTCGTAGCGCTGCATGAGCTCGCGGTCTTCGGTACAGACTTCGAGGGCTTCCATGAGCTTCTCGCCGTGTGTGAGGGTGGCGATGGTCTGCTTGGAGGCCGCGGCGACTTCGGCGTCTTGGTCTTCCTCGTCGCGGGCGTCGCGGTCGAGGTTCTGTGCGAGCGTGGCTTCGTGCATCTCCTCGAGTTCGCGCTCGCGCTCTTCTTCGAGGAAGATGAGGTCGTCACCGACGGTCCAGACGCGGATGGACTTGTCGTGAGATGCGGTGATAACGGACTCGCCAGTCCTCGAGAGTGTCATTGCCCAGATCTCGCCATGATGTCCGTCAAACTTCTGGATTTGCTCAAATTTGTCGCCATCCCATGACTTGAGCACGCCGTCCTTGGAAGCAGAGAAGAGAGTGTGCTTCTCTTCTTGCTCGACAGGATGAGGGATGAATGAGACTTGCATCACACTGTCTTGGTGTGCGAAGAATGCTTTGTGGCAATCACCAAAGTCCAAACCCCACACACGCACATTCTTGTCTGCACTACATGTGGCAATGAGTTTGCTATCGGCAGATATCGAGATATTGAGCACAGGGAGCTTGTGGCCGTATAGTGTGAGGAAGAGCTTGAGGGAATCGTTGAAGTAGACCTTTACAGTGTTGTCGAGGGTGCTGAGGGCGAGGAGCTTGCCATCAGGCGAGAAGCATAGCGAGAGGACATCGTCCGCCACCTTAAGCTCTCGTGTTTGTGTGAGCTTCAGGCGTTGTGTTGTGCGTCGGGTACCAGGGATGTTCTCTTCTACAATGTCGAAGCGCCAGAATTTGGCGCTCTTGTCCGCACTACCTGTGACCACGCTGCGTCCGTCAGGGTTCACAGCAAGTGTCCAGATAGCACCATCGTGAGCCTGAATGGTCTCGATTAGAGTGCTGGTGCTGATGTCATAAAGCTCAAGCTCGCCTGTCTTGGTACCAACGAGTACGATCCGGTCGCCAGGGAGGAAAGCAGAGCAAAGAGCTTGCCCGCATTCAAGTGTTCTCAAGCATGTTTGTGATTTGAGGTTCCAGACCTTCAGCTGACCGGCAGAAGCTGAGGCCAACATACGGTCGTCCGATGAGAGGGACAGAGTGCGAACATCTGTCCTGTGTCCTGGGAGTTCCACAGCCAGAGAGCGGTTGTATTCTGGAGCTTCACGGCCAGATGCCAATTTTTGGTGCGGTGTGATCGTGTAAACCTCTACTTGGTTGTTTGTCGTTGATGTGACCAATTGCAGGTTCTTGTTGGAACGGCTTCCGGCAAGAGACCAGTCCACTGAGCGAACCTTTCCGCCGGTGCGCACCATCACATAAGAGACAAATACGTCGCCAACCTCGGGCGTTCCGATAGCATCTTCCGCTTCAGGAGCCAGAGTCTCACCCGCAGCAGCTGCCTTCTCCCTTCTTCTCCTCTTCTTACGCTGCATGTGCCTGTGTACCTCCTCGTTCGAGCGGATGCGCCATAGTTCCACTGCCTTTTCTGATCCATGAACCGCAATGTAGTCCTGCTTGGGGTGGAAAGTAATTCCGGTCGTGCGATCCTTTCCTTGCCTGTGCAAAATACCCTGGCTCTTAATAATATCTTGCTTCTTGCTTTGCGCCGCAATGCTGGTTCCAAATTCTGCGAGTCCAGCCAGATCCAAGCTCCAGACCTTGAGTTCGCCGTCGTTGCCCGCTGTGATACATCCATCTCCATCCGGGTTCATTCCAAGGGCCCAGCACTCTCCGTTCGTCTGTGCGACGTGTGTTTCGATGCAATGCGGGCTTGATAGGTCCCACAGCTTGACAAGGGCATCCTTGGAGGTAGAAAGCAGGTATTTCTCTTCAAATTCTTCGACCTCTGTGCTGACATCGACAGCCTCGTCTGTGTGAGGACTCTGTGGCCGAGACACAGGTGTGCGAATGAAAGCCAATCCAGTAATTTGATCCTTGTGTCCGCGCAGCCTGTATTCGGCAGACTCGGAAAGCAGGTTCCAGACAATGATATCTGTGTCTTTCGATCCACTTGCCAGGCGGGCTCCCTCAGTATCGAATTGAAGGTGCATCACTGCCGAGCGGTGTCCGTTGAAGCTCACAACGACCTGTCCAGAGAGGGCATCCCAGATTCTGATCGCGCCATCGGCGTGGCCAACAGCCATAAGATCCGGCTGTACGGCGCATTGCGAGATGCAAGTGACGGCGCTACGATTGTCCTTATCGTTCCATCGTGAGAGCTCCTCGCCCTTCTTCACATCCCAGCAAATGACCTCCTCGTTCGCGCCGACATAAGCCTTGCCGGCACCAGTTGAGCGCGCGCTGGCGGATTTGGATGAAGATTCGGGTGCCCAGACACAGTTGGAGCTCGCTGTGCAGACCGTGCCGAAGCTCACGGATGGCTCGTATTTCCTGTGATTGTCAGAGAGGGGTTCCTTGTAGCGCTGAAAGATAGGACACACCTGTAACTGCGCACCATGTTTAGTCGCAACTTCACACAGACTGGACGAAAGCCGCAGCGTCGCAACTTTTTGATAAGTTCGAGCTGAGAAAGCCGATGCAATCTGGGGTACAGACGGGCAGGCACGACCCGTGAGCCTAATGGATTGCCCCACCCAGCTGCTTGAACTGGCCAGCAGCTCGGCTGGCGAGTGCGTAATGGCATTGAGTGAGTGCATGCAGGCAGACGACTGGACGACCTGCTGCTATTGAGATCACCACCTCACTTCATACTATACACAAACACTCTCCAACAAACTAGTGGCAAGAGCCTGTCACCGCTAGTATGTTGCTCCTCGACTACCAGAACGTCCTCATTGAGTCCCTCCTCAAGGACCGCTTCGCGCCGGAGTAGGCTTCACTATAACCACCACCACCCAATAATACCAAACGACTGACCAGTATCCCTCCACAGCGCTGCCCCGACTGCCATTGACCAGATTGTCTCCGACTTCGACAATGTCACCTTCCACATCAGCACACCCGAGTCCAAGACACGCATCCTCATCTCCACCAGCATAAAATGCTACCGCGAACTGGTCCAGTACGGCGCCGAGGAGGTCCTGCAGCGTGAATACGGTCCCTACATCGTTGCTCCCGAGCAGGGCTACGACTTCAGTATCCAGGTCGACCTCGAGAACCTCCCCGAGAGCCAGGAGGAGAAGGATGACTTGGTGCGACGCATCAGCTTGCTCAAGCGCAACGCCATGGCTGCACCCTTCGAGCAGGCCTTTGACGAATATGCCGCACTTCACGAGGAAGCTAGCAAGTACACCTCTGAGTCGGCCCCACAGGGTGTGCGCGAGGGCGGCGGCGTGCGAGCCATCCACTACCGCGACGAGGAGGCTATCTACATCAAGGCGTCGCACGATCGTGTGACAGTCATCTTCAGCACAGTCTTTAGGGAAGAGACGGACCGCGTGTACGGCAAGGTGTTCCTGCAAGAATTCGTCGACGCACGCCGCAGAGCAATCCAGAACGCACCTCAAGTGCTCTTCCGCAATGACCCGCCTCTTGAACTTGAGGGACAACCTGGCGTCAAGGCCGGCAGAGGCGATGTTGGCTACGTTACTTTTGGTATGTCCTTCACAACAACTCTCATTTTCACTTTTCACAGCTGACATGACGGCCCACAGTTCTGTTCCCACGCCACCTTACACCCGCACGCCGCGAGGAAGTCATCTCTCACATTCAGACTTTCCGCGATTACTTCCACTACCACATCAAAGCCAGCAAAGCTTACATCCACAGCCGCATGCGTCGGCGTACTGCTGACTTCCTGCAAGTGCTGCGCCGCGCAAGGCCTGAAGCAGAAGAGGGTGCTAAGGAGAGGAAGACTGCAAGTGGCAGGACTTTCAAGGTTGGTGGTTGATAGGCTGCTTCGTCAAAAAATATCCGACGAGCGTGGCCGTTTCTATGGCCACACCATGATGAGCTACATGTAAATAGAGAAAGAATCAATGACGACCATCTCTGAGTTGAGATTCCATGTGCAGATGTAGAGCTTCTAATGCGCAAACGGAAGAAGTTGAATAACACGACCAACCAGCATTTTTCCCAGACTGCAGAACACAGATAGATACCTTAGGCTGAAGTGGAACAGCGGTGCCTGTCGCCAAAAGCTTTAAGCGCTTGGGTATTATGTTCAAGTCAAGTTGCTCGCACAACCGTTGTCAGGCGAAGCTTCCAGGCCCGGCCGATCTCCCGCATCACATCTCGACAAACCCGACCTCGCCGCCTTTCACCACAAGACTTATACTTGATATTACTTATCGCACGACAGTATGATGACAGTGCAGCGACTATCTGTAATACGGAGCTCAAAGCTCTCAAGTATGAGGGTGGCCGGACTTGTAAGGTAATAGTAAGAGGTGCGCTTCCTGACTGCCTCTCGACCTGATTCACATACAAGCCACCAGTGGACAAGCATAGCGTCACGCTACCAGCAGTCCTATCTGCCCAGACCACTGGAGACTCGTCGCAGTGGCCACGACCATGGTCAGATGCATTCACGCACTCACGCGATTGGTACGGTAAGGCGGGCTTCTCACACTATGCTGTTGTCGACTGCTTCTCAGTTAGCACGACGAATGATAAGAACACCGGACCTCAGACTCTGAATAATTGCCATTATCTATAACAGGACATAAAGGTCTTGCGACTTGTAGGACTCGGCCATGCCGTCATGCGTTGCGACGTTGCTCAACCGTTGGCATGGAGTCTCACATTTTGTCTCACCTTATCGTCCTGGCATACGGACACAGTCCACTACCAGGGCTTCGCTTGACAACGTCCTGCCTCTTTCCAGCAAAAATGTTTCACTTCTAGCCACGAAAGGCTGAGGGTCTTACATCTTCAACTTTTCCCAGGCGACGACTACTAACACTACAGGCTACCCGGTGCTACCATTCCGATCCATCACACTCGCTGTCAAGCTCCCAGAGTCGTACTCTGAATCTTGCTACAAGCATCACTTCCTCTGTCACGAACTTCGGTCTTCAAGTAGACTGTTCGCAATGGGTCGGCAAGATTATGCACCGTCAAGTCGAGATGAACCTCATTCATCAAGGAACTCAGCATACAAGCTACGACAAGATTACGCACCACCAAGTCGAGATGAACCCAACTCGGCGAGAAACTCCACATACAGATCAAGGCAAGAGTATCTACCACCGAGTCGGGACGATGCCATACCGCCCAGACATACAACACAAAAACCGCCACGACTAGTTTCCCAGGAATATCCCCCACCAGTCCGCGCTGTTGACGACCTCAACTCGGCGAGGAACTCAATGTACAAGTCACGACACATCTCACATGATTTCCCGCCTCCGAGTCGCGACTACGATGACTTCAAGGCATCTCGGAATTCAACATACAAGCCACGACACGTCTCACAAGATTGTCCACCTCCTAGTCGGGATTTGGAAGATTTAGAGTCGGCCAGGAACTCAACATACAAATCGCGACACGTCTCCATGCAATCACGAGTCGATTCTCTATCTGGAGATAGTATCTTCGACGGTCGATCCAAACGAGACACTGGTCCCGACATCCCAGCTATATACAACCACAATGGCATGCGATCAACCAGCTTTCTGATGGACCAAAGTACCATGCAGAATTCTGGTCCTGAGTGGATGAGCGACAGGCATTCTCTCGTAGGACCACCTCGCGATCCGACCCCAATGCCTCACTTGGGCCTCAACATCAGCACACTGCACGAGGTCGTCTTCGTCGGCGTTGTCGTCGTAGCACAGCTCATGGCTCTTGCCGGTCTTGGCCAGGCTATTGCGCCCATGAAAATCATTGCAGCCGGTCTTGGTGTAGACAACCCAGGCGAGGAAGCATGGTTTGCTGCATCCTTTTCGCTCACAGTCGGAACGTTCATCCTGATCTCCGGCCGCATGGGCGATATTCTTGGACACAAGCGCATGCTCATCTTTGGCTATTTCTTCCTCGGCGTCTGGTCAGGATTTGCTGGATTCAGCGCCTATGTTGCCGACCACGTTTTTTTCGATATCTGTCGTGGTTTCCAAGGAGTCGGAGCTGCGCTCATCGTACCAAACGCTCTGGCTCTCCTGGGAAGAGCGTATCCACCTGGAATCAAGAAGAACATTGTGTTCTCACTTTTCGGTGCTATGGCTCCTTGGGGCTTCGTCATCGGTGCAATTTTCGCCAGTCTATTCGCACAATTGACTTGGTGGCCTTGGCTATTCTGGTCATACGCATTCACCTGCTGGGGCCTATCGATATTTGCCGTCATCGCCGTGCCTAAGTGCCTTGCTCACGATGCCCAGTTTGCAGGACGCACAGACAGACCTGGCATGGACTGGACCGGTTCTGTACTCGGAGTTTCTGGTCTCATTCTGGTCAATGTCGCGTGGAACAATGCGCCACTCTTCGGTTGGGACACGCCTCATGTCTACTTCCTCCTAATCATCGGCCTTTTGTGTCTCATCGCCTTCGTTTGGGTAGAAGCGCGCGCTGTGTCGCCTCTTATCCCAGTCTCGGTGTTGACGAAGCCAGTGGTATATACCATGGCGCTGGTCGGTATCGGATGGGGCTCCTTCGGCATCTGGATTCACTTCTGCTGGCGCTTCTTGCTTGAAGTCCGCGGACAAACACCTCTGCTCATCTCTGCTGAGTTCGTGCCTGCGATGATCTGTGGTCTTCTTGCTGCTGGAGTTACCGGATTTATGCTTACGCATACTCCTGTCTCTTTCACGATCATGGTCTCCATGTTGGCGTTCTTCATCGGAGAGCTCGTAGCAGCTTTCCAGCCAGCCCATCAGACATACTGGGCGCAAATGTTCGTGTCCATTCTGATTATGCGTAAGTTGCATCCTCCTCCCTAACCCATATACTATCACAACGTACTAACCTCATACCTCAGCATTCGGTATGGACATGTCCTTCCCCGCCGCCACAGTCATTCTATCCAACGCCATGCCCAAGGAACATCAAGGCCTTGCCGCTTCGCTCGTCAACACCATGGTCAACTACTCAATTTCCATCGGCTTAGGCATCGCCGGCACTGTTGAAGCAAACGTCATCTCCCACAACGGAACCGAAGCTGATACCGTGTACGGTATCCGCTGCGCCTGGTACGTCGCGCTCGGTCTGTCAGGCTTAGGCGTCGTGCTTGGCGCATTGTTCTTCCTCCGCTCATGGGCCAAGGAGGGCTGGAAGATCATGGAGCACTAGCCTAACACTCAGCTTTTGCCGACCTTGTTGTCCTCGCTCACTTCAAAATCCTCCGCCCATTCCCACAACATCGAAGAACCCCGTTCGGAGACTCTCCCAACACCACCACCCTCCCTTGCTACTTCGACCGCCTAATACCTTTTAATGACAACCCAATACGCCAGCATCGCAACTCCAAATTGCCTTTGTTTTCCCCGCCAGCAAAGCCCACACAATCTTTGCGAAACCTTCTTTTGCCCTTCCGCTCTGCTTTCGACTCACATCGGGCTCCTCCTTGTCACGACATCCTCGGAGGATCATCGTCGCTGTCCTTGCGGTTGGTGATGAATCATCGCCTGCGTTCATCCTCGAGCCTTCTCCTTAGGATTCGAGGCCTTTTATTCTTTGCATAATACATAGCGTGTTTGATCGATCATTGTTGTTATCACTTTTTTGGGTTGGAGCGGCGTTTTGTTGTTTAGTTGTTGTTTGGAGGCGGAGGCAGATGTGTATATAAGATTCTCCCTGCAAAAGATTGTATATACGGTTTACTCGATTTGGGGAAATGAGATTGGCTGAGATTCTTGCTTCGCTTTTTGTACTGTGCTTTAGAACATTCGATATGCTTTCAGTATTCTCATTGTCTTCACACTCATCAGGTCATCTATCACTGCTGCCAGGATGGGATCTCCTGTGTACTCGGGTAGGCATGAAACTGCGAAGCGTTAGCTCCCAACCACGAACCACCACTAATCCAAAACAAAACAAAAACTCACATCAGCCACCGTCCGCCCATTCCGACTTGCAACAGCAACAATCTCTTTCTCAGCAAAGTCTTGAAACTCCACGTCGTAAACAGCATCATAGATCTCTTCAAGCTCACGAAGAAGCGCTCCGGCGTCCAATTGCCTAATTCTAATCTTTCCATCCGCGCCACCGGTGAGGAGAAGTTTGTCTTTGATCCTCATGGCCGAAATGGGAAGTGCGTGTGCTTCTGACAGCTTCCAGTTCAGCTTCCATGCGCCTTGTACGTAGGTCCAGGCGATGATCGTGCCGGTGATGTCGGCACTTACAAGGACATCGTCATATCCCTGCTGCGGTGCGACGATCCATCTAATCATCGCAGTGTGGCCGTCGAGCGTTTGCAACTTAGCCTCCGTCGTGATGTCCCATGTGACGAGTTCACCGTTCTCATCGCCAGTAACAAGAATCGAACCTTCTCCTGGACACGAGGCGAAAACGGAAGCAGATACGTGTACATGGCCGCTGCTCAAGACTGCTACGCTTTCTCCCGTGGATCGCCATACGCGACAGGCGTCTTTTCCCGTCGAACCGAGGAGGTTAGAGTCTGGAATGAAGGAAAGGCTAGTAATCGGGTGCGTATGTCCGCGTAGTACGTGTACACATCTGGGTTCACCACTTGATGCGTCAACATCCCACAACTTCACTGTGTTGTCGCGAGAACATGTCGCAAACACGTTCGTCGAGATCGAAACGACAGAGAGTATAGACTCCGAGTGACCAATCAGAGTGTGCTGGAAGTCACTGGAAGGAAGGATATCAATAGCTGTAATCAGCTCCGACAGATGGATCTGGATCCAGACTCACCCCGTCACGAGGTCCCACGTCTCGATATTGCCTCCTACGTTGCCACAGATCAAGGAGCTTCCCAATACCAGCAGACATCTCGTCTGGTTGTTATCCCGCGAACGCAGAACGTGCAAAAGTCCGCCATCAGATGTGAACACAGAGACTGTCTTGTTGTCCAGACTGATGGCGATGTATTGGGAAGTGATATGCGAGGCGACCACGTTGGTGAAGCCTTCGACAGTCGTGCGGTGAACCATAGTGGTGGGGTTCCAGTCTGGTCGAGAGTGGCCTCGTAGTTGAGGAAAAAGAGCGATCTACATCTTGATCAAGACATGTGTTTTCAACAGAAGCCACTGATACTGCAGGATAGTTCGTGATGTATCCGCCTACCACCACCCGTTGCAAGAGAGACGTATCCTCAGCATCCCGCGTATCGATCCTTCGAGATGTGCTAGCGTGACCGGTTGATAGTCTGTCTCTAGCCAAACCTTCAACTCGCGTAGGAGGAGAAGGTGCGAGCAGATATAGTCTGCGAATCTATACGTATCCTCGGCAACCTTGTACGATGAAGGGGATTTGTTAGGCGAAGGACAACAAGTGCCCTTGGAGAAAAGCGCGAATCGATCTAATTGGGTCCAAACGACACACGAGCTAACGGGATGTCGCCGAAAAACACAACAAACACAACATAAAACACGTGTTCCCCATGCTCCGTGCCTCCCATGGCGCGCGCCACATCATGACCAGATCCGCCAACGGTGACACTATTCGCACACCCAACAAAACCAGAAGTGACACAAAAAGGCAAGACAGGCAGGCAGGCAGCATATATCTTCAAGTATAAAAAGGTAGGTTTCATACATTACTTTACCCCCCAATCAGCCATCCAGTAAAGAAAGATAGAAGAAGCCCGGTGAAGACTCTTCCCGCCTAATGAGCAGAGACGGGGGACAGAAGGCCAAGACGAGGCCAATCTAGATCGAGTCCAATACAAATCAACACAAAATGAAAAATGAAAGACAAACACGGACTCGCGTGTCTCTTTGGGCAATTTTTCCTCCTCTTCCTCCTCCTCCACTTGCCACCAGGACACACACACAAAACAGTAAGAAAAGAGAAAAGAGAGGGGTTTGTCAAGAGGAGAAAACAAATTGTACTCTCATACAACGACGAATAGAGGTCGTGTAGAGGGAAGCGCCTAAACGCCTCGCCAAACAAGAAAAGAAAAGAGCTCAGAGCGGCGGTATATAGGAAAAAAAGAGAATGGCGAGTTTTGCCGGAGTTCTTTTGACGTGAAAAGAGAAGAAAGCGCAAAAAAGTTGTACGTAGATAGAAACAGATATAGGCAAGAGGAGGCCGGCCCGGTGTGGGGCTCAGCTCCAACGCGATGAAATAGACAAAGGGGGTGTTCTCGTAGTCGGACGTCGTTAAAATGGATTCGGCATTAGGAGAGCCTCAAGCTCTCGACTGACTCGCTCGCGTTACAGTCTTGGCGGCGAGCCCTTCTTCTCTTCGAGACCGCCTAGCAGCTCGCTGGGAGGGATGCGGCTCAGGTTGCCGTTGCCGCGGTCTTTGCTCATGGGCACGTAGCCTTCGCGACGCCTGCGGAATCTCTCTAGGAGGATGCCGAGGACGACGAGGATGAAGATGAGGGCGAGTGCGATTGCAAGACCGATGAGGACGACAAGGCCGAGAGCGAGGTGCTTGTTGTTGGAGCCACGCAGGAGACCTGAGGGGTTGGAAACGAACATCTGGGACATGGTGCCCGGTGATCCATCTGACTTGGTCGCGAGAACGAAGGGCACAATCGTGGTGCCATTGAAGAGAGCCACACTCGCATTGCCAGCAGAGGCAGTGTTGATGTTGCCGCTCAGCATGAGAATTTGGTTGGCGGGTACAAGGTCAGTACCGTCATGGTTCTTTGTCACGGAGAGCACTTGAAGACCGCGAACAGTAGTGCCTTCGCCAATGTCAGGGACAGACGTCCAGCTACCACCTTCGTACTTCGAAAGGTAGCCAACGTTGCCGTCCGGATTGTTGCCAGCAGCCCACCAGGAGTCGTAAGAGCCATCAGCAGTGCCGAGCGACATGATGGGTCCAGGGAGGCCTGAGGCGCCCTCGAAAGTCTCATAGTCACCATCCTTCGCGTGGTAGATGGCCATTGTAGTGACGTTGCCACCAACGCTCAAATTGCCGGCGATCACAAGATCGTTGTTCGAAATCCAGATCATGCTGTTGATAGTTCCGCTGAGGCCGGACCCAGGCGTGTTCCATTGTTGAGCTTCAGTGTCGTAGTAGCACATGGTACGGCAGCTGAGCCCACCAGCTCTATCGAAGCTACCACCAACGTAGACACTGGAAGAATCAGGCTGGGTGGCGACTGCATTGACGACTACACCATCACCAGAAAGCGCAGGGGGCTGAGATGAGGCGAAGTCACCAGTCTTCAGGTCGATCACTGTGAGGCCGTTGACATCTGCGTCACCAATGGAGCCAGTGACAGCACCACCAGCAAATAGAAGGGTTTCAACGGTGTCCATAGCGACGAAAATGGAGCTGGAGTCCAACCCACTGATACCGGTAGTAGTTTGTTCGGAAGCCGTGTTGTTGAGAAATATGAGGTTCTCGACTGTGGACCCGTTGGAGGCCTCTGCTGAGAAGCTGCCACCAAGGATGGTGATGTTCAATCCGTTCTTGCCGTAGAACAAGCCGCCGTAGACACCAGTAGCGTTCGCACTGGTGTCTGCGTTCAATGCTCGCTTTTTCATGTCCGAAGAAGACGATGAGGCTGGCTGGATCTTGAGTCCCATGCTTCGCAGCGAGGGTGAGCCTGAACCTTCTAGCTCACAAGCACCGCTAAGACCAGACAGTTGGGAAGAGAAGGATCCACCAAACAAGGGGCCGAAGTCCTCAATATAGGTGTAAGAGGTCAGTCTACCATCCACCGAGATGGCGGCATCTGGGATATTCTCAAGCCAGTTTCCTGCACTCAATACCCAGATGGCAAGCCCAGAGGTGCTGAAGCTTTTGTTGTCACCGAATCCATTCACAGACATGAATGCACCAGAGACGGCAAGGCAGGTTTCGTTGACGCCGCTAGAGATGTTCAAGGAGACAGGGATAATGCTGAAGACAGGTCCATCGACGCCTGCACCGAGCGCAGCCCAGGTGTTGTCGACAGCATTGAACAGCGCAACACTGTTGAGACCTTCGACCGTGTTCTCGGCGGTGTTGCTGAAGTTACCACCCATGTACAGCATCGAGCCGTTTTGGTACATGCATTGGACCTCGGCGTTCAGACCACCATCGGGCAAGGCCGTCGCGTTGTCACCAACCTTCATGACGTTCGAAATGCCACTGCCGCTGAAGTTGCCTACGACGAATGTCTCGCCATCAACTGTAGCAACGGCATTCACAGCAGCCTTGCTACGGAGCTTGCTGCCGGCGACGTTGATAGGAGACTTGGTGAAGTCGGTGTCAACTTCGGCCTGGTTAGGGTCGTACTCGAAGAGACCGTTGAGACCATTGGTGGAGTTCACCAACTCGAAACGAACTCTTTGTGCGACGACAGTGAGAGGCGTGGACTGGTTTGCGACAGGAGAGAGTGTGACTGAAGCACGGAAATTCTCGGACTCGGCATCAACGTAACCATAGTAGATTTGATCGAACTTGTCGTAGTAGTTGGTTTGGAAGAATGTCGCGCTGAAAGGGCTGTCTTCAGAGGTCGTGTAACCTGTCAAGTTGACCTGTCCACGGGTCGGGCAAGAGCCGTCTTGCAAGCAGCCAGGCGTGTATACCGTGATGGAGTAGTTGCCGGACTGGCGGATGTTCGGGGTGAACGTCACGGAGGTGTCGTGACCGACTTGCTCGGAGTTGATTAGGAAAGCACTCAGGTAGTTGGAGCTTGTCTGGCCATCGTTGAAGTGCGTGTCCCAGACACCCTGACGGGGTGTCACTTCGGAAGTAGATACTTGCTCAGCACCTTTGCAGGTCGGCTCGTTGAAGTCGTTAATAGCGTAGGAGAAAATTTGATCCTGGTACAGCTCAATTCCTCCCAAGCCACCTCCACTACCATACCAATCTACAATATTGATGCGGAAAGAGTCCATGCCGACTGCTGGGTCAAAGTGGAAGTCCTGGCCGGTAGTATTATGCGCGAGAGGGCAGTGGGACGAGCAAGATTTGTTGTTGCCATCAGCATCAAAGTATTGCATGTTCAGGATTCCGCCACTGTTCATGTTCTCGAAGTAGAAAGTCTTGGTACCGCGACCTTCTTGCAAAGTGTTGAACAATCGTAGCTTGGTGGGATTGAAGCCGAATGCGTAGTCGCCCTGCCAGAAGCCACGAGTATCGTCTCGGAGCAGCCAGGTGCCGTCACTGCCATCTTCGGATGTGTTCTTGTTGCAGATGATCTGATAGGGATCACTGTATTGACTCCGTGAGGTGGCGCCTTCAGATGAGATGTTGCCGGAAGAGAGGTTAATAACCTGAATGTCGGGCTCTGTCAGTGTCGTAGTGTTACCGAGACCGCTGAAGGAGCCGCCAAAGACGATGTTTCCAGCCGAGTTTTTCGCGATCGAAGATACAGGGCCGTTGAATCCAGCAAAGGGCAAGTTCGTCCAACCAGTAGTCCAGGCCATGGCATTTGTCGAGTTGCCACCCATGAAAGATCCACCCACGTAGACAGTCCCTGAGTCGTCATCACAGTAAAGAGCTTTGACTTGCCCACTAAGTCCGGACAAAGCTGTCACTTCCTGCGTGTCTGGATTCCACAGCGCTATACCCTGCGCTTGCACTCCTCCAAGACTTGTGAAGTTTCCTCCCACTACAACTCCCTGTAGTTCTCCATCCTTGACAAACGGACACATTGTTTGTATGTATGCGTCTGTCATGCTGAGTGTCTGGAATGCGCCATTCGGATAGCGAGTAATGAGGCCCTGGCTGCCATTGGCGTTGAATGTGTTCTCGTTTTGGCCCACATATTCGTATAATGATATGCTGTCGTAGTCTCCGGCTAGTGCGACACGTCCCAGTTGTGATAGGTCCAGATTAGGCGAGGGTACTGTTGTGTATGGTAGTGCGCTCGCTGGTTGTGCGAGCAGCAGTGGTGTTGTGAGAATAAAAGCGGCCAGCTCGGGCCCGAGGGCCAGGAGCTGCGATATTTGGTTGCGCATTGCGCGCAGGTGAAGCTGGTGTTTCCAGTCGAATTATGGGTCCAGTATGAACATGTATCGGTCGGTGGGTGTGGTGCAAAGGAAAGAATGAGGCGCTGCCGAGACGGGTGTCGTAGTCACTGTGTCGTGATGTTTGCGATGGCACAACAGAGACACTGGGTGGTGATGCTCTGTCTGGTTCCGGACTGACGCAGACGGCTTGAGGTCTCGATTCGCGTGCTTCGGCGGAGATCGAGAGGGGTCCGGTGATTTGGGTAGGAGTCGAGGTCGTCGTCGTCGTGGTAGCTGGCGCCGCGGTGGCAAAAGAATGACTGGAGTGAGTTGATTATGGGCGTGGTATCGCGTCGGCCGGCCTGAGGTGCGCTCGCTCGCTCAGCAGCGCTGCGGATGTGGTGAGGACGGAGGAATGAGTTCGTTCTCCTAGTAACGACTCGTGCTCTAGACGGGAGATTGCTTCTTAGACGGCCCAATCAAACACGGCCGGGCGTCCAGTGCACGAGCCAATAACGTTCAAACTAAAAACGCCAGCGAACTGCGAAGCTGCCGAATATGGATCGAGGAGATCCAGTCGATGCTGCTGTGCACGAGAAAGTGTGAGGAGATATTGAAAGTGTATTGATGTTGCCCGCTGGCTGCTAGCCATACGCTGCTTCCCTCGCGGTGAAAGTCGACAGTCGCCTCTCTGCCTCTCCGTGGAACACTCCGGCAAAACGAGTGGAGCCCATTGCTAAACATATTGCCCCCTCGTCTACGCCGTTGGGATAACCCTCCACGAACTGCCATCCGCCAAAATTAGCTGGAAGATTTCACAGAGTGGCAGGGCGCGCATTGCTCCAGGCGTGTGTGCGACCACGTCACGATCGCAGCCTACATCATCGTTCTTATCACCGCGACAACACATCTGTCTAACACAATTGCATGCAGCGTGCAGCTTCACAATTTTCTGGCCTCTTTTG
>Ga0265797_10002016_pt1 | contig 35023 bp, 23 predicted proteins | sample P2T30metagenome_FD_192433 | JGI IMG/M metagenome (GOLD analysis project Ga0265797, IMG submission 192433) | Plant litter microbial communities from East Loma Ridge, Irvine, California - P2 T30 | ecosystem: Environmental > Terrestrial > Plant litter > Unclassified | place: USA: California...
TGGAAACTGGCGGCCCGCGCCGACCGGTACTTCGTACGCGAGGCCGAGCGCGACAGCCATGTGGCGGTCTGGCTCATTCTCGACGCCAGCGCCTCGATGGCTGAACCCAGTCGCAGCGTCGATGGAATCGACAAGCTGGCCTATGCGCGCATGCTGCTCGGCTGCGTGGCCGCGATCGCGCAGCGCCAGGGTGATGCCTTCGGCCTGGTAGTGCTGGGTGGTGGCAAGGTGACGTTCACGCCGGCCTTGCGCGGACCGCGCCACCTGCAGCGGGTGCTGTCCCAGCTCCAGCGCACCGAGGCTGAAGGCGATCTGCCGGATACCGAGACCCTGAAGGCGAGCCTGCATTTCGCCCAGTCGCCGAGCGCGATCTACGCCGCCAGCGATTTGCTTGACTGGCCGTCGCCGCTGTCGATCGCCCTGACTCGCCTGCGCCAGATGCGCCACGATGTGCGTGTGCTGGGCCTGCAGACCCAGGCCGAGCTCGACGCCAGTTTTTCCAGCGACCTGGCCTACCGCGATCCGGAACGCGAAGAGGGCGTGTTCCGCTTCGGCGCCGACCTGAAAGAAGGCTACCGCCGCAACCGCGAGCAGCACTTTGGCGCCCTCACGGCGCAATGCCGCAAGAATGACATCCCGTTGACGCTCGCTGCGATCGAGCAGGCGCCGGGAGAGGTGCTGCGGCGCTGGCTGCGGCGGCCGGGAAGGTAATCCACATGAATGCTCTCTGGTGGCTGGCGCTGCCCATCCTGTTGCTGCCGGTCTGGTGGCACCGCCGCAAGCGCGTGCAGAACAAGGCGGCGCCGATGGCGACCGCGCGCTTCCTGCCGCGCACCGAACCGCGCCAGACGCGGGTCTGGCTTTGGCGCGATCCGCTGTTGCTGTTGGTGCGTTGCCTGTTGCTGGCGGTGCTCATCGGCTGGCTGGCCGACCCGGTTTATCCATTTCGCGGCGATACGGTCGTGGTGACCGAAGGCGCCGACCCTGCCTGGGCCTTGCGCGAAGCAGCGCAAGCCGGCCTGGCGAACGCCGAGCGGGTCACGCTGCCAGCTGAGCAGGCATTGGGCTGGGTGCATACGCACGAGCGCGAATGGCAGCGTGACGCGCGCCTGCTGGTGCTGGGTGACGTGCCGATGCCCGCCGCGCAGCCGGCCTTCGGACGCCCGGTCGAGGTACGAACCCAGGCCGCCGCGCCGGTCAAGGTCGAACGCCACGTCTATATCGCCAGCGAACGCGCCGCCGAATGGCGCCGCATGTTCGCCGCGCAGGTCGGCCCAGAAAAAATCATTGTCGACGACACGCCGGATGCCGCCACGACGCTGATCGTGTGGGACCGTGCGGAGACGCCGCCGGCCTCGCTGCGCGCGTCGCTCTGGTGGGTAACCCAGCCATCCGCTTTCCCCGAGCTGGCCAAGGCACGCACCCTAAGCGGCATGCGCTACGCCGACAGCGCGCGCGGTCGCCTGTGGCATCATGCGGATTGGCCGCCACGCGACCCGGAGGCCGCGCGTGCGCTGCTCGACGATTGGCAGCAACTGCACATCAAGCCGCGTCCCTATACGATGTCGTCGCAAGCGTTCGCAGCCGACAAGGATGCCAATGCGCCCGCACCGGGCGGCGCGCTGCGCGGCATCCTGCTGGCCATCCTGGCCGCACTCTTTGTACTGGAAAGGACTCTCACCCATGCACGGAGGCGTTGAGATCACCAAACGGGTATGGCGCGCGGCCCAGCTGCGCCGCCTGCCACTGTGGATAATCGGCGCCTTGCCGTGGCTGGCGATTCCGTCGGGGCCTGGCCTGCTGGCCTGGGCCGGCTGGTGCGCGCTGGACTGGGTCAAGCTGCGCCGCCGCGTCACCTTCGAGTGGACCGCCTGGCTGGACGGCGCCGTGCCCGAGATGGAAGACAGCGCGGCCCTGCTCGAGCAGGCCGATTCACCGATCGCCCGCCTGCAGCAACAGCGCCTGTTCGACCGCCTGGATGCCGTGGTTTCGCCGGCCCAGCTGCGCCAGATCGTCGCGCACCATGTCTCGGCCGGCTATCCGATCATCCTGGTCAGCGCCGTGCTGGCGGCGATGGTGTGGTACGCCACTACGCGGCCATCGGATGTGGAAGGCGTCATCCCGGCCAGCCCGGTCGGCAGCGCGACTGCCGCCACCCTGGCCCAGCTCACCATCAAGCTGGCCCCGCCGGCCTATACCGGCGTCAAGCCTTCTGAATCGGCTCCGCGCGACCTGCAGACGCCGGAACAGACCGTCGTCAGCTGGTGCCTGAAGGACGGCACGGCGGGCGACGACAAGATCGAACTGGGCAACGGCCAGGTGCTCGAGCCGGGCAAGGAATGCGCGCGCTGGACCGCCACCGAATCGGTGGTCTGGCGCTGGCGCGGCGAGCGCCACACGCTGCGCGTGATTCCCGACCAGCCGCCCGAGATCACGATCACCGCGCCCACGCAAATGATCCAGGACCTGCGCGAGACCGCCACCAGCACCGCGATGGCGGTGCAAGTGCGTGACGACTACGCAATCCAACGCGCCACCCTGCACATGACCCTGGCGCGCGGCAGTGGCGAAAACGTGAAATTCACCGACCGCGAAATGCCGTTGCCGGCATCAAACAATCCCAAGCAGCGCGACTGGTCGAAGCAATGGTCGCTGGCCGAGCTGGAGCTTGAGCCGGGCGACGAGCTGTATTTCTTCGTGCGCGCCACCGACAATGCCGGTCGCTCCCAGACCGTGCAGTCGCCTACCTACACCGTGCGCCGCCCGGCGCTAGAGCAGGAAGCGGAAGAAGAAAGCATGGCAATGCCGTCGCTGGTCAAGCCTGCGTCATTGCGCAGCCAGCGCCAGATCATCATCGATACCGAACAGCTGGTGGCCGATATGCGGTCCACGAAGATCGCGGCGGACACCGTGCGCGACCGCAGCGAACGCATCGCCAACGACCAGGCGCAGCTGCGCCGCCGTTATGGCCAGTTCCTGGGCGAGGAATCGACGCTGTTCGCCGATAACGCCGGTTCCGGCACCGGCGGCGCACAAAAAGACGACGATCACGAAGGCCACGACCACGGTCCCGGCGAGCATCCGCAAGAGGAAGGCCATGGCCACGACCATGGCGCCCCGACCCGCAAGAGCGCCATCGTCAACGAAACCCAGCACATCCTCGAAACCTATGGCCACGCCCACGACGAGGCCGAGAACGCGACCATGTACGACGAGGGCACGAAAAAAGTGCTGCGCCGCGCGCTGGTGGCGATGTGGGATGCCGAAAAATCGTTGCGCGCCATCGCACCAAAAACCGCGCTGCCACCCGAGCACAAGGCGCTCGAAGCAATCAAGGAATTGCAGCAGGCCGAACGCATCTTCCTGCACAAGACCGCTTTCACGCCACCGCCGATCAAGGAAGAAAAACGCATGACGGGCGAGATGGCTGGCAGCGCCAGCTACCGCCGCGAGCAGGCCGGCCAGGACGCGCCGCTGCCGGAAGAGCTGCGCACGCTGGTCCAGGCGCTGTCCGGCGAGGCCGTGCTGCCTGCCCTGTGGACGCGCACCGCCAACGACTGGGTCCGCACCCGCCTCAAGGACGACGAACAGCGCCTGGCCGCCCAGCGTGCGATCCAGGACGTGGCCGACGGCTGCATCGCCTGCCGTCCGGTATTGCGCGCCTGGCTGCGCACCGGCGCCGGCGACGGCCAGGTGCTGCTGCAGGCGACAAGGAAAGTTGAGACGCCATTCGCGCGCAACTGGCGTGAGGCTGGCGCACCATGAACCAGAACCTGCTCATCGGCGCCATCGCCCTGGCGGGCCTGGTCAGCGCCGCGCTGTATCTGCGCAGGCGCCAGTGGCTCGACGCCTTGCTGGTGCTTGTCGCGGCAATCACCCTGGGCCTGTTCGCGGCCGACCTGCGCGTGCCGGGCGAGGCTGGCCGCACGCTCGCCATCGACCCGGCGGCGCCGCCCTTGTTGCCCATCTCGCTCGTGGGCGTGAATGCCCTGCGCCTGGAAGGCGACGGCCTGCGCGCCGCCGCATGGAACGATTTGCCTGCCTTGCCCTTGACCTGGCAAGCACCCAAGGGCGGGGCATTGCGCCTCGACTTCCCGAGCCAGGTAGCATTGGGCCGCCTGTTCACCTTGCGCGTCGAACGTGAAGAGAAGACGGAAGTACGCCTGGAACTGCTGGCCGAGAACGGCCAGCGCATCGCCCAGGCCAGCGGCACGGGCACGCTCACCGTCGAATGGATGCCGCCGGTGGCCGAGCGGGTCGTGCTCCAGGCGCGCCTGCTCGACGCCAAGGACAAGGTGGTCGCCGAGGGGCCCGTGCCGTTCACCGTGCATGAGCCGGTGCCCTTGCAGGTCGTCGGCCGCTTCGGCGCGCCATCGTTCGACCTGCGCGTGCTCAATGAGCTGATGGCCGGCAGCGGCGCGCTGCTCGACTGGCAGGTCACACTCGGCCGCGATATTACCCGCACCGAGGCGCCGCGCGAAGAAATGACGGCGCCAAACCTGATGGTGATCGATGCGGCCCGCTTCGAACGCATGGGCGCCGGCGAGCGCGCAGCCCTGCTCAAGCGCGTGGCCGACGGCATGCCACTGCTGGTACTGGGCGGGAATGCGAACGATCCAGGCATCTGGTCGCGCACCCTGCAACTGCCGCTGCGTGTGCAGCCGCTGGGTGGAAAGCTGGAGCATCCGCTGGAGATGCCGCTGGCGCCGTTGCTGCCGACTTCGCGCGATGCGGGCCCATGGCAGGGTTCAGAGAACATGGTCTGGACCCGCGACTGGCAAAAAGGCCGTATTGCCTGGCTGGGCGTGAGCGAATGGCACCGCCATGCGATCGCCGAACCGCGCGCGCTGGCGCTGTGGTGGCAGGGTGTGCTTGACCGGGTCGGCGTGACACTGAACCAGGAAACCGAATGGCTGGCGCCGACCGAGATGCCGCTGCCTGGCCAGCGCCTCGAAGTGTGCGCACGTGGCGTCGGTGGTGAAGTCGCTTTCCCGGAACTGAAGCAGGCCTTGCGCTGGCAGCAGCGCGCCGACCGTCTCGACGCGTCGTGCGTCGCGCTGTGGCCGCAGAAGCCCGGCTGGCTAAGGATAAAAGACAGCAAGGCCGGTGCGCATGCCGTCTACGTGTATGACGGGGCCGACTGGCCGCAATGGCAGGCAATGCAGAAGCGGGACGCCACGCAGCGCTACGCTGCACGCACCCCGCTCACGCCGGGAGAAGGACCGACACGCCCGATGCCGGCCTGGCCGTTCGCGCTGGCGTTTGCCGCCGCGATGCTGATGCTGTGGTGGCGCGAGCGGCGCTGAGCTTATTTGCAGGCGTAGGCCTTGCCCACCCATTCGTTGGTCATGCTGGTGCCCCGCTGCGCCCACACCACGTCGGTTGCCTGGAGTCGTACGGCGTCGTTCATGGCGCGCGCCTTGGCATTCCTGGAGCCGACGCTGGCGCTCAAACCAATGAATACGGCATCGGCACCATGGACTTCGCCAAGCAGCCGGCATTGCTTGACATTGCTGTCGCTGACTTCACGGATGGTATTCGACTGCATGGTGGTGCAGGCGGCGAGCATGGTCAGGCTGGACAGGCAGGCGAGGGTCAGGAGTGATTTTTTCATGTGATGGGTTTGTCGTTCAAGTGATGGAAGCAGGGCGGCATGCCGCCCTGGGGAGCGTTACCGCGAGTCTTACTGCATGGTCTGGGTAGCGAGCACATTGCCCTTGCGGTCGACCAGCTCGATCTTGAGAATCTGCGTCTGCACGGTCTTGTTGCTGACGTCGGCGTCCTGCACATAGCCGTACACCACCGTGCGTGGCGACTCGTATTTGCTGCGCAAACCCTCGATCACACGCGCCTTGTCTTCTTCCGGGACGCTGAGGTAGCGGAAGTCGGCGCCGTTGTTGAAGCCGAGCTTGTAGGTGCTGTTGTCATTGAAATAGCGATACGAGCCTTTTTCCCACACCGAGGAATCGAGCGGGAAGCCCTTCTGCTCGAAATCGTACTTCTGGATCGAGTCGGGGATTTCCAGCTTCACGTAGCGCTGCTGGGCCGCCTGCGCCACGCCCGCGTCGATCTTCACCTTGAGCGCCTTGAGCAGGTCGTTCTTCATGAACTCGTCCGAGGCCGACCGGTAGTCGCGCGAATAGGTGTTGGCCACGTCGTTGTAATCGATCGGCATGCCGGCGATGCCCAGGTAGGCGAACATGATCTGGTTGCCGCTATCGAGTTCGACATAGCTGCTGGCCGGCGTGTTCGGATCGCCCTTGGGCAGGCTGGCGAGCGCCTGCTTCTTGGCTTCTTCCTTGGCTTGTTCGGCCATCACGGCAGGCTGGGCGGCGTCGGCCAGGTTGGGCGTGGCGGCGCCATCGGCCGGGGTCTTGTCCTTGCAGGCGGCCAGGCCGGCCAGCAGGGCGATGGCCAGCAGCGTGGCGATGGGACGACGGACGAGCGGCAGGGTGGGATGGGACATGATGTTCCTTGATGAAGATGGGCGGGTTGGTTCAGGCCTTGGCGGCCAGGAATTTCATGAGGCCGCGGCCGGCCAGGTACAGGCTGGCGACCAGCGACAGGTAGAAGCCGGCGCCGAAGGAAATGGCGCGCATGGCTTCGCGCAGCATCATGCTGCTGACGCTTTCGGCCATGCGTGCGGCCTGTTCACCGCCGAACATGCTGGCTGCGCCTTGCGCCTGCTTGACGCCGTCGTTGATGCCGAAGTAGAACATCAGCGCAATCATCAGCATGAAGGCCAGCGGCAGCAGGCCGCCCAGGTGCGCGCGCTTGTCGGCCCAGACTTGCGGCAGCAGGGGCCCGAGCAGGGCGACGATGCACAGGAAGCCGTAGATGCCGCTACTGGCGCCGCCGCCATTGAGCCCGCTCATCAGGCCGGCCGGCGAATTGAGCACGCCAAGCAGCTTCCAGAGCGACATCCCGACGCCATACTGGGACGACACCTGGACCGCGATGGTGTTGAGGAAGAACCAGGCCACGACCAGCACCCCCATCGCCACCAGGGTCGGCATGCCGAAGCGCGCCGTCAGGCCTGCCGCCAGAGCGCCGCCCTTGGCCTTGGCGGCCTGCAGGGCCAGGTCGGCCTGCTCCTTGGCCAGCTGCGTGTCGGCCACCGGCATCACCGCGGCCAGGCTGCCCGCATCATCGAGCGCCACGTCGACCACCATGCCGACCCTGGGTGGCTGGTCGGATTTCCAGTGCGACTCCAGGGTGAAAGGATGCTGGTTGCCGCCGCTGCTGAGCAGGCCGGGGCCGGCGTTGGTGTCCCGCAAAATCTTGCCGCGATGATTCATGATGGTGATCCCTCTTTTCGGTTTGCCGTACTGCGAGCGCAGTCTGTCGCTGTGTGATTCACTGACCAGAACGCAGCGATCCGGCGAATTTTCAGAAATTTTCAAAAAATTATTCACCCTGCATTGTTTGCTACTTTGCGGTCGACAAAACGCATTCGGCTGACTGATAATCTTCTGGATGATCCCCGCCTCCGCCTCCGCAACCCCGATCGACGCTGGCGCCCGCCGCTGATGCGCCGCTGCCTGCTCGTCCTGTTGTGGGTGACCAGTGCGGCCGGCGCGTCCGAGCGCCATGCGCTGCTGGTCGGGGTATCGAGCCCACCGGCGTTGCCGCGCAGTGCCTGGCTGGGCGGGCCGAGCCACGATGTGCAGGCCATGCGCACTGCCTTGCTGGAGCAGGGCTTCGCGGCGTCGCGCATCGTCAGCCTGGCCGATGGCGTCGACGGCGCGGCCGCGCCCACCCGCGGCGCCGTCCTGGCCCAGCTGGCGCGCTTTGGCAAGACGCTGCAGCCCGACGACGTGCTGGTGATCTACTGGTCCGGCCATGGACTCCTGATGCCGGGCCGCCCCAGCCTGTGGCAAACCCCGCTCGGCCAGCAGGTCCAGTTGCTGGCGCAGGATGCCCGCATCGATGGCCGTAGTGGACACCTCTCCGGCACCGTCAGCAGCACCGATATCGGCCACGCGATCGATGCCCTCGCGGCGCGCCGGGTCCGGGTCGTGGCCATGTTCGACACCTGCCATGCGGCCGGCAGCACCCGCGGCGACGCCGGGCTGGCCTGGCGCGGCCTGGCCAGCCCGGTGCTGCGCACAGCGCCCAAGGCGACCAGCCTGGCGGGACGGTCTGCACCCACCAGCAGCAAGGCGGCGCCGCAACCCGCGCCCGGGCCGCAGGAACGGCCGCTGTTCATCGGCTTCTTCGCCGCCGAGTCGCAGCAACGCAGCGCCGAGGCGGTCGCCAGCGACTATCCCGGCCAGGCGCGCGGCATCTTCACGCGCGCCCTGATCGCCGGCCTGCGCGACAAACCGGCCAGCTACCTGGCCTGGGCCAGCCTCACCAGCGCCTACTATCGCCAGGCGTTCGACGAGCGCCAGTTGCCGGCCAGCGCGCGGCCTTCGCCCGTGTACGCCGGCGCACTGGGGCAGGCGCTGTGGACGGCAGCCGAATCGCCGGCATCGTGGCCGGTGCGCCAGGATGCACGCGGCTGGTACGTGCCGAATGGCCGTCTCGACGGCCTGCAGACAGGCGATGTCCTGCAGCACGCCAGCACCACCTGGCGCGTGACCGAGGTGGGCTGGAACGAAGCGCGGTTGACGACGCCTGGCCATGCGGCCGCGGGCTGGGCGCGGCGCCTGCCGTCCGCGGCTGCGCCGGCGCTCGCGGTCATGGAGCGGTGGGGCGGCATGAACGCGGTCGACCTGCCCCTGCCTGGCCGCGACGCGCTGCGCCTGCGTGTTGCCGACGAGGAGCTGCCGGCCCTGCGCGCGCGCGCCGCCGATGTCGCCGCTGTGCTGGCGCTGCCATCGACAGCCGCGGCGTCCCCGCTGCTGCAGGCACGCATCGAGATCAAGCCGCCCGGCCAGGCCGGTGTCAGCCTGCCCTTCGTCGACCGCGACCTGGGCCTGCTGGCGCCCGGCACGCGCCTGCGCGTGATCGTCGAGAATGGCGGCGAAGCGTCGGTCGATGCCGGCATCGTGCATCTGCCGCTGACCGGACCGGCCACCCGGGTGTTTCCCCGTTTCGAAGGCGACAGCAACCGCCTGCCGCCGCAGTCGGGTCGCTTCGAAAGAGCGTTCGAGGTCACCGCGCAAGGCGCGGCAAGCGCACCGGAATGGCTGGTGCTGGTGGCCGCGCCCGCGTTCGAGGGCGCCATGCCGCGCCGCTTCGCAGTATTCGACGCACTGCGCGATGGCGTGAACGGGGACGGCGAACGCGGCGCCTCATTGGCACGCCGCCATCGTCCCGACGGGGCGCAGGTTGCGCGCGTCAGCTGGCAGGTCGCGCCTGGAACCGCGCAATGAAGCGCCGGCTGTCGTTCAGCGCCGGCTTGCGTCGCTTCGGCTTGGCCGCGTTGCTGTGCCTGGCGACGGGCGCGCCGGCCCTGGCAGCCAGCTGCCAACCCGCTGCCGACGCCTTGATCGACGTGGGCGAGCAAGACTTCAACAAGGGCCGCTACGCTGAGGCGCTTGCATCGTACGAGCAGGCGCTGCGCCTGTGCCGCGAGGCCGCCGACCAGCACGGCATCTCGGCCAGCCTGCTCAGGGTTGGCAAGGCCTTGCATCATGTGCACCGCTTTGCCGACAGCGAGGCGGCCCTGCTGGAAGGCTGGGCGTTGCGCCAGCGGCTCAGCAGCGGCGCGCAGCCCGACGATCCATACCGCGAGCGCATGTATTACCCGTCCGAGCTGATGTACCTGTACCGCCAGTGGAGCCGTTACGACCTGGCCTGGAAGTGGGGCGACGAGGCCTTGCGCGTGAAGGGGCAGCTGGCGGGCGTCAAGAGCAGCTCGTATGGCACCACCCTGTCGAATGTGTCCGGCATCGCCATCGTTACACGCGACTATGCGCGCGGCCTGCCATACGCGCGCGAGGCGATGGACATCTGGGAGGGCACGTCCGGCACCGACAGTACCGACCACGCCTGGGGCATGCGCGATGTCGGCATCCTGCTGCTCGGGCAGGGCAAGATGCAGGAGTCGTATTACTATCTCGAGCGCGCCTACCGGATCCGCCTGGCGGCGTTCGGTCCCGACCGCACCGAAACCCAGACCAGTGTCCAGGACATGGCGGCCTGGCATACCCAGGCCGGCAACGACGCCGCCGCACTGGGCTTCGCCGAACTGGGCCTGGCCAGCGCGATCCGGCGCTTCGGCCCGGATGCGGTGGACATCAGTTACGCGCTGGCGCGCGTGGCCCGCATCCACCTGCGCCTGGGAGAAACCGCGCAGGCCGCGGGCGAGGCCGAACGGGTGCTGCACCTGCGCCGTACGGCACTGGGCGAGGACCATGCCCAGACCGTGAATGCCTGGCAGGACGTGGCAAAAACCCAGCTCGCCAACAACCGTCTTGGCCGCTCGGCGGCGGCGGCGCAGGCGGCGGTGCGGGCCTGCCTGGCCACCCCTGGCGGCGTCGCCGCCTCGTGCGTGGCGCACCAGCTCGACCATGCACGGGCATTGCTGGCGCTGGGCCAGGCCGGCGCGGCGCTGGCGGAAACCGAGCGCGCCGCGGCGCTGGCGCATAGCCACGGCGAGTTGGATGGCGACGAACGCGGCGCCATCATGCTCGGTGCGCAAGCGCTGCGCGCACTGGGCCGGCAAGACGAGGCCGAGAACGCGCTCGCGGGCCTGGCCAGCCGGGTGGCGGCGCTGCCAGACCCGGTCGCCAACGGCCAGCTCGAGATCGCGCTGGCGCTCGATGCGGTGCGCGCCGAGCGGGTCGGCGCCGACCTGGCTGTGCTGGCCGCACGCAGCAACGCGCTGGCGCAGCAGGTGGGTGAGCAGCGCGGATTGTCCAATCCGGCCTATGCCAGCGCGCTGCTCGATGCAGCCGCACTGCATGCGCGCGGCCCTGACCGCGCGCTGGCACGGGCGCACAGCGCGCGCGCCATGGCGATCGGCCTGGCCAACCACTCTACGCTGCTGCAGGCCCGGGCGGCGGCCCAGCTGAGTGAACTCGATGGCGGCGCGCATGCCGTATTCCTTGGCAAGGTGGCCGTCAATGCCTTGCAGGCAGCGCGCGAAAACACGACCGGTTTGCCGGTCGAGCAGCAGCACAGCTTCGTCCAGTTGAAGAAGGAGGCCTACCAGCGCCTGGTCGACCAGTTGCTCGACCGGCACCGCATCGGCGAAGCCGAGCGTGTGCTGGCGATGGTCGAGGAAAATGAATTCCACGATCTGGTGCGTGGCGCCGATGCCGGCACTGACAGCAACGAGGATGTCCGCGTCGCCCGCTTGCGTTTCGACGGCATCGATGCAGCGCCCGAGCGCCAGTTCGCACAGCGCGCACGCGCGCTGGAGCAAGCCGCGCAGGTGCTGGCCCGGGCCAGGGCGCGCCAGGCGCAGGGCAATGCCGATGGGCCGACCGAACTGGCGGCGGCGCAGGCGGCCATGAAGGATTTGCTGGACCAGGCCACGCTGGAGTGGGGCAGGCCGGCCCAATCTGTCGAGGTGGCCGCGGTCGCGACAGGCGCCGAAAAATGGACCAGCTTGACACGCGCCACGCTGGCCCCGGGCCGCCTGCACCTGACCTATCTGGTGGGCGCACAGCATATCCGCCTGGTGGTCCAGCACGACAGTATTGCGCGCGTCGTGACCCTCGATGTCGATCAGGCCGGCCTGGTGCGCGATATCGCCCAGCTGCGCAGCCTGGCGCAAAACCCCGGCAAGGATCCGCGGGCGCAGGCCGGGCGCCTGTTCCGCCAATTGCTCGAACCGGTGCTGCCGGAGCTGGCGCAGGCACGCACCCTGACGCTGTCGCTGGGTGGTGTGCTGCGCTACCTGCCGTTCGCCATGCTGCACGATGGCCGCCAGTGGCTGGTCGAGCGCCTGCCGCTGCAGGTGACAGGCAGCGCCGACATCGACGGTGGCGCGGCAAGGACGGCGCTCGCACCGCGGCCCCGGTCGGTGGCCCTGTTCGGGCAAAGCCAGGCCAGCGGAGATTTGCCGGCCCTGCCATTTGTCGCGCGCGAGTTGCAGGCGGTGGGCACCATCGGCAAGGCCGGGAAGATCCCCAGCGCGACCTACCTCGATGCCGGTTTCACCGCCGCTGCATTGGAACGCGCGCTGCAACGCGACAGCATGGTGCACATTGCCAGCCACTTCGTGCTGCGTCCGGGGCGCGATGACGGCTCCTACCTGGTGCTGGGCCAGGGGCAGCAACTGAGCCTGGCTGAACTGGCGCAGGCGCGCTTCAGCTTTGCCGGCCTGGATCTGCTGACGCTGTCGGCTTGCGAAACCGCGGTGCCGGCCGGCGTCGATGCCAGCGGCCGGGAGCTCGCCGGCCTGGCCTGGCTGGCCCGCGAGCGCGGCGCGCGCCACGTGCTGGCCAGCTTGTGGCGCGTGTCGGACCGCTCCACCGCCACCTTGATGACCGACTTCTACGGGGCGCTGGGGCGCGGCGCCGGCAAGCCGGAGGCACTGCGCGCGGCCCAGGTGCGCCAGATCCACCGCGCGGCGCAGGATGGCGCCGCGCGCGGCCTGAAAGCGGTCGACGAGCCGGTGACGAAGCCTTCCTATGGTCATCCCTATTACTGGGCCGGGTTCACGCTGCTTGGTTCTTGACGCGCGCGCCCGGCCCCATCAGGTCAGAACGTATAGTCCGCCTTCACATACGCCGAACGGCCATTCATGCCGAACGGGCAGGTCTCCCAGCAGTGCGTGAAGCCCATCTGCGGGAACGGCGCCGCGCGCACCGGATCCCAGCGGGTCGGATAGGTATCGAACAGGTTGTTCACACCGGCCGACAGCGACAGCTGCTTGTTGAAGGCATAGCGGCCGGTCAGGTCGACAATCCATTTCGCTTCCCAGGTCTGCACGAACGGCGCCGTGAAGCCTTGCCCCTGCACCTCGCCGAAGTAGTTGGCGCGCGCCGTCACGTTCCACGGCCCGGTGCTGTAGTCGGCCGACACCACATGGTGCTTGCGCGGCTGGCCGCGTTCGATCAGCGTCACTTGCGCGTCGTCGAACAGCTGCGCACCGGTCAGCACCGGCGATTGCGAATTGCGGGCGTCGACTTCGGTCTTGTTGAAGCCCAGCTGGCCGGACAGCACCAGGGTCGAGCCCTGGCCCTTGATGGTCTGCTGCGCCACCAGGTCGAAGCCGGTGGTGGTGGTGTCGATCGCATTGGTGAAGAACTGGGCCTGGCCCACGCGCAGCGGATCGAGGATGGAACGGATCGGGCACGCTGCCGGCGTCGGGCAGGCGCCTGACTCGGGCGCGATATTGCTCGAGAAGACGATGCGGTCATCGATCTGCGTGCGGTAGACGTCGGCCGTCACCGAGAAGCCCTGGGTCGGGCGCAGGATCATGCCGATGCTGGCGCTTTTCGAGGTTTCTTCCTTCAGCGGCGCGATGCCGAAGGCGCGCGTGACGGCGCTGTCCTCGCGCGCGGTCAGCGTTTCGGTCAGCACGCCGGCCGCATTCAGGTTGGTCGAGACCGAGCTGTAAAACTTCTGCTGCACGCCGGGCGCCCTGAAGCCGGTCGAGGCGCTGGCGCGGATGCCGACCGTGCGGCTCGGATCCCAGCGCAGGCTCAGTTTGCCGATGGTGGTGTTGCCGAAGTCCGAATAGCGCTCGTGGCGCGCCGCTGCGCCGAGCGTGACGCTGTCGCCGAACTTGCGTTCCAGGTCGAGGTAGTAGGCCGTGTTGTGGCGGCCGTCGTCGACCGCGGTGGCCGGCGTATAACCGGGGAAGCCCTGGATGCCGGATGCCGCGATGCCGCCGTTCTGGTCGCGGATGATGATGGCCGGATTGTTGGTGCGGCCGTACTGGTACGACACCGGGTCGCCGGCCTCGATCTCGTAGTTATCGCGCCGCCATTCGAAGCCGGCAGCCACGAACAGCTCGCCGCCCAGCACGTTCACCGGGCCCTTGAAATCGAGGTTGAAGGTGGTTTGCTCGAACTTGAGCGTGCCGGTATCGGCCGACGTCGGCGACTCGCCGTTCTCGTACCAATAGCTGACGTTGATCGAGTTCCGCTCATGGAATTGCAGCTGGCTGCGGCCATGGTTGACGCTGGCGTCCGCGCTCCAGCCATTGGGCAGGTCGTGGCGGTAGCCGACCGCCAGCGAGGCATCCTGCACCGTGGTCACGATATTCGGCAGGAAGCCGTTCGGATAGATCTGGGGCACGTTGCGCGAGTCTTCCGCCGGGCGGTAGAAACCACCCGAATCGCCCTTGCGTTTCGAGGCGCCGCCGAAGGCATACAGTTCGCCACCGGCGGTCGGGATGGCCGAATTCATCCACAAATAATAGTCCTTGGCATTGCTGTCGCCGAGGCGCTGGGTGACGCGCGGCGGGTTGACGCGCAAGGTGTCGAGGCCGGCGCGGTTGGTTTCGTCGCGTTTGCGCGCCTCGACCGACAGGTTCAGGTAGCCGCCATCGGCGCCCAGCGCGAAACCGCGGTTGGCACTGGCCGAGTAGTTGTCGCCGTCGCCTTCGTCGGTGGTGCCGGCGCTGGCGCTCAGGCTGCCGTTGGTCGCGCCTTTCTTGAGAATGATGTTGATCACGCCCGCGATCGCGTCGGACCCGTACTGGGCCGCGGCGCCGTCGCGCAGCACCTCGATCGACTGGATCGCCGACAGCGGGATCGCATTGATGTCGGTGCCGGCCGAGCCGCGGCCGATGGTCTGCTGCACATTGACCAGCGCTTGCTGGTGGCGGCGCTTGCCGTTGATGAGCACCAGCAGCTGGTCCGGGCCCAGGCCGCGCAGGGTGGCGGGGCGGATGATGTCGGTGCCGTCGCTGACGAACGTGGAGGTGAAATTGAACGATGGGTCGAGGTTTTGCAGTACCTTGCCCAGTTCGAGCGTGCCGGCGGTTTGCAGGTCCTTGCTGTTGATCAGGCCCACCGGCACCGCGGTATCGAGCGCGGTCTTGGCCTGGGTGCGCGAGCCGAGCACGACGACTTGCGACATATTGTCGGCCGCCTCCTGGGAGCTTGCGGGCGCGAGCGCCGCCATCAGTGCCGACGCCAGCAGGGCGCGACGCGGCAGTGCGTTCATGGTCTTTCTCGTTCTCATTCCAGTATCCCCTGCGTTGATGTTTGTCATGTCACCCTGTCATTCGAGTGTCATTTGATCTTAGCAATGGGTATTGGAAAGAAAATACGAAGCAATTCAAATAAGTAAATACGAACGTGAAATTTTGGCAAATCGTCTCGGAAAAACGACGGGGCATCACAGCTCATCACTTTTTTATGAGTGTCGGGTAATGCGCTGAGCGTAAAGAAGTTTTTGCCAAGAAATGTTGCAGTAAATGTTTGCCCGATTGTTACGTTCTCTAACAAGATTTCCGCGGATGAGCCATGCGGGGGCCTTAGGATGAGGTTTGAAGGCGGCGCTTTCGCCGCACATCGTAGGCAGCCACATCATGATCCAACGACGAATCGACGAGCGCTCCGCGCTTGCTACCGAATATGCGTTGTTCCTGGCCGAGACGCGTGGCGTCACGGCGGGGCTGGTGTACCTGGAGAGCTGCAATGTCTCACGAGGGATCCTGTTGCGCGCCATGCAGGATCCCGCCGCCCGCCGCAGCGGTGAGCGGCGCCAACGGCAACGGAATGACTAGATGAATATCACGCAGCTATGCAAACGCTATGGACTGGAACAGTACGGCAATCTCGAAAGCGCCTGGGACGCCCATGGGCCGACCGGGATCGTGCTGATGCAGCTCTGGCATGCCCCCAACCAGAAGCTCCATGACCATTCGCTGCCCGGCGCACAGTTGCGGGTGCGCTGCTCGCATGCCGATGACAGCAACCATGCCGATGAAGACGCGCACGATGCCCGCTTGCGCAGCATCGCGGCGCTAGAGAAGGGCGCGCGCGGCTATGCCGCGATGTCGATCCCGCCGGCGACCTCGCGCGGCGCCGGCGCCTGGGCCAAGTACGCCAATCTGGAACGGGTGTTTCCGGTGCTGGCGCTGGAACGCGAACCCGGTGGCGCGGTGTACGCGCTGCTCGGCGCGCCGGTGCCGGCGTCCGAGCTGGGCGTGAACGGCCAGCATCCTGGGCGCCAGCCGCCCAAGCCGCGCCACATGCTTAGAGCCTGCCCCGGCAGGTAGGAGTCGCTCCTGGCGCGCCTGGCAAGCGTGTGCTGCGTTGCGCGTCGTTGCATGGCGCCGCCATGCGGCCTCCTTGCGCCTTGCTCACGCCCGCCATGCATCGCCACGAGCTTCCTCCTACCCGTCGGGATAGGCTCACCCGTGGTCGCGCATCCACTCTTTCAGGCCGTTGACCCAGTTCCTGGCCGGCAGGTTCAGGCGCCGCTTGATCTCGCTGGCGCGCTCGTACAGCACCGAGAAATCGATCTCGGCCGCATCCCTGAAGGCCAGCATCACGATGTTCGCGTCGTGCACCTCGGGTAGCCAGACGATGGCGTCGAACACCTGCCCCATGTGCAGGAGGTTCTTGTCGTAATTGCCGAAGTCGCCGAACAGATTGGCGGTCATGATGCCGCCCGGCGCCAGGCAATCGTGGCAGCCCTGGTAGAACTCGACCGAATCGAGCACCGGGCCGCGCGCGTCCTGGTCGTACAGGTCGACCTGCAGCACGTCGAGCGTGCCGTGGTTGGCCGGGTCGAGCACGAAGTCGAGCGCGTCCATCTCGCGCACCGCCAGGCGCTCGTCGTCGTCGGGCAGGCCGAACAGCGCGCGGCAGATCGCGATCACATTCGGATTGAGCTCGACCGCCGTCACGCGGGCATCGGGAAAGCGCTGATAGCAGAACCTGGTCAGCGCGGCGCTGCCCAGCCCGAGCTGGGCGATATGGCGCGGCGCGCGCTGGAACAGCGTCCACATCATCATCATCTGCACGTATTCGAGCTCGATCGTGTCCGGCTTGGCGATGCGCATCGCGCCCTGCACCCACGAGGTACCGAGGTGCAGGAAGCGCACGCCCTCGAATTCGTCGATGGTGGCGGGCGGATGGCCGGGCTGGGCGAAACGGGGATCGATGGAGGAAGGCGGCATAGCGGGAAGGACCTCGGGGAAAGCCGATCTTACCAGAGCCGGCTCAGGCGATGCCGTTTCCGCACCAGGCAGCGAAGCCAGGACGTTCGCCCAGGCATGCATACCAGGCCGCGACGTGAGGGTAATCGGGACGTACCATCGGCGTCATCAGCCAGCGGTTGACCGACAGGCCAAGCACGATGTCGGCCAGCGAGAAGCCCCTGCCGGCGACATACGGACCATGAGCGCCGAGGTGGGCGTCGAGCAGGCCGATGTGGCGGTTCCAGGTGGCTATGCCGGCCTCGATCAGCGCCGGCTCCTGGTGCGCCGGGCTGCCCCGCACCAGCGCCATGAAGGCATAGCGCCAGGCGGTATTCAGTTCGGTCGCCTGCCAGTCCATCCACTGGCTGACGCGGGCACGGGCCTGGGCATCGGGTGGCAGTAGTGCAGCGCCATCATGGCGCCCGCACAGGTAGCGGCAGATGGTGTTCGATTCCCACAGCACGAAACCGTCGTCGACCAGCACCGGCACCATGCGGTTCGGATTCAGCGCCGCATGGCTTTCTTGCCACTCTTCGCGCACGAACGGCACGCCAAGCTCGGTGCAGGTCCACAGCACCTTGCGCACATTGATCGAGGTGGCCTTGCCGATGACGGTCAGCATACTGTCCTGTCAGGTCGACGCTGCACCGGGCAACGCCGGCAGGAACAGCGTCACCGCCAGCCCGCCGCCGTCGCGGTTGGCGAGCAGGATGCGCCCGCCGTGGGCTTCGGCGATCTCGCGCGCCAGCGCCAGGCCCAGGCCGGTGCCGCTGCGCTTGGTCGAGTAGAAGGGTACCAGGGCCTGGGTCAGCACCGTCTCGCTCATGCCGCTGCCGCGATCGAGCACGTCGATGCGCAGCTGGTCCTGCACGCGTCGCACCTGCAGTACGACGTCCTCGGGCGTCGATCCTGACTCATGCGCGTTCTTGAGCAGGTTCAGGAGCGCCTGCTCGAACTGGGCGGCGTCGACCCAGGCTGGATCTGGCGGCAGCTCGCCCTCGACCGAGAACTCGACCTGGCCGGCCAGGCGCGCGACCAGGCCCGGCCACGGGCAGGCTTCCAGGCGCGGCGACGGCAGCTTGGCGAAGCGCGCATAGCCGAGGATGAAGCTTTCCAGGTGGCGCGTGCGCTCGCCGATGGTTTGCAGGATCTGCGGCAGGCGCTCGACCTGGCCGCGCCGTACCAGCTCGGCACCCGAATGCGCCAGCGAGGCAAGCGGCGCCAGAGAATTATTGAGCTCATGGCTGATCACCCGGATCACCTTTTTCCAGGTCTGCACTTCCTGGCGCCGCAACTCCACCGTCAGTTGGCGCAGCAGCAGCAGCTCATGACGGCGCCCGTTGAGCATGAAGGTACTGCGCGCCAGGTGGTAGACCTCTTCGTTCTCGCCCTCGCCGGTGTTGAACAGGCCGTCGCCGCCGCGCGCCAGCGCCTCGCGCAGCGCCGGCGCCGCCTCGCCCAGCACCGCGGGCAGCGCATGACCTTCGAGTTTGCGGCCATGCGCCAGCAACTGGCGCGCGGCGACATTGGCGTAGACGATGACGCCGTCCTGGGCGTGGGCGCTGGAGTCGGCCACCAGCAGCATCGCCACCGGGGTGTTCTGCACCATCGAATCGAGCAGCAGTTCGCGCTGCGCCAGGCCCAGGCGCTGCTCGCGCAGCACGGCGCCGAGCCGGTTATGGGCCGCGATCAGGTCGCTCAGTTCATCGTTGTGCGGCCAATACAGGCTGAACGAGAAGTCGCCGTCGCGGTAGCTGTCCACCGTGCCCTCCAGCGCGCGAAACAGCGACAGGATGGGCTGGACCTGCGAGCGCAGGGTGATGATCGCGATCGGCAGCAGGCCGAGCAGGCACAGGCCCGCGACCAAGACCGGCCGGCCGGGAAACAGTGAATCGAGGCCGAGCGCAGCCAGCATGCCCAGTGCGAGCAGGGTGCCGACCAGCGCCGACAGGCGCGTGACCAGCGAAAACCTGGTCCGGGCCGGCGCCTGGTTCATGCGCAGTTACTCATGGACGCGCGATCCCGAGCCGCTCCATGCGCCGGTACAGCGCCTGGCGCGACAGCCCAAGCTCGTTCGCCGCCTGCGCTACCACGCCGCCGGCGCGCGCCAGCGCCCCGACGATGGCGTCGCGGTCGAGCTCCGACTCCGGGGCCGGCAGGCTGGGGGCCGGCAGGCCGAGGTCAGCCACCTTGATGGTGTCGCCGCTGGAGAGCAGGTTGGCGCGCGCCATCACGTTCTTCAGTTCGCGCACATTGCCGGGCCAGGCGTGGGCGGTGAGCGCCGCCTCGGCGGACGCATTCAGCGTTTTGCCACGCCCCAGGAAGGAATGCGCGAGCGGCAGGATGTCGGCCGGACGGGCGGACAGCGGCGGCAGGCGCAGCTCGATCACGTTCAGGCGGTAGAACAGGTCTTCGCGGAAGGTCCCGGCGCGGATCATCGCCGACAGATCCGCATTGGTGGCGCTGATCACGCGCACCTTCACCTGCCGCTCGCGGTTCGAGCCGAGCCGCTCGAAGCGGCCGGTTTCCAGCACCCGCAGCAGTTTCATCTGGCCGGCCAGCGGCAGGTTGCCGATCTCGTCGAGGAACAGGGTGCCGCCGTCGGCCGCTTCGAACTTGCCTTCGCGCGCCTTCGAGGCGCCGGTGTAGGCGCCGGCGTCGGCGCCGAACAGCTCGGCCTCGATCAGTTCGGACGGCAGGGCGCCGCAATTGAGTACCACGAAGGGGCCGTCGGCCACCGTCGAATTGGCCTTGATGATCTCGGCGATGCGCTCCTTGCCGGTGCCATTCGGGCCCGTGATCAGCACCGGTACGGAGGCAGCAGCCACCTGGCAGGCCAGGTGCAGCACGCGTTCGGTGGCCGGGTCTTGCCATACCAGGCCGCGCAGGTCGAAGTTCAGTTCGAGTTCGCGCTTGGCCTTGCGTTCGCGCTGCAGGCGGCTGCCGAGCGCGCGGTTGGCCTGGCCCAGCTCGATCAGGTTGCTGACCGTGGCCAGCAGGCGCTCGTCGTTCCACGGCTTGGACAGGTAGTCGGCGGCGCCCGCCTTGACCAGGTCGACTGCCGCATCGAGGTGGGTCCAGGCTGTCAGCAGGATCACCGGCAGGTCGGGGTGGCGTAGGCGGATCTCGCGGAACAGGGCCACGCCTTCTTCGCCCGAGGTGGTGTCGGCGGTGAAGTTCATGTCCTGGATCACCAGGTCGACCGGCTCGCCGGCGAGGATGGCCAGGCCTTCCTCGGGCGAGGCCGCGCGCAGCGAGGCGATATCGTGCAGCGAGAACAGCACGTCGAGCGCCATGGAGACGGCGGCGTTGTCGTCGATGATGAGAACTGTGGGCATGGTCGCTAGCATAGCATTGGCTCGTCGGGGGCTGGCCGTCAGCGCTGGCGGCGAGCAGCGAGCAGGGGCGTCAGGCGGTCAGGGACGCCGGGAATGCGCTCGATATACGGATAACGCAGCGTGCCGCGGTAATCGAGTTCCACACTGCGCCGGCGGCCATGGGACTCGACCTCGAGGACGACCGGCGCGGCATGCGCGCCCGCCACGCGGCGCACGAGCAGGTCGGTGGCAAACGGCGCGCCGTTGACCGACACGATCTTCGCGCCAGGCGCCAGCCCGGCCCTGAAGGCAGGGCTGTCCCAGCTTACCGAGCGCAGGCTGCCATTGCTGCGTACCTGTACGCCGATCGAATGATCGAGGTTGCTGACGCCGTCGATCTGCTCCTCTTGCAGCCAGCTGGCGCTGGGCGTGGCGCGCCAGGCCAGGCGCCAGCCGCTGCGCCCCAGGCCGGCCAGTGCTTCGGCATCGTCGTGGGTGTCGAGGTGACGGTCAAGGAAGGCGCGCCAGTCGTTCGGCGCCACGGCGCCAAGCGTGCGCACGATCTCGTCGATGTCGTACGGCACCGGCGCCGGGCGGCCGTCGGTGGCGAAGAAGCGGCGCGCGAAATCGTCCAGCCCCTGCTTGCCGCCAGTCAGTTCGCGCAGGCGCGCTTCGACGTTCAGCCAGAGCAGGGCGCCTTCGAAGTAATAATCCTGGCGGCGCTGCCAGTCGCGCCATTCGACCGGGCGGCCGGACATGAACAGCGGGTCGTTGGTGCTGTCGCGCAGCGTCTTCCATGCGCGCGCACTGCGCTTGGCCACCAGCGCGGCGTCGATCGCCAGCCGGTCGAGCGTGTGTTCCAGGCTGCGCTGCCCGGCGCGCGCGGCCAGGATGCGGCCCCATAGCTCGGTCTGACCTTCATACAGCCACAGCAGGCTGCCGCCGACCGCAGTGTTGTAGTCGTCCACGTGCATGTCGGCGGGAAGCCGGAAGCGCCCGTTCCATGCGTGTACGTATTCGTGCGCGATCAGGTCGCGGTTCGGCAGTTGCCGCTCGAGCGCGGTGAAGTAATCCGCCGGCAGGAAGTTTTCTCCCTGCTCAAGGTGCTCGATCCCGCCGCCAGCGGTATCGTCGTCCAGGATCGCAAGCGCATGGTAGCGCCGAAACGGCGCCGGCCCGAATACCAGGCCGGTTTCCTCGACCAGCGCCTGCAGGCGCTTGATCTCGCCCTCCGGCACCGCCAGGCCACGCGGATCGCGGCTGACGATGTCGAGCACCACGGGTTTGCCATGCGACTTTGATAAGGGGATCACGCGCCGGTGGCGCGCCGCGTAGGCCGGCGCATCGACCAGCGCCTCCAGCGATGTGGTCTGCAGGGAGATTTTGCCGCCGTCCTGGCGCGCGACGTCGAGTGCGCCGGCCAGCACCAAGCCGGGCGGCATCGTGAGCGCTACCTGGACCGGGATCGTGCTGGTAGGCCAGCCGGCCGGGTACAGCAGCAGGCGGTGCCAGGGCAGCGAGACCAGATCGGGTTTCAGCAGCGCCTGGCGCTGCGGCGCCAGGAACTGCATCTCGACCGTGACCGCGCGTGCGCCATCGGGCACGATCAGGTGGAAGGCATGCGGCGCCTGTGCATCGCGGCGCCAGGCGAGCGGCTTGCCGTCGGCCTGGATGCGCAAGCCGGCCAGTTCGGTGACGCTGGCCGTCGGCGCATGGCTGCCGACTTCCCATTGCGGATACAGCAGCGTCAGCGCGCCGGGACGCTGGACGGGAATCGATTGCCTGACGTTGAAGATCTGGCGGTCGACGTCGGTCGCATCGACCGCGAGCTGCACGACGCCGGAGAATGCCTGCGTGGCGGCTGCCTGGCCCTCGGCGCATGCAGGCGCACATGCGAGGACCAGTACCGCGGCCAGCATTCCGGCATGGTTGGACTTGGTGTTCAGGATGAGGACTCCAGCGTCAGGTGCTGCGGGTTGCCATGGCCGGCGAGGTGCTGGCCGCACGCCATGCCGGACCGTAGGACGCCACGATGCCGATCGCCCAGAACAGGAAGGCGCCGCCGACCAGGTACACCAGCGGCAGCCGTGTCATTTCCAGCTTGCTGACCAATAGATGATTCAGGCCGACGCCCAGCAGCACGCCGCCAACCACGCCACTGCTGGTGATCATCACGTTCTCGAGGATGAAGTAGCGCAGGATATCGACCTTGCGTGCGCCGAGCGCGCGCCGTACCCCGATCTGCTTGCGGCGCTGGGTCACCCACAGGCTGGCCATGCCGACGATGCCGCTGCAGGTCACCAGCAGCAGCAGCACGCTCACTGTCAGGAGCATCCACGACAGCGACACATCGGCGCGGTAGCGGCGCTGGCGATCGTCTTCGGTGGTGCGGGCCTGCAGCAGCATCGGCGTTGCCGACGACTGGCGCAGCGCGGCCTCGGCTTCTTTCATCACGCGGTCACGCTGTCCGGTTTCGGCGCGCACCGCATACATATTGCCGGGCAGGCCATACAGGCGCGTCGGTTCGATGACCGAGAACTCGCCTTCGTCACCGATCAGCGCGTGCGCGGTCTGCAGGCGTTCGACGACACCGATTACCTGGACGCCTTCGGCGCCGTCGCCAGACCCGAAATAGAACGTCTTGCCGACCGCCGATTCGCCTGGCCACAGTTTGTCGCCCATCGGCTTGCTGATGATCGCGATGCCCGGGCGCTGCTGGCTCTTGGTTTCGTCGACATCGATGACCTCGTGGGGCTGGAAATCGCGGCCCTCGATCAGTTTCAGGCCTAGCGTCTTGACCAGCGCTTCGTCGGCGCTGTAGGTGGATGCGGCCATGCTTTCACGCTGCTGGCGTCGGTCGATCGAAATACTGCTGCTGTTACCGCTGCGGGACAAGGGCATCTGCGATACCTGGGAAACCGCGACCACGCCAGGGACTGCGCGCAGCGCATCGAGTTCGCGCTTGATATCGGCCAGCATCTGCTCGGGGGCGTCTTTCTTCAGGCTGCGCACGGCGAGGTGGAACACGGCGGTTTCGTCCTGCATGCCGGATGGACGGGCGGCGACCGTGCGCCGTTCATTGACCACATGCAGGGCGTTGGCCAGGATCGCCAGGCTGAGTGCGACCTGCATCGCGACCAGGATCGGCCCGGTCTTGTTGCGCAGCAGGCTCGAAAGGATAGGGCGGAATTCCATGATGCTTCTCCCGGATTCTTATTGTGATTTGAGCTGGATGGCGGGCGTGACCTGGCAGGCACGCCAGGTCGGCAACAGGCCCGCGACCACGGCGGCGGCGACCGACATCAGGAAGGTGAGCGCCAGCATCTGCCAATCCATGCGCGCCGCCGCTGCCGTGGCGTCGCTCTGCATGCCGATCAGGGCCAGGGCGCCGAAGGCAAGCAGCAGCCCCATCACGCCGCCGGCCAGGCCGATCACGCCGGATTCGACGACGAACTGGCCGAAGATATCGCGCCGCGAAGCACCCAGCGCGCGCCGGATGCCGACCTCGGAGGCGCGCACCGAGAATTTTGCCAGCAGCAGGCCGATGGTGTTGACCAGGCACAGGACCAGGAAGCCGAATGCCAACCAGGCCGACAGCTTGGTATCGTTGCCGACGACCTTCTGCTTTTCCATCCATTCCATGACGTTATAAAGCACATTCGGTGCGGCGCGCTGCATGCGTCCGAGCTTGCGCTGCTCGCTGGCATAGTTGTCGATGAAGGACTGCAGTTCGGCGCGATCGAGGCTGGAGCGGGTCTCGAACCAGAACTGGATCCAGGTACACTCCGAGGCCAGGATGCCGGCGAAGCCGGGTTCGAGCGCGGAACTGCAACTGAGGCTGCCATAGACGCCCAGTTCCTGGCCGGTCGCGGTCGAAAACGGGACCATGATTTCCTCGCCGCTCGGCGCACGCCCACCGCCGACTATCTTGTAGTAGCGCGAGACGGGCGCCCAGTTGTCCATTACCCCGACCACCGTGAACGGCTGGCCACCGAGCCGGAGCGACTGGCCGACCGGGTTGGCCGTGCCGAACAGCTTCTCGGCGACCTCGCGGCCCAGCACCGCCACATTCGCGCGGCGCGCATCGTCCTGCTCGGTCCAGGCCTGGCCATGCAGGAAGGGGACGTCGAACATGGCGAAGAAGTCGCTGGTCGGCGCCAGGCCCACGGCGCTGAAGGCCGGGATGTCGATGCGTGGCGGCTCGACCGGGAGGCGGATGCCGTACACGGCGGTGCGGCGCTCGCCCTGGCCGCTCCTGAGCAAATTGACCGCATCCTGGTAGGTCATCTGCAGGTCCTGGGAATCGGCGCCGGGAATGTAGCCCTCTTTCTGGCCGATGTCGAACTGCGGCACGAACAGGCGGTCGCTCTTGGATGGAATCGGGTCGCCCGACATCACGTGCAGGATGGTCAGCGTCGACACGCTGGCCGCCACGCCGATGGCGAGAGTGAGCACCATCAGCGTGGTGAGATAGCGGTTGCGGCGCAGGCTGCGCACGCCGAGCTTGAAGTAATAGCCGAACATGGCCGCTCCTTATGCCGTTGCCTGGGCGTGATCGTGGTCACCGACCAGCGACGGCGCGCGCCGCACCAGGTCGGACACCTGGCCGTCGATGATGTGCACATTGCGTTGGCTGCGCACCGCCAGTTCGGGATCGTGGGTCACCATCAGGATGGTGGTGCCGGCGGCGTTGATTTCTTCCAGCAGCTCCATCACGCCGCGCGCCATCTGCGTGTCCAGGTTACCGGTCGGTTCATCGGCCAGCAGCAGTTTCGGTGAGCCGGCCAGCGCGCGCGCGATCGCCACCCGCTGCTGCTGGCCGCCCGACAGCTCGGCCGGATAATGCTTCATGCGCGAGGCCAGGCCGACCTTGGCCAGCGCGTCCTCGATCCGCTCCTTGCGCTCGCGCGCATTGAAGCCGCGGTAGCGCAGCGGCACGTCGACGTTGTCGAACAGGTTCAGGTCGGGGATCAGGTTGAAACCCTGGAAGATGAAGCCCAGCTTCTCGTTGCGCAGGCGCGAGCGCGCGGCGTCGTCCAGCCCCTGCACATTGACGCCGTCGAGCACGTACTCGCCCGAGGTAAATTCCTCGAGCAGGCCGGCGATGTTCAAAAAGCTGGTCTTGCCCGAGCCGGACGGACCGGTGACGGTGACGAATTCCCCCTGGCTGACGTGGATCTCGAAGCCGCGCAGCGCGTGGGTCTCGATCATGTGGGTGCGGTACACCTTGCTCAGGTTGGTCATGCGCAGCATGGTTGGCTCCTTGTTGGATTGTGTGATTCGTTCAGTTGAGCGAGACAGTTGCGGCATTGTCGAAAGCATCGGTGCCGGCCACCACTACCTTGTCGCCCGGCTTCAGGCCAGACAAGATCTCGACCGCCGAGATGCTGGTGGCGCCGACCTGGATCGGGGTGCGCACCGCGATCCCGTCGCGCACCACATAGGCATGGCGTCCGCCTTCGTTTTCCAGGAACGGGCCGCGCTGCACCATCAGGACGTTCGGCTTTTCCTCGATCAGCAGGCGCGCGCTCACGCGCTGGCTCTGGCGCAGGCCCTTGGGCTGGTTGCCGTCGAAGCGCACCCGCGCCAGCACCTGGTTCTTGACCACTTCGGGCGACAGCGCCGACAGCTTGCCGGTGGCGCGGCCAGTTGGGAGCGTGATCTCGGCGCTCATGCCCAGGCCCAGGTCGCCGGCGTAGGTTTCCGGCACCTCGACCTCGACCTCGAGCTTGGACAGGTCGACCAGCGTCATCAGGGGTGCATTGGTGATGACCACCATGCGGTTCTGGACGTTCAGGGTACCGATGAAGCCGTCCACCGGCGCGCGCACGGTCAGCTCGTCGACCCGGCGCTGGGCGTTGGCCATCGACAGGCGGGCGCGCTCCATCTCGTTGGTCTTGGTGCGGATCGCCAGCTGGACGTCGTCGCCTTCGAGGTTGGCCGCCTGCGCCGCGTGCTTGGCGCGGATGCCGGCCGAGTTGAGGGCGTCCTGGGCCTTCTGGTAGTCGATCTTGGCGATGATGCCGACCACGCCCACGCTGTCGTAGCGCTCCACGGTGCGCTGGGCCGACAGGCGCTCGATCTCGGCAGTGTCGGCTTCGCGCTTGGCCAGCAGTTGCTGCTTGCGCGCCAGGATCTGCTGGCGCGCCACCTCGGCCTTGAGCTGTTCGTAGGTCGAGACTTCGCGCTTGAGGGCGTCGGTCAGGTCGGGCGACTCGAGCACCGCCAGCACATCGCCCTTCTTGACGGTGTCGCCGGCGGCGACCTTCAGGTTGACGGTGGCGGGGGCGGTGGAGTACAGGGTGGGGCTGACGGCAGCCACCACGCGGCCGTTGACGGCGGCGTCGCGCACCAGGGTGCCGCGCCCGACTTCGGCGATGCGCACGCGGCTGGAAGAGACGGAATGCTCGCTGCCGCTCCAGGCGGCGTACAGGCTGGCGCTGACGGCGACCAGGGCGGCGGCGGCGCCGATCAGCAGCGCGCGGCGCTTGATCTTGTGGCCGGCGGGCGGGGCGACGACGGCGTCTTGTTGGGATGTATCGCGGATCATGTGGTGTCCAGTAACGACGGGTTTCCTGTCGTTAATGCATGATCCGTGCCAGCGCTTAAGTCATTGATTCATATGGTGATGACCGGACGGACAGCGCTGTCCGCGGTGTCCGTCCGTCCTGCTGGCGGTCGTACGCGGACAGGAGTGTCCGCGCTGGCGCCTACTTCTGCGGCTGCTGCTTCTGTCCGTATTTGCCGACGATCTCGCCCTTGGCCAGCACATGGCCCCTCATCGCCTGCAGCACCTGGTCGCGGTCGGCGCCGAAGGGCACGTCGAGCATCTTGTCCAATGCATAGACCTGGAAGTGGTAGCGGTGCGCCGGTTCGCCGACCGGCGGCTTGGGTCCGTAGTAGCCGGGCGCGCCGCGCGTGGTGCGGCCCTGCAGCACGCCGTCCGGGTCGGACAGGCGCGGCTGCTCCTGCACGCCTTCCGGCACGCTGGTGATGGTGGACGGGATGTTCCACATCACCCAGTGCACGAACGGCGTGACCGGCTTGGCGTCCGGGTCTTCCATGATGACCGCGTACGACCTGGCGCCCGCGACCGGTTTCCACGCCAGCGCCGGCGAGACGCCGTCCGCATACTCGGTATAGCGCTCGTGCAGCATGCCGTTGGCGCTGAAGCTCGACGACGACACGCTGAGCTGACCCTTGGCGTCCGTCTCGGCGCGCTTGTTCGCCAGCGGGACCTTGTTGCCCTTGCTGGCCTGTTCTTCCATCGGCCCGGCCGGCGCTTTCGGCGGCGTTGCGGCGGCGGCCTTGGCGCCGCTGTGGGCGATGCGGTAGATCACGCCGTTGGCGTCGTCCGCCATCAGCAGCGAGCCATCCTTGGCCAGCGCCAGGCCGACCGGACGCGCGATATGGGTCTTGCCGCCATCGGTCAGGAAGCCGGTGACGAACGGTTCGACCGACTTCGGCTGGCCATTCTCGTAGCGCACGCGCACGATCTCGTAGCCCGATGCCGGCACCCGGTTCCACGAACCGCGCATGGTGACGAAGGCGTCGCCCTGATATTCAGAAGGGAAGGCGCTGCCCGCGCCCCAAACCCACTGCATCGGCGCCGCGTGGGCGGTATAGCCCAGCACCATCGGGGTGCTGCGCGCCTTCCACTGTTCCTTGGTGATCTCGCCCTGTGGCGTGCTTTGCGGGTAGATCTCATTGGCCCCGTACACGTGCGGCCAGCCATATTGTTGACCGAGTTCGATCTTGTTGATCTCTTCGGCTTGCACATCGTCGCCCAGGAAGTCGATGCCATGGTCGAAGCCCCACAGCTCGCCCGTGGTCGGATGCCAGCCGAAGCCGATCAGGTTGCGCAGGCCGCTGGCGAAGATGGTGCGGCTCTTGCCGTCCGGTGCAACCCGCAGCAGGGTGGCGTTTTCCACATTGCTCTCGTTGCAGGTGTTGCAGGTGCTGCCCACGCTCAGGTACAGCATGCCGTCCGGGCCGAAGGCCATGGTGCGGTTCGGGTGCTGGCCCGAATCGGGCAGGTCGCCGACCAGCATCTTGAGTTCGCCCAGGCGGCCGTCGCTCTTGATATCGGCCACGAACAACTCTTTGACCGTGACCAGGTACAGCTTGTTGTCGCGGATCGCCAGGCCATGCGCGCCGGCGCGGTTGGCCACCGTGATCGGGGCGCCGTCGGCGCGGCCGTCGCCGTTGGAGTCGCGCAGCAGCAGCACGTCGCCCTGGTCGCGCCGGCTCACGTAGACGTCGCCATTGGGCGCCACCGCGATGATGCGCGCGTTCTTGAGGCCGGTCGCGAAGGCGCTGACCGTGAAGCCCGGCGGCGCTTTCAGGGCGGCGATGCGCTCCGGCGTGGCCTCCACCTTGTTGGGTTTCCAGACGTTGATCTTGGTGGAGAACATGGTGCCGTCGCCCTGCTGGGCGGTGGCGGAGCCGAACACCATGCAGAGCGCGGCTGCGAGCGAAGCGCGTTTCATTGGGGCCTGCCTTTCTCGATTGTCGTTGGTGGGAGCCTTTACGCAGGTGATCGTGCCAGTGATTTGGAACGCGGTATGTTGGGAAACGTACATTGTCTGATTCAGGAATGCACATGCGTTCAGGGTAATTTCACTGGGCGAATGTTTTCGATCTTGCAAGTTGGCAGTCCATTCACATATTGGACTGGCACCCGGCGTCGCCGGTTCTCCAGAAAGACCTTCAGTGTCGTTGTTCGACCGCCTGCAAGACCTGTGGCGCAGCCTTGCACTCGCCCCATCCGCTCCGCCCCCCCGCCACTTCTTCATCCCGGACGAGGTCGCTCGCCTTTACCGCCTCGATGGCGCCGCCGGCATCGACGACCAGACCTGGACTGACCTGCTGCTTGAATCGTTCGAAGAGAAACTGGCGCCGCAGGCCAGCATCTTCGCGCGCCAGGTGCTGCACCTGCGCCTGCGCGCCGGCATCGACGACGCGGCATGCAGCGTGCAGCGCGCGCGCCTGCAGTCGCTGATGGACGACCCGGCCCGGCTGGATGCAATCGACGCCAGCCTGTCTGCCTTGCGCCATGCCGATGCCGAGGTGGCCAGCCTGCTGTTCCAGGATACGGCGCCGACGATCCCGTTCTGGGTACGCTGGCTATGGCTGCTCCCGCTCGTGCTGCTGTTATCGCTGGCCGCGCTGGTGACCCTGCCGTTGGGCTGGATGCTGACCCTGACGGCGCTGGCTCCCCTGATGGCGCTGCAGATGCGCCTCCACCGTCCGCTCGAGGAATGGCGTGCAACCATCCGCGCGCTGCACGCGCTGTTGCGCAGTACCAGCCTGTTGGGCGGGCAGGGCGGACCGCTCCTGGCGCCGTTCGTGGCGGCGCGCGCCAGAGCGGAACGCCTGCACCTGCGCCTGGCGCGCTCGCTGAGCCTGCGCATGATCCCGGGCGCGATCCAGTACGCCGACTGGTTCGCGGCGGCCAATGTGGCCTACCATTTCAAGACGTTGCGCATCGTGCACGCCGAACGCGTCTTCCTGCGTGAGATCTACCTGGCCTGCGCCAACCTCGAGGCTGATGTGGCCCTGGCGCGTCACCTGGCGTCGACGGCGCGCTGGTGCTGGACCGAGCGCGGCGATGCGCGCACGCTGGTGCTGGAGGGCGGCGTCCATCCGCTGATGGACCGGCCAGTGGCGCTGTCGGTGGCATTGGAAGGGCGGGGCGCCTTCGTCTCGGGCCAGAACGCCTCGGGCAAGAGCACCTTCCTGCGCATGGTCGGCCTGAATGCGATCGCGGCGCGCGCCTTCGGCTTCTGCTACGCGACCCGGGCCTGCCTGCCGGCGCTGCCGGTGCGCGCCAGCATGCAGAACGAGGATTCGCTGCTGGGTGGCGAGAGCCTGTACATGTCGGAACTGCGGCGGGCGCGCGAATTGCTGGATGCCGCCGGCCAGCCTGCGGGCATCTGCCTGATCGATGAGGTGTTCCGCGGCACTAACCACCTGGAGTCGGTGTCGGCCGCCTGCGCGGTGCTGGAACAGTTATCCGAGCGTGACCTGGTGCTGGTGTCGTCGCATAACCTGGTGCTGGCGCCGTTGCTGCGCGAACGGCTGGCGCCGTTCTTCATCGACACCTCCAGCGGCAGCCCGGTCCTGACGCCGGGAGTATTGCGCAACCCGAACGGCATCGCGCTGCTGGCGACCCAGGGTTTCGGCGCGCGCATCGAAGGGAGGGCGGCCGAGGTGGCGCGCTGGTTGAGCCGCCACCTCGTGGAGCCTGAACCTTCTTAGTCTTCCAGCTTCAAGGCCTTGGCGACATCATCCCACGCCACCGCCTTGTAGTTCTGGGCGCCTTCCGGCATGCGCTTGAAACCGTCGTGCACCACCAGCATGCCGCGCGAGTACGGCCCGCCGAAGTTGGCCGAGCTCACTTCGAGGCCGTCGGTCTCCGAGGCGCCGTCGATGCCGGTCACCGGATCCATGCCGACCCGGAACGCGCCGCGCACCTTGAACGGCGGCGCCGCGTCGAACACGACGTAGCTGCTATTGCCCTGGCTCGACACCACCAGGTAGCTCTGCTTGTCGCCGTGATAGATGCCCATGCCTTCGATGTCGTCGTGCAGCCATTCGCCGACCGGCATTACCATCTTGAGCGTGGCCGGCTGGTCGGCTTTGGCCGAGGTCACCCACAGCGCCTTGTCTTCCTCGCCAACGAACAGCAGGCCGCTGCGGTCGTCGGCCACGCAGCCTTCGGGTTGGGTGGCGACCTTGAACTGGCGCGCCAGCCTGGCGCCGAACTTGCCGCCGGCGCGGGTGATCTGCCAGTGTTCGTAGCGACCATCCTTGTCGTTGACGAAAGCATCCAGGCCACCGTCAGTAGTACGGTACAGGCAGGTGCCGTAGATGTCGCCCAGGCCGGTCGGCAGGCGCGCCGCTTCGGCCAGTTCGCCGCGGGCGTCGATCGTGTACAGCACCATCGCATGTTCGTCGCGCTGGGTGGCCAGGGCCAGGTCGAAGCGCTCGCCGCCGAAACGCAGGTCCTGGCGCACGTCGACGTTGTTCAGGCGGCCGGAAGGCAGGAATTGGGTCTGGCGGCCTTCCAGGTCATATACCAGCAGGCCTTGCTTCTTGTTGGAGCCGAGGATACGCGACTTGCTCGCATCCTGTGGATTGACCCAGATCGCCGGATCGTCGGCTGCGTCGCCCATCTGCGCCACCGGCGCGGTCTGCATGCGCGGCATCACGATCGGCAGCGACCGAGGCGGCGCGCTGCCGGCTTTCCAGGCCAGGGCGGGGGCTTGCCAACCCTTTTTGGTCTGCACCATCAGCGAACTGCCACCCAGCGCCACCAGCTGCTCGGCGCCGAGTGCGCGTGCCGGCTGCTCTTGCCACTTGCCGCCATCACGACGCCAGGTCAGCAGCTCGCCCTTCTCGCCGAGGGCGGCCACGCCGCCCGGCAGCACGGCCAGCGCCTGGACTTCGCCTTTCAGCTTGCCATACGGTGCGCGCAGCGCCACCGGCGTGCGCACCGACGGGCCTTCGGCATCGGCGCCATAGGCCCACAGGCCCATGCCTTCCTCGGCCACGAACAGCGTGGCGTAGGCGTCGTCGACGCGGCAGTGCTCGACGCCGGTCGGCAGCGCCAGGCGGCGCACCATGCGGTATTGCTCGCCCAGCAGCCACTGCTGCGCCTGGCCATCCGCGCCGACCAGGAACACGTGGTCGAGGTTCTGGGCGTCGCGGTACATGCAGGCCGCCTCGATGCCGAAGCCGGCGCTCGGGACCGCCTGCAGGCGGGTCAGGGTGCCGGCCGCCTGGTCGACGCGCACTGGCTGGGCTTGTTCGAGGTTGGAGTCGACCATTACCGCCAGCGCGCCGCCTGGCACCGGGCGCACGTCGAGCCGCTCGCCGCGCAGGGCCAGGGTGGCGCGGTCGATGCCGTCGGCGCCGACCAGGCGCAGGCCGCGCTTGTCCAATGCGAGCCAGCCGCCACCCGGCAGGGCTGCCAGTTGGTCGGCATCGAGCGGGGCCTTCGCAACTTGTGCTGCGGCCGATGCGCCGCCATGCAGCGCCGCCAGAACGATCAGTGAGACGATTTTTTTCATTAGAAGATGCTCGCTTTCAGGCCGATCTTGAAAGTGCGGCCATATTGTTCGTGCTGCGAATTACGGGCCTTGTCGCCCATGTAGACGTAGTATTTCTCGTTATTCAGGTTGCTGGCGTCGAACGTCAGCTGCCAGCGCCTGTCGATCTTGAACGACATCGAGAAGTCGAGCTGCTTCTGGGTGTCGACGTAGCGATCCTGGCTGGCGTCGAGCACGTCCTCGCCCAGTTCGAGCAGGTAGGGCGACTTGTAGTTCATCGCCAGGCGCGCGCTGAACGGGCCGGCCTCATAGCCGACCATCAGGTTGCCGATGCGGTTCGACTGGCCCGGCATGCGGATCTCGCGGGCACCGATTCCGCCGTCGCCATCGGCGCTGTCGATATCGGCGCGCGAATGGGTGATGGCGCCGTTGATACCGATCAGCAGGCCGTTGAACGGCGCCGGCAGCATGCGCAGCGGCTGCTGCCAGGCCAGTTCGATGCCGCGTACGCGCGCCTTTTCACCGTTCTTGTACGAGATCGCGCTCGAGAAGTCGGCCCAGTCGCCGGTGCCGGCCAGGTCGGTCGCATAAGTGAAGTCCTTGATGTCCTTGGTGAACACATAGGCCGACAGTACGCCGTCGCCGCCGATGGTGCGCTCGATGCCCAGGTCCAGGTTGTGCGAGCGCAGCGGATTCAGGTCCGGGTTGCCGATGGTGGCTTCGTCGTCGCCGTCCAGGCTGACGCCCGGCGCCAGCTGGGCGAAGTTGGCGCGCACCACCGAGTTGCTCCAGGCGGCGCGTACGCTGGTGGATTGGTCCAGGTCGTAGCGCAGGTGCATGCCCGGCAGCCAGTTGGTATACGAACGCGAGGCGCCGCGCGGCGTGATCTCGTCTTCGTCCGTCACCTGTGAGCCATCGGCCTTGAAGCGGGTGCGCTCGGCGCGCACGCCCGCCAGCAGCGACCAGGCGCCGCGGCGCAGGCTGGCCTGCATGTAGGCGGCGTCGATGTCTTCCTGCAGCTTGAAGTCGTCCAGCGCCGAATCGACGATCGCGCGCGCGCCGTCGCGGTTCAGCCCTGCCAGGCGGGCGCGGACCAGGCCCGGGTCGATTGCGTAACCGAGGTTGCCAAATGGGTAGTCGAGCCGATTGCCATTGACGAAGGCGCTCATCGAGGTGGGGCCGGCGCCCCAGTAGTCGCCGTCTTCCGGGTCATCGCTGCCGAATTCCCAGGCATCGGTGTCGGTGCGCTTGTCGCGGCGGGTGGCCTTGGCGCCGAACTTGAGCGCGCCGCTCCAGTCGCCGGCGTCGAAGTCGCGCTGCAGGTCCAGGCGCAGCTGGTGGCTGGAATCCTTGGCATAGGCACGCTCGATGGCGAACGAATCGAGTTCGTAGTTTGCCGCGTCGGCCACGCCGGCGGGGGCGATCAGGTGCGGCGCACGGGTGTTGGTGAAGCCGACATCGGCGAAGCTCTCGCTATTGGTAAAGCGCGCGTCGCTGATCGCGTTCGGGGTCTTGTCGGTGGAGCGGCTGGTGGCGGCTTCCAGGTGCATCTTCCAGGTGTCGCTGAAGCGATGGTCCATCGAGCCGGTGAGCGAGCGGATCTCTTGCGTGTACTTGCGCTGGCGCAGGCGGCGCTCGACGGTGGCGGGAGCGAGTTCGCCTTCGACCACGCTTTCGTCGTCGTTCTCGAAGTCGCCAACCGTCATGCGGTCGCGCGACTCTTCATCAGAGAAGCGGCTCATGAAGCCGCGCAGGGCGTAGCTGGTGGTGGCGTCCGGGCGGTAGTCGAGGTTGAAGGCGCCGGCGCGGCGCTCGCGCGTGGGCAGGTAGTCGCGCATCTCGAAACCTTCGAGACGGTTACCGTCCCAGGCGCCGCCGGTTTCCACATTGTCCGAGCCAAACTTGCGCTTTTCGCCCGACAGGCCGGCGGCGATGCCGAGTTTGCCGTCCATGAAGCGCTGGGCCCACAGCAGGTTGGCGCTCGGGCTGTTCTGGTCGGTGTTGGTGTCGTGGCTGGCCCCGACGCCGACGCTGAGCAGCTTGCCCGGCAGGTCGAACGCCGACAGGGTTTTCACTTCGACCGTGCCGCCGAGGGAATTGGCATCCTGGTCGGGCGTGGCCGACTTGGTCACTTCCAGCGAGCGCACCAGGCCGGCCGGCAGCACGTCGAGCGCCACCGCGCGCCGCGTCGCTTCGGGCGAGGGCACCAGGGCGCCGTTGATGGTCACGCTGTTGTAGTCGGCGTCCAGGCCGCGCACCACCACGTAGCGGCCTTCGCCCTGGTCGCGCTGGACCGACAGGCCGGGCACGCGCGCCAGCGCTTCGGCGGCGTTCTTGTCGGGCAGGTGGCCAATGTCGTCGCTACTGACGACGCTGACGATATTGTCGGCCTGTTCCTGGGCCGCGATGGCGCGCGCCAGGCTGGCGCGCTGGCCGGTGACGACCACGCTCGATTCGACGGCTGGAGCGTCGGCGGCATGGACGCCGGCAGCGGCCAGCAGGCTGGCGGTGATGGCGGGTAGGGCGAGATGGCGCATGGGGGCAAGGAGATAGTTGGAGTGGGGCGGATTCTGGTGCCTGAATGTGACCGAATGGTGACGCCAGTCCACCGCCATCTTTGCGAGAAGCCGGAATGAGCTGAATTGACC
>Ga0265797_10002017_pt1 | contig 35011 bp, 30 predicted proteins | sample P2T30metagenome_FD_192433 | JGI IMG/M metagenome (GOLD analysis project Ga0265797, IMG submission 192433) | Plant litter microbial communities from East Loma Ridge, Irvine, California - P2 T30 | ecosystem: Environmental > Terrestrial > Plant litter > Unclassified | place: USA: California...
CCGTCATCGGCAGATGGCCGTGGTAGTGCACGACATCGACCGGGCCCGTGCGCGCCATGTCCGCCGCATGCGCCCGGATGGCACGGGCCATGCGGCGCGCGAACAGCGGTCGCTTGAGCGGATTGAACACGCCCATCTGCGATTCTTTCCAACCCGGCCGGGGGAAAGCGAAGCCGGGGCGAAAGCGTCCCTCGAACCCGATCTGCGCCGCGTAGTCGGCCGGCGCGCGGTCGCTGCGCCCGACGATTTCCACATCGTGACCAGCGCGCAGCAAGCGGTTGGCGAGCGTGACGACGTGCTTGCCCAGCCCACCGATCTGTTCGCCCGGCAGGTCTTCGGACACCATCAGGATGCGCATGTCAGTGCCCTGCCTGCCGGCGCCAGGTTCGCCAGCGGGACCAAGCCAGGGCACGGTCATCCGGCGCAACCACGAACAGCGCGCCGTGCAGTACGAGCAGGAGCATCATCGCGCCCATGCTCAACACGATGTCGAGCGGGCTGCCGCCCAGCAGGCGTGTGGCGGCGCCTGCCGCGGTCGCGACCAGCCCGACGCCGGCCAGCCCCGGCAGATAGCCATGCAGCAGCAGGCGCCCGAGCGGCGTCGGAACGGTCCGGCCATGCACGTAGACCAGGAAGGCCCCGGTGAACAGCAGTGCGCCGGCCAGGTGCGCCCAGGCCGCGCCGACGACACCCCATCCCCTTATGCCGGCGTACAGCAGCACCAGACCAACCAGTGCCCGCGTAACGGCAAACAGGCCCGACACGCGCGGATGCCCCATGCCGTCATTGACCAGCGACGGCAGGCTGGTAAGCGAATCGACAAATTGCGCCAGCGCCATCACTGCCAGAATGAGCGCGCCGTGCCGCGCGAAATCGGCGTTCATCCACCATGCGAGGATCGGATAGGCGAACACGGCAAGCAGCGCCAGGATCGCCGCATTGACGAACACGACGTAGCGCGTGGCCTTCACATAGGTTTGATCGAGGCGGCGTAACTGGCCGGTTGCGGCCAGCGCGCTGGCGGCCGGGAAGAAGACGCCGGATAAGCGAAAGCCCAGACCCAGCACGCGGTTGGCGAGCGTGGCCGCCACCGTAAAATACGCCAGGGCCGTCACGCCAGCCATGGCGCCGATGATGAGCTTGTCGGCGTGGGCATATGACAAGGTGGCAAAGCGCGACAGGAAACTCCAGCCTGAAAAACTGAGCAACGCGGCGCGCGCGTGGACGCCAGGCCAGCGCCAGCGCAACGTCGGCAGCAGGCGCCCGATCGCGTGCCACAGGGTCAGTCCATGGACCATGCTGGCCACGACGCGCAGCGCAATCACGTCCGCCAGGCCGCCGCCCAGCAGCAGCACGCCGACCGTGGCCAGCGGCACCAGGACGCCAATGACGATCTCGACCCGGCCCGACATGTCGTAGCGCATCAGCGCCTGCGGCACGCTGTTCAGGTAAGCCTGCATCTGGCCGAACAGGAAACCCGGCGCGGCCAGTTGCAAGGCGGTGCGCGCATCAGCGCGAAGCACCTCCGGTACCGCGAACACGGTGTCGACCAGCCAACCCGCGCAGGCAAAGATGCCCACCCCGCCGACGAGGCCGATGGCGGCGTAGCTGGCCAGGCCGAACGAGACGGTTTCGGCGATCTGGTCGTCGTCGTCATTGGCCTTGTGCTGGGCGATGTACTTGACCGAACCGGCCGTCAGGTTGATGTCGATCACCGCGAAGTAGCCGACGATGGCCGTCACCAGCGAATACACGCCATAGCCCGCTTCGCCCAGCCCGCGCACTACCAGCGGCACCGTCACCAGCATCACCAGCGCCGGGATCGCGGCCGCGAGCAGGTTGGCCAGCGCGTTGCGGGCCAGGCGCAGCTGCATCATGCGCTCGCGAGTTGATGCGGCGGCGTGGCTGCCGCCCTCACGCCATGCCCGACGCGCTGCGCGGCGCCGTCGTGCATGCAGGCCAGCGCCACATACGGCAACGCCAGGCAAAAGGCCAGCATCTGCGTGGTGCGCACCTGCGGGAACGGCGTGCCCACCAGCAGGTCGGGCAGCATGAAGGCCAGACCCGCCACACCCGCCAGGCCCAGCCCCAGCAAGGCCGGCGGCAGGATGCGCAGTGCGCGGCGTGCACAGATCACAAACGCACCGATCGTGCCCGCCAGCAGGAACAAGCCCGGCACACCGCTCTTGAGGGCGATGTGCAACACGCCACTGTGCAGGAACAGGCCGCCATCCGGACTGTCCTGCCACGAGATCGCCCCGTAGCCGTGGTAGCGGCCCCAGGCGCCGATGCCGGTCAGCGGATGGGCCAGGAAGTCGGCCAGCGCCAGCTTCAGTTCAAGCACCCGCTCGCTTTCGTGACCGAAGCGGCCCGACTGCATGTCATACAACAAACCGCCGACGCCGGCGCCGCCTTCAAAGGCGCGACCCGGACGGGGATGGTCCAGCCGCCGCACCGCCACCCAGGCCAGCATCGCGCCGATGGATGGCACGCCGGCCGCCAGCCAGTACAGGCGGGCCCTGGGTGGCAGGCGCAGCACGATCACCGCGCACGCCAGTACGAAGCCGGTCCACGCCGTGCGGCGATACGACAGCACCACGCACAGCGCAGTAGCAACCAGCGTCAACCAGCAGACGGCGCGCCACCATTTGTCCGCCGCAAGACGTGGCGCCTGGAACAGCGTGACGGCAGCGATGGCAAACGCCATCGTGCACAACAGGCTGTCGTTGATGTCGAAGAACGTCAGCCGGATCTGGAGCGCGTTCATGTTCGCGTAGATGTTGTTGGGATCGCCCCCGAGCGCCGCCCAGCGGCCAAGGCCGAACAACGCCCGGCCCAGTCCCGCGAGAAGGATGAACCGGGCCAGTGCGATGGCGTGCTCTTGCGTGCGAAACGCCAGCAACAGCAGCGAGACCAGCGGTGCCATCCAGACGATATTGGAAAAGCCCGACGGCGCGAGCGATGCGGCCACCGGGATGCCGGTCACGAGCCCGGCGGCGACATGACCGACCAGCAACGCGGCCCAGCCCCAGAACCAGGGCCGCAGATTGCAGGCCGGCGTTGCATCGCGGCCGAACCCGGCGGCAACGCGCGCACACAGCCAGGCGCCGAGCATGGCCCACAGCACCACGCCGAAGAACAACACGCCCGAGCCGCGGCTATAGATGCTGCGCGAGGCGAACACGGCCAGGCTGCCGTAGCTTGTGGAATTGATCCAGAAGAACACCAGCAAATAGGGATAGACCAGCCAGCGGGGCCACACGACACCGACCGCCATACCGGCCACGGCCGCCACCGACAGCCCGATGACAGCCAGCCACGGCAACGAGTAATAGATGTAGAGAACGATGTCGTTCATCGCGCAGCCTGGCGAGGTCGGTCAGGCCGCAGTACGGCGCCCAATGTTGTTGATGTCTGCGTCTGCGCCGGCCGTGGCCACGGCTGGGGCTGGGGCTGGGGCTGGGGCTGGCGTAGCATTGGCGATACGCTCGCCAGGGCGGCCGGTGCGCCGTCATGCCCGATCAGATGGGTGCGCTCGGCGGGCGCGAGCGCTGCCAGTAGCGCGACGATGAAGCGGTCTTGCACTGCATAGGCGTGACGCTCGTTGCTGGCGAGCGTCGACACCCGCACCAGCATGCCATCAGGAACTTCGCCGGACAGGCCGTACGCCAGGCGCCGCAGCTTGTGCTCGATGCCGGTCTTGCTGGCTTTATCGCCGATCGTGATCCAGTAGGTAATCGGCTCGTTGCGGTCCTGCAAGCGCGCCACCAGGCGCTTGACCGGCAGCGCGCCATAGCGCGTCGGCAGCACGTCGTCGCTTTCACTGATCAGCTGGAAACCCTGGGCCACGTAACAGACTTCGGGCAGGTGCAACTGCAGCGACTTGCTCTGGTCGCCACCATAGGCGATCGACAACATCACGCGCTGGCCGTGTGCATCGACATAGGTGCGCGATAGCGTCTGGTCGTAGATTTTTTCGAGCATGCCCTGCTGCGCCGGGTCTGGCTGCACCGGCGCCACGCCCGGATCGACGGCCCAGGTGTCGAAACGGGCCGGAATCATCTGCGCCAGGCTGAATTGTTCATGCGGCAAGGGCGCACGCGGCGTTGGAGTGACGGCGCTGGTGAGGAACGCGGTGAGCGCCATGGCGACACCAAGCACGATGCTCACGACCAGTGCGCGGTGTTGCGCGGCGATCATGGCGGCCCCTTCATTGCAAGCTCGTGGGCAAGTGTAGTTGGCCGATCGGCGGATAGCCCGGCTGGTGCGGCCGTCGTATCGCCTGCGGCACTGCCGCCGCCTGGCTTCTGCCTGACACCCCATTGCAAGGTCGAATCGACGGCAAGGATCATCGACAGCGCGGTAACGAACAACACCATCCCGGCGAAGCCGTGCAGGAAGCCCTGGCCGGCGGCGTCGCCATAATAGTAGGTGATCAGCGTCAGCGTGATCACCCGGATCACATTGGCCAGGAACGAGATCGGCACGATGAGGATAGCCAGTGTCACATTGCGCACGCCGGACGGATGACGTACCAGGTTCAGGTAAAACAGGCCCAGCGCTTCGAGCGTCAACAGGGTCTGCAACCCGGCGCAGGCATCGGCCACAAGCAATTGATACTGTCCGATCTGCAGCACCACGCCCGAGCGCGAAATGGGATAACCGATCATGAACAGCAGGTGCTCGGTTGCCCAGGACACGGCCATCTTCATCGGCATCGTCACAGCAGCGACCAGCTCGCTTGGCAACGGCACCATGAACAGCATGAAAAAGAAAGGAAACCACAGTATCCTCAGCGCCGGCCCGCCGAGCTTGAGCAACACGATCGCCGCCAGCACGACAAGGATCGAACCTACTTCGAACATCAATATCTGCTGCGAACGGCCCAACAGATGGATGGCCAGGCCGAATGCCAGCACGGCCCAGCCGGCTGGATGCGACCGGAAGCACACGCACGGCGTGGCGTCGGCTGTTGGGCCTGCTGCCTGGGCTGCCTGGTTTGCCGGGTTTGCGGACGGATTTGCGACCGCATGGGCAGCCGGGTGAGCCGTTGCCTCGGCAGCTGGATGGGTGGCTGAATGTGCTGTCGGTTGGGGTGCCGGATCGAGCATGGCATCGGCCATGTCTCCCGCGGCCAGCACATCGGGCCACTTGCGCCAGATGAGCCATATGGCCAGTGCGAAGATGATCGGGCCATGGCCCTGCTCTTCTCCGATCCACGCGCCCGTGAACAGGCGGTGCAAAGTGGGCATGAACAGGATCGCCAGGCCGAGCAACACCGGCCACCACGCCGGCAGTGCGCTGCGCCACGCAGCGCGCGAGCGGCCACGCGTCCCGCCGTACACCCCGTCGTACACCCCGTCGTACACCCCGTCGTACGCCCCGTCGTGTGCCCCGTCGTGTTCCCCGTCCCTCGCCCCGCCATGCGCGCCTGTTGCCGCCATCTCGCCTATCACACGGCCAGGGCGGCGACCGCTCTTGCGGTTGGCGCCGTCCACTGTCCGTGTCGAACCTGGCAGGATGGCCATGTCAGTCCCCGACCACCACCGAACCGACCACATCGGCGCCCGCTTCGACCATCTGCGCCGCCAGCCGGCTGACGTCGGCAATCAGCGTGCGGTGCTTGCCCGCCACCAGCAAGACACCGCCCGCGTGCGCCGCCACCGCCAATGCGTCGGCCGCAGCCGAGTACGGCGGGAGGTCGTACAGCACGACGTCGTATTGGCTGACCAACTGGGCGTGCAGTCGGCGCAAGCCGTCACGCGCCAGCAGTTCTTGTGGATTGGGCGGCAGGGTTCCCGCCGGCAGCAGCGACAGGTCGGGAAAGCCCGCTACCCGCGCGATCACCTCAAGCCCGGTACGCCCGGCCAGTAAATCGGACAATCCCTGACGCGACCTGATCCCGAACAGCTGATGCTGGCGCGGGTTACGCAAGTTGGCGTCGATCAGCAGCGTTCCCTCGCCGAGCTGGGAGAACACCAGCGCCAGGTTGGCAGTAAAGTGGCTGGCGCCGTCGTCCGGCGACACGCCGGCAATGGCCAGTGCGCGCCGGCCGCGGGCGAACCAGCGCAACATCAACTGGCTGCGCACCGCGCGCAGCGCTTCGACCGGGGCCGAGAACGGCTCGTAGGCGGCGACCAGATCGGGGGACAGCTCGGACTGGCCTTTGGCCAGATACGGATACGCAAATTGCAGCGCCAGCGCTTGCGCGATATCGGCGTCGTTCACCAGGCCGAGCCGCACTGCGGTTTCACCGAAGCGCAGGCCGAGTTCTTGCTGGGCCTGCAGCACGCGCTCGGCATCGTCACCCGACAGCTTGCCCGCATCGCGCAACAACATACCCATGCTGGCGTCGCCAGCGTGACCGATCGGCAAGGCGGATAACACGGTTGAATTCATGGCGTCTCCTTAGTTCAGTCGCAGCAGGCGGCGTGGTGTCAGCAGGCGGCGCAGGCGTGAGCTGGCACCCCGCGCCGGGTGCCAGCTCACGCTGCCCAGCACCGGTATGCCCAGCATGTCGTGGATATCAGCCGTCGAACGCACCGGGCGTGTGAGCAGTTCGAGCAGGAGCCCGATGCCAACGCCAAGGATCGTGCCCAGCAGGATCGACACCAGCGTATTGAGCAGCACGCGCGGCGCGGCCGGCTCGGTCGGCACCACGGCGGGATTGAGCACCGAGATATCGGATTGCTCGGATTGCGCCTCGATCCGGGTTTGCGCATGGCGCTGGCTGGCGGAATCGAACGCGCGCTGGGCGCCCTCCAGGTCTTTCAGCAGCGGTCCGAGTTCATCGCGGGTGCGGTTCAACGCCAGGATGCGCGTGTTCTGTTCTGCCAGCGCGCTGCGAATCTCGACTTCGCGCTGGCGCAGCACCTCGGCATTGGCGCCGACACTGCGCGTCACGGTGCCGAGGGCGCTGCCCAGTTCGGCGCGCAGCTTCTCGACCTCGGCGCTTGCGCTCTGGTATTGCGGATGGTTACGGCCGAAGCGGATGCCTGTCTCGGCCAGCTTGGCATCAACCGCAGCCAGGTTCACGCGCAGGTTCTGGATCAGCGCATTGTTGGCGACATCGGGCGAGTTGACCGCCGAGCGGGCGGCGCGTTCGCGCGAGCCGGCTTCGATCGCGGCAGTCTGCGCCACGACCAGCTGGGCCGACAGATCATTCAGGCGCGACAGCTCCACATCGACCCGGTTGTTGTCCAGGCTGACGATGCCCTTTTCTTGCTGGTAAGCGGACAGGCGGGCCTGCGCCGCTTCGAGCTGGTCGCGCAATTGCCGCGTTTGTTCATTGAAGTAGACCGATGCATTCTTGGCCGGCTCGGCCTTGAGCTGCACGGTGGCGCGTTGATATTGCACGGCGAACGCGTTGGCGACAGCGGCGGCAAAAGCGGGATCGGCGCCGCTGAACGTGATTTGCACCACGCTCGATTCGCGTGACGGCATGATCTCGAGTTTTTGCAGCAGCAGATCGGCCAGCCAGTCGCGCACCGCACCCTTGCCATCGGTGGCTTCCTGGAATTGCTGGACGACCACCGGGCTCGCTGCCAGACTCAGCACGTCGACGACCCGCAGCGCCACATTCTTGCTGCCGATGATGTCCATTTGCGTTGCCATATAGCCTGGCATCAGCTGCCCTGGCATGGTCAGGCCGGTCAGCGGATCGACGCCTTTGTAGTTCAGCAGCACCGATGCCGTCGCGTCATAGGTTTTTTGCTGCACCAGGCTCCAGCCCAGCGCCAGCAGCACCGTGACCAGCAGTGTCCCCAGCATGATCTTCTTCCTGGCTTGCAGTACCAGAAAAAATTGATGGAAGTTCATTGCCTAACCCTTTGCAGTGTGAGACTGCCGCGCTGCGCATCCGGCCCGACGAGCAGGCGAAACGGCGGAGACCCGGCGCCATGCCGGCAGGCGCAGGCCCGCCATAGCATCGAGTGAGAAGCCGCTCAGAACCAGCTTTCGCGCACGACGATCACGTCATCGACCTGGACCGCGTCGCTCGCATTCGCGTCCAGCGACACCGGAAGGCCACCGGCATCCTTGCGCGTGATGCGAATGCCGTTGCTGCTACCGCGCGGGCTCAGGCCACCACCCGCCGACAATGCCTGCTGAACCGTCATGCCACGCTCGAGCCGAAATGGCCCCGGGCGCGTCACTTCGCCGGTGACATAAGCGCGCGGCGCCCGTTCGACAAAGATGATGTCGCCGCCCGCAACCTCGACGTCCTTGTCGAGCTCGCCCCTGCGCACCATGTCGACCAGGTCGATGGTCTCGCGCGTGGTCTTGCCGTTGCGGGTGCGTACCAGGCTGATCATGTCGCCGCCTTCGCTGTGGATGCCGCCGGCCAGCGCCAGCATGTCGAGCACGCGGCGGCGCCCTTCGACGGGATAGCGACCAGGTCGGTTCACATGACCAAGCACCGAAATCTGCTGGCTCGCCAGGGTCGTCACCAGCATATTCACCTGGGCCTGCTTGATGTAACCGCCCTTTTCAAGCAAGCCTGCGATCTTTTTTTCGGCCCCAGCCACCGACATGCCACCGACGGCCACCTGCCCCAGCAACGGGAACGTGAGATGACCGCTTTCACTGACGCGGGTTTCGATGGACAGGTCGGGACTGCCATACACCGACAGCTTGACCACATCGCCCGGCCCCAGCAGCACCTCCGCTGCGCCGGCCGCGCCCATGCCCAGTATGAAAACCAGCCCCACCATCCATGTCACGACACGCTTCATGATTCCTCCGTCAGCATCGGTTTACGTTGCGAAGTTCGAGCGCCTTACCTGAGACCGGCCACCCCGCGCTCGAGCGCCGCTTTGGCGGCGCTGTCCTCGTTCGCGCCGGTCTTTGCGCCAATTACTGCGCTGGTTTCTGCCTCGGTTTTTATTCCTGCGCCAGCACCCGACGCCGTCGCCTCCGTGACCAGCGGACCGGCCCCGGCATCCCTGGCTGCGCCTGGCCCGCCGGCCAGCGACGCGACCGCCGCAGGCTTGGCGCCCGGTGTGGCCGCATCGGGCGCCAGCGCTTTGTTCAGGTAGGCGATATCGGCCGTCGCGCGCAGGCGCTGAATCTCGGCCTGGGCCAGTTCGCGGCTCTTGCGGGTGGCCAGATAGTGTGTGATCTGTGGCGCAGCGATGGCCAGGGACACGGGCGCGGCGCGCACTTCGGTCAGCGCGGTGAGCAGTGCACGCGGACCTTCTTGCACGTAGAACAGCTGGCCCTTGGGCATCGCCAGCAATTTGGCCGCGACCTCGGGTTTCAGGTCGGCGGTGCTGCGCGTGACCTGCGCGCGGCCGTAGCCAATCTGGCGGGCATCGAGAAATTGCGTCACGTCGTCCAGCGACGATGAACGGTCGAATGTGGCGCGCAGTGCCGGTGTGACGGCCGATGCAGGCATGATGAGCTGGTCCATGGCGAACTGGCGGCGGTTGGCAAAAAATTGCGGATGCGCCGTGAAATAGGCGTCGACTTCGGCCTGGCTGGGCCGCCCGGACTCGCCAATGCGCTGTTGCATATAGGCTTGCGCGACAATCAGGGAACGCGCGCGTGCGACCGCCTGCATCACTTTGGGATCGCGGTCGAGGTCGCGTTTCGCCGCTTCGCGCCCGAGCAGCGTGCGGTCGATCAGTGCTTGCAGCAGTTGCTTGCGCGCGCGCTCGTGCTCTGTTGCCGGCACCCCGGCGCGCTGTATCTCTTCGTTCAGTTGAAGTACGGTGATTTCTTCACCGTTCACGCTTGCCAGCGCCTGCCCCGGTCTGGCCGGCTCGTCGGGCAGGTTGCGGTTGCAGCCCGCCAGCAGCAGGCCTGCCATCAGCAGGGCCGCGCACAGGCCGTGCTGCGCCGGGCGGGCTGGCGACGCCACGCCAGTGATGCAGTAATGGTTATTCAAGTGCGTCTCCCTGACATAGTGGACGGGGCGCCTGCCACATGGCGCATCGATGCGATCGGCGCGACGTCGACGCCAGCGCCATGCCCGGCGCGCTGACGCTGCGGCTCTGGTTCGTGCGCCTGCTCATGTGCCTGCTCATGTGCTTGGTTATCGGCACGCTCGTTCTCTCGCTCGTGCTGCCGTTCGCGCTCGGCCCCGTGCTCGCCGAGAAACGCCGCATACGCGCGCTGCAAGCCTTCGGCCAGCGGCGTGCTCGCGCGCCAGCCCAGCGCCCACAGCCGCGATACGTCGAGCAGTTTGCGCGGCGTGCCGTCAGGTTTGCTGGCGTCGAACACGATCGCACCGCGGTAGCCGACGGTGGCGCCGACCAGGCGCGCCAGTTCGGCGATGGTGACGTCGTGGCCGGTGCCGACATTGATGTGCGAATGCATCGGATCGGTGTGCGCGGCGTACACCGCGTGCGGGAGGTTCATGACGTGGACGCTGGCGGCCGCCATGTCGTCGATATACAGGAACTCGCGCATCGGCTTGCCGCTGCCCCAGATCACGACCTCGGGTGCACCCTGCACTTTTGCCTCGTGAAACCGCCGCAGCAAGGCCGGTATGACATGGCTGTTCTCGGGATGGTAGTTGTCTCCCGGGCCGTACAGATTGGTAGGCATCACGCTGCGATAATCGGTACCGTACTGGCGGTTGTAACTCTCGCACAGCTTGATGCCGGCAATTTTCGCCATGGCGTAGGGCTCGTTGGTCGGCTCGAGCACGCCGTTCATGAGGCAGCCTTCGTGGATCGGCTGCGGCGCCATGCGCGGATAGATGCATGACGAGCCAAGGAACAGCAATTTGTTCACGCCCGCGCGCCAGGCGGCATGCACGACATTGGCCTGCACCATCATGTTGTCGTAGATGAATTCGGCCGGGTAGCGGTGATTGGCGTGGATGCCGCCAACCCTGGCTGCCGCCAGGTAGACCTGGTCGATCTGTTCGGTTTCGAAGAATGCGCGCACCTGCGCCTGGTCGGTCAGTTCGAGCGCGGTATGGCTGCGCGTGACGATGGCGCCGTGGCCCCGGGCCCGCAACGCCCGCACGATGGCCGAGCCGACCAGGCCGCGATGACCAGCAACATAGATACGAGAATGATCGGCCACGTTTGCTCCCATGGAAGTGTCTGCGATGACGGCGACAGGTCGGCCAAAACATGCCCGACATGTGATTCGATGCGCCCGCAGCCCAACGGTTCCTTCGTCATGCGGCTAATTTGCCTGACTTAGCGCCAGCGCAATCAATGCGCGTTTTCCCGCGAAAGAACCACCTGTACGGTCTTGAGCATGATCCATAGATCCAGCCACAGCGACCAGTTGCGCAGGTAGTCGAGGTCGCACTGGATGCGCGCTTCCATCTTGTCGAGCGTGGCTGTCTCGCCGCGTAAGCCATTGACCTGGGCCCAGCCGGTGATGCCCGGCTTGACCTTGTGCCTGAGCATGTAGCCCTTGATCAGCTTGCGATACAGCTCGTTGTGCGCTACCGCGTGCGGGCGCGGCCCGACCACGCTCATCCGGCCTTGCAGCGCGTTGATGAACTGTGGCAGCTCGTCGAGCGAGCTGCGGCGCAGCAGGCGTCCCAGGCGCGTCACGCGCGCATCTCCCTGGTGCGCCTGGACGATGTGCGGCCCGTCATCGCTCACCGACATCGAACGGAATTTATAAACGGTGATCGCTTCGCCGTACAGGCCGTAGCGGCGCTGCAGGAACAGCACAGGGCCCGGAGAATCGAGCTTGATGGCGATGGCGATCAGCGCCATCAGCGGCGCCAGCAGCAGCAGCGCGGTGACGCTGACGACCAGGTCGACGCCGCGCTTGATGACGCTGTCGAAGCCCATGAACGGTGTTTCGCTGATCGCGATCACGGGCATGCCGCCCACGGTGTCGAAACGCGCCTGCATCAGGTCGAACACGTACACGTCGGGCAGGAAATAGACCGAGGCGGTGGTGTCCTGCAATTCGTCGATCAAGCCGCGGATGCGCGGCTGGGCCGATACCGGCTGGCTGATGAAAATCATCTTGATATTGTGTTGACGCACATAGCCGGGAATATCGGCCATGCGGCCCAGCATCGGATAGATCGGATCGTTCAGGCCCTCGGGATGACGCCCCGCGCCGCGGTCATCGAAGAAACCCTGTACCTGCATGAACAGGTTCGGATGGCGCTCGCACACGTCGGCGAACTTCAGGCCCACGTCGTTGGCGCCGGCCACGACGATCGAACGTACCGAATACCCGGCGTTGCCTGCACGCCGGCGGCTTCGCACGCGGACCGCAATGTGGCTGGCCACGATGATGAGCGGTGTGGCAATGGCCCAGGCCAGGAGCACGCGCTCGTCATAGTAATAGCGCATGCCGCTGGCCGTGCCGAGGAAGTACAGCACGGCCAGCGTCAGGCACCAGCCGAACAGCGTGTCGCGCGCGTAGGCCAGCATGCGGCCGCTGCGCCAGGTGCGATAGGGATCGATGTGCTGGTACACGGCCGATGAGATAAAGAACGCCAGCACCATGAGCACCAGGCAATAGCCCGAGAACGGTTGGCCGAACGCCAGCGTGGCGAGGTACAGCATGCCCATCACGATCAAGGGATCGAGCACGCGCTGGAAGAACGAAATGATCGGAATGTCGTTGACCGTCATGGGCCGCCCGGTCGCCTGGATTCCTGTCCGAACAGCACGTTGGCGCCGACCTGCACCACATTGGCATCGAACTTGCCGGTGCCGAGCAGCGCCGAGCCACTGCGCGCCTGGTGGACACAGGCGGCCACCACCTGCACCCTGGGCCGCACCTGCCACACGGCGCGCACGCTGGCCGAGCGGATCGCATCGCGCAGCGCGTCGGCCCCGGCGAAGTCGCCACGCGCCGTGTAGCTGCGCCGCTCGTAGATGGCGTTGGCCTCGACCGTCAGCTTGGCGCTGGCAAACCAGGTGGCGCCGATGCTGGCGCCCTTGTTGAGCGTGTAGCTGACGCGCGGGCTTTCGATCGGCGCGAACTCGCGCCACACGGCCGCGTTGTAGCTGATCTTGCCACCAGGCGTGTAGAACGCGCTGATGCGGCCGTTGACACCGCTCGTGGCGCCCTCGCCGTACGACGGCTGCTCACGCCGCACATAGCCGGCCAGGCCCTGGATGGTCGTGGAGCCCGACGCCAGCCAGTTCACGCGCAGCTTGAGTTCGTCCTGGGTGAAGTCGTCAAGCAGGACACTGCTGATGAACGGGCGCCGGTACGGATAATTGCCCTTGACTCGGCGCGCCACCAGGCCGATCGCGCTGCCGGTCTTGGGCTGATACAGCAGTTCGGTTTCAAACGTTTTTTCAGTGCGGTTGTTGAAGCGCTGGATCGCCAGCTCATAGATTGCCTTGTCGCGCACGGCGCCGACCCGCAATTTCCAGCTCGGGTGCAGGTTCCAGCCGGCGTCGAATTCCTGGCGGCGCTGCTGGCGCAAGTTGCGCTGGTCGCTGTTGAAGTCGGTGTACGGCGCGAGCGTCTGGATATACAAGCCCTTGAGATGGCCCTCGAACTGGCTGCCGAGTTCCCAGAACCACGTGGCTTGCAGGTCGCGGCCGTCGTAGTCGAGCTGGTCGAAATGATCGAATGCGACTTTCGACACGTTGGCCGTGGCCGCGATGCGCTGGCGGCTGATGCGTTTGTTGTACACCACACCGGCTTCGAGCGTCCGATAGCTGTCGCTACGCTGGCCGTCGAATGCGGGCGCGTCATCGGCCTGGCGCAGGAGGTTGTCGTCGTAGGCCCAGCCGATGCCGGCGAGCAGTTGCATGCCTTCTTCTGGCGGCGTGGCGGCTGCCGCTGAAGGCAGCCAGAAGGCACCGGCGAGGAGCGCGACCGGCGGGAGGCGATGCAACACTGAGGGGGCTGGCATGGTCGTCGTCTTTCCACTGGTCGTACTACCGGAGGAATTACCAGAACTGCCAGCCTCCTGTGTAGACGACCCAGAAGCCCAGCAATCCATTCGTGACAGCGTGGGCCAGGATGGGCGACCACAGGTTACGGTGCCGCATGTACAACACACCGTAGGCCACGCCGGCCACAATGCCGGCCAGCCACAGCGTGTGTTCAAAGCCGAACAGCACGCATGGGATCACGAATGCCTTGAATCCGATACGCGCCGGATCAACGAGTTTGAAATTGGCCTGTTCGACCCACCGCATCAAGAAAGAGCGCCAGAACAACTCTTCCATGACGGGCACGATCAGCGCGGCGCCGGCGATGCGAATCGTCACCAGGAGCCAGTCGATGTCGCCGTCCGTGCGCGGATCGTAGCCGGGCGAGCTGCCCATCGTCATCCATGGCAGGTCGAGATTGACCCACAGCACCAGCACGATCACGCCGACCCCGATGGCAACCAGCGTGTGCGTGAAGCGCAAGGCAAACCGGTGCAATTCGTCGTACTGGCGCCAGCAGATGGCCAGCAGCGCCAGCACGGCGCCGACTTGTACCGGATACAGCCAGCGCAGCTCGGCGCGGCTCATGCCCATGCGCTCGAGCAAGTCGCCGATGGCGATGAACAGGATATAGGTGCCGAATGGCAGGATGCGCGCCCAGGCGGCGCGGGTGAGGAAGGGTTCCCCGGCCACGGAGGCCGCGGACCCGGGGTGCTCTGGCGGTGCGGTACGCGGTTCGTGGTGATCAGTCATACAAGTCGTTCCGCACAGCCATTGCCCCTTACAAATTACACGCCGCGCGAGCGCGCTTCGATCGTTTCCCAGCGCTCGAGCGCGTCGAGCAGCAAGTCTTCGATTTCGGCAAAGCGCGCATTGATGCGCTTGGCGTCGGCCGGGTTCTGCTTGTAGAAATCAGGACCGTTCAGCTGCGCCGTGATGGCGGACTGCTCATCTTCGAGGGTGGCGATCAGCTTTGGCAATTCTTCCAGTTCACGCTGCTCCTTGTAGCTCAGCTTGACCTTCTTGGCAGCCGGCGCGGCCGTGTCGTCCGCTTTCGGCGCGCTCGTCTTCACCGGCGCCTGGGCCACCGGCGTTGCCGCCTTGACGCGTTCCCAGTCGGTGTAGCCACCGACGAACTCGCGCCACTTGCCGGCGCCTTCGGCGACGATCACTTGCGTAACAACATTATCCAGGAAGGTGCGATCGTGGCTGACCAGGAACACGGTGCCGGTATATTCCTCGAGCAGTTCTTCGAGCAGCTCGAGCGTGTCGATGTCCAGGTCGTTGGTCGGCTCATCGAGCACGAGGCAATTGGCCGGCTTGGCGAACAGGCGCGCCAGCAGCAGGCGATTGCGCTCGCCACCGGAGAGCGACTTGACGGGCGAGCGCGCACGTTCCGGCGAGAACAGGAAATCGTTCAGGTACGTCATCACGTGACGGCGCTGGCCATTGATCTCGACCCAGTCGCTGCCCGGCGCAATGGTGTCGGCCAGGCTGGCTTCTTCGTTGAGCTGGGTGCGCATCTGGTCGAAGTACGCGACATTGAGCTTCGTACCCAGGCGCACTTTGCCGCTGTCGGCCGTTTCTTCGCCCAGGATAATCTTGAGCAGCGTGGTCTTGCCGGCGCCGTTCGGGCCGATCAGGCCGACCTTGTCGCCGCGCATCAGCGTGCCGGTAAAGTTGTCGACGATGACCTTGTCGCCGTACATTTTCGAGATGTTCTCGAGATCGGCGACGATCTTGCCCGAGCGTTCGCCCGTGGCCACGTCGAGCTTGATCTGGCCCTGCTGGTCGCGGCGCACCGAACGCTGCGCGCGCAACGCTTCCAGGCGGCGCACACGGCCTTCGTCGCGGGTCCGGCGTGCCTGCACGCCCTTGCGGATCCACACTTCTTCTTGCGCCAAGAACTTGTCGAACTTGGCGTTTTCGACTTCCTCATTGGCCAGCAGCTCTTGCTTGCGCGCCTGATAGGTAGTGAAGTTGCCTGGGAACGATAGCAGACGACCGCGGTCGAGTTCGATGATGCGGGTGGCAACGTTGTCCAGGAAACTACGATCGTGGGTGATGAACAGGACCGAGCCGCGGAATTCGCGCAGCAGGCTCTCGAGCCACTTGATCGACGTGAAGTCCAGGTGGTTGGTCGGCTCATCGAGCAGCAGCACGTCCGGCGCCGACACCAGCGCCACGGCCAGCGCGACGCGCTTCTGCATACCGCCCGAGAGCGTGCCCATCAGGGCGTCGCCGGCCAGGTTCAGGCGATCGAGCGTGGTCTCGACCTTGTGCGCCAGGTTCCAGCCGTCGTTCGCGTCGAGCTTGGTCTGCAGCACGTGCATGCGGTCCATCAGCGCGTCGTCATCGCCCTGGCCGAACTTGCCGGTCAGCTCTTCATATTCGGTCAGCATCGCCTGCTGGTCGCCCATGCCGCCGGCAACGACGGCGAACACGCTCATGCTCAGGTCAAACACCGGTTCCTGCTCGACATAGGCGATCGACACGCCCTGCTGCATGACCAGCAAGCCATCGTCCAGGCGCGAGCGGCCCGAGATGACTTTCAGGAGCGAGGATTTGCCGGTGCCGTTGCGGCCGATGAGGCCGACACGTTCGCCGGTCTCGAGGGAAAAATCAGCGTGGTCGAGCAGCGGCACGTGGCCGAAAGCAAGTTGAGCGGAACTAATGGAGATAACAGCCATGATCGGTATGCGTTTCGTCGCGCGAAGAAAAAACCTGGCGCGGGGGAAAAGGTGCGTTGATTGAGTAAGGGGCACATTGTACCGACTCAACGGCCTGCGCCTTCATTTCTTTCCCCATCGGCGATGGGAGGCGGGAACGAAGATCGGGAACAACGAGGCAGGACTGGTGTCGCCAGCAGGAATCGAACCTGCATCTAAGTCTTAGGAGGACCTTGTACTATCCGTTGTACTATGGCGACACGCGAGCCGAATTGTACCAGCCGCTAGCGGCTTAGGGCAGTGCCTTGATGCACATGCCGTCTACACCGCATCACCCACCCGCAAACTGCGCTTCATGGTCGACAACAGCGCGATCATCGTCGCCTTGTCTTCCGCCGCCACATCGGCCAGCATCTCTTCGATCCAGCGCTCGTGCACCGCCGCCATTTCGTTGAACGCCGCGCGGCCTGCCGGCGTGAGCTTGACGGCCGATGCGCGCCGGTCGTTCACGTCCTGCACCCGCACCACCAGCTGCTCGCGCTCGAGCTGGTCGGTAATCCCGGTGATGTTGCCGCCGGTGACCATCATGCGCTTGGACAGTTCGCCCATGCGCAGGCCATCCGGATGGCGCTCGAGCTGCGCCATCAGGTCGAAGCGCGGCAACGTGATGTCGAACGTGGTGCGCAGGCGGCTGCGGATTTCGTTCTCGATGCGCGTCGTGCACGACAGCATGCGCAGCCACAAGCGCAGCGATTGGTGATGTTCGTCCGTCAGGCGGCTTTCCATGTCCAGCTCGGCTGCCCCGCCCATTGCTGGGTCTTCTTCACGTCCATCAACTTCCTGCATGCTTTCCTCAATCTGCGTTCGTGCGTAATTTAAAGCGTTGTAGTTTACCGGTTTCGGTGCGAGGCAGTTGTTCCTTGAACAAAATGGCGCGCGGGTATTTATACGGCGCGATCTGTTCTTTCACGAATTCTTGCAGTTCGTGCGCCAGATTGTCCGACCCCACCTGCCCCTTGCGCAGCACGACGTGGGCCTCGACCACCTGCCCCCGATCGGGGTCGAGCCGCCCCACGACGCCGCACTCGGCCACGGCTGGATGGTGCAGCAGCGCGTCTTCGACTTCGGCGCCGGCGATGTTGTAGCCGGCCGAGATGATCATATCGTCTGTGCGCGAGCGGTAGTAAAAATATCCGTCGGCGTCCATCTCATAGGCATCGCCCGTGATGTTCCAGCCACCTTGCACGTAATCGAACTGGCGCTCGTCGTCCAAGTAGCGGCAGCCGGTGGGGCCTTTTATGGCCAGGCGCCCGATCACGCCCGGGCCGACGGGCCTGCCGTCGGCATCGAGGATGCAGGCCTGGTAGCCCGGCACCGGCTTGCCGGTCGCGCCGGGGCGGATGGCGGCGCCCGCGCTGGCGATGAAGATGTGCAGCAGTTCGGTTGCACCGATCCCGTCGATCATCGCCAGGCCCGTCGCCGCCTGCCAGGCATCGCGCGTGGCCAGCGGCAGCGGCTCGCCGGCCGACACGCTGGCGCGCAGGCTGGCCAGGTCGAAGCGCGCCGCCTGCGCCGCCATCAGGCGATAAAAGGTGGGCGCGGTGAAGCACACGGTGGCGCGGTATTCGGCAATCGCCGCCAGCAGGGTCTCAGGTGTGAGGCGTTCGAGCAGGACGCCCGCACCGCCCACGCGCAGCGGGAACAGAAGCAGGCCGCCCAGCCCGAACGTGAACGCCAGCGGCGGCGTGCCGATGAAGATATCGTCGGTGCGCGCTCCGAGCGTGTGGCGCGGGAAGCAGTCGCACACGGCCAGCACGTCGCGGTGAAAGTGCATGGTGCCTTTGGGGATGCCGGTGGTGCCAGAGGTAAAACTGATCAGGCACACGTCGTCGCGCGCGGTGTCGGCCGCAATGAACGGTTCGTCGTAGCCGGCCATGCGTTCTTCGAGGGCGTCGGGCGCCGGATCGTCGTATACCAGCACCGGAATGCGCAGGCCGAGCGCGTCGATTTCGTCGACCAGTCCACCGGCGCACAGCACCGCGTTGATGCGCGCCTTGTCGGCGATGGCGCCCAGCTCGCGCGCGCGCAGCAGCGGCATCGTTGGCAGCACGATGCAGCCGGCCTTGATCACGCCGAGGATGCAGGCCGCCATCATCGGGCAATTGGCGCCGCGCACCAGCACCCGGCTGCCGGTGGGCAGGCCCAGGTCGTGGCGCAGCACGTGGGCGACGCGGTCGGCCTGCGCCAGCAACTGCGCATAGGTCAGGCGTTCATGCGCGCCGATCAGCGCCGTGCGCCCTCCCCACCCGCGCGCGATGGCGCCGTCCAGCAGTTCGCTCGCGCAGTTCAGGCGCGCGGGATACTGCAGCTCGGGCAGGTCGAACAGGAAGTCGGGCCAGGCGTCAAGCGGCGGCAGGTGCGCGCGCGCAAAGCCGTCGGTGTGGCCCGAGAGGGACAGCGTTGCCTCAGTGGCCTCATTGGTGAGGGTCTTCGTGACGTCGTTCATGGTGATCCCGACTAAAAACGAAGCAGCCGGCCGGCAGCGCCGGCCTGGCAACAAGCGTGGGATACTTTAAATCTAAAGCAAATCACCGGCAAGCGGATTTCTCGCGCGGTCATGCCGCCGGCATCAACCATTGAAAGCCGCCGATTCACGCACGCGCCGCGCGTGCGATCTGGCGCGCCACCGCCGCCTGCGCCTGCGCCAGGCCTGCCGCCAGCGGAGGGCGATCGAGCGCCGCGGCGGCGTCGTGCAGGCCGAGCATGACGCAGCCTTCGCGCAAGCGCGCCAGCTGCCCCGCACCTTCGCTCGACCCGCCCTGCGCCGCCTGCAACTGGCGCAACAGGCCATCGAGATACAAGTGCAGGCGATCGAGGTCGATGCCGAGCCGGCGCGCCACGGCGTCCGGCGCTTCGTCGGTCATCCCGGGGGCGGGGAACAGGCGCTCGAACTGGGTCCGCACGTCTTCCTGGCGAAATGGCTTGACGATGTAGCCGCTGGCGCCGGCCAGCGCCGCCTCGTCCATCGTGGCGCTGTCGGACGCCGCCGAGACCAGCACGAACGGCAGCGCGGCCAGCGGCGCGGCCTGGCGCACGCGCTGCAGCAGTTCAAGGCCGGACAGGTGCGGCATGCGCAGGTCGCAGAACACGATGTCGGGCCGCACGCCCTCTTCGAGCTGGCGCCAGGCGTCGGCGCCATCGTCGGCTTCGATGATCGCATGGCTGCCGCAACTGTCCACCAGGTGCATCAGCATCATGCGCGCCACCACGTCGTCGTCGACCACCAGCACCTTCATCGCGCCTCCACCAGCTTCGTCAGGGACCTGCATTATAAGCAGGTGTCATGACGGCGCCCCCGTTTCGAAGGCATCGAGGAAGTCGGCCAGCCGCGGCAGGCCGGCGCGCAGGCGCTGCGCGTCCTGCGTGTCGGCGGCTGCTTCCAGCTCGCCGCACAGCATTTCCAGCGCCGGCTCGCTCAGGTAGGCGGCGCTGCCGCGCAAGCCATGCAGGATGCGGCCAGCGGCCTCGAAGTCGTCGCTCGCCAGCGCGGCGTTCAGTTCGGCGCGCCGGCGCGGCAGGTCGTTGCAGAATGCGACGCGCAGGCGCAGCGCCAGGGTGTCGATGGGCGCGGCCGGTGGTGGCGGCGCCTGCACGCCGAACATCGCGTCGAGAACGGCCGGCGTGGGTGCAGCTGGCGCGGATGCAGGCGTCGGCGCGGCCGCCGGCTGCGTTGCCATCAGCGGCAGGGAAAACCCACGCTGCAACTGCCGTTCAATGGCGCGCGCCAGTTGCAGGTGCAGCGCCGCTTCGTCGATCGGCTTGGTCAGGAACGCGTCCATGCCGCAGGCCAGGTAGCGTGCGCGGTCTTCGCCGCTGGCGTTGGCGGTGAGCGCCACGATCATCACGTGCTGGTCGAGCACCGGCGCATTGTGCGGCCCGCCGCTGCGAATCAGGCGCGTGGCGCTGGCGCCGTCCATCTCGGGCATGCGTCCGTCCATCAGCACCAGGTCGTAGCGCTTGCGGGCGCACGCGGCCACCGCGAGGGCGCCGTTGTCGACGATGTCGATCGCATGGCCCATCTCCTCGACCATCAGGCGCGCGATGATCTGGTTGGTCGGGAAATCCTCGGCGCACAGGATCGCCAGCCGGTGGCTGTGCGGCGCGCGCGCCACGTGCGGGATGTGGGCCGGCTCGACGCCGTCGCGCAGTGGCAGCAGCACCGAGAACACGCTGCCCTCGCCTTCGACGCTGTTGACGCCGATGGTCCCGCCCATCAGCTCGACCAGCTGGCGGCAGATCGCCAGGCCCAGGCCCGTGCCGCCGTAGCGGCGCGTGGTGGTGGTGTCGGCCTGCTCGAATTTCTGGAACAGGCGCGGCAAGGCGGCGGCCGGGATGCCGATGCCGGTGTCGCGCACCGTGAAGCGGATCAGATGCTGTTCGTCCATCCTGTGCTGGTCGCCCGGCCGGCACTCCACCGCGATCGTCACGCCGCCCGTCCTCGTGAACTTGAATGCATTCCCGACCAGGTTGACCAGCACCTGGCGCACGCGCGTGGGGTCGCCCACCAGGTAGCGCGGCACGTTGTCATCGACCAGCACGGAGAACTCCAGGTCCATCGCGGCCGCCTGCTCGTGGAACAGGCTGGCCACGTTGCGCATCTTGAGATGCAGGTCGAAGTCGATCCGCTCGACCGTCAGCTTGCCGGCCTCGATCTTGGAAAAGTCGAGCAGGTCGTTGATGATCGCCAGCAGGGCCTGGGCATTGGCCTGGCCGCGCAGGATCTGCTCGCGCGTGTTCTCGCGCAGCGCAAGGTCGCGCAGCGCGAAGCCCAGCATGCCGATCACCCCGGCCAGTGGCGTGCGCATCTCGTGGCTCATATTGGCCAGAAATTCCGACTTCTGGCGCGTTGCATCCTCGGCGCGTTCCTTGGCCTGGCGCAGCACCTCCTCGTTATCCTGCAAGGCGCGGTAGGCGCGCGCCAGCTCGTTGCTCTGGTGCCGGCCGCGCCGCTCCTGCTCGCGCAGTTCGTGCGTCTGGTGTTCGAGCATGCGATTCTGCTGCTCGACCTGTTCGGTGCGCGCACTCACCTGATGCTCCAGGCGCTCCTTCTGGCGGCGCAGGCTGGCAAAGCGGATGCGCATGCCGATGTAGATCGCGCCGCAGATCGCCATGATCATCCCGATCCGGAACCAGGCGGTGCCCCACGGCGGCGGCTCGATCGTGATGGCCAGCGCGGCGACATCTTCGCTCCACACATCGTCCTTGTTGGCCGCCCTCACCCGAAACACATAGGTGCCCGGATCGAGATTGGTGTAGGTCGCGAAGCGCTTGTCGGCGCCGGCATTGACCCAGCCCGCATCGAAACCGTCGAGACGATAAGCGAAGCGGTTGCGCTCGGGCGCAGCGAAATGCAGCGCCGCGAATTCGACCGTGATCACGGCGGCATCGGCCGGCAGCGTGATGGCGCTGGCATGCTCGACCGGTCCCGGCAACAGGCCCGGGAACACCTGCTCGACCGGCCGGTTGAATACCTGCAGGCCGGTGATCACCGGGCGCGGCGCGATGCGGTTGTCGTGGATCGCACGCGGATCGAACGCGGTCAGTCCATTGAAGCCGCCGAAGTACAGGGTGCCATCGCTTGTCCTGAGCGCGGCCGAATCGAAGAACGCGCCTTCGCCGATGCCGTCGGCGGCCGTGTAGCTGCGCCAGCGTCCGCTAGCCGGATCGAAGCTCGAGATGCCGCTCGAGGTGCTGGTCCAGATGCGCCCATCGGCGTCTTCCAGGATGGCCGACACCGAATCGTCGACCAGGCCGTCGCGCGTGGTGTAGCGCGTGAAGCTCAGCGTGCCGTCCGGGCCCGTGGCCATGCGGTTCAGGCCCACGCCGGTGCCGATCCAGATATCGCCCCGGCTGTCTTCCAGCAGCGACTGCACTTCGTTGTGGCTGATGCTGTTCGGGTCGAACGGATCGTGGCGGAAGTGGCGGAACCGCCCGCTGGCGCGATCCAGCAGTTCCAGGCCCGAGAACGTGCCGACCCAGAAGCGCCCGTGCCGGTCTTCCAGCATCGGCCGCACGATGTTGTCGGTGAGGGTGGTAAACCTGGCCGGGTCGTGCCGGTAACTCGTCACCGCGCGCGTGCCGGCCGCCAGCCGGTGCATGCCGCCGCGCGTGCCGATCCAGATCGCGTCGTCGCGATCGACCAGCATCGAGCGCACCTGGTTGGCGTCGGCGTCCCCGGGCAGCACCTGGCGCCGGAAGCGCCGCGTGGCCGGATCGAAGCTGGTGACGCCCCCACGGCTGCCGATCCACAGCAGGCCGGCGCGATCGCGCACGATGGCCGCTGCCGGCACGTCGATCAGGCTATTGGGGTTGCCCTTCTGGTGCCGGTACACGTCGGCCTTGCCGGTGGCCGGATCGAACCGGTGCAGCGCAGTGGCCGAGCCGACCCACAGGTGGTCGCCATCCTGGAGCAGCGCGCGGATCTTGTTGTCGGCCAGCGAATCGGGCGCGCCGGTGCGCCCGACGATGCGCGCGAAGCCGCCGCCGCCCAGGTCCACGCGCGAGACCCCGCCGTACCAGGTGCCGGCCCAGAAGGTGCCGACGCGGTCGCGGTACAACGCCGAGACATAATTGTCGCCCAGGCTGTGGCGGTCGGCGACCGCGTGACGGAAGGCGTCGAAGCGGTCGCCCTGCGCGCGCCAGCGGTACAGGCCTTCGTCGTGCGTGCCCACCCACACCGTGCCTTCGGCATCCTGGTGCAGGGTGGTGATCCATTCGCTGCCGATGCCGTCGGCCGGCCCGAAGCGGCGCAGCACGCCCTGGCCCGGCCCGCCCAGGCCGTGGCGTTCGAGCCGCCCGTTGCGGCCTACCCACAGCCGCTGCTGGCTGTCGACCAGCAGCGCATGCACCGGAACGTCCCGCCCGGCCAGATCAGATGCGTGGTGCTCGATGCGCAGGCGGTCGGCGCTCAAACTGTCCAGGCCCGCGGCGCTGCCGATCCACAGGCGGCCGTCGCCACCGAGCGCCAGTGCATTGATATTATCGTCGCGCAGCGTGCGCACATCGTTCGGGAGGTGGTGCCAGACCGTGAACTTGCCGGTGTCGATGTCGAAGTGCTGCAAGCCGTCGGCGGTGCCGAGCCACAGGCCGTCCTGGCCATCGCTGATCATGGTCTTGATCTGGCGATTGCCGGCGCCGCGCCGCGCCGGCTCGTTCGGTGCGTACAGCGCGAAGCTGCGGGTGGCCGGGTCGTAGCGATTCAGGCCGGCGTCGGTGCCGAGCCACATGCGCCCGTGGCGATCGAGCAGCATCACGCGCACCCAGTTGCTGGCCAGGCTGCGCGGGTTGCCGATCTCGCTGCGGTAGTTCACGAAGCGATAGCCGTCGTAGCGCGACAGGCCGGACTGGGTGCCGAACCACATGAAGCCATCGCGGTCCTGCAGGATCGACAGCACCGACTCTTGCGCCAGGCCGTGCTGCACCGACAGGTGCTCGAAGCGCAGCGTCGGCTCGGGCGCCTTGGCCCGCGCGACCGGTGTGCACACGATGGTCAGCGCCAGCAGCGCCAGGATCAGGAACGAACGCAGCACCGTCATCCCGCGAAGAAGGCCAGCACGTCGCCGCGCCGCGCCAGGGTATCGCGCTCGCCAAGGCGAATCAGCTCGCGCGTGTAACTGGCTTCGAACAGCAGGTACGACGCCAGCGTCGCGCCGCGCGATTCAAGCGCGCCGAGCGCGCCAAGCAGCGTGCGCACCGGCGCCGGCAAGCTCGATGTGTGGCGCGCGGCGATGTCGTCGAGCCGTTCGGACGGCGAGATCATGAGCAGTTTCACTTCACGCAGCGGCATCTGCGCGCGCGCCGCGGGCGGGATGCGCGCCAGCGTGTCGTTCACACGTTCGAGGCGTTCGACGTCGGCCGCCAGGCTGTCGAGAAAAATCGACGACAGCGCATGGCCTGCCACCTGCGCCAGGCTCGGATAGCCGCCCCGGCCCGGATCGTCCACGCGCGGTTCGGTCACGCGCCCGGCGCCCACCACCAGCACGCGCGTGGCGCCCAGGTGGATCGCCGGCGCAATCGGCGCCGACTGGCGCATCGAACCGTCACCGCAAAATTCGCGGCGCCCCGCCAGGTACAGCGGCACTGCCGGAAACACGAACGGGATGGCGCTCGAGGCCAGCAGGTGCTCGACGCCGATCTGCGTCGCCAGCGCCACACGGCCATGGCGCACCCACGGTTCGACCCGGGCCGCGCTCTGGTAAAACGTCAGGTGATGGCCGCTGCTGTACGACGACGCGGTGATCGCCAGCGCGTGCAGCTTGCCGTCGGCCAGGTTGGCGTCCAGGCGTGGCAAATCGAGCACGCGATGCAGGAGGCCCGCCAGCGGTGTGTTGTCGAGCAATGATGCGGGCGGCGCGGCATGCCACTGGCGCAGCAGCCAGCCAAACGAGAGCAGCGAGAGCCAGCGCGCGCCCGAGCGCAGCACGGACAGCGAGTCCGCGCGGTACACGGTATGCACCTGGACGTTTTCCCACACTGCCAGCAAGCCGCGTACGGCACTGGTGAAGTTGTCGGCGCGGCAGGCCAGCGCGGCGGCGTTGAGGGCGCCCGCCGACGTCCCGCAGATGATATCGAACGGCATCTTCCCGGGTGGATGGCCAGCCTCTTGCAGGATACGCGCGACGGCGTGCAGAACCCCGGCCTGGTAGGCGGCGCGCGCTCCTCCTCCTGTCAGGATCAGTCCGGTTTTCTGTTTGCTATCCACGCCAGCAGGTTAGCAAATTCTGCTTGTCTTGAGGCAAATAAGGGGTGGAAATGACGCGAAAATGTCGCTAACTGTCGCCTGGCTGTCGTGATTGACCCGGCACAGGCCGTGACTTACATCGATCGGGCGCGTGCGCGTCGTGCGCGTCACATGTCCCAGTCCGTGTAGAGATCAATGAAGCGAATCCAGCGATACAGTGCACCATACAGCCCCACCACGCCCAGCAAACCATACTCCCACGCGCCGTTGAACCCCTGCGACAGTCCCCGCAGCCCACCCCAGAGCGCATATGCGCAGACAAACGTGATCGCCAGATTGATATGCAGCGCGTCACTCTTCGCCTTGCTTTTCTCGCATGCGACCTTGTCTAAAATGTTGTTACCTTGCCTCATACCTGCCCCGATCAGTTTTCGTCAACCGACTATTTTACCGGAGCTTGTACTTACGCGCACGGCATCACTCGATTCTTCCGGGAAAGCAACGGTTCAGTACACATTCGCCATGGAGGAGAACTGAAGCGCTGCGCTGCCGTCTGGCCCACTCCGAAGGCCTCTTCTCATTGCGACGAAAACAGCTGTGCATGCGAGCTCTTGCGAGAGGCCAAGAACTGTACTGCCGAGCCGGGTCAGAATCCAAGCTCGATCAAACCCGGAGGCATTATGGCAAGCGACGTATACCTGCAAATCGATGGCATCAAGGGCGAATCACAGGACAGCGCTCACAAGGACTGGATTGAGTGTTCCTCTGTTCACTGGGGCATCATGCAGCCCCGCTCGGCGTGTTCGTCTTCCAGCGGTGGCCATACCGCAGAGCGCTGCGAACTTGACGACATCATGTTCCACAAGCTGGCCGACCTGTCTTCGCCCATCCTCATGCAAACCTGCGCGACCGGCAAGACGATACCGAAGGCCAAATTTGAATTCATGCGCGCCGACGGCGATGGAACGCCAATCAAGTACTTCGAGATCGAGCTGGAGAACGTGCTCATCGGCCAGGTGACGCCGGGCATCGAGGCGGGCTCCCTGCTGGCGGAAAACATCTGTTTGAAGTTTTCGAAGGTGCGCTGGAAGTACAGCCAGCAGAAGATCAGCGGTGGTGGTGGCGGGTCCACGGTTGGTGGGTGGAATCTGGCGCAGAACAGAACCGCGTAGGTATCGACATGCCTGTTGATGTCGAAACATACACCACGCACCTACGGAACAATGCGAAACAGTACAGTCAGGGGATGTGTGCCAAATATGTCCGCCTGGCCCTGGCTGCTGGCGGCGCGTCCACAAACGGAACACACCCCGGCCATGCAAAAGACTGGGGACCCGTACTGCTGCGGCTCGGCTTTCATCGGCTTGTTGTGGAAAATTCAGACACCTTCATTCCCATGAAAGGCGATGTGGTCGTCATCCAGCCTCATTCAGCTGAAAGTCCTTCTGGCCATATCGCCGCGTACGATGGAAAAATCTGGATCTCGGATTTCAAACAACGCGACTTTTGGTCAGGCGGAAACTATAGAAAGAGAAGGCCATCCCATGTTTTCTACCGTCCATAAGCAGCTTATCACCGTTGCCTTGCTCATCAGTGCGAGCGGCAATCTGTCGGCGCAACCGCCACCGCGCATTCTTCGGGATCCGCTCATGGAATTACGGTATGAGCACGCAAAAATACGTTTCGAGCCGTTGTCCATGCAGGCAATCGCCGGGTGTTCCACTTTAGCGAACGACGAACATAGCAGCGGTGTACATTTTGTTTTCGCGAAAGCTGGCGATGCCTCTGGCTGGACCTATTACCTTCTCAATGGATATGATGTTCGGAAAAGGCCCGGGCCTCCCGACTTGCTCGAGTACTCAACTGGCGGGCATGGATTGATCGTGAGAACTCGAGGTCCCGAGTGCTTGGTTATCGATAACGACGCCAGAGAAACATTCAGGGATCCGGTATTCAATGAAGAATACCCCGAAGATGTGCACCAGCGCCTGGCAATCGATTTCGCGGACCGGCTCGCCACAGCCTTTGGTGGCAAGGAGCCGCTTCGGGTGCAGATCTTGAAGCAGCGCGTGGATCTCGACATGCTGCCGGATGAACTCCGCCACGCGTTCAAAGACCTGCGCCTGCTGAAATAGAGGGGACGCTGCGATGTCATCCAACATGATCAAGCCACTTGTCTGCGCCGTCCTGCTCGGCATCGCGAGCGGACTGTCTTGCGCCCAACCGATGCCACGTCTTCTGCAAGATCCAGTCCTCGGCCTTCGGTATGAACCCGCCTCGATCCAGTTTGCGCCCGTACCGCAGCAATTGCTGAACGATTGTCCAGTATTGACCGACGGAGGGCATCATCGACGCGCCTTCTTTATTTTCGCCAGCGCCAGCGACACGTCCGGCCGGCTTTATTACCTGCTCAACGGCTATGAAGTTCGGCACCGTCTCGGGGATGCTCGTTTTCCCCGATATGTCGTCGATGAATATGGGCCACTCATCATGATGCGAAACCGGGCGTGCGTCATGATCGAGCACGAAGGCGCCGACAGACTCCTGGGGCGAACTTTCACAGAAGAATATTCTCAGGACATTCAGCGGCGACTCCTGACCGACTACGCGAACCGGCTCGTTGCAGCCTATGGCAGCAAGGACCAGCTGCGGGTGGAACTCTCGAACCAATACGTCGATGTGGACACGCTGCCGCAAGCGCTTCGCGCTGCATTCAAAGACTTGCAGCTCATCAAATAAAAAAGCCGACTCACCCGAGTCGGCTTTTCAATCCACGCACATCCTAATCGCCCCTCGCAACGCCTTCCCGGCGCGGATCGGCGCCACCGAACCACATCGGCACGCCTTTCACCGATATGCGCTCGATGCCGTGCAGGCCCGACGTCTGCTCGCTCACGCGAACCGCATGGCCGCGCGCGCGCAGCACGTCGAGCGTGGCTTCGGGGAATCGGCCCCGCTCCAGTTCGGTCGGCCCGTTGCGGCTGCCGAAGTTCGGCAGCGCGATCGCCTGCTGTACGTTCAGGCCCCAGTCGAGCGTGCCGACCAGCACCTTGGCCACGTAATTAATGATGGCCGGGCCACCGGGTGAACCAATGGCGAGCACCAGCCTGCCACTGTCGCGCTCGAACACAATGGTCGGGGACATCGCGCTGCGCGGCCGTTTATTGGCTTCGACGCGATTGGCCACCGGGCCGTCGGCATCGCGCGCGCTGAACGAGAAATCGGTGAGCTGGTTATTCAGCATGAAGCCATCGACCATCTGGCGCGAGCCGAACGCGTCTTCGATCGTCGTCGTCATCGCCAGCCCCGCGCCGTTGCCGTCGACCACCGAGATGTGCGACGTCGATGGCGTTTCGATGGCGTTGTCGGTACCCCACGCAACGTCCATCCCCGGCGGCGTGCCGGCCTTGGCCTCGCCCATCGAGCGCGCGCCCACCAGCCTGGCGCGCGCGGTCAGGTAGCCCTTGTCGATCAGGCTCGGTATGCCGCGCCCCGGTAGTGGCACGAAGTCGGCGTCGGCCGCGTAGCGATTGCGGTCGGCGTAGGCCAGCCTCCCCACTTCCGAGAACACGTGCACGGCTTCGGCGCCTGGCACGCCGTCCCTCGGCGCGAGCGCTTTCATGTCGAAGGTCTCGAACATGCCGAGCATCTGCGCCACGGCGATCCCGCCCGACGACGGCGGCGGCATGCCGCATACGGTGTAAGCGCGATAGTCGCTGCAGACGGGCGTGCGCACCTTCGGCCGGTAGTCGGCAATGTCTTTCGCCGACAGCAGGCCCGGATTGGTCGGGTGCGCGGCCACCTTGGCGGCGATGTCGCGTGCGAAGCGGCCCGTGTAGAACACGTCGGCGCCGCCGGCGGCGGCGATCTCGCGCAGCGTGGCGGCCAGCGCCGGATTTTTCAGCACGTGCCCCACCGGCCACGGCTTGCCCGACGCGTCATAGAAGTAGGCGGCGGCCACCGGGTCCTTGATCAGGAAGGTTTCGCCGGCCAGCATCTTGTTCATGCGCGGGCTGACCTTGAAGCCTTGTTCCGACAGGCGGATCGCCGGTGCGAACAGCGCTTTCCACGGCAGCTTGCCGTGCTGGCGGTGCGCCATCTCCAGCATGCGCAGCACGCCGGGCGCGCCGACCGAGCGGCCGCCGACCACGCCTTCGGTGCGCGAGAGCGGCGTGCCGTCGGGCCGTTCGAACAGGTGCTCGTCGGCCTTGCTCGGCGCCGTTTCGCGGCCATCGAACGCTTGGGTTTGCTTGCCGTCGTAGTGGACCATGAAGGCGCCGCCGCCAATGCCCGACGATTGCGGCTCGACCAGCGTCAGCACCAGTTGGGTGGCGATAGCCGCATCGATGGCCGCCCCACCCTGGCGCAGGATCTGGTAGCCAGCCTCGACCGCCAGCGGATTGGCGGCAGTGACCATGTACTTGCGGGCTTGCCAGCCGTTTTTCTCGGTGTAGCCAGTCGCCGCTTCGGGCGCGGCCTGCAGTGAATCCTGGGCCCACAGGGGCGCGGTCGTGGCGCCGGCCAGTGCCAGGCCAAATGCAAGCTTGCTGAGTGTGTTCAAACGGTTCTCCATGAAAGCAAACGGGCGCACGACCTTGGGCCATGCGCCCGACATCGAAGACATGCTACAGCATCTTCAAAATGCTTTCAGGACACGTTGCTATAACACCTACTTACACCTACTTCGGCTGCATGCGGATCGCGCCGTCGAGGCGGATCGTCTCGCCGTTGAGCATCACGTTCTCGATGATCGCGCGCGCCAAATGTGCGAACTCCGCCGGCAGACCCAGGCGTGACGGGAACGGCACCATCTTGCCCAGCGAATCGCGCACTTCCTGCGGCATGTTCATCAGCATCGGGGTCTCGAAAATGCCCGGCGCAATGGTCATCACGCGGATGCCGTTGCGGGCCAGGTCGCGTGCCATCGGCAAAGTCAGGCCGGCCACCGCCGCCTTGGACGACGCGTAGGCCGCCTGCCCCATCTGGCCGTCGAAGGCAGCGACCGACGCCGTGTTGATGATGATGCCGCGCTCGCCATGCTCGACCGCTTCGGTCTTGCCCATCGCCTCGGCGGCCAGGCGCGCCATATTGAAGGTGCCGACCAGGTTGATGTTCACGGCGCGCTGGAACGCTTCCAGCGGATGCGGGCCATCCTTGCCGACAGTCTTGACGGCCGGCGCCACGCCGGCGCAGTTAATCAAGCCGCGCAGCACGCCCGACAGGGCGGCGGCGTCGACGACGGCCCGGGCGTCGGCTTCCTGGGTGACGTCGCAACGGACGAACTGGCCGTTCAACTCGGCGGCCAGCGCCTGGCCGGCCTCGACCTGGACGTCGGCGATGACGACGGTCGCGCCGTTGTCGGCCAGCATGCGAGCGGTGGCCGCGCCGAGGCCGGAGGCGCCGCCGGTGACGATGAAGACGTTATCCTGGATGTGCATGGTTGTCCCTTGTGAAAATTCTCGTGCGCCTATTTTGCCCGTCTTTAACGTTTACGTAAACGTCAAGCAGGTGCAAGGCGAATTTTCGGGACGATCGGACCGGCTTACTTCAGAAACACTGCACCGTGGTGCCGCTGCGGTTGCACAGGCGACCGGCGCTGTTCACGCTCGCGCTGCCGACGGCGCCGGTGGTGGTGGCGCCGGTGGCATCAACGCAGGTCGCGCCGATGCACGGCGCCACCTGGCTCGTGGTGGGCACGACCGGCGTTGGCGCGCTCGTGGCAGGTGCGACGACGGTTGGCGCGTTCGGCGAGGCCAGGCGTGCGGCGCTGTCGATCTGCTGCTGGACCGACCGGCGCGCGGTCGGTTGCACGCCCTGCTCTTGCTGGGTCTTCGGTGACGGCGTCGGCTGCGGACGCACGTTCTGCGGGGCCGGGTGGGTGGCCGGATCGATATCCTTCAGGCGCGACGGTTCCTGGCGGCCAGTGGCTTTTTCTTCTTGCGTCTTCGGCTGCATGTCGATCGGCGCGGCAGGCGTCGAGGTCTGCTGGCCGTCGAGGGATGGACGGTATGTCTCGCCCGTGGCGGGCTGACCCTGGGTGGCGCCGGTCGTCTGGGCACTGGCGCTGGCGGCGGCAAAGGCCAGCAGCATGGCGAGGATGGCGTTGTTCTTTTTCATCGGATGACCTCTCAGGGTTGTAGACAGATAACTTATTATCGTCTTGCCAACCCGCACGCGTCGCACGGGAAACAATTGCTCACAATTGTACGGTGTAATGACGGTCAGGGTCTTTATTGCAGACTAGGCACACCCGCGCTACGGCCGTATTTCACCTGCCCAAAAACGTCGTTCCCGCGAAGGCGGGAACCCAAGTCAGTAAGCGCTGCCACTAAAAAATACCGAAGTGGCAGTGCACGAATACTTGGGTTCCCGCCTGCGCGGGAACGACGGGGCGGTACTTTTAAGCTGTTTATTCAGCCAGCGCCGCAAACGCGTTGTCGCGCACCTGCTCGACCGGGCCGACGCCCGTGATGCGGCGGTACTTTGGCGCGCCTGGCAGGCCCGACTCGGCCCACTTGCCGTAGTAACCCAGCAGCACCTTGGTCTGGTTGTGATACACCTCGAGTCGTTTCGACACGGTCTCGGCCTTGTCGTCGTCGCGCTGGATCAGCGGCTCGCCGGTGACGTCGTCGGTATCGGCGACTTTTGGCGGGTTGAACTTGACGTGGTACACGCGGCCCGAGGCAGCGTGCGAGCGGCGGCCCGTCATGCGTTCGAGGATCAGTTCATCCGGGACGTCGATCTCGAGGACGTAATCGATGGTCACGCCGCTGTCCTTCATCGCTTCAGCCTGCGCAATGGTGCGCGGGAAGCCGTCGAACAGGTAGCCGTTCTGGCAATCTGCGTCCTTCAGGCGCTCCTTGACCAGGCCAATGATGATGTCGTCCGACACGAGTTGGCCGGCATCCATCACTTTTTTGGCGGCCAGGCCCAGTTCGGTGCCAGCCTTGATCGCGGCGCGCAGCATGTCGCCGGTCGAGATTTGCGGGATGCCGAACTTTTCTTTGATGAAATTGGCCTGGGTGCCCTTACCGGCACCGGGTGCTCCTAACAGAATGAGACGCATGAGTTTCCTGAGTTTCTAGAAAATAGAGAAAAGTAAAATGACGAATACGGTGATCTTTTTGATATTGCGATGACTTCGTAGAGACGGAAGTTACCACAAAAGTTGGCGTAAAAGCCAGCCGCAGGCCCCTGCAGCATGGATATTTGATCCTGCGCAGAGAGCTCTTTGCGGCCCTTGTGGTTTACATCAAGACGTGTAATGCAAACGCACCCGTGCCAGATCCTCAGGGGTGTCAACGCCCGCTGGCGGTGCGCTGTCAGTGATGTGGACGGCGATGGGATAGCCGTGCCACAGCACGCGCAACTGCTCCAGCGCCTCGATGGATTCGAGCGGTGAGACCGCCAATTTCGGGTAAGCCTGCAAGAAAGCGTTGCTATATGCATACAGCCCGACGTGGCGCAGCGGTGCGTAGCCGCTGGGGAGCGACTCGAACGTCTGGGCGAAGGCGTCGCGGTGCCAGGGAATCGTGGCGCGTGAAAAATACAATGCGCGCCCGTGCCTGTCGAGCACGACCTTGACCACGTTCGGGTTGAACACCTCGGCAGCATCGAGAATCGGATGCGCGCACGTGGCCATCGGCACGTCAGCGCCGATCCGGGCGGCGCAGGCCGCCAGCAGGCGCGGGTCGATCAGCGGTTCGTCGCCCTGCAGGTTGACGACGACGTCATCAGCGGCCAGGCCCAGCACCTGCGCCACTTCGGCGATGCGGTCGGTGCCGGACGGATGATCTGCGCGCGTGAGCACGGCGCTCACGCCATGCTCGGCGCAGGCGGCGGCGATGTCGGCATGGTCAGTGGCGACGATGATCCGGGCCGCGCCCGATTCACGGGCCCGCTCGGCCACGCGCACCACCATCGGCTTGCCGCCCAGGTCGGCAAGCGGCTTGTTCGGCAGGCGGGTCGACGCCAGGCGCGCCGGGATGATGACGGTAAAGCTCATGCCGGGCGGATCAGACAGGCTCGATCTTGCGGGCCTGGTCGGCCCACATGATCGGGATGCCGTCGCGGATCGGATAGGCAAGGCGGTCGGCGCGGCAGGTCAGCTCCTGCGCCTTTTTGTCGAGTTCAAGCGGCCCCTTGCACAACGGGCAGACCAGGATATCAAGCAGGCGAGCGTCCACGACATTTCTCCACGATTTGTTCAGCCAGCGCAGGGTCGAGCTGCGCCGTCACCGGCACGACCCACAAACGCGGATCGTCCTTCAGATTATCAATTTGTCGACATTTTACTGCATCCTTCTCCGTAATCAGGATGATGTCGGTGTCGAGAAGCGCAAACGGGTCGTCCAGGAAGTCATGGTGGTCGGGCAAGGCCAGCTCGCCCGGGGCCAGGCCGGCCGCGCGCAGCATCGTGAAGAAGCGGCCCGGATTGCCGATGCCGGCGGCAGCGACGATGCGCCGGTCGCGCAGATCGGCCAATGGCACGCGCGCGCCGCCGTGCAACGGCTCGGCATACTGGCCCGACAGCAACATGCGGTAAGGATGACCACCGACCGACTGCGCCAGCGCTGGCGTGATCTCCGGGGCATTGACCACCGTGAAATCGCGCCGGCGCGACGCCGGCTCGCGCAGCGGTCCGGCCGGCAGCAGCCAGCCATTGCCCACGCCACGGCCATCGAACAGGACAATTTCGATGTCGCGCGCCAGCGCGTAATGCTGCAGGCCGTCGTCGGTGATGATCACATCGACGTCCGGGTGCGCCGCCAGCACCGCCCTGCCCGCCTCGGCGCGTTGGCGCCCGATGACGACCGGACACCCTGTACGCTGGGCAATCAAGAGCGGCTCGTCGCCCACGTCGCGCGGATCGGACTGCGGCGTGACGGCGCGCGGCGTGCCTGCCTGGCCGCCGTGGCCGCGCGAGATGATTCCCGGCTGCATGCCGGCCGCGCGCAGGGCCTCGGCCAGCCAGATCGTCAGCGGCGTCTTGCCGGTGCCGCCAATAAAGATGTTACCGACCACGATGACCGGCACCGGCAACCGTTCGGCGGTCTTGAAGCCGGACCGAAACAGCCGGCGGCGCACGGCGGCCAGCGCACCGAACAGCAGCGCCACCGGCAGCAGCAGGATCGCCAGCGGGCCGCGCCGCAGCCATGCGCGGGTCAGGGTCGATTCGAGGGAGGATGCCATGCGGGAGAATGCCGGCCCGCATGTCGCGGGCCGGTGGGGTTACTTCGCGGCGCCGGTCTGGGCCGCGAAGGTCAGCTTGTCGTAGCCGGCCACCCGCGCTGCTTCCAGCACATTGATCACCATCTGGTGCATCGCGAACTGGTCGGCGTTGACGATCACGACCGGGCTGGCCACCACCTGGCCGTCCGGTGTGCGCGCCGCGTTCTTCATGTCTTGCGCCAGGCCCGCCACGCTGGTGAAGGCCACCGGCGTGTTATTGACCGTGTAGTTGCCCTTGGCGTCGACCGTGACATTGAGCTCGAACGGCTTTTGCGCCTGCTTCTCGGCTTCGGCCGTCGGCAAGGTGATCTGCAGTTCGGTGAACTTGCTGTAGGTGGTCGAGACCATCAGGAAGATCAGGACCACGAGCAGCACGTCGATGAACGGGATCAGGTTGATCTCCGGATCCTCGCGCTTGCGGCCACGGCGAAAATCCATCATTTGCGGGCACCGTGGACGACGTCGACAAATTTCACGGCCTGCAGTTCCATGTCGACGATATAGGTGTCGACCAGGTTGCGGAAGTGGCGGTAGGCGACCAG
>Ga0265797_10002018_pt1 | contig 35010 bp, 33 predicted proteins | sample P2T30metagenome_FD_192433 | JGI IMG/M metagenome (GOLD analysis project Ga0265797, IMG submission 192433) | Plant litter microbial communities from East Loma Ridge, Irvine, California - P2 T30 | ecosystem: Environmental > Terrestrial > Plant litter > Unclassified | place: USA: California...
ACGTGCACGTGATGAGCGTATAAGGGTTAGCACCGATGTAGCGCGTTTTGGGAATCGCGTCATTACGTCAGCGGAGGGTGGCACACGCGTCGCGTCCTCGAACTTCGGCCATCGAGCTGTCAAACCTTGCCCGACAGCTTTCCCCCACGCACATGCTCGCCGCTGAATCAACACTCGGGTATCGACGCGACGATGCGAACATATTTAACGTAGACACGCCACTGATTAATCGAGGATAGCACTTTCCCCGCCGACATACCGATCGTCAGCGAGACGAGCACAATGATTCGTTGTCCGCATCAATATCGTCGCCATGCTTTATACCGAGACAAACGCTTGGATAATCCGGCCACCTTAGACTGATCCTATCAGGCTGTACTGCGCTTTCGGCATGGTAGCTTGACAAACGCCCTACTACTTCCTCCAATCTAGGCATGCGAACACGCAGGAGCGGTCAAGCTCGTGGAATGCCACTGCAGTCTGCTTGTGGGCGCGATGGCTTGCTCGTTTTGATGGCAATCACTGGGTTCGCTAATCTCGAGTTATAGACTCGAAGACAGCGAATACCGACCGCGATTTGCGGCTCTCTCGCCGTGGATTCACTGAACCCTATCGGGGTCGGCGTAATGACGCACGTACTCATGGCAGTCGTTGTCCGTTCCCTGCATTGTTGTTACCTACTGGCTGCGGCTTGAGAGTGTAGCCCGCCTTTCTCTTGCTGTATATTCACCTTCTTCCTCACCGATATATACGAACTCTACCATCCCACCGCCTAACTCAACACATCTACCGCCCGGAAACTAATTCTCACTCTACCTAACGCTCGCTCAACCCCTAAATCGACTACCGAAGCAAGACTGCAGCACACGACCCTCCTGACTGCTAGGCTATTCCCCGTTGTTGAGCCCACTCTCGACTAATTATACGAGACAGACCTGGTGTCTGTCGATATGGAGGTTTCTAAATCATGGAGCAAGTGGCAGGGTTTGGCTGCACTAGCAGTTTACTCGGTGACCATCATCGCCCTTGACCGTGTCTACGTAGAAGGCAGTACGTGGAAGTCCGTCGTGGCTTGGTGGAAGAGGTATCTGAAGCGCAGAAGGGATGACCCTTGGATAAACGCCAACACGAGCAACGAGATCATATTCAACATGCTGGCTAAGGCGATACCCGAGTCGCCAAACCATGTGTCGGATAAGGGCTATGAGCTTCTTTGCAGCTACAGCTTCAAGTCGTACACTGACACCCCTACGATCTACGTTCCTGGTACTCCGCCGATGTTTACGAAGCCAAACGCCCCGTTGAAACTGGAGCCGGACACAGGACGCTACTACATCGACCAACATGTAGCCAAGGTACCGCGGTTTCAGTTCGAGCCACTCTTCCAGGCACTTACTGTTATGAAGCCAAGCAAGCGTTTCGACGACGTTGATGTCCTCGTCGCTCGCGGATCAATGACCGCGCTCATTACATACGTCAAGGATGTATCATGCCAGCCGTTCGCACTGACCCTCCACGTCGTTGGCAATACTTTGATCGTGGGGCGACGGCTTCGATCTGGTATGGCTGGCTCTACCAACGGATCGTACGGGCGTAACTTTGAGGCTGCCTGGACGACGCAACTGGAACCAGATCTTCAAGATGCGGAAGGACATCACCATACCATACAGTACGATTTCGGTGGCCTCAACATCGTGGTAAGGGCAGAGACAGACGCATACATGCCCGATGAGCAGCCCTCCCAATACGAAATCGAGGAAATGTTGGCGAAATCCACATCGCATCCCGAGCCCGAGATTGCGAACACTACCATCCGACCCGAAAGCTCTGACTCGACCACCGTGCTTCTGGCAGGAAAGTCGATCTCTCATAGCAAGACGATGGAACTAAAGAGCAACAACCAGAGCAAGCCCCTCGATCAAATTTGGGTCGGTAGAACTTCGCGGTGGTCTCTTGGAACGAACAAGGATGGTGTCTTCTCTTCGACCGAGAAGCTCTTCACTCCAGAGGAGATGAGGAAGAGCTACGAGGATGACGGCAAGCGACAAGGAGCTCTTCGTAAGCTGGTGTGGTTGCTGGGCGAGCTGAAGACGACGGTCAAGGAGAACACAAGCAACGGGTCTGCTGTGCTTCTCTGCCTGGGAAAGGGCGAGGAGCTGGTGGTACGCCCAATGAAGACGCATTTGCCTGCCCTTCCTGATGCGATTGTGCAGCGTTTCTGGAGCTTGTCCGATCGTGACGAGATGCACGCGTAGGTATATTCAAGGTATTCATCAATTCTGATGACTGGTATTCCAGGCTGCCCAATTCTTTCATTGCTCCTCAAAGCTATCACAATCATATTGCCTATCGAGGTATGTTCTCAATGGCTAGCCCGAACCAAGACGATGCCCCAGTTCGAGTCAAAACCGTAGCCTGTTCCCATTTATTGCTGCTCCGCTACTAGGCAGCCAATTGATTCACTTGCTAGGATTCCGTGGTCCGGTCTACTAGCGCTACGCTCTCTCCTCCGCCCCCAGATTTGTCGCGTTGGGGAGCTGCACGCCCTCTTACGTGGAATATCCCGAAGAGATGGAGATTTCACTAGGATTAGACAAGCAAATATGAAAATCTGACGTCAAAGTCGGTTCTAGGGTGCTCGCTTACCTCCTGGAGTGAGGGAGTATTGGCAAACAAAACACGCCTCTTCTACACGCCGGATCTTTTGATGGTATCAAGCCCCTTCGTTTCTCGTCCCCGTCTCGATCACGGTCATGAGCAGTCCCACCACCGGCCGCCAGCGCGGTACTGCCTCCAAAGCGCCCCGGAAAACACCTAGCAACGACCCCGACGTTAATCGTTGGGAGAATCAGCAACGTGCGCGTGCGCCTAGCGGCGCTACCCCACGGGTGAACACTCGAAAGCGCTCGAGATCTGGAGCGACTTCCGCCCTCGCCGACAAAGACGACGACGACGACGACTTCGTATCAGAGCACGACGTCAAAGTCAAGAAAGGCCGCACTACCTTCGACGAAAACGGGTACTTTAAAGAAGGCAACAAGAGCATGCGCTACTTTGGACCTGGGTTCACGGATCTATACTCGCCGTCCGTACCGCATCAACTCATCCATACCGGATTGTACAATCAGATGCCGCCCCGCGATGTACTTCAGAGGCCTTTCCATCCACTGCACAGTATTGTGACCCCCTCACAATTCGACATATCCGTCTTCACTATCCCGCTGACCGCGTTGGAGATTCTTACGGTATGAAACTCGTAACAGTCTCTCGAGATACTGCTAACTCGTTTCAAGTTCTTTCCCTTACATGCGCAGATTCCCGAAGTACAAGCCCGTTTCGCACAGAGCGGAATCAACCCAAGATTCCAGGCTTGGATCATCGTGAGTCTTCTTCCATGGCTACCCGAACGCGCGTATTGTACTGAGCTGACATTTCATCACGAAGAATCGTCAGCACCTTCTCCAGGGTCTGGACTGTCTCTTCGGTATGGACGCACGCACCTGGGTAAAGGACTGGAAGAAGAAGAAGGGGGTGACAAAGCCTGTCAAAGGAGCTCCACCGCCTGCACCGCAGCCGATCATCCACACGACCGGTCACTACACATTCACACCCGGTGTCAACCGACACACGGGCTTCGACATCGCCAAGATACCCTACGCGCTTATCGATTGCGCCGAGGGTGTTCATCCTTGCAATTTCCCCCAGGGTCTTGACCGCGGTCCCTTTACCGAAGCCCTCATTCAAGCTCAGCTCATGATTTACTCGAAGCTTATGCTGGCTGATCTAGATGCGTTCATTGCGTATTGGCTTATCGATCGAAATCTTCAGGCCGGCTACAGCGATGCGGGTTTCCTGAAGAGGTATGTGGCGTTGCATGAGGAGTATCGGGCTATGGTCAGGAAGGATGTAGAGGCTCACGGCTATAGGTGGGAGGACTGAGGCTTGAGCGGCGTGTTGTGGTGAAGTTCAAGTGTGAGGATGGTATACTGGCAGATAAATGGAAAGGAGGCATGTAGACGTCTAGACTGCCTTTCGTAGCTTGTAAGCGAGGCTCTTTCAGCGTTACAGTCATAGACGTGCCAATGGATAAGAGTAAACGTGCGAATTGTTTCAGTCGACGTGAACAAAGGAATCTTGTTGGGAACAGTCGCGGATGTGATATCGTGCGTGATACTGTCTGAGATCAATATTAAATTGCTCAAAGCTACTGTGTCGTGTCTAAACACACGTCTCTATCATCACGTGAACCTCTCGCGCTGTACTTAATGTAATGAACTTTGCTATTTGAGCGAATGTTACATCTGCAAACCGTTCGACTATGTTAGAAATTACTCGTCTCATAGACTAATGTCGCAGCAACACGCACGGAATCATCTACTAAATCATTTGGATGACTACGAGATCTATATTGAATCCCTTCCTTGTCTTCTCATATATCTTATTCCAATGCAACGCTCATGATACCCGACCAGATACTCCTGTAGCATGTCTTCCACTGGCTCGGTCGTCTCTTCTCATGTACTTCAATGATCTGCGCAACAGAGGCACTGAAGTATAGCATCAATCCATCTAATGTTTCGTAACACTAATAAGTCTTGATTGAGTGACAGGAAAATCTATGGGTCGTGACTGTAAGAATGCAGGATAATGAAGCTTTCGTGGATTCCCAAAAGCTCACACAATACACTGCCTCTTTCCCCGGATGAGTCCTTACTCAACACACGAGTGAGCCTTGTTCTTTCGCCACCACATCTGAAGTTCGGTACTTGCGGTCTTTCTGGTCGACTCTTGAATCGGGTGTAGATATATAAATCCATCAATCCTTTGACTCCTTCCTTCTCTCGTCGTGGCTGATGTTGTGTGACGCACTCTGCTAATTGAGGAAGACTGACTAGTATTCCGAAGATAGGATCTGGCCAACTGATTAACTAATGCTAAGTCGTCAATTGTTTCCCTGGTATGGCTCACATTAACATCATCGCCAGGATATGACGTGACTGACCTGGAAGTGAGGAACCTTGTTGAAGCATTTCCCAGCCGATCCTCAAGACGCGAGGACACTTCTCAATGGGAGCAAAATTGTGACAGGTTGTCTTCGCACGAAAAGCGTGGAGCGATGTTACAGTTTTCGGCCTAGTTCGCATCCCACCGCAATTGTGTTTTCACTGACAAACTTTTCCAACAGCCCTTCCTCCGTTGCTCAAGGACGACGCGCCAACGAATCCTCATCGAGACACTTCGCTGAGATTTTCGCCGAAGTTGATAGATGCCCAGGGTTGTGTTCCTCATATGGTTGAGTCGTGTTGTGATACCGCGATGGCGAGACGGCGGCCAGTGGAGGGAATTGTCGCAGTATCGAAAGTTGGGGGATGGCTTTGAAACCTCCGTGAGATAGATATCAGATCTATTCATGGCACACATCCGTTAAGTGTCATGAGAGGAGATCGCGGTAGCTGGAATGACTGGAATTTCTGAAGCTTAGCCTCACTGATCACTGAGCCTGGTCTTGGCTCCCCATCGCGACTCTTGCTTTGTCCTTCTTTTGCCGGATGCGATAATCCGCCATCGTCTTGCGATATCGTTTCAAGTCTGATTTGTGGCGACGAGACGACTCCTCGTCTGGGTTCTCCATTCCAGGTCCAAAAGAAGGGTTTGTTGTCTGAAAGTAACCCTCCGAATCTTCGATGAATTGGACATCGCTGAGCAAGAGGTCACCCCACTCCTCTGGATTGTCGACGACATGCTCAATAAATTGGGTCAGAAGACCCCTGTCTGAACCGGACGGGAAGTCATCACGGTCGACGCTGTTCGCAAGATCACGGACGTAATAGTCGACTAGTTGGTATTCGTGGCCAGGCGGTGTCCAGCTCTCGCATGAGAAAGACGTTACTGGATGGGCCGCGCTTTCAGTGATCTGCTGCTGTCCCTGGCCAGAAGATTCCAACAATTCACGGGCTTCACGACCATGTTTATTCGTCTGCTGACTGATTGTCGATGGGCCGACACCTTCGACGGCGTCGGTGTTGTAAGCTCGGTTCTTGGTCACGTTAGCCCACGAAAGACACGGTTCGGCAAGGGGGAATGAACTCACAATCAGATCAGCGATGTTGTTTTGCGTCCAACCGCTTCGAGCAAATCGCTGAGTCCAGTCCGGCCAAAGTGAGCCATGCGCAGGAAACCACTATACGATACATCAGCCACGGTGTCTTCGCTCGAGCGACCAGTATATACTCACGATGGCCATCTCCACTATGGTTATAGGTATCGAGCCCAAGTACCGGATATCGACCTGCTTTGGGGCGCCCATACTGTACACCGGGTGCGGTTTACCATCAACACGGTAGTCTTTCATGTCGATGTTCATCTCCGTGGCGATACGTACGAGACCCTCGGGTGGTATGGTTCCTTGGCCACCTTGATTGAACGTAGCTTCGGTTATTGGATCAAGCGGGACTGTGACATGGAGGCCGCCGCCAAGATCGAGAAGGTAGGTGCCTCGGGGTAACATATCCGGAGAGGATTCAAGAATAGCTTGATTGCAGCGGTCTCGGCTCAGCCGTGCGTCTTCTTCGAATGCTGACTTATAGTCTTCAGAATCAAGAAGCGCGTTTCGATGTATGATGACTTGGCCAGGAAACCGGTCCCTCGCGTCGACAAGGTCAGCGAATGTGAAGTCGAAGCCCGAGACACCGGGGCCGATGGGGCTGGTTCTACCTCCAAGGAAGCCCAATGCTCGAGCAAGGTTCCTGCCTCCTTGAGTCTCGCTTGGCGTTCGAAGACGTATCGCTGTGGAGATCTCGCCGTCGGCTTTAACGTGTGGTGTTGGTAAGTCATGGCGGATATCTTTTTGGTCGCCCAAGCTTGCTGCTGCGAGGTCCAGCGAGTTATTTGGCGGTCCGAGTGAGCTCGACAGTGATCTAGTGGGTTGCGGTGATACATCGCTATGCAATGGACTAGCAGACGTTAAACGATGGATATCGCCAGTTCCAAAGTCATAATTGGCGATGGCCTGGACGTTCGTACTGGTTGTATGTCGGTAAGGCTTGGCCACTCCGTTGGCCTTGCTAGGCGCTGTCATCATAGTCTTCTTGGGTTCTTTCTTGGACGCGGTACGGACCTGAGGTATAGCAGGTCTGATCGTGGGTGGAGCAAGATATGGCGAATGTTGCCCCGTGGGATGCATGTTGTCTCTAGGCGTACAGAAACCTCGAGGCTCATGAGGGGCGAAAGCGTACGCGGAAAGGTCACTAGTCGGCGTGGTAGTCCCTGTATCACGGATAGACTGCGACAGAAACGACGATGCTGGCTCTTCATCTTCCAGTACATGGTATATAGCGCCAGGGAACTGTTGATGATCATGCGCGGACTGGTGCGCTTCGTCTACGCCGATGGTAGCGCCAAAGACGAAGTCGTCTGCGCCGGTGGGCCACATCGCGTCGATAGGATGATACTGCGGTGTGCGAGAGGGCTCGTGGCTCTCAGAAGGTCGCTCCGCGGATGGTTGGCTTTCGTGTCGCGCCCAATCACTGGGGTACTGCTGTGGCGGCATTGGTGACTTCCTCGGCTGCGATGGCAATGAGCCTAGCGGAGTAATCTGCGGTGCGCTGATGGTTGCGGCAAGGATCTCGAAGATAGTCGATCAGTTTTGGGAGTACAGTATCTGTAGCAAGGCGGGCAAGTCAGTGGACGATGAGCTCAGCGCGCCATACGAGTCTTACCAGATGTCTTTGTCAAGGATTGCACTGGAGGGGTATACTAGCGAGGTTGGTCACATATGGCTGCTGTGTTTCTCGAGTTAAGCAAGGCGCGGAGTAGCGATTTGATGTTGAGATTGGCGAAAGAAAGGGCCGACGAGGGTACAACGTCCGCGCTCGGCTGTTGCGGCCAAGGGGCTGCGCTAGCCTCTACGATGCCTTCACAGCCACCATCTGCTTTCCAATATACGGTCTTTTACAGAAGATTGCGATAGGTCGGAAGATCTTAAAGGGCTTATCACGATGCTAAGAGACACTGAAAGACAATGATGCGAGCGGTAGAAGTGGCCTTGACGGGTAGACTCTAAGCACGCAGCTTTATCGTCATAGATGACAAGGCGTCGAGTACGGGAGATTCTATGGTCGCTCAGCTCTGATATAATCTTAATGTACTCGATCGTGCTCGGTTTCCAATACACCGGGTTTGCTACCAAACTTCAAAGGATCAATCTTCGGGTCAGATGCACTTTGTCTGATTGATCTAACTGGGTATGTGCTACACAGAGCAGGTCTCAATGTACCAAGCTATAAACAGCGCGCGGCGCTCACCGACTCGGTGAATCCAATGCTGGTGTGACGCAGCAACGACAACCACGTTGTGTTCGCCACTATCCGACTAGAGTCCTCCTTCACACTGTTCTTCTCTCGAGGCAGTGAAGTGCTCGATCTATTTAGGTAGGGGAGGAGAGTTCGTCAAAGAGATCATGTCCACTCCGAGAATTATCTCCTACAGATTCTACTTAGATGGTTAGAGGACATGCATTAATATAGACTATTGCCAGTGATCAAAGGCCAAGTAACAGTAAGAGAGGGCTAGACAGCCAACATACCAGATAACATGGATACATCCACCACCGAAGTGGCCCCAGCCTTGTACTCTGGTACAGGTCGTCGAAGCACTTCCTCAGTCTTTGCAGATATGGCCATACCAGGCGCATGAAATGCCATATCTGGAAGGGGTATGGTTCCCAGAAAGCATGCGTGGCTGAGTCTGAGCAGATTCGTACCTGGCACCGGTGCGCCCTTCAAATCGGGGAGAAGTTGAGGCTGTGCGCTGTAGAGCGGATCTGGAGAGAGAAACATTTGGGCTGAATCCTGCGGAAGAGTGAGCCCCGTAGGTGCAATGTTGTTCCGAGGCTTCTGAAGACGAGAAAATGACTTAGATGCAAACTGTCCGTAGCTCCTCTCGTCGAAGCCCAGCTGCGGACGTCTACGGATTTGTTGATTAATGCTATCAAAGCCGACGTTCTTCATGTCGCCTGGAAGCGACTGCGGATATGGGAAGGGCGGTGTAGCGTTTTCGAATTCGTCTATCCTATGCGGATAAGCTATCCCATAGTCAAAGTCGTATGCTGGAAAGGCTAGTGCGTGTATTAGCGATGCATTACCACTTTATCTGACTGAATTGACCCACCGGTGTTGGTGCTGGAGCTGAACGTCGCCTGGTTGTTCGTCGCGCGCGGGAATTGAGGGTTACACTTCGAAGTCCACTGTGAACGGTTGACGATCGCGGGCTTGCTGGACGCCGTATTCCAGCTCTCGAGGCCGAAGTTCTCTCCCCCAAGTCCCAGAGAGTTCGTGTCATCAAAGTAGGTATCGTACTCTCCTGGGCCTGTGAATAGTCCTTGTACATCCAGGTATGTGGTACTTTCGCTCACGTGGCGCATATACCCCCCTGGAGGGGCAACTGCGTTCACGTAGCAGTCCTCCGACATTGTTGTGCTGGGTATACCGAGCATTGTGCGCTGGAAGAGGTCTAGAGACCCGTCATAGGTGTCTCTGCGAGGCGCTGTGGATCTCGAGTTAGGGCTATGATGAGCTTTACCAACATTGTGCAGGCGCTGCGTATATTGACGCAATACATGACCTTCAGACAAGGGGTGTCAACTTACGCATCGCTCTTCCGCCGTATAGGGTCTGGCAAAAGTCTGTAAAGTTGGACAGGAGGTAGAGCTTGAGCCAGATTCTTGCGTCGGGTATCACACAGGCCAGAAAGGGCGCTGGAAGAAACACACTAGTACGAGAACCAATCTGAAAAGGCTGCGTAGTGAATCTCCGCATCCAACGAGGTTAGTCTTAGTTCCATTTTGACATCGTCAATGCTTACTGGAGTGGGTAGCAATGTGCATATTGTCAGTAAGAGCGACACTGATAAAATAGGCCTTTATTGGGAAGACATAGAACATGTAACATCGCGCCAAATACACAGCGTAAGATGTAGGCACAGCTCTGTATATCTAACATGACCTTTCGCCAGCTATGATCATCAATCAGCCAGGCATAGAAAGACCTGTTGGCTGGCTATGTACATCTTCCTGAAGCGTCTTTGCGGTCATGACTTCTTTAGTCTTGGTGAAAATACCGCCCCGCTGCCCACCACTTTCGGACGACATCGTACGTTGGATCATGAACCCGAGTCGCATCGTAAGTCTGCTGCGGAAAGATTCGCTCCAACGCCTCCCAATCAGTCTGATAGAGACTAAGGGGACTAGGCTGTGGAAGAGGACCATATAGTTCAACCATTTCCTCTTGTACTTGTTCGACGTAACGCTCAAGTTGAGATAGTCGTACGTTATTATGGCCGTATCGACGAGCGTGCCAGACAGCAAGGGTCAGCACCCCCTGATCAGCTCCTCCAGGCCAGTATACTAGTCCGTCGCCCAGGCTGACAAGGAAGCAGTCGCGAAGATCGCAGAACTCGGTAGTTGAGTTCACACGATCGGTATTGATCGCAGAGAGCGTAAGACCGGCGGCGGCGCAAGAGTGACTACGAGCATCTCGTCGATGCTTCTTCATACTGCCGGCGGAGTGGGCCCGTAAATCGCCTACACTAAGCTGGCGGGAGTAGAACTTTGAGATTCGTTAGCAAGGTTCTTGAAGACAGAGGCAGTAAGTACTGACGATCAGCTCACGCAGCTTATGAAGATTCCATCCGCTCGCTTCGAAGCGCTTCCAGATAGCCCTCCAACATGAGGCTGCTCGAGGAAAGAACTGCATCCTTTGTCAGTTCATTTTGCGCGCATGGGGGAGGGATTGAGTAGCCTACCGCAGCGATCTCCACAAGAGTCACCTCGATGTTGGGTCCAATCAGTCGGACGTCAACATGGTCCCACAGCGCTACGCTGTTGAAGGAACAGTATGAGGATTCTAAAGCCTTCTCAGGTAGAACCATACGTGGGGTGATGCAAAGCCAGGCAAGTTTACGAGACTCTGGCCACTCGTACCGATGGATACCAGCGGAACCACTAGAACGAACGCCGGATGTTCTAGGTCCTTGCGGTACAACGATCTGGTTCTGGCGTTCAAGTAGAATAGGCGGTGGTGGTGGTTGGTAAGCTTGGAGAGCCAGCGCCGGCTGTTGAGCTTTGATGTATCGTAGATACCCCGAGAGGCTGTGATACATAGCTTGGTTTACGAGTTCGAGGGTGTTAAGGGCTTCGAATGCTAATCGCACGTCCCGCGGAACACGCACGGTGTATCCGGGCGCGTACCTCAAGAGTTCGACACACTCAGCAACGATGATACCCCTTCCGTTGGCGGAGTCACGAACCCAGTACTGTAGGCCACTCTGTGTGGGAGCCATGGCCCTGATCTGCTCCAGTCGCTCGCTCAAGTCGCAGAAGTCCTTGATGATCAGCTGGACCATGGGTGTATTGAACGCTGCCTCAGCGCGCAGTCCGTTGCGAGTCAGTTCGTCTGACGCTTGATAGTCTTGGACTTGAGCAGGGTTATCATCACCGCCGTAATTGACGATGTGATTCAGCGTGTAGCCCGAGCCACCTGAAGGAGACGCCGCACTATTCGCGAGATCTGTGACGGCCGTATTTAGTACATTGACACCCAAGCAAGCTAAGTGGGGATTCGACTGAGGCAACTTACCGTTATTCTGATTCATAATTCCGCTTGCTCTTGTTTGGGCGATGCTGAAGCTGTGGTAACGTCAAGAGGGTCTGTCGGTCATATGGTTTTAGTATATGACCCCACCCACACGTGAATAGATACAGCACGTGCACACGCGCTTGGATCCAGCGTTTGTCATTAGCTAGGGTCAGGAGAGTCATTTTATTACTATACGAGATTACGCAGGCAGCAAAGTAAAATGCACCATGAGCTTTACTTGATGTGTCGAATATCGCCGTCTAATCATCACTCTCCGCGTCACAGTCTGCCAAAGCAGTTCCTGTGTAGCATTTCCATAGCTCTGTGTCCAAAGGGAAGGTCAGGGGGGAGGGAAATAAAGCATCCGCGTCCTGTCTGTTATGCGAATGAAGCGTTCCTGAACACTGATGTGGGACACCACAGCAAATGTTGAACAGAAAAGCCATCTCCTGTTCGTGTAACTGAGTCGCCACAAAACCGCGTCCCCGATATCTGGTATGGTTTCCTAGATACCACCAGAACTTTTACCATACTTGCTCACAAAATGGTTGTGGATCACAGCAAGGAAGGCCGGCGAAGGCGTGTCTTCCAATACCACGTTTGTGTCCGGCTGAATGAGATCCGCAGCGGGAACGGATATGCCGTGCTTCACTGCATACTGGACGATCTCCGACATCTTGACATCCATGTCATGGGATACATTCCGCACATGCCAAACGCAGTGCGTCATGAGCTGTGCATTGCGACCAGCGGGGTAATGCACTACTCCGTCCCCCAGATGGTAAAGGAAGTAGTCGTGAAGAGGCCAGGTGCGGGCATCTTTGTCCAGTTTCCCTCTCGGTGACATGTTTGAAGGTACGTTCGTGGTGAAAGTATGCTCTGGTATGTCTTCCGGTCGGTTATCGTGATAGTGGTGGAAGGTCGTCCGGTGGAAGCTCTTACCCGAGCGTAGCTGACGAACATAGGCCTGGTTCAGTAAGCATAAGCTTGTATATGTGACTTATGGAAAGAGATCAAAAACTCACTATGAAATCAGCGATCGCCTTTGGGGCCCAGGACTTCCGAATGCGATCCCAAAGCTCGTAGTTCACGGTCTGAAATGGAAGAAACTGATCGAGTATCAGTGAGCGCTTTTCAGATCGGGGCAGTAGACTTACAGTGAGAATTTCCTGCGCAGTCGTGACACAGTTGATCAAAGTAGGATCAACCGTTTTTGGTGGAGCCACACCCCTCAGCTCATGACGATGGTGGGAGTTGGCCGCGGGAGGAAGGCTTGCCAATGGTCTACCTTGAATCTCGACAAAGGCACGGATCTGACCACGAGACATTGCAATGCCTGCACATCCCTGACCGGCGATATCTTGTGTGTTTCTGAAGGGGTTGCCAGCCATGTAAGCAGCAATGGGGTCCGCTAAGCCAGGCTGGGGGGCTACGCCTGTTGGAGGCATAGCTACCGGGATCACGGGCTGACTTGGAGGTGCTACTACCACTGCGGATGCGACCGCCATCGCGTTGAGCACCGGCTCTGGCGCAGACGCTATCGGATCATGTGTGGGGATAGCAACTTGAGCGCTCAGAGCTGGCATGAACATGTCTAAGATGCGGTCCAGCTCCTGCGACGAGCAAGCTAAAAGTAGACTCTCATAGGACAGTGACGAGTGATGCTGAGACTGTGATTCATTTGCCCGTGGGGAGATCTCGTGGTGGGGTCGCTTACCCGAGTACTCAGGCACTTGTTCTTCAGCATTGTTGACTGCATTAGCTGTGTGGAGTACTTGAACCCCGTTCTCGGTTTCGGAAGCTTTTCGCTTTCTCGGTCGACCCAAGGTATACTCCTCGTTGATCTTTACTCCATTTGACATTGCTTTAACTTGCTCATGATATACTTCTTGAACATCAGCTGGTGCCATCTGCAGATAGCAGTCAGGCGTTGTAAGGAAGATATCAACCCATGCGTCGTGAAGGCGTTCCTTGGACATCATGTATAGTATCAGGTCGTCATCGTCCAGGTTCTGCCCAAGCTGCATCAATAAGTCGCTGGAGAACTCAATGACTGCCCTGACTCGCCGGCGGTGATATTCGTTGCTGTGCAAAAGCCGGTCCTGCAGGAGATTTCGACGCGTGTAGTGTGCGGGTGTGTACGTCACGGCGGGATCGTTCCAAGGAAGGTCTGCGGGAGAAGGTGGTTGTTCTCGCTGGACGCTATGGTCGACCTCGTTTCCCATCTGCGCCGTGACGCCGCGCGGGGCCGACATGGACGCTACAGGTCGATTTCCATATGCGTGAGACATCATGCCATTGCCTGGAGGGCCTGGAGTGTGTGTCAGTAGGAACAAGAATCGCGATTCGGGAGCTTACTTCGGGCTCCGTTACTCCTCGTAAAACTATCCGGTGTATCCATGTTACACAAAAGTTCGTAAGAAGATGAGAAATGTTTGAGCCGCGGCTGCAAACGCTATGCAAAGAAGGAATGAGTAGAGATCTTTGTCAACCGGGTTGAGTTGTTCAAGAGTTCGGCGTTCGAATGAGCCCATAGGCCATCTGCTCTTGGTGGGGGAGAGAGGTCGTCCGCGCAACGCCAGAACGCTCTAATCCATTTCGGGAAGTAACTGTGAGTCGCATGCTCGAGCACAAATGACAGGTGGCGAAAATACAGAAACTTGAATGGACACATGACCGTGTCATGGAGCCTACACGACGGCTTTGTGCTTGCCGGCATAGTGAGGATATCCGCGATAGCAAAGAATGTGCGGAGAAAGAAATGGCTTCAAAGTTGCAGTCGGTACGTGATGAGTGAACGCAAGCTTGAGACGAGGGTAAGACTTGATATGAGTATTAACCATGGAATCACAGATTTTTGCTCATACTACCATGAGCCTTCGCAAACCTTATTCCTGATTACCTACTACGCTTTGTCGCTCGAGCACCGCAGCATATATCACGACAAGCAATGAGTTCCACGGTCTGATGAAAATTATTGCGAGTGATGGTGGTCGCATGATGGATGAGCGAAGATGAGGTGGTTGCAGCTATTCGGCTGGAAGCACATGAGGCTCATCCCACGCTAAACTAGTTATGGACAGGGGCATGCTTGGCGGCAAACTTCGCAATCAATCTTGGGATCGGCCGCCCCGCATCCAACGCTGACAACCTTTTACTGAACGCCCGAAGGCACACCCAACAAAAGACGCATCCACTAGTACCTGGGTATCGAAACCTGTTTGCGCGGCTCTTGCGCAAACGACTCCCCGCTCGTCTGTCTCATCAGCGACTCCAAACTACGGGTGGTCGCCGAATTTGTTCCAGTAGTCGGCCTTCATCGCCAAAAGCCTCGCGGGCGACGGCAACCGGTCCTCCACAGCTAGGTTTGTGACGTTCATCTGCTCATGAACCGGTACTGTGATGTTGTACTGCCTTGCGTACGCAGCAGCTTGACTGAGACGAACGTGGCGATCCCCGGTGACCCTTCGAACGTGCTCGATGACACGCGTCAACAACTGCGCTTGACGTCCAGCAGGTGGATGAGCCACACCATCACCCATGTTGTAAAGGAAGAAGTCGTGCAGTATCCTGTTCTCGCCTTTCAAGAGGCTGTCTCTGCTGACGTTGCGAAGGTAGGCGGTGGGAACGAAGTCTGGATGCTCCTCTTGCCACTCTTCAGCGGCTTTGAAATGATACGAGATCTTCGAACGACTACAGATTCCCGGTGTCTGAGTATCATGTGCGTAGTTCTGGTAAGAATGGCATTAGCTTAGTCTTCTGTCAAAATCCAAGATTTGAAGCCACACTTACAATGTAGCGGGATATGTCCATGGGTCTCCAATGCCGCATCGCCCGGACACACGTCTCGCGAGTGGATGTGCAGCTGTTTGGAAAGTACTGCCACGTTGTTAGTGATTTGCTAATGTGCTTGAATCACACGGATGTTGCACTTGCCGTAAACATCTCCTCGATCGACGTCTCAAAAGGGCAGCAGCGCATGTCAACGGATGCAGGTGTCCGGAAGTTAGTCATCTCAGTGCCGTGTACTGAAAATGCAAGAGAAGGTAGTCGTTGGATGCTTTTACCCTCGATCTCCACAAATGCTCGGATGCGCTCAGCACTCCAGGCGGTGTTATTGTTACCCGGTGGAAGCTCACTTCCTGGTCGGAAACCCGCAGTGGTAATACCCTTTGCTTGAAGCAGTTGATGGAAGACTGGCGGAGCCGCCGGATTTTGCTCGAAAGCAGCTGCACCGCTGCGTATAGACCGCAAGGGAAACACAGGCGCTTGGGCGACAGAGTGCGGACCTTGATGAGGGCCTGAAACTAGAGCCGATGCTGGCTGCATGTTTGCCTGAGACGCCTGTTGTGCGGACTGGGCCAGTGCTAACAGTGGGCGTGGTTGAGGTACATGTTGTGTAGGATGAGCGGACGACAAGCGCTGGGGGGCGACAACGGCCGGTAACGGGAATGACTGGACAGACAAGCCTATCGGAGCCGCAGACGACTGGCGGAGCGCACGAGGACTGGTCTCCGATAATTGTCCCAGAAGCAGACCTCTCCTCAGCCCGGTTGTTTCTGTGATGTTACGGCGCGCCGAGTTAGGCTGGCCATATCCATCTTTGAGCGTAGTCCCGTTTGAAGGGTTTCTGGCGACGTCGGGGTATGGGGTCTTTTCGGCAACTCGTGGGGTCTGTGAGTGGGTCAAGTGCTGGGAATGCGAGCAACGGGAAGCAAGTTGCTCAGATAACTCTCCTGGCAGAAACCAATCATAATTGGTGGACAGACTGGTCTCATCCTGCATGATCCTCGCGAAGCTCGGCCAAACTCCAAAGTTGTCGACCAGGTCTTCCTCGTAGGCCGACCTTACTCCAGGCGGCGCTAAATCGAGCCATCCCTCGGCGAAGGTGAAGAAGGTTATCCATTCCTCCGCTAGACATCCGCATGGCAGCCAGTAACGGTGGCCGGCAGCCAATTCGACAGCCGTGGGTGTCGAAGAAACACAACTGGAGCTGTACTTCCAGATACTTGCTAAGAGCGGTGCGATGCTCTGGTGGTTCATGCAAAGGTCGTCGGCTTCGATCATGGCTCTCGTGAGTATTGGCTTTATCCTCGAGGTGGCAGTCTCGGCGATGAAGCCAGTCAAGGCGTTTGGGTGGAAAGCCATTGGATCACACTATACTTTATCCAGCGATGGAACAGCGGTCATGTCTGCCGTGAGTGTTAGTCTTTGAGTTCCTGTTCTCGCGAATCGTAGCGCATACAATTTTTGTTGTATCAAGATCCGTCTCTGCGCAGTTCGCCGTTCGTTGGAGGGGTGTTAGTCGCAATGACACTGCGCTACACTCGTAGGATGGGTGCGATTCTCATGCAGGAATTTGTTCGCGGCTGTAGATATCTTGAAAATGAACCAGAGGGGGCGTAGCGGGCTCTGGTTCAGATGTTGTGAGTTGCAAAGTAAAAGATATGGCCGGACGCTCAGTCAAGGTCTGTGCCCACAAACAACCCCTCCTCGTAGTGAAATGTATACGTACAGGCGGTATGCAGCTCAACAAGAGGTCGCGTAAGCGAAGACGGCGCTTTACTGAGGCACATCGTGCCAAACAATGCTTGGCACCTCCTCCGAAACCGGTAGGTAGGTCCACTGAGCCAATGCGTCGCCACTACGGCCAGCCTTTCGAACCTGTCCATAAGCACGAGACGAAGGTTTGTTTAGCTGATGTATTTTCTTGGCTGAGTCATGCTGTGCCCTAGTGGAATTCGTCGCAGATGCGGTCAAAATCCTGTGCCTGATGGAACTCGGATATCCATGCTCTCAATACATCATTCTTTCCGTTTAAGGGAGTACGTGTATATAGAATGAGACTTTTGACCAGCCATATCTCCTAGTGTCTTCGGAGTTCATTTCGACTGAGCTCGTTATCACATACCATCCAGTGTCACAGGCCGTGTGCTCACTTGACCAGCAATCTCTGAGCATCTAAAACTTCGCATACGTAAAGTCATCTCCTGCACCTACGTGATCGCCTATTGGTGGCTTGCGTTTCATATAACATAACAGGGTATCTTTTCCAGGCGCGCCGAGAGCGCGCTAGGCAATTGTTTGATCTCGAGGCGGCTTTGGAGCACAGACAGCGTCACCGGGTCATGCTTCGATTTTTAAAGCGGCCGAACGTTAGTCCTGTATGTGCTCTTCTCTCTTTACCACCCAAGAGACTGCACAGGCAAGTCAATTGTGACAATCTATACGTTGTCAACAGCGTTCGCGACAGACTCGCCTTTTCTGTTTCGGCAACCAAAATGCAAAACGTTATGTCTACCTCCAACGGCTATTCAAGGCCTATCATCAGCATAGATCAAGCGCCGACTCGCAACACAGCAAGTTCACCCGGTATGATATAGAGTCCCCATACTTGTCCGCCCTACAGTTCTAACAGTATCTAGGAGTCGCGGGTACCAACACCACGTACTCGACACAGGCTATGAACCACGACGTCCTCGCCGCGCATGGCATTGGTGTGCCTTTCCCACCCACATCAACATCGCCAATCTTCCACGCCACCTCTCCGGCCGGAACAAAAGAGCTCCAGCGTGCCCCTCTCATTGACGAATGCATCAAACGCCTGCAAGACGAGAAGAAGGATAGTGTGAAGGCTTCTCCGAGCTTCAAAACGACAGAGATCCGGGGTCTGGCCAACAACAAAATCGGATTCGTCTCCGTGATGCGGCTCTCCACAGTCCAGACACTCCTCGCCCGCTACGTGTCCATGAACGATCTCGCAGCCCTTGCCAATGCATGCTCGGCTATTGGAGGTTCACTGAACCTGGGAGATGTACATAGCAGGAAGATGTTTGAGGGTTTGACCAAGAACAATCGGGAGGCTCTTGAGAGCTTGCGTGGACCACGCACCAAGCGGAAGCTCGACGGTGGTGAGACTGTGTTTGCACCATCATTGCGCCCTCAGTTGCGAGAACGGAAGAGGCTCAAAGCTTTCGCCTCGGTTTCCATACATGACTAGGGACTTGCGCGTCTTTCCTTGTATAGCAACAACTTGATCCAGGGGGCGTGACGCAGAAGCGTAAAAGTTTATAGCGACTTACTGTATAGTCGGGCATTCGGAAAAATTCTTCACCCTATCACTCATTACGCGAGCTGCCGAGATGTCAAAGCCGACCCTCAGTGACCAAAGAATGTGATGATAGGTACGCGTGCCGTGCTCAAGTTTGCCAAATCGTGCTACAAACTTCGCGACTCGCTTGTCTTTCCCAGTACGCAGACTACCCGCAACAGCATCTGCACAACGTCACTGTTCCTTCAGCTGCTAATGAAACAATGATTATTCGAAACTAATGCGTACTTCCTTTGTCCATTGAAACCTCGTCGTAATGAAACCAGGAACTCGGGCATCTTCTCAAATTGATGAATATGGTTGGTAGACAGGACGCTTCCAAGGTTGTGAGCGCTGTACGTCCAAATGGTGATTTGGGTCATCGCAATGGCCACAAGGGCCAAAATATCGATGGGCGGACGAATTGAGCGCCTTATACACTTGCATGCTTCGCAAACCGTGGATCCGCAAGATCGTCCAACTCGCGTATCCTTCACGTAGCGTCAAGTACGCATGAGATCCCAGACGCTGGACTGGGAGACTGAGAGGGCATCCCGTCATGTGCTATGTGTCATACTCGTCTCCAGTAGTAAGCAGCCAGCAGCCGAAAACATTGTAATTCACTGTCGAGGAGATCAGCAGAGATCACACGGACCATAAATAGACTGCCCGCATACTTACCTCCACTCGCACTGAAGAACAGCATCTCATGTCACTCGCAACAATGGCGGGTACAAGGCGGTCATCGTATCCCCCAGCTCAAGGCTCTACATTGGACGCTTTCTTCACTGAGGTACCGCGAAGATGCCCAGACACACTTCGTATCGCTGACAACAAATCCAGGACACTACAGCCTCTCCGGACATTGCACGCGAATCGCTAGATGCCCGCCGCACTCCGGCTCCGCAGCCTTCCGAGGACGGTCTCTTTACGAAAAGCTACTACGAGGGCCTCGCTGAACGCTGGGGTGTCACGGTAGCCGAGTTCAATTATCGAGAAGACAGACCACGGTTTTGGCTGCGCAACTTAGATCGCACTGGCCTTGACCACGATGAATGGTCACTCTCGCGATGGGCGCTGGCGTAATACGATAAATACCCCAACGAGATGGTCGACGAACGGGCGCGCAACCATTACGAGCGTGGTATGGGAAAGCCGAGGGTGAAGCCGTTCGTAGACATCAAGGAAGTGACGCCACTTGTGAGAGGCAACGACGGGAACTTCAAGCCGGCTACCAAGTGGCAAGAGGTACCAGATGAGCCTACAGTCGACCTCGGCGGTCCGTCACACTGGTATACCAGAACACCAAAGCCGCGGAGTAATTGGCTCGAGACGCTCAGTCGAACACCCAACACGACAGGGCCGCAACCTCCTCAGCCTCCTGCACGCCCCGATCGCAAGGTCTACCGTCTTCCGACCCCGCATGACCACCAGTATGAACCTGTCGGGGATCCCTCAAGCAGCAGCTCTGAACCGGGCACCGGACTTCCTCGGGTTGACGAGGGCTCCGCAGTGCCAACGGGTGTCGGAGACGCCTACTTCTCACTAGCCGCGGAGGATGCATGGCCGATGGAAGTTGACGACGATTTCGCTGAAGGGTTCGAGGAGCGCCTTGTAGATGTTGACGGAGACGATTTCGGAGATGATCTGCAAGACGACCTTGAAGACAAAGGCAGCGACGATCTCCATTTCGAACCTCAAAACGTTCTCGAGGATGACGATGAGGATGGTGCTGAGGACGGCGTTCAGGACAATGCTGAAGGCGATGTTGAAGACAGTATCGAAGACGCTCCCCAAGCCAGCGCCAAAGACGATCCTATCCATGATCTCGAAGACACCTCCGTGCTGAGCGACATGTCAGCCCCTGACGAAGACCTCGCACTACAGATGTACCGCGAAGACCTTCAAAAACTCCACTCGCATCTGATCAAGCAGTCAAGAGACAGTCTTTGGCGGTCTATCTCTTTCGACACCAGAGAAGAATACGAGACAGCGCTTCCACTTTACAACAAAGGGCTACCGAAACTTGGCAACAAAGAAGCTGAGGTGGTGAGTCTAGAGGATGCGATGAAGGCACGAAGGGACTATGACGAGTATCTCCGCGAGCATATGCCGAAGCCTGCAGACAGAAAGACAGAGCCCGAGCCGTCGACGGTACGTAGACAGCCGAGGCGGTCCACCAGGAACAAGTAGGAGGAAGTCTTATTGGCCTAGAGGACATATAGAGTATGTGGCACAATGTCGGGAGCTAGGGCGAGGATTAGGTTCTTGGTCGCGTTGTATCCAGTACAATGTTGGCAGAAGTCTGAGATGTGGCGTTGAAGTTTGTATCGGGAAGGATGATGTACAGGCACTACACGCTTGTTGCTTGACACAAGATAGTTGGTTAGCATCTTCTAGTAAAAACCGACAAGCAGGCGATCGTACTTGATATGAGCGTCTCCCAGTCCGTTCCGTCATCTCCTTCTTCGATCAAAGTAATGGGTGCATAGTAGCCCCCGACGCTAGGTCGCGAGGAAGGGTCACCAGAGCTCTGGAATTCTGGCCTGACTTGAGATGACCGATGCGTTTGAAACTCGCGCATATATTCACTTTCCATTACCCCACATTGAGGCTTCGCTCGACCACGACGCTGGATCACCGCATCACTTTCTCCAATCTTTTTCAGAGTCCTTCAACCCTATATCCCGACGACATCTTCATTGCGCTATTACCTGCAACAAGCTCCGCGATGCGTCCTCAAAATACCAAGAACGAAGACAGCCCGCCGCGTGCTTCGCGCGTGCCTTTAAGCAGCCGACACGAGCCCGGAAACATGCTTGAAGAGGGCCGCGAGGCGACCAGCGGGTATGAAGGCGACGAAGAAAGCGAGGGCGACATGACCGCCGCTCCAGAACCTGTACTCAGGTATCGCCGACGAGTGGACGATCCACCAACGCCGCTCCGAGCACCTCGAGTGCAAACACCTTCTCGTCCACAAGATCCGCAAACACCACCACGCGGTACATCTCGAGGCCTCGAAAGCGACTTGGCTCGGGCCGGCGAAGTCTTGCGAGATCAGACCAGGAACGAGTACCACAGGCGCCGTTCCGACGCTCAAGAGAACCATGCGGCGCACAGGAATATAGAGACGTCATCCGCGGTCGCTCAGGCTCAAGCTGGAGTCGGCAACAGGTTTGGAGCTGGTGGCCAAATTCCGCCTCGAGGTCTATTCACACCAGTGCTGCGTAGAAACGCTGTTCAGCAGCTGGGCATTCCCCCATCGAACCCTTTCGGATACGGTATCGGCGCCTTTCCGCAACTGCCTCCTCAGACGACGCAGACGATTGGTGACAACTCGGCTTCCGAAGGACTTGGGTCTTCGATGGCGGCCATGACACCTTTTCACCAGCAAGCGAATCAGGCAGCTTTCGAGCGCCAGGTTGCGCGCCAGGAGGCTTCACCTGAACCGGATCTCCCTCGTCCTCGCCGAAGGCCTACTGGCCCCCATCCTGCGCACTTCCAGACCCCGGTCCGGCCTTCTCCCCACCAGCAACCAGGTCAACAGCCTACACAATCGCCCGCGCAACCTTTTTCTAGGTCACAGGGCTCGGGACGATCGACCGGGTCTCCCTCACGGCGAAGGCTGGAGAATATCGAAGATGAAGACGGAGAGAACATGGAGTAGGGCAGACAGCCGGGAGAGCATGTGGAACCAATAGCAGCGCAGCTTGATCACGAACTGTAAGGGCGACGCGGATAACGGGTTGGGATGTTGTTGACGCTGGAGCTTGGCTTCAGGTAGGGGGGACATTGTACTCAACCACGTAGCGATAACGGCACCTGAAATCTATATGGCAGATACAGGTTTCGTCGGTAGCATAGATGATATGTGAGATCTTATGTGTAGTCGGCTACACGCACCTTCGATGCTTGAAGATGTCGCATTGGTCTGTGATGTGACTCTCAAGGTGACTGGATATTGACGACATTGCTATGAGCCGATAGAAGTATGCCATGACCTATGGATCGAGAAGTCTGCTATCGTCAGTCCCTCTGATCGTACACCAAGCATTGGACTCGTTTGATGTGGCAAATGTCGTGACCTTCCGCCCCTGACGACTCTCCGGGGAGCACTGACCTTCTTTGACAATCCCAAGATTCTGAGCGCGTACGTGCCTTGCCCTCGATAGGATTGACCATCAACGCGATCATCTAAGAACCCCTCGACATTGCATAGGCCACCTTCACTGCCTCTGCCCCGTGGTCGACATCCATGGCGGACCACCAAAGAACTCCCGTCGCGAACTCTTGCTTAGTGTCCAATATTGACTTCCGCATGCGCAAACACGATCGCTCCATTGCACCACGAGTCTTGAGCTTACTGTCGTATCGCATTCCACGTCCCTCGAACATCGTAGCCCATCGAGAACGTCAGCCGCAACCGCGCGAGCCTGCCGCAGTCAACAAACCTCATTCCTACCACAGCGCCACGGTTGGCTCGACATCGTCGTCAAGTCGTCGTATGCCACCACATGTGTTTAGTAGAACACGCGATGAAGATGAGGATGGAAGAAGAACAAAGACGCGAAGGGGGATGATGACGTTGGCGCGGCTGCCGAGCCCGAGCCATCTCCGCAAGCATCCTCGGCGGCCAGCGGGGCCGCTTCCTTCGCCAGACTACGCCCCCTACTTCGACACTCCTCACCCATCAGCCGACTACGCAACACGCATCAACAAAGGTACACCTGAAACGCTGTCTTCTCTGGCGACTTCATACAGCGAGCTGATGGTGATGGCTTCCGCAGCGGACTAGCGACGCGCTCGCGCATGCGCACGGCACTAGTCTTCGCTGAGCCATACATGACTCTAAACCATAACGACGTCGTCTTCCTGGATAGCTCTTGTCACGGCAGCAAATCAGGCTCAGATGGGACATATATGATCAATGGCTTCTCGCGCCCTTGAGACGCGTCACATACCCATCATTATTCCTGTGGCCTCGCACTTTCTAACAGCAATTCTCGGCAAACGCTGCAGTACCAGGCAAGCGCGCTACGGCCGAAAATCGTTTCTCAGGACACCAGATCACAGTGGCATAGAAAGAGCTTGGATCTGGGGTTTCACAGCCCCCTGGGGTTAATACTACTTCGGAAAGCTTCTCTGACGTCTTCGTAATCACGCCCAATGGACGAAGCACCGCATACTCGCACGTGGCTCGCCATCGCCAGAGTCCCTTCGTCATAAACCTGTTCAAAGGGGTGTGACTTGGGTATTTGTAGACTACAGGGCTCTGCACCTTCTGGACACCCACCTCGCTACGGAAGACCTGGACACTACCCTCATGAGCTGCCTTGCGAAGACTTTCGGGATGGCCATGCATACACGCTGGCGAATCCACATTTCAAACGGCCTGGTCCGTCTATCGAATTGTATTATGAGGATGAAGAGGCTGCAATGCCGTCTTCTCGGACTTTTGAAACACTCCACTTCGCTGTCGCAAGCGATGTTCTCTTGGACAGAAACATCAGGTCTCAAGATCGCATAAAAGGGATCATATAAGGGTACACCTGTTCAGCTTGCCAAAGATGTCCACCGACGGGCCCTTAGTAGAGACTGCTCTGTTGCAGCTGATTTACACCGTCACGATCTCGACTGGCATGCTTCCCAGTAGACGGCCATGGAGGCCATTCTACCTCAGCTCATTAGAGTTGAGACAATGACGTCATCACAGTCCAGCTCGCTTGGTCATGGACAAACTTCGCTGTCGGTCTTTCTTTACTACGACGAGTGGTATGGATCAGAGACGCTTGCGACGTATGACACATAACGGGTGTCGCATGGTCCATTCGGTTACCGCTACCAAATCGCGGGGAGCAAGGAGGCCATTGCCATGTCTTTCGAGGAAGACACCATGCAGCTTCAGAAAGCCTAATTGCATTGCGCATCGGTATGACCAATCCAAGCTCTTGGCGGCGCCCTACTCTGAGCACTAGCTGAACGTTTCCCGGCGCCTGGAGACCCGTCGTCTCATGTGTCAGAGATGATCGATTTGCACTTGGCACGCGCATTTGGTCTACTATTCTCCCAGAATCCCAGCATGTTCCAGGATCTTATGAAGGCGCCCTAGCCCTCTCGTTCCGTAAGCTCTTGACCTTCAGCCTTGCTTGTTTGCAGGGGGATGAGGCCAGGCCTCTTGAGCGCGCCAGCGTGTCTGCACTCAATCGAAGAAACGCCCCGTCGACGGGTAGTCGGAAGCCCCAACGCGGGTTGCCCATAGACAATGTCGATGCGACGATGTTTCCCCTTTGATGCCCTCCGTGCATCCTTGGAGTTTGGTCTAGCATTCGATCCGCACATGGGCTGCCGGGCAACGTGTTCAGTGGCAATGGGAGGCTCGCTGTACCGTCCTCGAACACAAAGGGCTCGCCCGTCTAGACCTCCTGTTTTGTCGGGGTCGTCGTGTTCTGGGGGTCCGCCGGACCGAGCAGGGCTGCCGTGATGCGGGAGGGGCTGATTGAGGTTGAGATCCCGAACACGTTGGATGAGCGAGTCGTCGATGCCGCAAGCGACTGTCGGGGCAGCTTGATGGCTTCCGCAGCCTGGTCTCTGCTAGGGCGCCTTGTCAGTGGTGTGCATCCAGGGGTCCAACGGGAGCTGTGTCCTCAACTTGTACAGCTTAACGACGAGCTGACATGCAGTCGCTACGCCTGCGAAATCCCTAGGATGACCGGCAGCTTCTGTCCTTGTTCGCTATCGGATGTGCGTGAGCTTGTCAACGTCAGTCGCGTCGGGGCTTGCGGAGGTGGTGGTGCACTACCGGGACCTGGAGGAGGCCAGCATGGGGATGCTTGGCCGTGCGATGGGCTTGCTTGAGGGTGTTAAAGAGATGTATGAGCATTACCAGAGGCTTCTCGTCGTTGGTATCAAGCCGCTGCCGTCTTGCGAGCGGTACTGGTGCTTCTTTTCGTTGACTTGGAAGTCGGTGAAGGGACAGAGGACGCTGAGGCTAAGCGAGAGCTCCGACTCCTCCTGCCTATATCAGCTCCCCCACCCACTCCAGCGACCCGATCTCTCGCTCTCTGAACGTCGCGACTGAAATTTATAACGCGAAACTATACCGTCTCGCTCTCATATCTCCCCCGCACTCCGATACAATAACGGCCGCCGACAACAGCAAATCTCTCAAGACCAAGCGCGCTACTCCAATCGTCAACGTGGAGCACGGCTACAGCTACGACTACGACGATAGCGACGCCGACATCATGCAGGACGCGCAAATGGGCGATGGCGGCGACGGACACGGCTTGGATGCATCCTCCGCCAGTCTTTGTACGTATACCAAACCCTTTTTTCTACGCCCCCAGAAGGCACAGATTTCTGACTAGAGTGATTCAGTTCCGAAGGCATGGTCTGCGTGGTTCGAGAAAGAATGCGAGCTCAAGAAGGAGCGACACATGCATGAAAGCAACAGCAACTTCGCGGAGGCAAAACGCGTCCAGCGGGAAATCAACAAGCATGTCTTCAGAGACTTACCCAGTTTCGAGCTTCTCCGCACTCCTAGCCAAGATGTGCCGCCAACGTCCCTCAACCTTCACGTCACTCTGCCTCTGGGCCCCTTCTCCGACTTCGTTTTCATAGGAACAGACGCTGTAGGTCGTTGGAAATTACCACCCCCGAATTTGGACTACCACCTGCTCGACTTCGATTTGACCATTTTGGAGATGGCGCCGGTAAGCTTCCATATCTCTCTTTTGTTATTCTAATTTACTCTTACTGATCCGTGAGCATGTAGTACATTCCACTGGCACATGCGTGGCAAGGTTTCCTCGCTCGTTTCCGGGTCTGCACAACCTGGATCGTCTTTGCCAAGATGATGGTAAGGAATCTCACATCTTTAGCAAAAAGACAGTATACTGACTAGACTAGCTTTGGGCGAGAGGCAATGACAATGGCCCTAACCTGGAAAAGAAGCTCCTAAGCCTCAGTAGTAAGATGGATGCAGAGCCTACCGATGCCGACCCTACCAGTGCTGATAAATCCGCTTCCTCCTGGATTCATGGGGACAAGTTCATCTCCGAGGCCTCACCGACTCTGATCGCAGATGTAGCTCTGGTTCGACTTGGCCACGGTGTTACCCGCCACCCTCAAGGTCAACACCGTGGTCGTCTCACCATCGCCATCCAACATGCAGAGTTGCATGGACATCAGGACGTCATGCTCAGCCAGGTCAAAGAGTACATTCAGTACTTCAAATTGAGTGTACCTGCGCCTCTCGCTGCGGGTGACGACTTGGCGGCTGTCAACGACTTCGAGAACATGTATGCGGCGGAACCGCACTAAGAGCCTCGCAGGATAGATGGGCATATCTCTTGGGGTCTATATGCTTCTTGAGGGCGATGTGAGGGCACAGAAGGTACGCCTTACTGAAGACACGTATTTTGGGGGTCACGTCGTCACGGCCGTCAGAACATTGCCGGCGTCACTTGGTATCCTGGTGTCAACGAAAGGAGGCGCAGTTGGGTTCGTATTCATAGACAAGGCGTTTGAGGTTCAGGCTATCAACGAGCTGAGCCTCGTGGTCAGCAATAGCATGTGCAACGGCGTTCTATACCCCCTTTCCCGTCATGGTCGTAGTCAGTGCACTGAATGGGAAAGTTTATTTGAAATGACATCTCGATCTTCTCGCAACCACCTCGGGACTACTCGTGTGGAAGTCAGCTTACTTTGATACTAGTGAACGTGGCCGACAGGATAGCACGGGCGGCCGGAGAAGGTCCCGAGCGAAGAAGAATAGAAGCCGGTGGTGAAAGTGGAATCATCGGTGGTGGTAACGGTAGTTGAATGTGGAGGCGCGTCATCCATTTTGGGCTAGCGCGTCTTTCTCTTCGTTCTTCCTTTGAACAGCGAACATGACGTGGCAACGCATTGCAAACAATCTTCTCCACCTCAGTCCATCATGCCTACTCATTATCTTCCTGATATGAGTTTAGGTATCGTTCTTCATTACTGTAGTGGCATTGCGCTCCTGCCTTATGGCCTGAAAAAGCAGGCTGCAAGTAGCGCTGACCTCATAGCATGAGCCTACTGATATGGAAGGCCCTATGGCTTTCGCTCATTTTACTTTCCAGTAGTCCCCTTATACCTCCGCAGGCTTTACGCATCATTCTCATCAAAAAGGCTAGATAACCGTCTGTTGTAGCTGTGCCGCACAACGCTAACTGCGGCGAAGCAACCACGCCGCATTCGCGTTAAGATGCGCACGTATATCTGGCGAGGCAGTCTTGACGCGTTGCATGCACACAGTACGGCTCTTGCTCACGAACACGGTAGCTTCTCCCGCAACCACCGACTTGTGACAGCGCTCAGTCATACTCGTCTTTGTGAACGATGAGTCTGGTCGCAGTTCACAGCAAGTCAGTCAAGGAATCGCCATCGCCATCTCGCATGAACTGCATCAATACAGAGATAAGCTTCACGGAGGATTGCAGGATCCCGGGGAAGTGCTAACGGTGCTGTGCCGCACACAATGCCGGCGATAAACCAACAATTATCATGCACAAACCGACCAGCTCGCGTAGATATATCCACATGTCGTCAACTGTCCGTTACTTGACAGGTCACTCGAGGAAACTAGTAATGAGAGTTTGCCTCCAACTGCAGACAACACGCGTACTATGTATGCCACTATCCACGTTGGCAGCTCAACCAACACCACGCGGTCCGAAGTCAAGTGCTGACAGCACGACTTCACCCGGTGGATTCACCATCGGCGCAATCGCGGGACGACATGTAACAAAACTCGCTCCTCCCATCCTCCGCATGAACATGGGAAATAGCCAACTATTAACAACATACGCGGCGCGGGAGGTGACGAGCGATCCATCGTTTGTTTCCAACAGACGTGCGACGTTGAGACCGTTTCAAGGAGTGTGAGCAGGGGAGGGGTCATCGCAAAAACAAACACAGCCAGACCCAACAAACAGCCTTGCCTACGCTCGTTTTCGCAGGAACAACAGGTTCGCTGACTCTTTGGGAGCGCGGGCCTCAGGCTTTCTGGCAACGTTTGGTCTAGCCTTTCCGCATGAAGACGGCGTGGTTTCAGACCTTCATGCAGCGAGCTGCGCCTTACGCCGCATTTGCTGCGCGCTGTTGGTTGGTCTTGCGCGACGCGGATTGTTGTGGTTGGACAAGAGCCGCGAAAATCCAACATGGAAAACACAAATCGTCGCCCTGTGAAACTGCGGATAAACTTACGCTTTGCTGCAAATGTCCCGTTTTGCGGCAGTGACAGACCGGGGATACTTGTGGTGGCGGACATTCGGTGCCCCGCGCTGCGCTGCGTCTGCGTGGTGCCCCTGGCCATCATCTTACGGCGTCGGACCCTTGGCGTGGAGATACCTTGCAGTGCCTCTTCCCCTGGGTAACGTATGATTGCGGTCACGGCAGGATGGCGGATCGGCATAAACATATACGCCTCTGCGTCCCCTTGGTGCCATTTTCTTGTCATACAAACATTGTTTCTCTCATATAACGGCTTTATTCGCTTCTTAACTGATATCCATTAACCACCGGTCGCGATCGCATATAATCATTCACACGCTTCCTTTCTCTCTTGAATCGAGACTACCATCTCCAACACACGCCTTACAACAACCGTCTTTCGTCATCAATATGTCCTACCCACCACTCTCGCCTAGCGGCCTGCCCAGCTCCCCACGAGCAAACCGCCAAATGCAAATGCTCTCTCCACTCGACACATCCTTCTCGGCCAACTCATCGCAAACAAACTCGCCTTACTCCAGCACTTCGGAAAAGGATCCGCGCAAACCTCGCGATATCTTCGCCGACGCTACGATTCCTCTCAGCCCGGCATCGACAACAGCCTCGCACTCCAAAGAGAACCCCTACGAGGGTCTCGAGCCACGGAAGCGCAGCGGCCTCGCACGTCTGTTCTGCTGTCTTGGTCGTGAAGAGCGCGCACGGCGCCGTGTGAACAGGAGTTTGGAGTTTGAGAAGGTTGGCGAGCAGTGCCACTGGTCTGAGTACTAAGCCATGGCATTGTCGACAATACACTCGATGGCTTTCGTGCTGTACGGCAAGAGGTTGTGTCGTGTAGAGTCCGATCGGCCACCGATCCGTGACATGAAACGCGACAGCACGGAAGACCACCCCACCGAATCGTCAAACATCTGACACCCCGGACGCACACACACCGAGACTGAACAATCCCCCGGTCGGTGTCCGAAAGTCCGTACATTCCTGCCATGCGATGCGAAAGTCTAATCGCATTGCTCAAACACCTTTTCGATACAACGTGTCGAATCTTATACCCCGTCACTGCGACGTTTCTTATGTTTATATTTACCATATACTTCTCGGACTGGAGTCTTTCCGGTTTCTTTGGTTGGGGCAATGCTGGTGTCTGGATAGACTCGCATATGCAGGGGTTTCTTTACCTGTTCAGCGTTGGTGTTGGGGTTGCTCTGCACTATAAGGCGATGAGGAAGAGAGATCAACGTATCTTTGTTATAGGGAGAGACAGAAAGAGAAGTCACTGTCGAAGACAGAAATGAAAACACCTCATCATCACCATACCATATCCATCCTGAGCTCACTTCTCACTTCCCCCCAACTACTCCATCAACATATCCTTCAAACTGCAATGCCTCCCTCCCAACCACCCACCACATCACGTGCCTATTCCCCCCTAATTCCCTCCCATACCAACGCAACACCACCCTCCCCGCCGCATTCATACTCCCTGTATCCTCCAGCCCTGCATCATCAATCTCCTATATCCCCTCCAGCAACGCATCCACCTCATCCCTAACCAATTTCTTCTCGGCCAGCACCTCCTTTCCAGTCTTCCCAAACACAGCCCTCAAAGCCTCCTCGGAACTCATAGCCCTATGCCTAGATGTAAGCGGATAGACCGCGTAGGAAGGCCTTTCTTACGCCACCACTACAATTCTCATTACCTCCACGAGACCAGTCAACGCCAGCATCGAAGACCTATTTTACGTTTTTCACAGCGCGGGCAAAAAGGGTTTCTAATTTTGAGCAGGTATAACGACAAGAATATCATCCATAAAAGTATTCTGTTGGAGAATCGTATACGGAATGCCGGATTCCATGACGCATTCCTTGCTGTGCCGCTTACAATCATGGCTCTACATTATGCTCAACTGCCTGTTCGGCACGTTGTGTGATCAGCAACTTAGGGTAAGCTGTGCAGATATTGACGATGTCGTGCCCTTCATGGACTGCCCGAAGCACCCTATGATGCCTTATTATGCGGAGGACTGACTTTCCTCAGTTTGCGGTACAGACGGATTTTCTTCTATCCAACTTAGTCATGGTCGTTTCTCTGACGACTACCAGAAGGCGCATCCAGCGTCGACGCCAAGGAGCGAGATGGAGACACCGACGTCTTCGTACGAACTGTGGCCCCGTGGCCCCGTGGCCAGACCGAGCCTCATCCATCACACGATCAATTGAGGCTCTTTATAGCCCTGCGCGCTTGCACGCTCGGTCGAGCAATCCCTTCCTCGGCTCCTGGGCTGTGGGTGTGAAATTGCCGGCTCGTCGCGTCCGTGTTTAGTGGGGACACTGCCGCGGGGCACCCCAGAATCGCGATGTGTACACGTCGGAAACATGGCAATTCGCAAACAGGCTGAGAAGGAAGGAAGCTGCAGTCTTGGTGTCTTGGGACGAATTTAGCAGAACCATATAAGATAGTCGCTCGTTGCATCCATCCGGGCAAGCGGCGGCCGTCAGACTGCAAACATCACGTCACCGGCATCAGCGAAACCTTAGTCCGACAACCTCGGCTTGTTCCATTCACAGCTCCACCCCGGTCATCGCAGCCAGCGCGTGCTCATTTGGCCTCGGATCTACTGAAAGCTAGGACTTCTGATATCATCTCCTGTAATTTCTTCCCTGGTTACTTCACCTATCTTTCTTTGTGATGTTCAGCAGAGCTGCACGCGCGCGAGTACCCGCCTCCGCCTCGATACTTCGCAGACCACTTTTGAACCAGCCCGCTTTTGCGAAGCCTAGAGTATGTTGTCGCGCGTGGAGGATGGAGTCTTGGTGGGGAGGAGATGCTGACTTCTGGCGCGTGTAGATTGTCGCAATGGCTCCAGCACGGAAACAGTCGAGTTTGCCAGCGGGTAAGTGGATGCGCTGCTTTCACATGCTTGGGATGGTTCAAAACTAACCACGAGGTCTGCGCAGGCTACAAGGAGGACCACAGCAAAGGTGCCATGCTGCGCTTTGAAGACTCCCTTCCGCGACTCCCTGTCCCCACCCTAGAGGAGACCGCCAAGCGATACCTCAAGTCCGTTCACCCGCTCCTCTCCCAAAACGAGTTCGACGCGACTACAAAGGCTGTCAATGAGTTTGTGGCTCCTGGTGGGCCTGGAGAGAAGCTCCAAAAGCGCTTGGTAGAGCGGAAAGAGGACCCCAAGCACAGGAACTGGATCTACGAGTGGTGGAACGATGCTGCGTACATGGCCTACCGCGACCCGGTCGTGCCATATGTCAGCTACTTCTACTCGCACCGCGATGACAGGAAGAGGCGAAACCCAGCAAAGCGCGCTGCAGCTCTCTCAACAGCTGTGCTCGAGTTCAAAAAGATGGTTGATGAGTGCAGCCTGGAGCCTGAGTACATGAAGAAGCTCCCCATGGCCATGAGCTCCTACGAGCACATGTTCAACTGCTGTCGTGTACCCAAGAAGCCATCCGACTCCAGCACAAAGTACCCCTACAAGGAGAACCCGCACATCATCGCGATAAGGAAGAACCAGTTCTGGAAGATCCCCCACGAGATCAACGGAAAGCAGCTCAACACCAGCGAGCTCGAGCTCCAGTTCCAGCGCGTATACGAAAAGGCCGAGAAGGCGCCCGCAGTCGGCATTCTCACATCCCAGAACCGTGATATCTGGTCAGATGTCTACCCCAAGCTCAAGGCTGCCTCTGCCAACAACGCCGCATCCCTTCAAGACATTGAAGCCGCCTCCTTCGTCGTTTGCCTTGACGACGCCTCCCCTGTCACCCTCGAAGAGCGCGCACACCAGTACTGGCACGGCGATGGCGCAAACCGCTGGTTCGACAAGCCCCTTCAGTTCATCGTCAACGAGAACGGCACATCTGGTTTCATGGGCGAGCACTCAATGATGGACGGCACACCCACCCACCGCCTCAACGATTACGCAAACCAGCAAATCTTCACTAACGCCCTCCCATTCGACGACCCCAACGTCCGCTCCGACCTGCCCAACCCGAAACCCCTCCGCTTCGAGATCAACGCAGAGCTCCAGCAAGACATCGCCGACGCCCAAGCCCACTTCTCCCGCCAGATCGGCGCACACGAGCTCAGAGTCCAAGCCTACCAAGGCTACGGCAAAGGCCTAATCAAGAAGTTCAAGTGCAGCCCCGACGCGTACGTCCAAATGATCATCCAACTCGCCTACCACAAGTTCTACGGCAAGAACCGTCCCACCTACGAGTCCGCCGCGACCCGCCGCTTCCAACAAGGCCGAACAGAAACCTGCAGAACCGTCTCGGACGAGTCTGTCGCCTTCTGCAACGCCATGGCCGACGCGGACGCTACACCCGACGAGTGCGCGAAGAAGCTCCGCGCAGCACTCGACGCACACGTCAAGTACATCTCCGACGCCAGCGACGGCCGCGGTGTAGACCGCCATCTCTTCGGCCTGAAGAAGTGTCTCAAAGAGGGCGAGGAGGTGCCTGCTCTGTACCAGGACCCAGCCTACACCTACAGCTCGACATGGTTCATCTCCAGTTCTCAGCTGTCGAGCGAGTACTTTAATGGCTATGGGTGGAGCCAGGTCATCGATGATGGATGGGGTATTGCGTATATGATTAACGAGAATAGCATCCAGTTCAATGTTTGCTCCAAGGGGCTTGGTTCGGTAAGTTGTAATGTTGAGATGAACTATGGGGGGATGAAGGCTAACAATGAACAGGAGAAGATGAGCTTTTACCTCAATGAGGCGGCGGGTGATATGAGGGATATTATGCTGCCTACTCTTGATGCGGCGAAGGCGAAGTTGTAGAAGGGGGTTGGAGATGGGGGTTCTAGGAGGGTCGATATAGATCTCTTGATATACCAATCAATATTACATCTTCTTCACCAAATGTCTTATGCTCAGATGTTCACCTGATCTCTGATCATCCACCCTCATGATGCTGACTCTGGCATGGCTGAAACCTGTCGAACTTCAATGTTGTTCAGTTTCCGGACCGTGGGGGCATCTGGTGCATGTCACAGGGTGAGGTGTCAATGACCAAAACGACATGTCGTGTTGATCCTCGAGCGTGGGATGTGCACGAATGACATCAGCCTCACACCGCTAGCTCGGATCCCGCACGCCCAGGTGAGCTTGGTGAAGCTTCCCCCACAACTCAATTGTTCCCGTTGGAATGGAATCTTGCGCGTCCGAACCTACTCCAGACGGCAGCCGCATTCCGTAATGCCGAACGGATTTTAGCCTTTGCAGTTCCCACTCAGAATGTCCATGACTCTATTCAATTAGCAGTCACACATTCAGCTCTTCACACGATCGAGGAGTCATTTTAGCACCAGCCGACGCGGACCCTGTGGCAGAGTCCTGCGATACAGTACCATGGCGCAAGTCCAGCGGCCGCTCATCATACAGTCGCAGATGATACGACTATGCTGCCCGCGCACGGCGAGGAGAACAAGCAGCGCGCTGTTCGCAAGAGGAAGCTACTACCGAAAGCTGCACACCAAGACGGTTACCGACAACGACATTTCGCATTTGGCGAGCCTACCGTTACATCCGTTGACACTGGCCGATCTCGTCAAGTGAGTGTTGTCAGACCCGTCTTTCCAAATGCATCTGCCAAGGACCCTGGCTAACGTTGTCGCGTGCGCAACAGACACGGAAGACCGCCGCTCACAACCCAACAACTCCTCACATCCGCCAACTTCACCCTCTCCATCCTCCCCGCCCGCCTCGCGCATAGAATTCAATCGCTCCGCAACCTCCCGTTCATCGTCGTTTCCAATCCTCATGTCTCGAAGATCCACTCGAACTACATGCACAGCCTGTCGACGCTGCTACCATGGGCTGAACAGGAGATAAAGACGCTGGAGGAGGAAGTCAAGTTCACAGAGGTCATGGCGGACTTGGTACAGACTCATGCCAATACGATTAGCATACTGGCGAGAGGCTTTCTGGAGGCTAGGAAATACATCAGCCCAAAGGACGTGACGCGGTTTTTGGACGAGCATCTGCGCGCGCGGATAGGCACAAG
>Ga0265797_10002019_pt1 | contig 35006 bp, 30 predicted proteins | sample P2T30metagenome_FD_192433 | JGI IMG/M metagenome (GOLD analysis project Ga0265797, IMG submission 192433) | Plant litter microbial communities from East Loma Ridge, Irvine, California - P2 T30 | ecosystem: Environmental > Terrestrial > Plant litter > Unclassified | place: USA: California...
GGGGGGGGGGGGTGGGGGAGTGCTGGAGGGTGGTGTTAGACTTGTTGGTTGGTGGTGGGGTGAGTTGTAGGATGAGGGAGGGAGAGAGTGAGGTTGTCAGGAGGAGAGGTCGTACGTGTTTGTTTTTGTGGTTCTGGGTTGAAGAGCTGGGTAGGTGAAGTGTGTTAGTTGAGAGCTTCAATGGGTGGCGAGGTTTAGATGAGCTGTTTGATTTGGACTTACAGATTTGTGGAAGTTTTTTTGTTGAGGTGAGGTGGTTTTTTGTGAGTGAGATGAGAGGATTCAAGTTCTTCCCGAATCAGAGAGGTTGAGTTAAGTACATGTACCTTGTGGTCGCTCGTGAGATGATCGATGCTCCCCACCAAACGTGCCCCACTTGATGCCTGATGTCATCTCCTGCTTCGCTTGTGATTGAATTGACTGCAGCAGTGAAGGACGACCACGACGCCAGTGATGGTGGGAAAACCAGGCAACGGACCAATTGGCTAGGCCCAGTGTGATGCTTGCCGGCTGAATGAAATATGCCGTCTGCTGAGTAGCAGGCTTGTCATCAATTGCATGTGAGAGAGCGGTACGTGTCGATACGCACGTGACCGTCAATTGTTGATGACGGGCTAAAACGTCACATACGCGGCATCATCTCGAAATGTGATGCCAAATCGCCAGCCTAAAACATATTTCACCGCAAAAGCACCAGCTTGACAGGATAGTTTGTTCTCGGAGACGGACCAAGGGTTTGGATGGCGTTTGTCCCGGTGGCTTCCATGTGAAGCTATTCTTGATGTCGCTTGCTGCCATTAAAGTGCGTTGTATGTCGACATGTCATGTCAGCTTCGTGATGGGAGGGATCTATTCGAGGGATAAGTTGAGAGTATGTTGTAAGTGCATTAAAATATCTTGTAATTTACAGTATTATACAGATGCCTGCTTGTCTTGAGCATGCATGACCGATGAAAGTTGATCCACCATCGCGATGGCACCTTCTGGGTCGTCTTTATTGTACAGGAACACGCCTTGAAGCTGCGCAGTGCTGACCTTGTCGACCAGTCCGGACTCCTTTGCTCGTTCGACAAACTGCTTCTTGCCCTCCCCTTCGGGGTCATATGGAGCGTAAAAGCGATCCCATAGTTGACCGATCTGCCATTCAGTGGCATTGCCCAGTTGTACGGTCATGTCTATCCTGCCCGGTCGGATTAAGGCGTCATCAAGCTTCTCAATGTGATTTGTCGTCATGAACATGATACGTTCCTCGGCACTCGCGACACCATCAAGCGCGTTGAGCAGACCTGAGAATGTCACAGTGGATCCGCTGTAGCCGTCCGAGTCTGTCTGCCGTCTGTTGGTGAACGCTGCATCTGCATCTTCCAGTAGAACGATGGTACGTGGCGGCACTTCTTCGAGTAGCTTGTTCAGCAGATCATCCGTGAGTCCACGCTTGCTAAGACTCAACATCGCGATGTTGAAGTCTAGAGCGCCCGCAAGTGCTTGAACAAAGGATGTTTTGCCAGTACCGGGTGGACCGTACAGCAGGTAGCCTCTTCTGTAGGGAATACCACGGTCCAGATACCATTCGCGTGTGTCGATGAACTCCTGAACGTCGTCACGGATTTTGTCCGCAAGGCCCTCTTCCAGAATGACTGAATCGAATGGGCGTCGCCTCTTGGGTTCGGCAGAGGCATCCCACCCGATGTTCCGTGATGTGTAGACAATGGTCTTGCCTTCGGCCTGTTGATTTGCTGCCAGATGTGCCTCCTGGAAAATGTCCTCGAAGATTTTACGCTGATGGTAGAGCGTCGTCATGGTAATTGTTTCAAACGGTCGACCCTTTTCGTCGAAGCTTTTGCCAATTCGTTCCCGGTTGACAGCGATGAAGGCATTCTTGTAGCGGAGGATGTGCCTTCCTTGACCTGGTACCAGAGAAAACATCGTCTGCTCCGATCCGCCCGCGGTCTTGAAGCGAGCCGTATCGATTTGTAGATGGTGCAATCCTGGCGTGAATCGTTGTAGAAGGTATTCCATGGTTCCGAGATCCTTGCGAGCTCCAGCGGGCTTCAATTGGCTCTGGAATTGTGCAGTCATCCAATTGAGTACCCATGGATATGAAGGATCATGTCTGGTCACTTCCAAGTCCACCAGCATGCGACGTTTGGCTAACTCGGCAGCTCTCCTCAGACCTTGCGAGCCATATCTGACGGCGGCGCCCACAGCTGCAAGGCCGAAGCCAGCAGTAAAGAAAGGGTTGCCGGTCAGCTGTGAAAAGATAGATCCATCGCCGCTCGCACCCGCGTCAGCCAGCTGACGGATTGCATCTTCCTTGGTGCCCTTGGCCGGTGTCAAGGCTTGGGAAGGCGTCCCATTGGGCGAAGTCGCATCCATGAATGTGAATGAATCCGCCACAGCATCGTCAAGGGAGGATTGAACTCGAGGAAACAGCCTTCTGCGCCCGGGAGCAGCCGCTAGCCTCCAGCTAGCGCGAACTGTCGCCTATCACACCTTCTTACACCACTATCAAACAACGACAACACAAACACACGTCCTCTTTTCTGCGACCAGACTTGCGACTGAGCAGTCATGGCCATCCCTCCAGGTCTCGTCGATCAATCAGGAAGCTTTGACAAAGTCACGGTCGACAGGAACTACCTCAACGCTTTGGTCCGCAGGTGAGTTTATCTATCACTCGCTCTCAGCGGCCGTAGTATCACTCTGACACGGTAATCTTTAGAGCTAATGTTGTATGATTCTACACCATACAAGTGTATTCGGAGAATTCTACTAAAGTCACTCCTAGCATAATTCTTACCCTGTCGATCCTGCCAGCATCGCTGTCTCACGCATCGAATACGACAACCTCGTGAGTTCTCCGTACCAGGCCCAAAGAGAGACTGGCACAGCTAATCCATCGTGCCAGCTGCGCGACTCCCGCGACTACCAAGCCCTTCGTAATGCATTGCTAGCGGGCGGAGTTGCCATGAGCGCACTCGATACTCTAGTCAACTCCTGCCCTTCCGGTATTCGCAAAGACTCCGTGGCGACAGACACACAGCGTTACGACCCGCAATCGTCAAGCCAGCTGGATGGACACGGTCAAGGATCAGCTGCCATGGCTGGTCTACCTCAACGAGACCGCAATGCACCATCGTACCCGCCGACCCACGGCCGTATGGTCTCGAACGGCAACATCCGACCTCATGATGCAACTTCGTGGCGTCGGGTCAGCGATTTCGCCTCGATCCCTGACGATTCGGGCTACGATATCGAAGGCGAGAACGAGCTCGAAGGGCATGCTGGAACGGCGCAAACTTTGAATAACCTACACATTGGTCAGCCAAACCGCACACTCTACTTTCTTGGTCTTTCTGAACGCACGACCTTCGCGGACTTCGTGTCCATCATCAAGGGAGGCAAGGTCGCCAACATGATCATGCGCGGCGACTGTGCTTTGGTGACTCTACTCAGCGGTGCTACAGAGTTTCTTGCTTGGAGCAAGCGCAACGACATCTACCTCCAAGGGAAACGTGTAAGTTACCACAGAAGAACTCGGTGAATGCCTTTGTCAGATCACTAACAACATTCCAGATTGAAGTAAAGTGGGCTGATCACCAGTTTCGTGTCCACAACTACATCGTCGACAAGATGTCCCGAGGCGCCACACGCAACCTCTTGATCCGCAACGCCGCCAACAACGGACTCACCGAGCAGCGTATCCGCAGCGACATGGAGCACATCTCGAACCTCGTCATCATCGAAGTCAAGTGGCGCGGAGCAGACGCGTGCGTGCACACAAACTCAGTCGGCCACGCCACAACTGCGCGTGCCTGCATGATCTCCCGCAACGCGTACAAAGGCTGCGTCGAGTTCCTCGCAGACGAGTGCGACGTTCCGCTGCCGCAACGCGTCATCCAGAAGACGATGCCTTCGACCGTTGAGACCAAGAAGAACTTCGGGAGAAACTCTCTTCCCAACCGCTTCGGTCTGCTCAACACGGAGGGCACCGAGGCTGACAGCGACGAGGAGAACCAAGACCCCAACAGTGACTCGAGCGACGATGGCTACCTCGCCAGCGTGCATCCCAGATCGGGCGTCCGTCTCGACTTTCTGGACTCGGAGGACTGAGCGGTCTTCGATGCTTCGATAGCGTGATTGCGCTCGTCCGCATCGCGCGTGTTAATTCTGATCCAAACACCTGGGCCAGGTCACGATACACGTACACAGGAACGCACAGCTCATGTGCCGATACATTGCGCGGCTCTTTCCTTTAGTGAATATGGCTTTTTGTCGGGAGCGTAGGCGCTGGGGTGTTTTACTGCTGGTCGGCAGCATTAGCGGAGATACCCTATTAACATGCATGATTAACGTACAGAGAGAATGAGAAATGCATTTTTGATCCTCGACACTCATCCCTGCACTTTGACCTTTGGAACGACACATCATGACAGTGTTGATCCGCTGCAGACGACGAGAAAAGCAGACTGGATCGCCTATGTTACAAAAACTCACTGTACAAGCCGCGCCCTCTCAATAATACACCATCCAACATTCACAAACTCACATCACCACCAAAGCCCACAGGCCTCCTCTGAGCTTCTCCCCGCCTCATAGGCTTATAAGGCAAAATAGCCATAACCTGATACAGCTTCCCCATCCCCTCCGGCCTGCCGTCAACCAGCCTCTTCCAACCCCCCTCAATCCTCCTAACAACCTCCGTAAGCTCGCCCTTATCCCGCCCCGTGCTACCACCCCCTCTCTCCTTGTCCACAGCCCGCTTAACCAACTGCGCCGCCCGCTCCTCGATCCCCATGGCAGTGAGGAAGCGCGCCTGGTCCACGGGGCCGTGCACTTCGACGCCCGGCGAGCCGTTGATGGCGCTCTCGGCCAGAGCGTGGAAGTCTACGTCTGCGCTGAGGTCTGTGAGGCCCGCCGCGTCGAAGGGCGAGACGAACTTGTGGGCGCGGATGCCGCGGAAGGAGTTGGCGGGGATTTGCGTCGCGGGGCCGTAGTCGATGATGAGGGCGGCGCCGGAGGGGGAGGGTTTTTGGAAGGGCTCTGGCGCGGGCTCGCGGGGGACGGTGCGGCCGCCGCCGCCGCCGGGTGGTGTTTGGGCGGGAGGGGGGTTCTTCTGGCTGCTCGCTGGTGTTGCTGGGTTGGCGCCGCCTAGGCGCTCGGCGAAGTCGCGGGCGTAGGCCTGGCTCTCGGGGCTGATTTCGATGGTGGCGTCTGTGGTGGTTTTGAGGGCTTGGTAGCGGGGAGATGTTTCTGGGAGGTACATCGAGTGTGGTGTGGCGGCTTTGGCCATGCTGAGCTCGAACTCTGGTTCGCCTTCTTTGAGCTTGTGGGGGGCTTTGGGGGAGACCATCAATTCTCGCCATTGGTGTTGTTGTGAAGCCTGTGGGAGTCTTCGTGGTGCTTGGATTGGTCCGGTGGGGGTCTGGATTGTGTTGTCGTTTTGCTCGTTCTGGGGTGCTGGCGGCACGGACTGGAAGATGTGTATGGGGAGGGCGTCGAAGAACTCGTGCGCGATGATGAACGGAGTCTTGCTCGCTTCCTTGGGTACGAATCGTATGTCCTCGGTCCAGATGATTTTCAGATCGGGCGAGTACTTACTCACGCTCTGCCAGCCCAGCTTTGTTTCCTCGAGCTTGTTGTCACCACATAGCAGTGTATGTTGAGTCGCTCTGAGGCTTGGACTTGCCTCTACCATGTATACAGCTTCCAATGCTTTCGCCAGGGGAGGGAAGTTCCTGATCGTCCGCAGCATATCGTCCATAAGAGTTCCTCTACCCGGACCGACTTCCATCAGGTAAACTCCTTCGTCCTTCTTGCCCTGGGCAATCCATTCTGCCACAACCCAGACTCCAATCAACTCGCCAAAGACCTGGCTGATTTCGGGCGACGTCACAAAGTCACCTTTGGCGCCGAATTGATCCTTTTCGGGAGGCGAGGTGGTGTAGTATCCGCCGAGGTCGTTGGTCAAGCACTGGCGCATGAAGGATGCCACAGGGAGCGGGCCAGTAGTCTTTAAAGCAGGTCAGTAAGTCAATCGTTCAAATCAGCTATACAGCATGTCCCTACCGTGATCACTTCCGCCAGTTGCTTGGCCAGAGGCGTGGAATACTTATGCTCTCCTTCTTCCGTCGAGCTCCATCTTGCGCCGGAGACTCGGCATGACGCCGCATTCAGTCTGTTGATATTGCGAGAGAGTTGCCTTGCCGTACGCGTCAAGCTACTCCTCATGATGCCTGACCGGAACAGTGACTCAAGGGTTCTGCGTAGTTCAACAAACTACAGTTGGCGGAGTCGCAAAACATCTCCAAGATTCAAGACGTCACTTTCGACTTCCCAAACGAGCCACTTCTCCGCGGCCCATCCCCGATCGATTACACCAACACTCGCGGACCAACACTTATCCAGACTGCAAGAGAATGTCGTCGCGATGGGCGGACTCGGCGGAGGACGCAGCAGAAGACGCGAGGAAAAAGGCCGAAAAGGAAGAGAAGAAGCGACTCAAAGTTGAGAAACAGCGCAAGGCCGAGGAAGAGGCTCAGCGCGCTGCCGCCGCTCAAGCGAATGGACACACGACAAGAGACGGAGAGAGACCTTCCAAACGACGACGTCTCTCTGGCAAGAATGCCGAGAGCGAGAAACCTGGCGATCAACCGGAGCGAACGTTGCTACGCTTCGAGGCGCCTGCGTGGCAGCCCTGCCGCTCGGTCGAGCGATTCGACCGGCTGAATCATATCGAAGAAGGCAGCTATGGATACGTGTCGCGGGCGAAAGAAGAGGCTACAGGAGAAATTGTCGCGATCAAGAAGTTGAAGCTAGACTCGGCGCGAGATGCTGGCTTCCCGGTGACTGCGCTGAGGGAGATACAGTGTTTGAATGCCGCAAAACACAGGCACATCGTACAGCTCCGCGAGGTCGTCACTGGCGAGGGAGCCGCGAAAGGGGACGTGTACATCGTCATGGAGTTTCTTGAACACGACCTCAAGACGCTGCAAGAGGATATGGAGGAGCCGTTTATGCCGTCGGAAGTCAAGACGCTTATGCTTCAACTTGGGAGCGCTGTTGAGTTCCTACACGAACATTGGATCTTACACCGCGACCTCAAGACGAGCAACATCCTCATGAACAACCGCGGCGAGATCAAGCTCGCAGACTTTGGCATGGCTCGCTTCTGCGGCGATCCTCCTCCACAGAACCTGACCCAGCTGGTTGTGACGCTTTGGTACAGATCGCCAGAATTGTTACTCGGCGCTACAAGCTACGATTCATCCGTGGACATGTGGAGCCTAGGGTGTGTATTCGGCGAGCTGCTCACAAGGAACCCGCTCCTCCAAGGCAAGAACGAAGTCGACCAACTAAGCAAGGTGAGTCCCGCACCCAGTCAAAGTAGACTGGACAGAACAGACGCGTCTCCTCCAATGTTTGTAATTAACGAGCGTGCAGATATTCGAACTATGCGGCATTCCGACCGAAGACGCCTGGCCCGGCTTCAAGCGCCTACCAAACGCGCGCTCGCTGCGTCTACCGAGCAACCAACGAGGAGCTTCGGGTAGTGTCATCCGCTCCAAGTTCCCTACTTTGACGAACGCCGGAGCATCTCTGCTCGACAGTCTCCTCTCGCTCAACCCCGCAAACCGTCCTTCGGCGAGCGAGATGCTGAGCCACAAGTACTTCAAAGAAGACCCACGCCCCAAACCGACGGCCATGTTCCCTACCTTCCCATCGAAAGCAGGCCAAGAGAAGAAGAGGCGGCACGCGAGTCCCAACGCCCCCATCCGCGGTGCTGCACCAGGCCTCGGCGAGATCGACTACAGCTCCATTTTCAAGGGACGGGAAGAGGAAGAAAAAGGCGGCGGGTTCCAATTGAAAGTCGCGTGATCATGCGGTCGATGCACACAAGGAGTTCAAAAAGGTTGTTTCGAAGGAAGCGTTTTCATTGTATTATTTATACGTAAACTTCGTGAACGAGACTCGGATGCTACATCATCGTTTTCAGACATTTTTCAAATCCGTCGTCCCGGCTGGATGGGGTGGGGGGTATCATGGTTTCCCTTTTGTTGGTTTTACTTGGCGGTCTTGTCTTCGGTGATCTCGTGGCCCTTGCCAGAGTCTGGCACGATGTTAGTGGGTGTTCGTTGTCTTGGATCGGATGCATGCGGTTTTCGACATACCGGTGACCTTGTTTCCACCGCCAGATGCGTTCATGCCCTCAAGGGCCTCGCCCTTCTCGCCGGCGGGAGGGGCAGCGGCCTGGGAACATTTGTCAGTACTCTCGTCTCATTATACTTGGTTGGGTTTAGATCCTCTTACCTTGTTGCTGCGGTCGATGGAAGAGTCCTCGCCAACACCGTGGACCTGGTTGCCGGCGCTGGTGTCGACAACGTTGTCAGACTGGGTTCCGTTGCGAGGCATGTTGATGAATTTGTAGGAGTTGTTTGATTTGGATTGTTGGAAGGAAGAGTTTGTGGGTAGTTGATAGTAAGGAGGAATGCAGCATTGGACCTCTGGGTTTTATGGAGGGGAAGGAGTGCACATACGAGAGGGGAAGATCATGGTTACGTCAGATGTTCGAAGAGTGGGACCAGCACTGACTTTTTGGAATCGAAATGGGAGGATGGAATTCAAGTGTCAGGCACAGAAGAAAGTGTGCTGTCATCACACAAATCGATCCGATCGACTGGACGGGTTTTGGTTTGCAGAATCGTCTTTGTGCGTTGTTAGTCAAAGTCACAGTAGTGTCGAAGTCTGGACTGGTCGTTGTTGTTCTATCAAGCTCTTGCTGTGTAACAGTCCTGTGTTTACACCTTTGACACCTTACCTTCTAGTTAGCTCGCACGTTAATCGACACAAAACTTCACCATGTCGAGATGTGGCTGTTGACTGAACGAGAAGCATTTATCAGTCATGAATTATCTGCTACCTAGAACACGCATGCATCTATCTTGCGCCCAAGCGAAGAGCCATCAGTCTCATGACTGTACTCTAGGCTTCCTTAACATTGGGCTGATCGCAACCGTTCCATCCAGTACTCTGCACTCTCCAAGTGGCTCGAATCCAGCACTTTGATACAGTCGCTTCCCAGCAGCGGTAGACTCGAGATAGATGTCCTGGCCCGCCTGGTCTGCAAGCTTGCAATCCTCTTCCAGCAGCCGCTTCCCGACGCCTCGGCCTTGACATTTCGGATCCACAGCCATCGAACACAAGTCTGTGGGAAAGCATTAGCGAAACACCCACAAGCCAAACCACAGTCAAGTCAAGAACATACACCAATGATCATCGCGACCTCCCATGTATTCCTTCCTCAACCTGTCCGATGTCTCGGCAACCATATCGTGGACTTCCTTGTTGATGCAAGCCGGCATGACAAGCTCCGGCGCAACGTCTGAGGAGATCACGCCTTTCGTTTTGCCCTTCTCTGGCGCCAGGATGCCAGTGAATCCAATGGGCTCGCCGGTCTTTGTGTCGATGGCCTGGTACCAGTGATCATGAGGACCTGCCATGCGTTTTACGTTCCGCGCAATGCGCCACTGCATGTGCTCGTCCAGTTCGGCGGGTGTGAGGCCTTTCAGATTCTCCAAGCGACTGTGAAGCTCATCGTTTTTAAATGCCCGAATTCCCACGGGGACGAGTCTGGGTGCGTCGTTGTGGTCTGCTGGGATGATTTCAATCGCCATTTTGATATATTCTCGCTGTGTTTCGGAGTTGACTGGTTTTGTGCAACTTGAAGGCTTGAGTTGAAATGGGTTAGTTGTGAGAATAACCCTTCTTGCTTTCGCTAACACGACCCTCGATACATATACTACTACAAGCAATGCTGACGCCTGATTAATCTGCAGGTTAATCGCTCCTCGACAACCTAGTTCTCACGTCGCTATGCCGCTCGGAATTAACCGTGGTCTACGGCGTTCGGTGTTCAAAGTCCGGCTGCCTAAATCCTTCAAATGTTACCTCGCTATCAGAGCGGAGAAACGATGCAATCAAAATTGGATATGAGCACAGCTCAGCTGAGGTTCAGTAGTATGCGATAAGTAAAATGTCGGCAAAATTCGGGGTGTAAGAAAATCCAAACTGACACCAGGGCAAGCTGATATAACAAATCATTCCCAAGTAACTTAGCACGCGCTGTTCTCACATTTTCCTACAGATCCGCCTTCGCCTGCATACCTGGGGACTTTTCGTACTGGCTCTTGATCACATCTTTCTTCGCACTCTCCACAACCTTTGCGAATTTCTCGCCGGACTTTGGGTCGTGCTGGAAAAGGTGATCTTGCACCAGACGCTTGGGTGTCTCGCCCATCCACTGGAAGAGGGAAAAGTCTTGGAACTCGTCTACGATTGATGTTAGCCGCTGCCAGATGATAAGAACCTCGAGCGATCCACGTTCGACTTACCGGCGCGGAAGATCTCAAGGACCTCAAGTGGCTCATCGTCGCTGAGGTTCTCGATGAAGTGGCCCATATTACGGGGCACGATGCCAACATCACCTGCCATGTAGTCGAATGTGCGTGCATTTCCTTCGGCGGCGAAGATGGTGACGCGCGCGCGACCTTTGATGAAGAACGACCTGTCCCGAGCATATCAGTATCGCCGGTTTCCCGCGAACCCACCCTGGCAATTCACTTACCACTCATCGGCGTTTGGGTGCCAGTGCATCTCACGCATCGCACCCGGCTCAATGTCGAGATGGCCAGCAGCGATCGTCTTTGAGATCGGGAAGTTCTTGCTGTCCACGATGCGCGCCTTGCCACCGCTGCCTTCGTCCGCGGGCGTGTCGAGCATGTGGTGGGTGTACTGGTGCTTGGACTTCTTGAACGCGGGAGGCTTCTCTTCATCGATGCTCTTGGGCACGGAGCCTGCAAATTGTGTGTCAGCTGACCCATATTACAGAGATTACCAGACTGCCACGCGACTGACCTTGGAAAATGTACTTGTCTTTCTCGTGGATGTTCTCGAAAATCTCAGGAGGCAGGCGGAAGTTTTCTGCTACCACCGCTTTGGGGGTATGCTCGATCCATTCATTCAACAAAAACGTGCTGTCCTCCGAGAAGTCACCGCTGTCGAAGACCAGCAGAAACTCGGTTCCATTCTCACCCAACCCCTGGAGGGAATGCGGGTGGCCTGAGGGGAAGTACCACAAGTCGCCTTCCTTGAGGTCGTCGATGAAAGACCCTCCGTCGGTGTCGAGCGCTGTGACGCGTACCTCGCCTGGGAAGTGTCAGCTTCCGCGCGATCGTCAATCGTGCAATATGCTCTTACCCGAAAGGACGTATGCCCACTCGGCCTCTTTATGCCAGTGAAGTTCACGAATGACACCGGGTTCGAGGCGCATGTTGACGCCTGCGATCTCCTTTGACGCTGGCAGTTCGCGGACTGTCGTTTGCCTTGTCCATCCTCCCTCTTCGATTCGGATGTGCGAATCGGAGAAGCTCCTGGTGTTGTGTCAGTACACCGTTCTTTGCCGATTACCTAGGGAAGAGTCTCACCATCGCAGGTTAGGCAGAATTCCATGGTCGGTGCTCGGAGGGCGAACAAGGTCAGGGTTCTGGCGGTCGCGGTCCTTGTTTACTGGACCTAGCACACTGGTGCCGTGACCATTGCGCTGGAAGCCGTCAGTTCCAATTCTCAGACCAACGCAGTGTTACATCCATCAAGACATACAACAGGCAATGGCTGGACGCCATCTCCATAAGTGTCGTGTTTGCGATCGTACGGGTCGTTTTTGAAAGGATAGCCTGCAGCTTCTTGTGTTTCCAGAGGTAGCTGTTCAATCGGAGCCGCCGAGCATGTCGACAGAAGCAATGCTGCTGAGAGCAAAACGTTGGAATTGTACATCTTTCGCGGTCGTAATCCCCAATGTCACAGACCAAGCTACAAGACTCAATGGTCTGAAAGCTTTTTGAAGGTAGAGATGTTGCTCAAGAGACAAGAAAAAGAGCTCCTAGGATAGCTCCCTTCATGGATTAGCTAGCATTGGCACGCGTATTACCAAGACATGTGCTGACATCACGCCCAAACAATGATGGCGCTTTTCCCGCCGTAACCGTAGCAAGCACATCAAGGGTCATATCCCTGGCAAACTGCACGTCAGTGACCAAGACCTGGATGAAGCCGTGCGGTTGCAATGGTATCGGATCGGGCGTGCGGCTATTGCGGCCAGATGGGCACGTTTGGAGGCGCTGGCTGGCTGGCTCTCGGCAAACATACATCGCTCGCTCACAGTTTCTCCCCTTCCTCTGCCGTTTCTATCAAAGGTTATGCTTCCCCGCCGCGTGATCTTTTTCTCTATTAAGCTTTCCAAGGAACCGCTAAGTGGAGTCAATGCCCCGCCGTTAGTGAAACTGCCACGACTGGACTTGGACTTCTCCGCCATCAGGAAGAGAGTCCCTTGGTCTCGCCACACGCCACCCCTGCCTCAAGGCAACATGACACCAATCGACGCAAACACTACTCAAGCCGCCATCACCGTCGCATCCGTACGTATCGCGCGCGCCGCGGCAGAATCATAGCACGGCGAATTGTCGATCTTGTGGCTTCGTTGCTGGAAAACACGCGTGCCTCTAGGCTCCAGCTGGACTGGCAGTGCACGCCTTCATCACAAGCATCGGTTGCGAAACGACATCGAGCTACTGCGGTATGCGATACGCTTACGGCGGATGCTGTGGCATCCAAAAGCGTATCGCTCAATAATGATGCCGGCTGCAGCGGGCTCACCAGCACACAGACCGCCGATATGCGGACGTTCGCGAGGAAATGTCGGAGCGTGCGGATGACCTTGTCCGCGCACAGCAGTTATATGAGTATCGTAAGTCTGTGACTTTTACAAGACGCTTGACGGTGTCTATGCTGCCCATACCGACATGCTGCTTCCACGGCCACGCCCAAGGCTTCACAACAGGATGTTTTCCGGAACAACCCGTGTGACACCGGTACTGCATCGCTTCACATGCACATGGTCTGCTTCAGTATATGACAGCTCGAGTCCCAGGGCGCATCTATGCTTGCCATAAAGCTTCCTCACAGGACATCGATAGCTACCTATCGACTTCTGCTACCATGTGTCCGCAGCAACCGCAGCACCCAAATATCTAACCGAGTTGCCATGTGCATACTGAATAGACTCGATAGCTACGATCTCAGAGCCTATCTTGTGGCCAGGTACAAACAGTTGCGGGGTATGGTGAGTGGTGAGGAGGGCAAACAGCAAACCCTGTCAGCTGTGGCGGTAGTAGTTACCCAGCTCTCTGGTACAACGAGCATGCAGCCGTATAGAGCTCTCTGCGTGCTGACTCTTGCGACCAGAAATGGCTCTTCGTGATATCACATCAGGGAGTGATGTAAGGTCTTTCATTAACAACAGGAGATTTCATTGGTACACTGTACGATTCACTGAACGCTAGGGCGGATGGAAGACGTGTGAGATGCCGTCCAAGCCGGTGAACGTCAAATAACTCCTACATTCACGGCATACAAGCCGTGTGCGTGGTACGTATACATTACCATTTTAGTTCTGACAGCCATGCCAGGACTGCATGTCACCATGTATCTTCAATCGTTCAATCAGAATCGACAGGAAGAGCTGGGCCATTTGCACCCGCCATCGTCAATCCTACTAAGCGACATATCTAAGACCTTCCATATCGCGTTTTAACAGGTTCGCGAGGTGACTATTTTCCTCATTACTTGTTGCAATCGCTTGAGCAAGCTCATACTGTACACTCTCATACTATCCTAGAGTCCAGATCTGATCATCATGAAGGTGGTCGACACTGCGATCAACGATGTTCGCACGGATTATACCTGGAATCGAGTTGGTCGTCTCACGAAGCGAGGTCTCAAGGCCACGCCAACGACCGCCGCCTACTATGTTATCGACAAAGCCCCGATCTTTGGCTGGCTGCCTCGATACAACCCACGATGGATCATCAACGATGTTATTGCAGGTCTTACTATAGGGTATGGTTAGCGGATTGATCCCGACTGAGAATGTTGCTGACAATCATCCCAGTTTGATGTTGATCCCACAAAGCCTGTCGTATGCGAAGATCGCTACAATTCCCGTCGAGTACGGGTTGATGTCGAGCTGGTTGCCCCCAACGATCTATGCAATCATGGGATCAACGAAAGGTATCGAAAGACCATGTAACATACGAGAGCAAGTGCTGACAACACATGTAGATCTCTCCACCGGTCCGACATCACTACTCGGGCTGACTACAGCCGAAGTTGTCCACGATTTCACCGCAGACGGCTACACCCCCGAGCAAATCTCTTCGGCTGTTGCAATGTGCATTGGTCTCTATGGCATCATCGTTGGGTTCCTGAACCTTGGATTCCTCCTCGAGTTCATTTCTCTCCCAATCCTCAGTGGCTTCATCTCCGCTGTTGCGATCGTGTTAGTTGTCTGTCGTTTGTATGAGTAGGAGTGTTTCTCTAATAACGTTATAGCATCGGTCTCGGGCAGGTCCCGTCGCTACTCGGCGAAGAAGGAGGCAGCGATAGCACTGCTGGCAAGATTCATGACATGTTTGCTCAGCTTCCACAAGCCAATGGCTACGCTTGCGGCATCGGATTCGGCGGCCTAGTCTTCCTGACCATACTCGACAAAGCTGGCAAGCGATGGGGTGACAAATACAAGGCGGTCTGGCTACTATCAATCACCCGTGCCTTCCTATGTCTGGTGCTGTTTACGGGCATCAGCTACGCTGTCAATGGTAAATACGGCAAAGACGACGACAGCTACATCTTTGAAGTCGTCAAGGTCTCCGGAAGGGGCATCGTGACGCCAAAAATGCCGCCTTCAGCACTGATATCCAAGGCCTTCCCACGCAGTATCGCTGCATTTATCGGACCGGTACTTGAGCACATCGCCATTGCACGAGCCTTTGGCGTCAAAAACAACTACGTTAGTGACCAAACACAGGAGCTCTGCTACTTTGGCATCACAAACTTCGTCAACAGCTTCTTCCACGTCATGGGCGTCGGTGGTGCAATGTCCCGCACCTCAGTCAACTCTGCCTGCAAAGTCAAGTCTCCACTGTCAGGGGTGGTGACAACGGCGGTCATCCTTGTCTGCATTTTCAAGCTGACCGATGTGCTCTACTGGATTCCAAAAGCAACGCTGGCAGCCATCATCATCACAGCTGTATGGCCTCTCATTAACCCTCCGGCGGTCTTCTACAGGTACTGGAAGACCTCTCTTGCCGACTTCATCTCCTCCATGCTCGCTTTCTGGGTGTGTTTGTTCGTCAACACAGAAGCCGGTCTCGGCGCTGCTGTGGGCTTCAACATCGTCTATGTCTTGCTGCGCCAGACTTTCACAAGCGTCAAGTCCATCTCAAGTGGCGACCGTGCAGAGCTTGCCCAGATACAGCAAAGCCTAGACCCCAAGCATGCCATTCCAACCAACATCCCAGATGACCTTCGCATCTTCCGATTCCATGAATCTTTCTTCTTCCCCAATGCCTACGGCATCAAGACTTCCATCCTGAACAACATCAAGACCCACCATTCGCCTGCCTACAGCACACGCAACGGCGCCGAAGCCGAGCGGATCTGGTCCGTCCAAGGCGAACGTCAAGTCGCCCGTCTTCGCAAGAAGATGAAGATCACCGATCCCGACAGCCTGCCACCCATGAACGTGGTGGTCTTCGATCTCACCAAATGCAACCACCTGGATGCCACTGCTTGCACCCAGCTGAAACAGCTCGTGGCGGAACTGCGACTCTACAGCGGTAAGCAGATCGAACTGCGCTTCACGGGTGCGTCGGAATACGTCCGCACTAGAATGTGGCGCTCTGGCTTCGAGATTGTCGAAGCCAACGAAGCCTCTCGCGAGGACGAGGAGAAGGGCGTGCCTCAGCACTTTGCCAGTCTCGCACAGGCTATCTCTGCTCCTAGACGGGATGGTGATGATGTTTGGCGAAGGGAAATGGACGAGAAGAAGAGCGAGGCGGTCGAGAGAGTGGAGGACGTGGGGGAGAGAGTCTGATCATTCTGTCTTACTTGTGCTACATTCTCCTGTTTTCGTTTGGCGTTCGTTCGTATATAACCACCATGTCTTGCTTTTTGGGAGGGAATGATGAATCACGACAAACTTCATGTAAATCGAAAACGAATGGCTTCTTTTCCTGCACATTGTTACCAAGCTCACAAGCATCTTGCGTCCTACTGCTATCATCACTCATGAACAGCGATTCACAACCACGTCACGCCCTACCAATTCGTCAACTTCAGAATGCGTCCAAATCTCAAGCACCGCAACATCAGCACCATGACAAATCGATCCAACACCACCTGCCTTGGTCCATCCAGCCCGCGCGAGTAGCGACTCTCGCGAAAGTTTGCTGATCAGAAACTCTGTTCACCTTTGACACCCTCCACACGGTACATACAGTACGGTACAGTACGTCTTCAAACGACGCCGTGTCTGCCACGCGACAATCAAGAAATGCATTAGCGCGGGGCCAAGCTGTGAAGCACGAAAGCCAAGCACGAAAGCTACCCTACCTGTGTACCTTGCCTATCTTTGTTTATTGGGGGAGTGTCGGCTAGAGCGGGATCTCGATACAGCTCTGCAAGGGTGGAAGTGAGGAGAAAGGGTCGACCGACCTCGATAGCCGCCGGCCCCGATTTACCCGTTCGAGAGCTGCGGCTTTGCGAATGCCAATGGCTTCTGTTGTGGAAGTGGTTTAATTCTAAGCGAGGCTGGAAGGTCGGGTTCGAGCTTTGAGGATGGTTCTGCTTGATGTGGTGTTATTGAGATTTGGGAATAGCTACAAGGGCTCGTTATTGAGAATCGCTCAATATTGGAGGCGTAAACGATCCATTATACCAGCCCGGTCTTGAACTCCATTCTCATGAAGATGTCGTCGCAGTCTGGATACAACACGATCTCACAGAATGGATTCGCCCCCAATCAAGTCGATGCAGAGGGCGCGTCGCTGCTACGGAAGCCTTCTAACCAACAAGATGCCAAAGGCCCTCTGACCGCTCGATTACACGAGCATTTCACGGCGAATGTCAGCAAGTCGTGGGCGGACATCGCCCTGTTGGGATGCTATATCATAACGGGACTCTTGGACAGCAGCAGTGTCTTCATCTGGGGCAGTTTCGTGAGCATGCAGACAGGTAAGGTAAAATCCAAAGTCTCAACCGCGCGTTATAAAACCAACCAACGCAAGAAACCAAACCATAGGACTAACCACAGCCACCAACAGGCAACACCGTCTACCTAGGCCTCGGCCTCGTCGCCCCCAACGACAACGACCGCTGGATCCGCTCCGGGATCTCCATCGCCTTCTTCTGCCTAGGCAGCCTCTTCTTCAGCCTCTACCACCGCACCCTCTCCCCCCGCAAGCGCTGGGTGCTCGTATCCTCGCACCTGCTGCAACTAGCACTCATCGTCGGCGCGGCGCTAATGGTAACCCTCGGCCCAGCAACGAGCAAAGAAACGCCCTTCAACCTCTTCATTGGCGCCCCGATCGCTCTGATCGCCTTCCAGGCCGCCGGCCAGGCCGTGACATCGCGCGTGCTGGCATACAACGGCCTGACCAGCGTGGTGCTGACTTCGATTTACTGCGATTTGTTCTCGGACCCGGGCTTGTTGGCTGGGGTGCAGGCGAATCCGGAGCGGAATCGCAGGGCTGCGGCGCCGGTGTTGTTGCTTGTCGGGGCGGTGCTGGGTGGGGTGTGGGCGCATAGTAGTGTTGGGTTGGCCGGGGCGTTGTGGACGGCGGTGGCGTTGAAGACGCTTGTTGTTTGTGCTTGGATGTTGTGGGCGGCGGAGTCGGAGTCGTAGACGTAGAGTGGAGAGTGGAGGGTCGTCGAGGGTTGGTGGGCGTGTGCTGGGTGTTTCAGTGGTGAGCGATCTACTGATATTAGTTGTTTCTGTGGTTCATTTTGAGAAATCCTGTTAGATGTCAATGACAATGTGGATTCGGATGTTGGCATTGCAGACCTGCTACCAAGATTGATTAGTTGGGGGAAAGACGTCCGACGGTTATTGAGCCAGAACGACTGTTCACACTCGTTCATCGATGGCGGTCCTCGTGAGAAATGGCTCGAGTACTGACGCTGGCTTTTCATGTCCCAGCTAGAAAGGGTATACATATTGGTACATCACTCCTCTTCCTCTTCGTAGTCTTCCATCTCCTCGTCGTCGTCCTCCTCTCCCGCATCGGCGTTTTCCATATCATCATCCTCCCACTGGTCGTCGTCTTCGTCCGAGTCGTACGCCTCGCCAACTATCTCGTCGTCGTCGTCCTCTTCGACCTCATGTTTTCCGCTCGCCTTCCTCTCAGCCTTCTTCTTCTCGACGTTGGCTTTTTGCTCTGCCTTTCGCCTTTCCTTCTCCTGTCTTCTCTTTGCGTGCACGCGGTCCATCTCCTTGAGCTCGGCCGCAGTCTTGTGAATGTACTCGTGCCACATGACCTTGCCTGTGCATAGACCTTCCTCAACCTTGGTCAAGCGTAACCGCATGCGAGGACCGAGCTCGTGCATTTTAATACCTCTGCGTTCGACCTTTCGTGTGGGGTCGCGACGGTCAGTGAGCTCTTCTTGTCGCTTCTTGTGCTGGGCTTTGGACATGACACGGCGGGTGTCATCTTCCAGAATGTCGACTTCGGCATCCGTCTCGGGCTCACTGTCACTGCCGCTCGTGAAACCGTCTTCGCCGCCTTGAGGGTCCAAGAGATAGTCTGCAACATCGTCCAACTTTCCGAGGTTGGGCAGGGCACCGCGGTTGCGCTTGCCGCTCTGGTTCTTCAACTTCTCGGCTTCGTCCAATTTGCGAAGTGCTTTGGGCACGGATTTTGCGGTCTTTGTCTCGATCGCGTAGTGACGGAGGTTGAGCACATAACTAGGGTTCTCGGTGTTGGCGTCCTGCGGCGAGCGGTCCAAGAGCATGATGCGCTTGATCGACTTCAAGGGTGTGGTTGTAGGGTTTATGGGCGGGAAGAGTGATTGGAAGATGGTTGTGGTCAAGCTCTCCAGGTGCTTGGGAATGTTCTTCTTGTCCTTGGTCTCCTCGGTCTCGCCCTGTGCTGAGCTGAAGTTGTTCATGACGAGCAGCGGCGACGACAAGTACTCGGTGCCTCCACTCTTGGGTCGCTTCATGCTCTTGTGGACGTCCTTGCAAAGACTGTACTTCTCGACTCTGAAGCAAAGCGTTGGTCCTCTGGGTGTGACGGCCATTCGCAGTTGCACGTTGCCGCTCTCGCTGCGACTGAAAAGTAGAAGATGTGAAACGCCGAGTGGTCCAGCCATAGAGATGTAGTCGCGCAGCTTGTTGCTCTTCCTCTCCTTCAGCCTCGTTGCAGTTGCCGGTTCCATCATCGATCGCACGTCTTTGACGAGCTGCGACACCGAAGGTCCAACATCAGATGCGCCAATGCGAATCACCATCGATTTCGGGGTTCTGTCGCCGGGTTTTCCTGGCCTGACTGGCGCACTGCCAGGGGCAGGAGCACGCCCCGGTGCTCCGAGATGCGTGCGCTTCTTGACTCTTCTTTTGACCATTTTTGCGGTGAGGTTGTTTGATTTTTCTGAAGACCAGCCGAGCGCTCGCAAGCATTCGGACTTTGAGATTATTTTAGTCTCGCTACCGGGGTAGATCCGGCGCACGATAAGCTCCGCAATCGCAAGGGAGCGATTGGCCGCAGCAAATATTCCTGCCGCGGCTGAGGCGAGTTGAATTAATTTGTTCTTGCGAGACTGGAGTGTACATACTATTATACACATTGAATTACATCCCGCGAAAATGCCCGCGTACCCAGTTCAAAAGAAGAGGAAGCTCTCAAACGAGGCCACTGAGCCTACCGCGCTACACAAGAAGACAGCCACCAAGGCACGCAAAGCTGTACCTCCGCCCAAAACGACAGAGATCGAGCCCGACAGCGAGAACGATTCGGATGATGGACGCGAGGGTGATGAGGCTGGTGCAGAGGATGACGGCGGTGCAGAGGAGGAGGTGGAGAAGACATTCGCGGACCTGGGCCTGACCGACTCTCTTTGCGACGCCTGTTCGACACTCGGCTTCAAGAAACCCACGCCTATCCAGCGCGAGTCGCTTCCTATAGCGCTGTCTGGAAAGGATCTCATCGGCCTGGCCGAGACTGGATCTGGTAAAACTGCTGCCTTTGCGCTGCCGATGCTACAAGCTCTTCTGGACAAGCCCCAGCCCTTGTTCGGCCTGGTAATCGCTCCCACCCGTGAGTTGGCCTACCAGATCAGCCAGCAGTTCGAGGCTCTCGGTAGTCTGATCAATGTCAAATGCGCGGTACTGGTGGGTGGTATGGATATGGTCCCTCAGGCAATTGCCCTTGGAAAGCGTCCTCACATTGTTGTCGCAACCCCCGGTCGTCTGCTTGACCATCTCGAAAACACAAAAGGCTTCTCCTTGCGCCAGCTTAAATACCTCGTCATGGACGAAGCCGATCGTCTCTTGGATCTCGACTTCGGCCCAATTCTCGACAAGATCATCCGTGTCTTGCCCTTTGAGCGCCACACAATGTTGTTCTCCGCCACCATGAACACCAAGCTTGACAACCTCACGCGCGCCGCCTTGAGAAACCCTGTCCGCGTCAACATCTCCTCATCTTCCTACCAGACTGTCAAGAACCTGGTTCAAAACTACCTCTTCATTCCCCACAAGTACAAGGACATCTACTTGATCTCCCTCCTCCACTCTTTCGCTGGCCAAACCGGTATCATCTTCACACGAACAGTCAACGAAGCCGCACGCATTGCCTTCTTGCTTCGAGCACTTGGTCGTTCCGCCATCCCTCTCCACGGCCAAATGAACCAATCCGCACGTCTAGGCGCACTCAACAAGTTCCGCACAGGTGGCAAGGAGATTCTCGTCGCCACCGATGTCGCAGCGCGTGGTCTCGATATTCCCTCGGTCGATCTGGTACTCAACTTCGACCTCCCGCCTGACTCCAAGACTTACGTCCACCGTGTCGGTCGTACGGCAAGAGCAGGCAAGAGTGGTGTCGCCATCTCGATCGTCACACAGTACGATATTGAGATTTTCCAGCGGATCGAGAAGGCGCTTGGCAAGAAGCTCGAGGAGTACCCCACTGAGCGAGATGAGGTTATGGTGTTTGCACAGAGGGTGGGTGAGGCACAAAGAGTAGCTGTGCAGGAAATGAAGAACATGCACGAGGGCAAGAAGGGAAATGGAAGCAGGGGTAAGGGCATCAGTGGTGGTCGTGCGAAGAAGGGCGGCAAGAGAGAAAACATGGATGCCGAGGATGGTTGAAGAGGCTCGCCCTCATCCTTCCTTCCTGATACGACCGTCATCTAGCTCTTCCCTTTCTCTCTGCAAATCTTAGCGCGGCGTTCTCCGGGATCTCTTCAATACATTGTTCACATGATCCCAGCCACACTCCCAGTCCACGCCCGCCTCAATCTCTCGCAGAAGGCAACCACTCCCCCAACTCCTTCAGACTCCCAACACCCACCGCATCCGTATTAGCAAACACATCAAAAATCCAAGGAGATTCAGCCGCAGCAGCAGACCGCTTCCCACCAAGCCACTCCACACCCTCCCTCTCTCCCCGACCACCCTCAATACCCTCCCGCTCGACAAGAACAGCTTTCCACCCCGCCCGCGTCGCCCCAATGACATCTTTCTCATACTCGTCTCCCACGTACACTTTACTCCATTGCTCAGCGTCAACATCAGAAGAAGAAGAAGAAGAAGAAGAAGAAGCAGAAGCAGAAGAGCCAGCAAACTTCTCCCGCCTCAACAAAGTCCCCAGCATCTCTAACGCAGCAGCAAAAATCCTTCCATCGGGCTTCTCGGCTCCGACGTCGTAGGAGAGGACCGTGAAATCTATGTCGAAGTCACCACTGCTGCTACTGCTGTTGCTGATGTTGTTGGTGTTGTCGGTTCCTCCTAGACTCTGCTCCGGTCTTTCTTCCCCGTAGTGTAGCGGGCTCACCCGCACGCCTAGGGAGGTTAGGATGGAGGCTGTGCGGTTGTCGGAGTTGGTTATTACGCCTATTACTACGCGGCGGGGTTTTTGTTGTTTTTGATGGGCTCGGAGGTTTTTGAGGAGAGGCACGACATCCGGGAAGAGGGTGTAGCCTTCTGAGGAGTGGAAGCGGTGGATTAGGCTTGGGATCAGGTTGGGCGGAGCGGTTTTTTGGTGGTGTGGGTAGTAGGGCGCGAAGGTATTATGGATGATCTTTGTGGTTTGGATTGGTTAGTTTGATTATTTCTTTCTGAGGTACGGTACATGTAGGTAGTGGTCTTGAAACCGCCACATCGAAAGGTTCCTTTCACGTGTGGCTGCACGCGCTGGACTTACATTTCCCCACCACTTCTCTGCTCCCATGCCCGTTTTCTTCCCATAGTTTGGGTTTGTCTTTGACTCGTGCTTGAATGCTTTCTTGAATGATTGTGCTATGTCGTCGTCGCTGAAACCTCCGAGGCCGAAAGACCTGGCGACTTCGCTGTATTGCTGTGCCACTGGCTTGCGGGGTGTGAAGAGGGTGCCAAAGGCATCGAAACAGATGAGGAGGTTCTTCTTGGACATGATGTGATTGGTGAGGCGGGTGAAAAGAAGAAGAATGAGAGTGAAGGGAGGTAAATGGAGGACGGCTAGATTTGCTATCTAAATACCATCAACGAAATTCGATTGATTGTTTGTGATAGCAAACATGTACGTCAGGCCGATGACATGTACTGTGTGAGATGCTCGTCGTATAATATCAGATGGATGGATCAATGAATGTTATACGTTTCAGAGTCACGTGCCAGTAGCAGCAGAAGAAGAAGTTCACTCCACCAAATGACACCAACCTTTGAAGACGACTAGAGGCAATTGCTCAAGAATAGCGTACTTGAGTCAGGCGACGACTTTTGTTTGACTGTGGAGTCCTGGAAAAAGATACACCGCCTGCACAAGATATAACTTCAAAGGTCATTCTCCTCTTGCCTTCACAGCAGCAACAACAACAATCTCCCCTCCAGGCGTGAAACAGTTTCACATCACTTCACATCACATCGCTCACTTCCCGCATTGCCGCCTGCTTGCCTGCCGCCGCACCTCAGGCCTCCCCTCATTCGCCGAGACCCTTAATCGCTGCACTGTAGCCTTGCTGCCAGCTGCAAGCCTCCAGCCTGCGCAACCACCGACACACCGACCGACGCAACCTCTCCAAAACACGTGAGCCGCGAACTTGAGAAACACTCCGTCAAGTGCGAGCAACGCCTGCCACGACGACTCTACCTACCTACCGTACTTCTCTACACAGACATCCCACTACAAATCCCTTCGCCTGACACGATCCGTCTTATCCCCCACTTCTCTCGCGCCGCCAACCCTCTTCTTCACTACAAGCCCCGCTCACCGCAAAGCGCCGCTGTCCACCCTACACAGACCGCAAGATGCCTTGCTTTAAGGGCCTTGCGGTCAGCATCCACTCGGATGGCCCACTGAAAGAGAACGCGATCCAGAGACAATCCCGCCAGAACCGCATATCCTCCTACATCGCCGTACCGCCTGCCAAATTGTCCCGCGATCCCCACTCCGCGAAGCTCGAGCAACCATCATTTGCCATATCGATCACCCTCCTCACTCCCGGCCTGAACGTCCCTTACTCTGCGCCTGAGCCCACCCCGGAGGAACCTTTCCCTAGGTCGCGCATTGTCGGCGGCCTGCCCGGGCACACCAACGAGCGTGGCCGCTACGAGCATGTGATCCCGCCATACGTCCCGCAGACCACAAGCCAGAACGAGACCATTGCTGCCTACATCTACTTTGACGGTCGTCCAAAGGAGGAGGTCGCCACCTTGCTAAGGCGTGGCGAGGAGACTTGGGTCAACTCCAGATGGGTCAGCGTACCCGAGTCAGAAGGAGGAGGCCTCGCTGAGCGTGAATTCTTGTTCAGGGAGGTTGGACTGGAGCGTTGGCTCAATGGACTGGATCTTGAAGGCAGCAAAGACAAGGCTGCAAAGATTGAGAAGAGACAGCGCAAGCTCGAGAAGAAGGGACGCAATAAGCTTAAATTCGAAAGCGACGACGATGTCAAGATCAAGCGCGAGGATGACAATGGTGAAGACCTTATGCAGGACGACAACAATTTGTCCTCGGATTCCGACTCGGAGGATGAGCCGCCCATGCCAGAGGCTGCGGGACAGATCAAGGTTGCGCTCTTCCGCGTGCTCGCCAGTGGTGAGATCAAAAAGGGAGAGTATTCACCGCAATTCGACGCGCATGATGACGATGAAGGCGGTGATCAAAACGGCAATAGTAACGGCGGCGCCGATGAAGACATTGACCACACCACATCCTTCGCGAAGCCCAAGACACTCGACCCGAAGAGCATCAGCACTCAAACGGTCACAGGGATCGATCCTCCCGAATCTCCGTACGCCGTCTTCACTTTCTTCTATCGCGGCGAGAAACAGCTCAAGAAAATGGGCATTCTCGAAACACCCGAAGCTGAAAAGACGCCTGTCTCTACGAAGCGCAAGTCGTCTGGTCCGGACTTCTCCAAGCTTGGCCCGTTGAACAAGTTCGGTACTGTCGGCTTCTCAGGATACCGCGACAACGCGGCTTCCAAGAGAAAGTCAAAGGGCAAGGCTGATGACGACGCGATGGATAGTGACGCCGAAGACAACGATGACGGACCAGGCGTGGACCCAGACGAGGATGTTGATGTGAAGCAGGAGAACGGCAAGATGCTGTCACCCGAGGATGCCAGGAGGCAGGGTGAGATTGCTGACGGTGTCCAGAAGATCAAAGTAAGTTCTCTCGTTTGCATGACATTGACACGCACAGACTGACAGTCTCCCAGCTTAAGCGGCAGCACTCTGGAGAACCCATGGTAGATTCTTCCGCCAAGAAATCATCTCACATGTACACCTCAGACACACCTTCTGCAGGCACGCCACAGTCTCTTAGCTCTACTGCAGGAACTGCAGGCACACCTCCTCTTGGCGGCAACTCATTCAGCACCAACGGTGCCTCTGAGGCAGTCGGCTCTCCGTTTAAGAAGCAGAGACCGAGTCTCCCTGGCATGGACAGTGCTGTGCTCGCCTCGCCCCCGACGACGACGAAGACAACACAGCAGCCGCAAGCAAGCAGTGCGCCGTTCGACCAGGCTGCCAAGCCCATGGAAGATGATGACGAGGAGTTGTGATTACGGGGTCTGAAGTCCTGACCAAAGCTAATCGAGACGTTCTCAGTAGTCCACGCATGAAGCGTGTCTATGGGCTTCCCGACAATATTGCAGAGAGAACAGACAGAGCAGAGAGAGCAGCCACAGACATGCTACACAACAGATAGCGGCACGCCTCTCAGTTCAGCCAAACTTCTGCCAGGACCGCCAGCACAGATTACAGTCTCTGGAAGGATCCGGATCTGGAAGGAAAACTGAGCGCGCGCATCGCCAACCATTACCCATGCATGCATGGACCGTTCTCAATCACGCTGGACCATTGTCCTCCGACCCACCTCCTTCACAAAAACAAGTCTTGCGCGCTGTCTACACTTGCGAAAAAAAACAAATACTCCACCCTTTTTGCATGCTTATTCACTCACTATCTTGCATTTCGTGCTTTCCTCCCCTTCTCCCTTTCTAATTCACGTACTTGTCCAGCGACGGCGAAAGTGGTTGACGGTTGGATTTTGGCTTTGCTTTTCTTTTACCAGAGTTGGGTTACACAAACGAGGTCATGATCGAACGACGAAAGCATGGATAAGACAAGACAAGACGTTAGACGGACGTGGCGGGTCGGAGGCGTAGCGATCGTTGCCGCAAAACAAAGTACTGACACGAGTTGGGTCTCGGATCCCCGCCGAGAGAGAGGGACGATGGGTGGATGTGGTATGGGGCCCTGCCGCTGGTGATATGATTACGAGTATCACTGTATAGCTTGTATTACTTCTACCTCATTCCGTTTTCTGTGTTGGCAGGGTTTATATGAGGATGGCGGTTTCTATGTAGAGGTGAAGGGTGTTACGTAGAGGGGAGTTATGGCGTGGTGAGTATGCTTTCTAGCCTATCGCTTCTTTACCATTCACGCTAACATTTGCAGTAGGCATCTTGGGCCTTCTATTCCCGCCCGCCAGACATGGATCCGTCTGATCGATTATGGAGAGAATTTCGATCTCCGGACAAACGCTCTCAGAGAAACAATCCAAACCAAAGCCTACATGTACTTCAAAACATGAATCCCCCCTTTTGACTCACCACAACAACCAGAAATCAAGACACCAAGAACACAGCTGCAACAGCCAGGCACTTACCACACATACCGATGCCTCTCCCCCCTATCCGACTCCCTCTGCCCACTCGTCTGCTCAAACCCTTCCACCTCTGGCACGCCCTCGCGATCCATTCTGCGGTTCTCCCAAATCAGCCAGCAGCTCAGGATGGCGCTGAGGAAGGCCACCATCAGGCACATGGCGGCGGAGATCCACATGCCTTTGCGGTAGAGTGGGCCTTCGGATTGGGGGAAGACGTTGGTGCCTGGGATTCGTCAGTCTTGCCCGAAGAATAAGAAGAAAGTCACATCCAAACAAACGAATAAAAAGAACAAGAAAGAAAAATCGACAAACCTACCCAGCAAAGGCCCACACTGCCCAACAGTAGCCAGAACAGTATACCCGCCCGCCCGCCTCGACTCCGTGGCATGGATGTTGGACACCCAGGCCAGCAACAAAGCCACCGAGGCGAATATCTCGACCGACAGGAAGATGCTGAAGTACCGCGGGCCCGTTGTCGTTGTTGTGGCGTTGATGATGAACCCCACGCCTGCCAGAGTCGCTGCCAGAGCGCAAAAGGGCCCGCGCATTTGGAACTTGTCGGAGAGCCAGCAGAAGGTGATGATTGTCAGGAAGCAGAGGATGTAGGGCGGCGCGGAGAGGCCTTGGCTTTGGATGCGCGTGAAAGCGCCCATTTCGGAGATGATGGTGGGGACGAAGAGGGGGAGGGAGGCGAAGGAGACGTTGCTGCGATGTGTCAGTGACGATTATGATGATGATGATGATGGTGTTGTCGTCGTCTTCGTTTCCTCAAAAAAAAAACTTACCAGCCAAAATAACACAGCGCCGGAATCCACGACTTCGGATCCCGAATCCCCTCCCACAGCTCTTTCACCCGCACGCCCTCCTGCTTGTCGACGTCGATCCGCTGGTTCCTCGCAGTCATATGCAGAGCGACCTCCTTCTCCCTGTCACTCAGGAACTTGGCTTTCATGATGCTATCTGGGATAAGGAACAAGCACGGGATGGCGAAAAGACACGTCGGCACGCCTTCGATGATGAACAAGAGCCGCCACGGCGCCACCGAGCCTCTGATCTGCGAAATTCCATACGCGAGCGCGCCGCCGTAGGCGTTTGCCATTGCGGCGCCGCTGATAAAGACGCCGTGGCGGAAACCGACTTTTTCGCGTGGGTAGAAGAAGCTGAGGTAGAGGGGCACTCCGGGGCCGAACATGGCTGTGTGTGGTTCCCGAGGGATGGTCAGTTTGTGGACTTTTCTTCTCTTCATTGCTGCACCTTCTCACTGGAGGACTTTGTCCAAACATATCATACATACATACCTTCTGCTACTCCCAGGAAGAAGCGGCAGGCCACGAGGCCGCCCCAGTTGAAAGCGGCTGCTTGGATCGTCGCGACGAAGCCCCAGAAGAAGACGCAGAATGCACACCATTTGTGAGGCGGGAATTGTTTCCAGCCCATGCACGTCCATCTGGGATGGAGAAGTCAGCGAGGATCGGGATCGGAGCGCATGTCATCGAAGACTTGAGACTGAAGGCTGTCAAGTGGAGACGGAGAGGAAACGAGCGAGACCTACTGGGAAACAATGTATGCGATGTAGAAGACTGTTCCCAGCAGGTTGTACCGGTCGCCACTGAGATCGATATCGTCTTCCATGCCCGCCAGCCTGGCGTTGCCTAGATTAGAGCGATCTAGCACAGCTAGACTGTATAGCAAAAACGTGATGCTTAATAGTCGCCAGTCGAGCTTGCGGATGACGGCTGCTTCTTCCTGCGCTGATGGGCGGACGAAGGTGTGCTGGCCGCCTTCTTTCGTTTGCACATGCTCAAGCTGGTCGGCAGCAGGAGAGGCGTCGATGCCATCGAACGACGTCTTCTTCTCGATGTCGCTCATCTTGATCAATACTTTGATCGAAAGCGTGTGGTGGTTTTCGCGGAAGACGGATGGAGGTTTGGTGGATGATCAACTGATGCCGGATGTCAAGTCAGCAAAGGCCATTTACCACCAAGAGCTTGAGCAAGTGGTACAAGTACAAGAGAAGAGTACAAAGTGAAAACACGTTCGGCGGGACTGACCGCTCGACAAGATCTCTTACAGGAATACTTCCAAGAACACCCAAGCCTTTCTAAGGCGATCTTGAGCATGGGAATAAGCTTCCGACGTCAACAAGGCCAAGCAGATACACACTACTATGACAGGTGCCTCCGTTCGATCCGGTCCACAAAGACGTACTACAAAAGTCCACCAACGGCTCTAGTTATCCTGTTGAGGCTTGGAATGGCATGGATAGCAAGACTTGTCGTAGAGATGCTTCGCAGAAGCTTATCCGCATGAGGCCAAGATCTTCCCGCCATGAGGGGATCGCACGGGGGAAAGACTAAAGTGCGGAGGTGGTCGCGGTTGCGGAGTAATCTGGACCGGTGATCGTTGTTCGGAGGAAAGTCAGTACGAGGAGGTTGTTTGGTTGTTGTTGAATAATGGCTTCGGAGACGCAGTGTGTGATTACCTGATCGCCGTGAAGGGAAGAACTCGACAGTACATGTCCATCGTTTAATATGCCGTATCACCTTGGCATTGGTCTTGAATTGTGGATGATTGTTCATCGGGATTGACTCAGTGAGCTTTTGCTGACGGTCGGGGTTCGGAAACACGTGGGCGACGTGACCGCCAAATGGAGGTAACGAAACTAAGGTATTTGCGGTGTTTCAAAGATGCCGAATCACCGATGGTCCATTTCTTACTGTATCGTCACCATGTACAAGTCTCTTGTTGATCTGCTCGATGTTGGCATCAGCAATTCAACTCTCTTAGACCGGAGCAATCCTTCTCATCTTCTCAATTTGATTGAGGAAAGTGAAAAGTATATTGAGACTTTCCATCGTCTCGGAATGAAACACAAGCTCGAAATCTCACATTGCGTTGGCTGTACATGTGTAATACTTCGAATCTACATTCCGGCCTCGGCCAGTGAGAGAGTACAATCTGAGCAGTGGCATCCCTGCGAAGCAAATGGAAAATCTGCGCTGATATCAGCAGCTCTAGCACACTTGGATTGATAGCGGACCAGTGAGAACGTCTAAGTGACGGGATCAATCACAAAGCTTCCCAATTCCCGTCCCCAGAAAGGAAAGCATCGTAAACATGAGTTCAAGCAGGGAGCAAATGCCTTCACCGCAATGAGAGTCTGAGCTTGAGGTCATAATGTTCGCCAACATAGCCCTCGTAACATACATGATTCAACAGATCAATCAAAGGTACACCCAAATTATAAGTCAGCGAATCTCCTCCCGGAACGTAATCAACGCGCTTTTGGCAGCAATGGGCAAACGGTCTTGCAAGGCACCTGCGATCTGAGCACCATAAAGTAGCAGGAGAACAGTGAACAACGCGCTCACAATCGAAGCGAGCAGTAAGTGTTCAACACCGAAGCCGCCACTTCGATAACCGAAGTGTGTTGGCGCGAACGGTCCAGTCATCTTCTTCAACGGTTCGATCTTTTCGGCTTTCATGGTCGATTGGGCGGTCTTTGTGCCAGGCAAGCCGTCCATGGACCATGCATTCTTCAATGCCCAGTATCTTGGACTGTTTTTAGCTTGGAGCTGAGAGATGTGAGTAAACCAAAATGTTACACACCTAGGCATGCTATCTGACGAATGACCAGCCGCTTCCCTCTGTGCTTTCTTCTTGAAGAAGTCATTAAGGATAGGTCTGTAGTCTTTGAAGTCGTAGTAAGGAACGGAGAAACCGCAGGATGTGCCGACCTGATGGATGTCGACAAGGATTATACTGCGAGTGCCGGGAATGCACTCCACCTGGTGCTCTTTGACAAAGTCATTGAAAGCCGGCGTGCCATTTTCAAACACCCTGCCATGGCCGAACAATCTCATTATCCTGGGCGGTCCTTCGTAGGCGTTCAGCATGATCGTCACTCTGTTGTTGCCTGGCTCGTAAATGTGAGAGATGGTCTCATTGCCGCTACCTGTCAGCTCCTGGTACCAGAAGGTCTTGCGGTCCAAGACGCCAAAGTATTTGCCGCCTTTGGGCGAGACGTTCACGTGTCCTTCGCCAGATAGAGGTGCCGTGCTGACGAAAAACATCTTCTGGTCTAGGATCCATTGTATGAGGGACTGTACCGGGTCAGTGCTGGTGTGGTGGAGAGGTGTGCAACTGCAACGGATGTACTAGCCTCTGGGATCTCTTCGAAGTATTGGCCCATTTTTGCAGTATCCTTGCCTTTGGTATCTACGACTTGTTGGACATCCAAGTACCTGCAACTTGATCAAGCGAGTCAGAGATAGAAGTATGTATACCTTGGTTGATGGGAGGTTGGTCACGCTGCTGTGACTCCAAGGTTTGTTCACGGCGACATCGCATAGCCGACCCCACATGCAGTCCATCATCCATACAAGGTACAGCACAAGTACCCCGTCTACCTCCGTCAGTGACATATCCTACCTCATCACATCCAAGACAAGCATACATGTGTATCTCGTGTGACAACATGAAATATTCCAAAGTGGAGTAGAGCAAAAGATACAGTACCTTGAAGTCTAAGCAATTGCCAACCTCATTTCACCAAAGCGCGAACCGAGTAAACAAGAGACCAAACAGAACATCATACACACAACCCAGCACAAAACCGCCATCGAACAATCACCAAACTCAATACAACACAATGAGCACACCGGCCGACCTCCAAACCCTCCTCCGCTTCCTAACTCAAGACGCCAAAGTACCTCTAGCAACAGCACTAGCAAGCGTGCAAGCCCTCCAAAAAGCCAACCTAACCAGCATCGACAACATCTCCAAAGCCAACCCGGAAGAAATCCAACAAATCTTCCAACAACAAGACGTGAAAATCTCTAAACAGGTCCTGAACGCAGCGAAAAAGCACACCAAGAAGCGTGGCGCAAGCAACGACAATGTCGATAACGATGGCGATGGCAACAACAACATGTCAACTTCACCCTCCTTCTCCCCCAAAAAGCGAAGAAAAGACAGCAGTATCTTCTCCCTCCAACCAGCCTCAGCCCAATCGCCCGCCGAGCTAGAAGCCTCACTCCAATTACCTCCAAGCTCAGCCGCACCCGAAGACGTGTCACAAGTCGTGCTGTTCACCAACCGCGCGCCGCTGGTGCTGGCTTTCGTCGTCGTCTTGCTCAAGCACACCATGCCTGAGCAGCCTCTGTCCGCTCGCTTGAGTCTGGCCCAAGCGTACGTCAGCATGACCAGCCGGGCGAGAGCGGTCGATTTGGGGATTGAGAGTGGAGGGCGGGCGGCGGAGGCGGAGAGGGAGGAGTTGGGGCTGGGGAGGGCGAGTGTGGTTATTTTGGGGAAGGAGGTGAGGGTGTTGAAGAGGTGGGGGTATGATTGGGTGGAGGAGAGTGGTGAGCTTGAGGAATCGACACACGATGATCACGATGGTGCTGCCGCGCAAAAAAACAGTAGACAGCATGATTGCGAGCCACCCAAAGAAGAAGAAGAAGAGCAGCAGCAGCAGAGCCCGGCTCTCTGGGGTCTGGATCTCGAAGCGCTCAGCAAATCATCATCATCAAAAGCAGATCCCTTGCAACCCGGCACCAAAGCACACCAAAGCGCAAGCACAACCAATCTGCCCATCCACACGCCTCAGTCCGCCCGCGCATACCTTCTGAAATCCTTCGACAGCCCTCCCTCTGCTCAGCCGAGCAAGAAGAAGGTGACGGCGAGTGCGAAGGCTACTGAGAAGGAGCAAAATCTGGGCATGCTACTGCGAGCTATTGATCTGCTGTATCAGTCATGGATAGGAACGCTCGGCCCTAAGGAGCTTGATCGGCGTGTTTGGGGATGGTATGTGAAAGTCAGACCAGCCGTCGGGCAGGGCGCGGCCGGCTGGGGAGGGAAGAATGAGGTGAGGTTGGCAGACATCCTCGCGCTGCGGCGTGAGGCTTAGGAGCTACCATAATTTGCGGCGTGCGTGGGAGTTATTAGTGACGACCGACGAGAACGTTTTTGCAACGTGGAATTGGGACTGTCACTAAGGCGGGTGAAATGTGAAATGCAAGTGTGTTCTGCTTCCAAAAGTTTTCATTTGGATGGCTCTTTACACTACCACTCTCGTCGTCGTCATATCATCATCGTAAGCCTTCGGTTGTCAATCCATGCCATTGCCTTGCTTTGATTGCGGTCTTTACTCAAGCCAGTCTTGTCCGTGTCAGGAGCGACGTAGGAAGTGTCGAGCCGTCGGGTCAGGCCATGGTATTATTGAGTGGCTTATTTCTGCAAGTCAAGGAGTCAGGTACATGTTCAGTGCAAGTATGAGTCTCAAGTGATCTTACGTTGCAAGAGCAAGCGCCGGGAGCGCAAGAGCAGTTGGCGCAAGTGCAGCCAGAGTTTCCGCAGCCGCCCATGTTGATGGTTGAAAGATTGGAGGGTTGTTGGTAGGGTGGTATGTAGTTTGGAAGTGTTTTGGAGTTGTTGGGGCTGGTTCTTTGTGTTGGTGCAGTTGAACAAGCGAGCTCCGAGAAGCGGTCTCTTATAGATAGGACCAAGGTGGGGTTCTCTTGGTCGGCTGAGGCAGGAAGGAAGCCCCACTATAGGTGGTGGCTCGAGTCCCTGCTTGCGCTTTTTGTGCGTCTGATGATTCGGATGCCAGTCAACCAGTCTGTTTCCGGCAAAAGAGCTGATGTACCGCCAAAGGGCACAAGTACCTCGTCCTCTAATTGCATCAGCCAAGGCGCAGATGTGCCGCGTCGAACAACTCTCAGCCTATCCAGTTGTTCCCTCTTGACAGCCCGGCCAATCATTTTCCTGCCGTCTTGAATCGTGATCGTGATCATGTAATATGGGCAAGTCTCAGTATGCTTGGCCGCCTGAAGGACTTTCGCATGTATGGCATGGCCTCGGTGAAATGCCATGCTAATAAGGATAAGATGTGACATCTCGGTGGTATTGGCCCGCGCCACCGAGTGACAGAAGTAGGTCGTAGTAACAGAGATACCTTTCACTCGGCCTCGCGTGCCAGTGCAGCCTCGATTCGCTGCATGGCGTCCATGGCATCTTCTGGTTCCTTTGTGGTATTGCTTCCAGGAGGGGGTGTCTTGCCAGCCATCTTTGCCGCGAGCTCGTCAAAGAAATCATCCGCCTTCCTCTTGTAGCCTCGTTGGTTTTGAGCGTCTTGAGTGTCATCCTGTGCAGCTTGTGCCCTCTCCGTTTGTGAAGGCGCCTCTCCTCTCTGCTTCACGGCATCTTGCTTGTCCCTTTCCATGCGCACTCTTTCAGTCTGCAATCTCTCCCGCTCAAGATCCGCCATTTGCTTCTTCCTTTCCTCGGCGTCGTCGCTGAACTGGAAGAATCCCGTGCCCTTTGTCCTGACCTCTCTCGAAGCATCAAAGTGTACATCGGGCGGCGGCGTCAAGCTCCTGTCTCTCTTCTTCGCCAGCTCCTCCATCTGCATCGCAATCGGCATGTCAGGATTGAACGCTTGGTGCTGGATGGTATCGCCGTAGATGACAGCACTCGGCGCCGAAGGTCGCGCAGTAAACCTGTCTCCAGTCATGTCTGCCAGTCCACGCTCTTGCCTCGCAACTCTCGCAGCATCAGCGCGCGTGCCCTGTCTCGTGCGTCCAAACTCGTCCACGTATTCCACCACGCCGCCTTTGTCGTCTTCATCATCGTCGTCTTCCTCCTCGTCAGAAAGATCCTCATCTCCACTCTGCCCATCACCGTGCTTCTCAGCCCACTTGCGATCAAAGTCCACAGCGAAACGTTCGCCCTCATCTTCAACATCCCCGCGCTTCATAGCGGCATAGAGCCTAGCCTTTTCCTCCATCTTCCTCTTGCTGCGCTCCCAGATCGCTCCATCCAAGCCTTCGCCATTGGTGGTATGCTTCTGCGCAAAAGCCGGGCTTGCGGCGATATCGAGGTCTCGCTGAGCGCGAGCAGCGGTGTTGCGATTGTGAGTCGCGAAGATATCCTCTTTCTTCGCTTTTGTGCGGCTGGCCCTTGGTCGCGCGCCTGCTTCGTTGGCGTTGGAAGCCTTGGGTTTGTTGATTAGAGAGCTTAGTTGGCTGGTGAAAGAGGTGGTGGTGTTGGAGGATATTTCCTTGTCGCCTTTGAGGCGCTTTGGCCGTTGGAAGCCATATAGGGACGAGTCTTTCGAGGAAGACATGTTTCGGGTGTGAAGTTACATGTAGAGGTGTTTAGATTTGGATTGGGCTGACTTATGCCATCAAGGTTGGAGAGCGGCTTCGCACTCCGATGCGCTCACCATCATCCGGCAGGGATCGCACGTTTTGTGAACACTTTTGGAAGATGCTGCTTCTGTGTGGCTATGCATGCTGTAGCTCACACACAAATATCAATAGACATTATGATACCTAGCAACGGGCGATTGCAGAGCCCGAGTGCGTAGATCTCTTGAGGTGTAATGAAGCGAGAATACTATCTCATGCTAGACTGCCATCGACTGCCGGGACTACCTACGCGTTTTGTTCCGAAGAGCCCGGCATTCTTGTCTTGTAGCTCGTTTATCCAAGAAGTGAATGATCCTTCACGGTATCTGCAGGTACCTAGCTCACACTGGTAGTTGACGGAGGAAGTGATGGGGTACTAAAGTTGACGGCACTACTGTGAACGATTTCCCTTCCGAATGAGAGACTGATCTCGGAGAAGTGGTATTTCGCCGGTGACAGTCCAACATGATGCTGCCTACAGTACCAAAATCGATGGCGTGACCACGAAGAATGTTCTTCCCAAGCGAGACTGCATTGTCGGTGAAGGTACATTTCA